>Ga0302320_10003420_pt1 | contig 36960 bp, 23 predicted proteins | sample Bog_T0_3_FD_202130 | JGI IMG/M metagenome (GOLD analysis project Ga0302320, IMG submission 202130) | Peat permafrost microbial communities from Stordalen Mire near Abisko, Sweden - Bog_T0_3 | ecosystem: Environmental > Terrestrial > Soil > Wetlands > Peat | place: Sweden: Abisko, Stordalen Mire...
TCTTCCGGCCATACTTCTCAAAACTCGCCTGGGCCGCCAACGTCCGCTGAAAATGCGCCTTCCGTTTCATGCTTCAATTTTATTCAAGCTGGCTGTGGATCGGGGACTTGTGCAGAGTCTCCCTAAGAGCTAAGAGCTAAGAGCTGTTCCTCACAGCCCCAGCTCTGCGGCCCGCTTCTTCATTGCCTCAATGCAGAACGCAATGTGCGCGTCCAGATCGACGCCCAACTCGGCCGCGCCCTGGATCACATCCTCCCGGTTCACGCCGCGTGCAAAGGCCTTGTCCTTCATTTTTTTGCGCACACCGTTTGCCTGCACATCGGCAATGGCCTTGCTCGGCTTGACCAGCGCGCAGGCAGTGAGAAAGCCGGCCAGCTCGTCGCAGGCAAACAGAGACTTGTCGAGATGTGTGGCGCGGGGTACGCCGGAGTACTGCGCGTGGCCCAGGATGGCGGTGCGCAGCTCCGCCGGCCAGCCCAGCCGCTCCAGTTCGCGCACGCCCACAAAAGGGTGCTCCTGGGCCGTGGGGTGGCGCTCGTAGTCGAAGTCGTGGAGCAGGGCAGTGGTCGAGTAGAGTTCAATGAGCGCCTCGCGCTCGGGTCCGATAAGTCCCAGCCGGCCGGCCTCCGCCTCGCCGCAGGCGGCCACACACGCCTCCACGGCCAGCGCGTGCTTGCGCAGGCTCTCGCTCTGTGTCCATTCCGTCAGCAGTTGCCATGCCTGCTCGCGCCCATAGGGTGAATTTCCGGCTTCGCTCATCAATTTTCCCCTCTGTTGCTCAATTTGGTTCGTGTTTCTTCTGGTTTTTAAGGGTATGATGGGGAAATCTTAGGGTTGACCCTAAGTTTCTACTTGACAATTATGGTTCACTTCCCCGAAAGTACCAAATATCACGGTGCAGCGATGCACCACGGAGACCATGCTCTGGCACTCCGCACACAACCGATGGCTACCACTCTAGTGAGCGTGGATACACGCGAGGTCGTACGGTGTGAACACTGCAGGTTAATGCAGTATAGAACCAGCAACTCTCTTTGCAGGCGGTGCCACAGACCCCTCGATGTGGAGGAACCTGTGCATCTGGCCCCGCAACTGGTGGCCAGCCCGCCGGTGCCAGCTTCGGCTGAGGCCGGGGCGCAGGTTGCCCATCAGGTGCGCGAGATTCGCCGCGCGCGCCATTTGAGCCAGCGTCAACTGGCCGGGCGCATGCAGGTGCCTCGCACCTATATCTCCAAGATCGAAAACGGCAAGGCGATTCCCACGCTGGGTTCGCTGGAGCGGCTGGCCTCGGCTCTTGAAGTGGACCTGTGCCAACTGGTCCGCGACTCGCGCAGCCTCCGCGATGAAGAGGTAGCCGCCATTCTGGGTGATCCCTTCCTGGCGGAGATTGCCGCGTTGCTGCCGCAACTGGACCCCATGCAGCGCACACTGATCTATGGCGCGGTGCGCGACGCGGCCACCGGCAGGCGGCGCACCGCATAGCAGCCAAACGGCAATAGGGAACAGGTGCGAGGTTCGTCTCCCGTTCCCGCGGCGGTTTGGCGGCCTTCTCCGCGCGGAGAAGGGATCGCGTCTGCCTGGCAATGCTGCCGTATGCCGGATGCAATTGCGGCGCTGGGGCGCTTGTGCTAGGGTCGATGGTGCTGCATCTTCGCTCTGCTTCAGGGTGGATCTTTCACCGGGCAGGAGCCATTTGTGGGCGTACAGGATGGTTTTCCAATCCATGTGGCCTTGCTGACTTCCGTGTAGGAATTCCGGCCGGCATCGATTGCAAACCGCTGCACTCCCTTGATTCGGTCGCGGTTTTCCATCCCTTGGCGTTCCCATTCGCAGTTCACCGTGACGCCGGCCTGGATGCCGCAAGAGCAACGTAGAGGCGATACCTTGCATTCAACCGGCACGCTGCGCATCGAGGACCTGACCGCCGAGGAGCGCGCTGTTTATGCGACGCTCAAGCCGGAGCGCCTGCCGGAGCACGTGGCCATCATCATGGACGGCAATGGCCGCTGGGCCGGCCAACGGTCGCTCAAACGCTTCCTCGGCCACCAGCAGGGCGCCAAGACCGTTCAAGAGGTCACCGAGACCGCCGCGCGCATCGGGCTTCCCTGGCTTACGCTCTACGCCTTTTCCCTTGAAAACAACCTGCGCCGCCCCAAGTCTGAGGTCAGCTTCCTCATGCGCCTGCTTAGAAGCTACCTGGAAAATAACGTTCAGCGCATGTTGGACAACAATGTTCGCCTCAAGTACATCGGGCGCACTCACGAACTGCCTCCCGAGGTGCAGGAAAAGATGCGCTGGGCTGAGCAGGCCACGGCCCGCAACACTGGCACCACGCTCACCCTGGCGCTGAACTACGGCGGCCGCTCCGAGCTGGTGGATGCCTTTCGCGGGCTCGCGGCAGAGATGAAACACAAGCACATCAACCCGGAACACATCACCGAGGAGGACATTCACCGCCATCTGTACACGGCGCACATGCCCGACCCCGACCTGCTGATCCGCACCTCGGGCGAGATGCGGCTCTCCAATTATTTGCTCTGGCAGGTGGCCTACACCGAGATCTTCGTTACCGAGCGGCTGTGGCCGGACTTTCGCGGCCTTCATCTTCTGGAGGCCATCGCCGATTTTCAGCGCCGGGAACGCCGCTACGGCGGCTTGGGCGAGGGCTCCGGCGGCGTGGACGAAGAAGCGGAGCGGGTTAATATCGCGGTCGTCTAAGAGGTTTTTGCTCCGCGTTCACGCACGGCAGATCCGGTCCTTCACCCCAACGGTGTATTCTCATCCCTGAATGAAACGAGTCATTACCGCTCTCGTCCTGATTCCGCTGGTGCTGGTTCTGGTCTTTCTGGGACCGAGGTGGCAGTGGCTGTTTACGCTGGCGGTTGCCTTTGTGGCGGCGCTGGCAAGCTGGGAATTTCTGGGCCTGGCGGAGCTGGCCGGGGCTACTTCGCCGCGTACTGCGGTGCTGGTGGCGCTTCTGGTGCTGTTCGCCGTCAACCTGGAATGGCCCGACAGGACGATGGCGGCCTTCGGCATTCTGTGCCTGGGGCTGCTGGTCTACTGCACCTTCCTTAGACCCGTTGAACAGGTGATGACGGACGCTTCGGCATCGATCTTCTGCCTGGTCTATATCGGCATGACGCTGATTGCCCTGCCCACTTTGCACGAGCTGAGCAATGGCCCTTCGCTGGTGGCGTTTCTGTTCTGCGTGGTTTGGGCCGGAGACATTGCCGCTCTGTATGTGGGCCGCGCCTGGGGCCGGCACAAACTGGCGCCCAGGCTCAGCCCCAACAAGACCTGGGAGGGTGCGCTGGGCTCGGTGGCCGGCAGCCTGCTGGTAACCGGCGGCCTGCTGGGGCTGGCTGCGCTGCTGCAGATGTGGAACTCGGCCGCGCTCTCTTACCCGGAGGATGTCTGGTACTGGCTGGTGCTGGCGGTGGTGGTTAACATAGCGGCTCAGGTGGGGGATCTGGCCGAGTCCGCGCTGAAGCGCTCGGCGGGGGTGAAGGACTCAGGAACCCTGCTGCCGGGTCACGGTGGCGTTCTGGATCGTATCGACGCCCTGCTGCTGGCGGCTCCGGTGCTGTGGTACGCTCTGGTTATTCAGCGGTTTTAAGGTATTTCACGTACCTTTATCCGGTACGCATGGATAGAAACGGGTTTTCAATCACACCTTGAAGCGACTCTCCATTCTCGGTTCCACCGGCTCCATCGGGCAGAGCACCCTCTCCATCGTTGAGCAGTATCCCGACCGCTATCAAGTGGCCGCGCTGGCTGCGGGGCGCAACGTGGACGAGGCATTTGCGCAGACTGTCCGCTGGCGTCCGCAGATGGTTTCGCTGGCCACCGAAGAGCTTGCCGAAGAGTTGGCCTTGCGGCTGCGCCAGGCGGGCGTGAGCGGAGTCGAGACCGTCTACGGGACCGCGGGAACGGTGTCCTGCTCCACGCTGCCCGATGCGGACTTTGTGGTCTCAGCCATTGTGGGCGTGGCCGGCCTAGAAGCGACGCATGCGGCGATTCTGGCCGGCAAGCCGATCGGCCTGGCCAACAAGGAGTGCATGGTGGCCGCGGGCGAGATTCTTACCCGCGCAGCGCGCGAGCGCAACGTGCCCATCCTGCCCATCGACAGCGAACACAATGCCGTCCACCAGTGTTTGCGGGTTGGCGCTCATGCCGAGGTGAAGACCATCTGGCTGACGGCCTCGGGTGGGCCGTTCCGGCAACTTCCGCTCGACCAGTTCGCCGCCATTACGCCAGAGCAGGCGCTCAAACACCCCACCTGGGTGATGGGCCGCCGCATCACCATCGACTCCGCCTCCATGCTCAACAAGGGCCTGGAGATCATTGAGGCCTGCCGCCTGTTCGATGTGCCGCCGGCACAGGTGCGGGTTACAGTGCATCCGCAGTCGACGGTTCACTCGCTGGTGGAATATGTGGACGGATCGATCCTGGCGCAGATTTCGGTGACCGACATGCGCCTGCCGATTCTGTATGCGCTGGCCTACCCGGAACGGCCGGTTTCGACGCTGACCTTTGACCTGGCCGCGCTGCGCCACCTGGAGTTTGAGCAGCCCGATTTTGAGCGCTTTCCCTGTCTGCGGCTGGCCTATGAGGCGGCGGAGAAGGGCGGAGCCCACTGCATTGCCCTGAACGCAGCAGACGAGGTGGCCGTGGAGGCGTTCCTGGCCCGGCAAATCCCCTTTACCGGAATCCCGCGTACAATTGAAAAGGTGCTCGCATCCACTTCGGAGGCGCATCCCGCCACCATTGCGGAGGTGCTCTCCGCCGACCGGGAGGCGCGTCAAACGGCTCGTGCGCTGTTGGCATAAGCTCGTGGGGCGCTGGTTGGGAGTTGCGCGCTTTGCCCAAGGAAAAACCTTACATCTATGCATGAATTTCTGGTTTCTGCCGTAGCATTTATCGTCCTCATCGGCGTGATGGTTGTGGTCCACGAGTTTGGACACTTTGCCGTCGCCAAATACTTCAAGGTGCGCGTCGAATCGTTTTCCGTCGGCTTTGGGCCGCGGCTGTTCGGCATCAAGTACGGCGATACCGATTACAAGGTCTGCCTGCTTCCCCTCGGCGGCTTTGTCAAGATGACGGGTGAGACGCCGGACGTGATCACGGGCGAAGGGGACACCGCATTGGCAGGCAATGTTGCGGAGGACCCGGGAGCCTTTACCTCGCATCCCCGCTGGCAGCGGATGCTGATAGGCCTGGCCGGTCCGGTTTCCAATTTCATTCTGGCCTTCGTGCTGATGTTGTTTTACTTCAACTGGATCAACGAAGTCCCCAAATACGACGTGAAGACGACGACCATCGAGTGGGTCGTCCCCGGTTCGCCGGCAGCGCAGGCGGGACTTCAAGCCGGCGACGTGATCCGCCATTTTGAAAACGTGGACAATCCCGACTGGGACCAGGTGAACCAGCGTGCGGCCCTGAACCAGAACCAGACCGTGCCGGTGACGGTGGACCGCGGCGGGCAGATTCTGTCGCTCAGCCTTCACATGCCTGCGCCCGTGAAGGGCCAGGATTTCGATGTGACCGACGTGGGCACGATCCCGCAGTTTGTTCCCGGCCCGATTGGCGTCAAGCAGGTCATGCCGGGCACGCCTGCCGCGCAGGCCGGTCTGCGCGACGGCGACGCAATCCAGTCCGTGGATGGTCATCCATTCCATACCGTGCAGGCGCTGCTGGCCTACATGCAGGCCGGGCAGGGCAAACCGATTTCGATTGTGGTGGTACGCAACGGAGTGGTTCTGCCCCCCATCGTGGCCCATCCGGCCAAGGTGGATGCCAGCGGATGGAAGCTGGGCTTTGCACCGGTACCGATTCCATTCCGCAACCTGCGGCTCCCCTTGAATGAGGCAATAGCCAAGTCAGAGGCGTTCTGCGCCGATAACTCCTTCCTGATTGTCGAGGTGCTGGGCCGGATTTTCACGCACAAGGTTTCCGTTTCCCAGCTCTCGGGTCCGGTGGGGATTGCCCGCATGGCCGGTGAAGCGGCAGAGACGCAGGGATGGCTCCCCAAGTTCGGATTGGCTTCGGCGATCAGCCTCAACCTGGGCATTCTCAACCTGATGCCTTTTCCGATTCTGGACGGCGGCCTGATCTTTCTTTTGCTGATCGAGAGCGTGCTCCGCCACGACATCAGCATCATGGTGAAGGAGCGCATCTTCCAGGCGGCGTTTGTGGTGCTGATGGCCTTTTTCGCCTTTGTCATCTTCAACGACGTGACCAGGCTGCCGATCTTTATGCATTTGAAACCGTAAAGCAGTTGTCGGGGGCAGGGAACCGTGGAATCGACGCAGTTGGCAGTTGTTTCGCGACGTGCTGCATTACGATCAAGCATCGGCCGATCGGCATGTCAACAGCGTTTTTAACCGATAAAACCCTGCGAAACCCGGCAATATGTGGATAAAATAGCGTTCCACGTGGAAAACTGGACCTAAATTGTCGTAGTTGTAAAGATCGTGCTTTCGGAGAACCTGCAAGATGCCAGTCACCACCGAAGTTAGAGTGCGCTACGCGGAGACAGACCAGATGGGCATTGTCTACTATGCCAACTACCTGGTCTGGTTTGAGATTGGCCGCGTGGAGCTGTTGCGCTCGCTGGGCCTTGCCTATAGCCAGTTGGAGACCGAGCACGAGTGCATCTTGCCGGTGGTCGAGGCCAGTTGCCGCTATCGCGCTCCGGCCCGCTACGACGATGAAATTCAGATCGAAACCCGCCCCGCCCTGCTGCGTGGCCCGGTGCTCAAGTTTGCCTACAGGATTTGGCGCAAAGCTTCTGAGGGAGAAGAGCGGAAGCTCCTGGCCGAGGGCGAGACAGTGCACGTGGTCTGCGACGACCAGTTGAACAAAAAGCCCCTGCCGGAAAAGTATGCCGCTGCGCTGCGGGAGTTGATGGCGGGCGAGTAGAGCTTTACTTGTCCCTGGCCACCACGAAATCCGGTACCCAGAGCAGGGAACGCTTGAACTCGGAGTCGGGTAGGGGAGCGAGAGCCTGGCGGGATTGCTCGGCATAGCGGTCGGCAACGCTCATGGCATACTCGACCGAACCGTTGCGAACCAGAATCTCCTGAATCTGCTCACGGCTCACGTGCTCAAAGCTGCGGTCGTCCAGAACCCGCTGGATGGTCTGGCGGTCCTTTGCCGTTCCATGGTCCACAGCGTGAATCACCGCGAGCGTCGCCTTGCCTTCGCGCAGATCGCTGGCCACGGGCTTGCCCAGGACCTCTTCGGTGGCTGTCAGGTCGAGCACGTCGTCGACGATCTGGAACGCCAGCCCGACTGCCCGGCCATAAGCGGCCAGGCTTGTTTCCTGGGCTTCCGTGGAGCCGGCCAGCACCGCGCCCAGCCGCATGGAGACGGCAAACAGGCAGGCGGTTTTGCGGAAGATAAGGTCGTAGTACTCGGCCTCTGAGACGGCTTTACCCAGCTTTTGAATCTGCAGCAACTCGCCTTCGACCATCTGCTGAGTGAGGCCGATGAGCAGGTCGAGCACGCGCAGGTTATTTTCTTCCAGGGCAACTTTGAAGGCCTGCATGTAAAGCCAGTCGCCGGCCAGAACGCATTTTTCATTGCCCCAGGTGGTGTTGGCAGAGGGCCGTCCGCGCCGCTTGTCCGCGCCGTCGATAATGTCGTCGTGAACCAGGGTTGCGGTGTGAACCATCTCCACCACTGCGCCCAGGCGGATAGCGCCCTGGCCCGCGTAACCAAGCGCATGCGCCGAGAGCAGCAAAAGCATGGGGCGAATGCGCTTGCCGCCGCCCTCGCGCAGGTATTCGGCGATCTCGGTGATGGTGCTGACGCCGGAGGCGGCGTCGCGGCCCAACTCCTGCTCGATTGCCACGAGGTCGTCCCGCAGCAGATCGAAGATCTCTCTCGCCGTCGCTATCGCCAATGTGCTCAAAGCTCTCCGGTTCTCGCGTTCGGTGTTCCGTTTGATCCAAATGCCGGTGCGAGCCATACGTGCTGGATGCGCCGGTGTCCCTCTGACTTCAGCTCAATTGGTGCGGTAGTTGGTAAACTGCAACTCCACGCCCAGATCCTTGCCCCGCAATAAGGCAATGATCGATTGCAGCTCGTCGCGGTCCTTGCTCGATATTCTGACTGTATCGCCCTGGATGCTGGCTTGTGCCTTCTTTTTCGCGTCTTTGACCAGGCGAACGATTTCCTTGGCCTTTTCCGTGGGGATGCCCTGCTGCAGTTTAATCTTTTGGCGCACACTCTGGCCGGCGGCCTGCTCCAGCTTTTCGTACGTCATGTTTTTGAGCGAAACGCCGCGCTTGACCAGCTTCTGCCCCAGGATCTCCTTGACCGCTTCCAGCTTGTACTCCCCTGCCGAGGCCAACTGAATGGCGTCGTTGCCCTCCAGAGTGATCTCCGAGTGGGAGTCTTTCAGGTCAAAGCGCTGATGAATCTCCTTGAGCGCCTGGTCGATGGCGTTGCGGACCTCCTGGATGTCCACCTTGCTGACGATGTCGAACGAATTTTCCTGGGCCATTTTTTCCTCGTTCACAAACTAGAAAAGACTGCCGTACGCAGTACCTCTATCAGTTTCCCACGTCAACCCGGAATCGAAACAGCCGGTTGAAGTTTTTCGTGGTTGCGGAGGCGATTTCTTCCTCTTCAACGCCGAGCAGCCCGGCCAAAACCTGGGCCGTCTGCAAAACCCAGGCTGGCTCATTGCGCTGGCCGCGGTGGGGTGCGGGGGCCAGCCAGGGTGCGTCGGTTTCCACCAGAACTCCGTCCAGGGGAAGCTTGGCGGCTACGTCGCGCAGCGGCTGTGCCTTGGGATAGGTCAGATTCCCGGCAAACGAGAGCAAAAAGCCCAGGTCCAACGAGCGCTGCGCCTGCTCCCAGGAGCCGCCGAAGCAGTGCATGATGCCGCCCAGGCCGGTGGGGCGCCAGTGCTCCTCCAGAATCTCAAATAGATCGTCCCAGGCGCCCGGAGTGCCTTCCACCGCGTCGTCTTTGGGCCGGCAATGGATCAGGATGGGGCGCTTGCGGGCCGCGGCAATCTCCAGTTGGCGAATAAGGCCCTCGCGCTGCACCGGATGCGGCGCGCCTTCGTGGTAGTAGTCCAGGCCGATCTCGCCGCAGGCGATCACCTCCGGCTCGGCCAGCAGGCTGTCCAGCTTGTCCAGCACCCCGTCGCCGGCTTCGTGGGTGTTGTGCGGATAGATGCCGGCGCTGGCGTATAGTCTGGGAATGCCGGCCCCGCTTGCCGGCAGAGCGTTGAACTGCCGGCAGATGTCGAGCGCCCTGTGCATTCCCTCCGCCTGCTCGCCGATGCCGATGGCCAGTACCGTGCCTACGCCCGCCTCCCACGCACGGCGCAGCACGGCCGCGCGGTCGTCCGCATAGCGTTCACTGTCCAGGTGGGCATGAGAATCGATCAGCAAACGGGCCTCCGGAACTGCGCAGGGGAACTGATGCGCAATTCTGCCACGGACAAAGCGGCAAGATCAATCATTTTGCGGTGCGCCTACTTCAGCCGCGCGCCCAGGGGAACCTCTTCAAGAAATCCGGCCAGCACCGGCGCTCCGTCGGGCAAGGATGCGGCCAGCAACATGCCGTTCGACTCCAGGCCCCTCATCTTGCGCGGAGCCAGGTTGGCCACGATCACAATTTTCCGTCCGATCAGCTTTTCCGGCTCGTAGAACTGGGCAATGCCGGCCAGAATCTGCCGCTTTTCGTAGCCCAGATCCACCTCAAGGCGCAACAGCTTGTCGGCCTTGGGAACGCGCTCCGCAACCAGAATCTGCGCGACGCGCAGATCGACCTTCACAAAATCGTCAATGGAAATATGCTGCGGTTCCTGCGCCACCTGCGGTGGGGCAGTCGGCTGCGCCGGGGCGCCTGGTGCGGGCGCAGCAACTGGCGCGGCATCAGAAATTGCAGACGCAGCAGGCGAAGCCGCCCCAACGGAAGCAGGCGCAACGGCTTCCGGTACAACAGCAGCAACAGCCGTTGCAGGAGCCTTGGGTGCGGCTGCCTTTTCAGGCACAGGCGCCGCAACGGGCGCAGCAGTTTGCGCCGCGGCAGCAAGGGCCGCAGCTTCTGCCGTGCCGCCCGCTGCTTCAATCACGCTCTTGCTGTTTTGGTCCTCAATGTTTTGCATACGTTCGATTGCGTCCTTTTCCGCACGGGGGAACAGCGGCGCGGGCTCGCCAAATTGCGTCCCGGCCTTCAATCCGCTCCAGGCGATGTCTGTCAGAAATGATTTCTTTGCCGCGTCCGCGATTTCGCCCTGCCCAAGCTGCCGCCAGACCTTGGCAGCCGACTCCGGCAAGATGGGATAAACCAGCGCGGTAATGATGCGGATGGATTCGGCAGCGGTGGCCAGCACGCGCGCCTGCAGCAGGGCGTGATCGGCATCGGAGCGGTCAGCCGGCTTCTTCCACGGCGCGTTGGCGGTCAGATAGCCGTCCGTCTCCGCCACCAGCAGCCACAGGCCTTTCAGCGCTTCAGAGAAGTTCATCTCGTCAAAGGCAGGGCCAAACGCCGTAATCGTGCGAACCGCACACTCGCGCAGACTGCCCTCTGCAGGAGTTTCCGCGCCGGCCTCAGGCACAACCCCGCCAAAGTACTTGTGCACCATGTTCACCACGCGGCTAACCAGGTTGCCGTAGCCGTTGGCCAGGTCGCCGTTGTAGCGCTGAACGAGAGCATCAAAGGAGAAGCTGCCGTCCTGGCCGAAGGGAATCTCCCGGAGCAGGAAGTACCGGAGCGCATCCGCCCCCAGAATCTGCTGCACGGTCTCTGCGCGGACAATGTTGCCGCGCGACTTGGACATCTTGCCCTGGTCGAAGAGCAACCAGCCGTTGGCTTTCACTGACCGCGGCGGGGCAATCCCGGCCGCCATCAGGAAAGCCGGCCAGTAGACGCAATGGAAGCGGCTGATCTCCTTGCCGATCAGGTGCATGTCCGCCGGCCAGAATTTTTCGAAGCGTGCCTGCTCCGCCGGATCGTCCGAGCCGTAGCCCAGCGCGGTGATGTAATTGGCCAGCGCGTCCAGCCAGACGTAGATCACGTGCTTCTCGTCGCCGGGGACGGGAATGCCCCAGGAAAAACTTGTCCGGCTGACTGACAGGTCTTTCAACCCGCCGCGGACAAACGAGATCACCTCGCGCCGCTTGGACTCCGGGCCCATGAATCCGGGGTTAGTCTCGTAGAACTCCAGCAGCTTGCGCTCAAAGGCCGAGAGCTTGAAAAAGTAGTTCTCCTCGCTGACGGTTTCAGTCACGCGTCCGCAGTCGGGGCAAATCGTTCCCGGCGGGCCGTCCACATACGCCTCATCGGAGACGCAGTACTGGCCGGTGTAGGAGCCTTTGTAAATGAAGCCTCTGTCGCGCAATGTGGCAAAGAGCTTCTGTACGCCGCGCTTGTGCCGCTCCTCGGTGGTGCGGATAAAGTCGTCGTAGCTCAGGTCCAGGCGATCCCACAGTCCGCGAAACTCGGCGGAGATGGCGGCTGCGAACTCTGCCGGCGTGCGGCCTGCCAACTCGGCGGAGCGCTCGATCTTCTGGCCGTGTTCGTCGGTTCCGGTAAGGAACCAGGTGTCAACGCCCAGCGCCCGTTTGCGCCGCGCAATGGCGTCGCACACGATGGTTGAGTAGGCATGGCCCAGGTGCGGCCGGGCATTCACGTAGTAGATCGGCGTGGTCAGGTAATAACGGGCTGGACTGGCAGCGGAATTGGTCATGGATGGGGTATTGCGTTCAATTCGCCGCTGACGGCAGCCGGGAATCTGGTAGCAATCTTCTATTCATCTTACGGCATTTCCTAACGATGCGCTAAGCATCGGGAAGACGCTCCGTCTTCGCAGGACGCTGCGGGTGCCTCACCACCGGCGCGCTCTTGTCTTTGTGGCTGGGAGGAAAAAGCAAAAATCTCAATCTGCTCGCGCCAAATGCGGCAGAGCCGCGTCCGCCCCACCGCAGGTGGTAGAATCGCCCTTGAAAATCAAGGATTTCTGAGGCCTATCAACGTGTATTTGGAATTGCAAAAACGGCTTGGCGCGCGCATTCGCAACATTTTGGAAGAGAAGTACAATCTGCAGCTTGAGAACATTCCGCTGGAGATTCCCCCGGACCTCAAGTTCGGCGAACTGGCCACTCCCATTGCCTTCGAGCTCGCCCGCAAGCTGCGTAAAGCGCCCAAAATCATTGCCCTGGAGATGGTGGACGCGCTAAACGGCCTGGAGGGTTTTGCCGGGTTCGAGGTTGCCGGCGCCGGCTATATCAATGCCCGCCTCGACCGCTCCGCCGGTGCGCACAGAACCGCGCGAGCCTCGATCGTGCCGCCGGCCAGCGGCCTGCACGTACTGGTGGAGCACACCAGCATCAATCCCAACAAGGCCGCGCACGTGGGCCATTTGCGCAACGCGATTCTGGGCGATACGTTCGTGCGCCTGCTGCGCGCCGCCGGACAAAAAGTGGACGTGCAGAACTACATTGACAACACCGGCGTTCAGGTGGCCGATGTGGTGGTTGGTTTTCAGCATCTTGAGGGGCTGTCGCTCAAGGATGTGCGGCAACTGCTCGCAGACCTCCAAAGCAAGGGTCAGCGCATCGACTTCTACTGCTGGGACCTCTATGCGCGCACCTCGCAGTGGTATGAGCAGGGCAGCGAAGAAGAGAATGCCGCGCGCAAGAAGCTGCGCTATGCAACCCTGCACGAGCTGGAGCGCGGCGGCAATGAAACCTCTGAAGTAGCCGAGCTGATCTCGACCGCCGTCTTGCGCCGCCATCTTGAAACCATGCTGCGGCTCGATATCGAATACGACTTCCTGCCCCGCGAGAGCGAGATTCTCCACCTCAAATTCTGGGAAGCGGCTTTTGAGCAGTTGAAGCAGACCGGCGTGCTCTACTTCGAGAACGAAGGCAAGAACAAGGGTTGCTGGGTGATGACGCGGCCCGGAGCCGTAACCACGGAAGGCGAGACAAACGAGGATGCAAAAGTAATCGTCCGGTCGAACGGAACGGTAACGTATGTAGGCAAAGATATCGCTTATCACTTGTGGAAGTTTGGGCTGCTGGGCAAGGACTTTGGCTACAAGCCTTTCTTTACTTATCCCGATCACGAGTGCTGGATCTCGACCGAGCACGGCGAGGCGAAGCACCCGCAGTTTGGCGGGGCGCAGGCGATTTACAACGTCATTGATGCCCGCCAGTCGGACCCGCAGGCCAACGTGATCCAGGCGCTGCGCGGAATGGGCCATACCGACCAGGCCGACCGTTATACGCATTTCAGTTATGAGATGGTCGCGCTCACACCGCGTTGTGCGGTCGAGCTCGGCTATAACGTATCGGAAGAGGACCTCAGCCGGCCGTACATTGAAGTCAGCGGGCGCAAGGGATTCGGCGTCAAGGCCGATGACTTGATTGACAAGCTGATCGTGGCCACGCGGGCTGAAGTGGACGCGCGCCAGACCGGCCGCGACGAGACCGAGCGCCAGCGCATTGCGGCGCAGATCGCCATCGGAGCGCTGCGCTATTTCATGCTCAAGTTCACGCGTAATTCAGTGATAGCCTTCGACTTCAAGGATGCGTTGAGCTTTGAGGGCGAGACCGGACCCTACATTCAATACGCCGTGGTGCGCGCCCGCAATATCTTCCGCAAGTCGGAGACAACGCCCGATGCCGTGCTGGAGGAGTTATCGAAGTTGGAAGGTGTTGGAACCTATCTTGAAGGCGAGGCTGCGGAAGATATATGGGCTCTGTGGCTGCGCGCCGCGCGGCGTTCGATGGTGCTTGAGCAGTCTATAACTACATCGGAGCCGGCCTATCTTGCCAAGCACGCCTTCCAGTTAGCGCAGGAATTCAATAACTTCTACCATCGTCATCACATTCTTACGGAAGAAGACCCGGCGAGGAAAACTTTCCTGCTGGCGACTGCGGCCGTGGCGCTGCGGGAGCTGGTGCTGACGCTCAGTTGGCTGGGCATCGAGAGCCCTGAGGCAATGTAAGCACGTCAGGAAGAAGCATTCGATTCAGTGAGCGTTGCCGGCAGGCGCAATGCTGTTGCAATGAGGGCTGCCACCAGAAAGGCGGCCGAGGTAATGCAGAGCGCCGCGCTCAGTCCTGAACCCTCTGATATATGGCCGATGAGATAGGGCGCTGCTGCGCTGAGCACGCGGCCAATGTTATAGACGAACCCCATGGCGGAGCCGCGCAGGGAAGTGGGAAAGAGTTCGCTGGCGATAACACTGAAGCCGCTGAAGTAGCCGGTGCCGAAAAATCCGATGAGCGGGCCGATCAGAAGCAGCATGCCGGGATTGCGCACGAAGGCAAAGAACGGCACCAGCAGTGCGGCAGCCAATAGAAAGCCGATGTACGTGTATTTGCGGCTGAAGCGGTCGGCAATATAACCAAAAGAGATGTAGCCCAGGAATGTGCCCACCTGCATGACGATGGTCCATTGCGATGTCTGGGTAATGCTCATGCCGCGGCCGCCTTCCGCAGTGGACGTGGAAAGAAAGTGGGGTACCCAGGTGAAGATTCCCCACCAGGCAAAGAGCGTGGCCGCGTTCATGGTGGCGCAAATCAGCATATTTCTGCCGAATGTGCCGCGGAAGAGCTGACCGATATGCGGCCGCGGCGTGTGCTCGCGTTGCCAGACTTCCGGCTCGCGCAGCCGTCGCTGCAGCCAGAGAGTAACCAATGCGGGCGCAATGCCGACAAAGAAGACCGCGCGCCATCCGAAGTGCGGCATCACCAGCGCGACCACGGCAGCGCCCAGCGCGTAACCCACGGCCCATGAGCTTTGCACCAGCGCGAGAGCTTTGCCCCGGTGGCGGGCAGGCCAGGTCTCGGCAACCAGCGCAGCGCCAGCGGCCCACTCCCCGCCCATGCCCAATCCCAGCAGCAGACGGCAAATCATCAGTTGTGTGGCCGTGTGGGTCAGGCCGCACATCGCCGTAGTTACGGAATAGACCAGCATGCTGATGGTGAGGGCGCGGGTGCGGCCGAACCGGTCAGCAAACCAGCCGAAGCACACGCCGCCAACCGCCGCGGAGACAAGCGTGACAGACATCATGGCTCCGCTCACGGCCGCGGAGAGATGCATCTCGCGCTGCACCTGGCCAAGCACCAGTGCATAGAGCATCACGTCCATGCTGTCGAGCATCCAGCCCAGGCAAGCAGCAAGCAGGGTGCGCTTCTGATTTTCCGAGGCCTCAACCAGCCAACTGAACATCCCGTTCAAGAGCGCTCCTCATGTTTTAAAGTACAAGGATAAGGCCACCAGTCCCCCTGCCGATTTGTAGAACCTATGCAGGCGCTGTAACACTACGATACGAGAGTGGAACGATTTGCGCGTAGCCATCGATACCGGCGGCACATTTACTGACTGCGTCTATCTTGCGGATGGACAACTGCAGGTCCTGAAAGTTTTTTCCACTCCCGCCGATCCTTCGCTTGCGGTCCTTGAGGCTCTGGCGCGGATTGGGGGCCGCAAAGCTCTCGATGTGCGGCATGGCACGACCGTGGGAACCAACGCCATGCTGGAGCGAAAGGGCGCCCGCGTTGCGTTTGTCACCACGGCGGGCTTTGAAGACACGATTGCGATAGGGCGCCAGACGCGCAGCAAACTCTACGACTGGTTTGCGCCTGTGCCGGTGTGCCTTGTTCCGCGTGCGCTGCGCTTCGGCGTGCCAGAGCGCGTCAGCGCCGAGGGTGAAATTCTTCGTTCGCCGACGGATGAGGAATTAGCTGCTTTGGTCGAGCAGGTTCGCAGCAGCGGTGCAGCGGCTGTGGCCATCTCGCTGCTGTTTTCGTTTGCGAATCCTGAGACGGAAAAGCGCGTGGAAGCTGCCTTGCGCTGCCTGGAAATTCCCATTTCAACATCGCACCGGATTCTGCCTGAGTTCCGGGAATATGAGCGTGCGGCAACGACGGTGGTCAACGCTTATCTTGCGCCGCGGATGCAGAGCTACCTGCTGCAACTGGAAGATCGTGTGACTGCCCAGCACGCCGGCGGACGCGTCGATGTGATGCAATCCTCTGGAGGCATTATCCCCGCACGGCTGGCGGCGCAGGAACCGGTGCGTACCGTGCTGTCAGGCCCGGCGGGCGGCGTCATCGGTGCCTGCGAAATGGCGCGCTGGGCAGGCTTTGAGCGCATCATCGGCATCGATATGGGAGGCACCTCCACCGATGTGTTTCTTGCCGATACCGCCAGGGGCGGCGTGCAGCGGACTCACGAATCGATCGTGGCTGGCGTGCCGGTCAGCGTGCCCATGCTGGACATTCACACCACTGGAGCAGGCGGGGGGTCGATTGCCCGCTTCGATGCCGGCGGCATGTTGCACGTAGGGCCGGAGTCTGCGGGAGCCGATCCGGGGCCAATCTGTTTTGGCCGCGGCAGCCTGCCGACGGTGACCGATGCAAACCTGCTGCTGGGTCGGCTGGACCCAGCGAGCTTTCTCGGTGGTGGTGTCGATCTCGACCTTGCACGAACCGAACAGAAGATGAACGAACTGAAGGGAACGCTGACGACGATCGAGGAGTTCGCGGCTGGAATTCTCCGCGTTGTCGAGACGCAGATGGAGAAAGCGATTCGGGTCATTTCCGTCGAGCGTGGACACGATCCGCGCCAGTTCACGCTGGTGGCTTTTGGTGGCGGAGGCCCGCTCCATGCCTGCTCGCTGGCGCGCGCTCTGCGCATTCCCACGGTGCTGGTTCCCGCCATGCCGGGCGCGCTTTCAGCGGTGGGCATATTGCTGGCGGATGCGGTGCGGGATTACTCGCGCACGGTGATGCTGCCCGGCGATGCGATCCATCATCTCAGCTCAAATTTTGCGGAGATGGAGAAGCGAGGCATTGCAGAGTTTGCTGCCGAGGGCTTGCACGGCACGCCGCAGCGCACCCTGGACGTGCGCTATCGACGCCAGGGCTATGAACTCAATGTTCCGTATGATGAGCAGTTTCCCGAGCGCGCCCTCGCAGCTTTTCACCTGTTGCATCAGCAGCGTTATGGCTTTTGCGATGCGCTGAGGCCGGTAGAAATTGTGAACCTGCGCTTGCGCATGGTCGCGGCAGGGGAGCCGTATGTGCCTGTGCAACACGAGGCTGTAGAGGGAGACGGAAGCGCCGCCTGCTATGCAACGCGCAAGATTTATTTTGCCGGGAGTTATCTGCCGGCACGCCTCTACAGGCGCGATGCGCTTGTGGCCGGTGACGCGATTGACGGACCTGCCATGATTACCGAATACACCGCGGCCACGGTGTTGCCGCCGGGCTCGCGCGCACGCGTGGATGGATTCGGAAATCTAATTGTCGACGTGGGAGAGGAGGAGCGCGCATGATTGTTGCCGATCCTGTCGAACTGGCGATCTTTCAATGTGCCGTCCATTCCATTGCCGAGGAGATGGGCGCGGCTCTCAGGCGCACCGCGCTCTCGCCCAACATCAAGGAGCGGCGCGATTACTCCTGCGCGGTCTTCGATGGGCAGGGCAGAGTGATTGCCATGGGCGATCACATGCCGGTGCATCTCGGCTCCATGCCCATGTCTGTGCAGGCAGCGATCGATGCCATTCAATTTGCGCCGGGCGACATCGCCATCCTCAACGATCCGTATGCGGGCGGAACGCATCTTCCCGACATCACCATGGTGCTTCCAGTCTTTTTGCCCGGCTCGTCCGCGGAGGCCCGGCCCGCATTCTATGTGTCCAATCGCGCGCATCACGCCGACGTGGGCGGCACATTTGCCGGATCGATGGGCCCGGCGAACGAGATTTATCAGGAAGGCATTCGCATTCCTCCGGTGCGGATTGTGCGCGGCGGAAAAGTCGATCGCGAAATGCTCGACTTGATCCTGCTTAACGTGCGCACGCCGCGAGAGCGCGAAGGCGATCTGGAAGCGCAGATGGGCGCTTGTCGCGTGGGCGAGCAGCGCACGCTGCAGTTGGCGGAGAAGTATGGCGAGCAGAAAATGCTTCTGCTCATAGACGAACTGATTGCCTATTCCGAGCGGCTGGTGCGCGCGGAGTTGCGCACGATCCCGGCCGGAAGTTACAGCGCAGAGGATTGGCTCGACGACGACGGAGTTACAGATGTGCCGCGCAAAATTGCGGTAAGGCTTGAGTTTGACGCGGAGGCTGGGCACATACTCGTTGATTTTGCCGGTTCCTCTCCGCAGGTTGCCGGCAGTGTCAACGCCGTTCGCTCCATTACGCTCTCCGCGTGCTTTTACATGTTGCGCTGTCTGCTGGGCGAAGATGCGCCGGCGACAGCAGGCATTCTGCGGCCACTCACGCTCGTGGCCCCGGCAGGCAGCATCGTCAACGCGCTGCCGCCCGCTCCGGTTGCCGGCGGTAACGTGGAGACCTCGCAGCGCATTGTGGACGTTCTTCTGCGTGCATTGGCCAAGGCGGTTCCGGCGCGTGTGCCGGCTGCCAGCGCGGGCACCATGAGCAACCTGACCATTGGCGGCGTTGATCCCCGCACCGGCGAGCACTTCACGTACTACGAGACGGCTGCAGGCGGCATGGGCGCGCGTCCCGGCCTCGATGGCATCTCCGGTGTGCAGACTCACATGACCAATTCGCTCAACACGCCGATCGAAGCTCTGGAATATGCTTACCCATTCCGCATGCGCCGTTATGCATACCGGGACAGATCGGGCGGAGGCGGGCAATTCCGCGGCGGCGATGGACTGATTCGTGAAGTCGAGATGCTCACCGATGTGCAGGTAACGCTGCTGGCGGAGCGCAGGAAATTCCGGCCTTATGGATTGGAGGGCGGTGAGGAAGGCGCGCCGGGCCGCGCAGTGCTGGTCAAAGCCAACTGCGCGGAGGAGACGGAACTGCCCGGAAAATTCAGCCTCGCGTTGTCCATGGGCGACATTCTGCGCATTGAGACTCCCGGCGGCGGCGGCTGGGGAAAACGCTGACGCAGCGCGTGCTGGCCGTTGCATCGAGTGCAGCCGGAAGGCGAATTTAAGCGCTCACCCTGGCCAGTTTGGTCACGCGGCCACTTTCATTCCAGTCGGAAACATAAATGTTTGCTTGCTTGTCGATGTAACATCCATGCGCGGCGCTGAAAAATGTGGGTGCGATGTCGCCTGGCTGTAATTTGTAATTTGCCCACTGTGCTTTTTGAGGATTGTCACCGAGAAACGCGACCGGTGCATTCTCTCTGTCGAGAATCGTCACGCGCCCTTCCAATTCTGAAATCACCGCGTAGTCGCCATGAAAGCTGATCTGGCATGGCCGCCGCAGATGCTGGGTGACGGTGCGCACAAATGTCCCGTCGAAGTCGAAATGACACAGGCGGCGGTTTTCGCGGTCGCACACCAGCAGCAGCGGCTGATCGTAGCGTGTATCCACGGCCAGCCCGTGGCTGCAGTTGAGCTGCCCCTCGGCCGTACCCTTGCCGGAGTAACTCACCTTAAACTCGCCGTTCTTATCAAACCGGAATAGCCGCGAGTCCCCGTAGCCATTGGCGATGAAGATGCCTCCATCCGGCGCAGGAACCGCAGCTGTCAAACGCCACTCATTGGGCGTCTTGAAACCGGCCTCGGGCGGCGCGGTAATCTTCTGCACAACAGTGCCGTCGGTCTTCATCTTGACGAATAGCCAGTTTTCCTTCGGCGTCCCTTTCTGCACGGTTGCGTACAGGTATTCCTCGCCGTTCTCCTCGGCGTAGACCATGGAGTGAACTTCGGGATACTCGTGGGCAATTGTCTTCAGCAGAGCGCCGTCCGCGCTGTACACCAACACTCCCGTCTCGCTCTGCGTACTCACATACACATGGCCCGCCTTGTCGGTCGCAATGCCGCCGTGCGTCCCGCCAAAAGCAGTTCCCGCAGGCAACTGACCCCATCCCTCAACCACCCGGTACGTCCACTTGCCATTGCCGGTTTCCATTGCCGCTCCTCCTGAGTTGTATTTGGCCGCGTCCGCCTCTGCTCGCGCGCCCGTCAGAGCCGTCAGGGCGGTCACGCCCGCAGCAGTACAAAAACTCCGCCTGTCGATGGTTCCAAACAAAGATCGATTCGGTGTTTGTTTCATGGCGCATTCCTCGCGATGGTTGGGGTTGGTTCCGCGGGCGGCGCAGGGCGCGCCGGCGTGTTGTAGAGATAGATGTGATGCAGGTTCTTCATGGCTCCAAGCGGCGCCACAGATGCCTCCGTGACCTTGGTCCCGCTCAGATTCAAATAAGTTAATTGCGAGAGCGGAACAAGTTTCGCAAGTCCATCGCCGGTAACTCCCGTGCCTTCCAGGTGAAGCGCGCGCAGGTGCGTGAACCTGGCCAGCGTATCGAAGCTCGCATTGGTCACCGCCGTGCGCCCAAGATCAGCTTCCACAATATAAGGCGCAAACTTCTGGAACTGCGCAAGCTGCGCGTCGCCAAAACTCCCCGAAATATCTACAGTATTCAGAGTCAATCCATCCGCGGGATTCTTTGAGACCTGCAGCAGTTTTGCACCCTGGCCTTGTTGCATCTGCCGAATCTCAGGCATGAACCCGCTATAGTCTCCCACGGGCTGCAGCGGCAAATCCTTCGGCTCCTCAATCGATATTCCCGCCAGCGTAGTAGCCGAGGGCGATGCGCCCTGTTGAACCCAGGCCCTGATCCATGCAATCTCTTCCGGCCTCAGCGGCGGCTTGCCTTCGGCCGGCATGAATTGCTTGTGGTCAGCCGGCAGTGTCACCCGCTCCAGCAGCAGACTGGTATCCGGTTTGCCTGCAACAATGACCTGGCCGTCCTTGCCGCCCTTCATCAACTGCTCATAGGAATCCAGGCGGAGTCCGCCCTTCGTTTTGCTTTGGCCATGACACGATACGCAGTTGGTGTCGAGAATCGGATTGATGTGCTTTGCATAAAACGAGCCAGCGCCCGGAGTGCCGCCCAACATGAAAACGTGCTTGAGCGGCGCCGGCATGTATGCGGTGAGATAGTTGCTGCCATGCGTCAACGAGCCGCCCTCATGCGCCGCCCACAGCAGCACCAGCAACATGCAGGTCAACAGCGCCGGATAGACTTTCGGCACGCTTCCCGACGACCACCACGGCCGCGCCATGGCGCACACCAGCACGCAGATGGTCAGCGCAATGCCGCCCCACATATGGCGCGTTACGCCACTTCCTGTGTCTCCGCTGCCATAGGCCAGCAGATAGCCAAGCGCCAGAGTGCCGAGACAACTGAAGAAGCTCAGCCCCAGCACAAATCCCGCGGCCTCGCGCAGCGCCGGTCTGAATTTCCCGGCAATCTCCAGCACCGGGACCAGTACGATCAAACCGATGGGAATATGCACGGCAAGCGGATGGAAGCGCCCCAGGAATTGCTGCCAGTCCGCATGTTGCGTTCCGTTCAATTTAAAGAGCCAGGGCAGCAGCACGAGCGCCAGGCTCAGCACCAGCGATGCGGTCCATATCCGTCGTATGGCGCGGCTCTTGGGAAGCAATTTGTCGGCAAGCACAAGCAGGTCTTGAAGAGTTTTCACGCAAGCAATCCGGGCACCACGCTTGCAGGCACCGGGCCAGTCAGTTTTTGGTCCAGTCCCTGGAATTTGTAAGTCAGTTTGTTATGGTCGATGCCGAGGCAGTGAAGCAGTGTCGCATTGAAATCCCGAACCGTCACTGGGTCCTTCACCACGTTATAACTGTACTCATCCGTTTCGCCATACGTAATTCCCAGCCGCACGCCGCCGCCCGCCATCCATGTTGTGTAACAGCGTGGATGGTGATCGCGGCCGTAGTTATCCTTTGTCAATCCACCCTGGCTATAGACCGTGCGCCCGAACTCACCCGCCCAGACCACCAGGGTGTCATCCAGCAATCCGCGCTGCTTCAAGTCGGTTACCAGTGCATAGCATGCGCGGTCTGTCTCCTGGCAAAGCATGGGTAACAGGCCGGTCACGTTGCCGTGCACATCCCATCCGCGCTTGTATACCTGAGTGAACCGGACGCCGCGTTCCGCCATGCGGCGCGCCATCAGACAGTTATAGGCAAATGTACCCGGCTGCTTCGCGTCCGGCCCGTAGAGATCCCATGTGGACTGCGGCTCCTTGCTCATGTCCGCCAACTCCGGCACCGAAGTCTGCATGCGGTAGGCCATTTCGTACTGCGCAATCCGCGCGTTCGTCTCCGGATCGCCCAGCTCTTCATACGTCTGGTGATTGATGGTATTCACCGCATCCAGCATCTTGCGGCGCACGTCGCGATCCACTCCATTGGGATCGCTCAGATAGAGCACCATGTCGCCCGATGAGCGCAAACCCACGCCCGCATACTCTGACGAAAGAAACCCGCTGCTCCATAGGCGCGAAGAGACCGGCTGGTTATTTTCTTTCTCGTTCAATTTGGTTTGCAACACCATGAACGTTGGGAGATTGTCGTTCATACTGCCCAGTCCATACGCGAGCCACGAGCCCAGGCACGGCTTGCCGGCGTTCATGTTGCCGGTATTCATCAGCATGATCGCCGGCTCGTGATTGATGGCCTCCGTGTTGGTTGACTTGACGATCGCCAGGTCATCGACGATTCGTCCGGTATACGGCAGCAGATCGCTTACCCACGCTCCCGATTGGCCATAGCGCTTGAACGCCCAGTGCGAAGGCGCAATAGGGAACCGCGCCTGACCCGATGTCATTCCCGTCAACTGCTGCGCGCCCCGCACGGATTCCGGAATGTCCTTGTCGTAGAGCGCCGCAAGATTCGGCTTGTAATCCAACAGATCAATCTGCGGCGGCCCGCCCGACATAAACAGGTAGATGGCGCGCTTGGCCTTGGGCGCAAAATTAGGCAGCTTCAATTCTTGCTCCGCTGCAACCGCGGACTGCTTGCCGGCGTTTGCCGCGTGGGCATCGCCGGTCAACCAGCGGTCGCCCAGCAGGCTGGCAAGTGCAGCCCACCCCAGCACCTTGCCGGTTCGCCCCAGGAAGCGGCGGCGCGTCTCCAGCGTTGCCCACTCCTGCTTCAAACCCGCGGGGATGGGAAGATCCATCACGGTGGGGCCGTGCTCGGTATCGGTACAAAGCGGGTGCTGCTTCATTCAACCTCCATCCACTATTTCGTCACTGTCTCATCCAGGTTCAGCATTTCGCTCGCCACCATGGTCCACGCCGCCAACTCAGGCGCGGGGATTGACGGATCGGCGGTCCTTTCGCCGAATGAGATCAGATCGTGCGCAGCTTTCGGATCCGCTGCATAATGCTTCTCCATCTGTGACAGCGATCCTGCCAGCACGGAAGCCATCTGCGGCGGCGGATCGCGCGACAGCAGGATTTCGCTCATCAGTTTGATGCGCTGCTCCGGCAGCTTTCCGCCCTCTTCGATCACCCTCTGCGCCAGCCCGCGCGCAGCCTCAACCCACTGCACATCGTTCATGGTTACCAGCGCCTGCAGGGGCGTGTCCGTCCGCTGCCGGCGCGTGCACACCACATCGCGCATCGGCGCGTCGAACGCATCCATGTCCGGCATCAGCGCCATGCGTTTCCAGTAGGTATACATGCTCCGCCGGTAGAGAGCGTCCTTATGTTCCTGTACATAGTTCAGCGTGTCGCTGCCGCCAATGCCCACCTGCTCCCACACATTGGCGGGCTGATAGGGCTTCACGCTGGGACCGCCGATCTTCGGCGCCAGCAGACCGCCCGATTGCAGCGCGACGTCCCGCAGCATCTCCGCATCCATGCGGAAGCGCGGTCCATGCGCGAGCAGCAGGTTCTTGGGGTCCTTCGATATTTGATCGGGCGTCGACTTCGAGCTCTGCCGGTAAGCCGCGGACATCACCATCAGCTTGTATATGTGCTTGATGTCCCATCCGCTCTCGCGAAACTCGACAGCCAGCCAGTCCAGCAGTTCGGGATGCGACGGACGCTGACCCATGATCCCGAAGTCTTCCGTGGTCTCCACCAGCCCGGTTCCAAACAGCTCGTACCACATCCGATTCACAGTCACTCGCGCCGTGAGCGGATTGTCAGGGCTTACTGTCCACCTGGCCAGCGCCAGCCGGTTGTGCGGCATCCCTGCAGGTAAGGGCGGCAGATAGTGCGGCGTGTTGGCTTCCACCCTTTCCGTCCGCGCCGAATACGCTCCCCGCGTCAGCACATGTGCATAGGCTATCGACGGCCTTTCCCACGCAACCAGCGTCAGGTCGCCGCCCTCGGAGAGTTTGTCGAGCTGGGCATCCAACTGGTCGATCTGGTTTTGAATCGCCTTTGCGGATTTGTCCACATCGTTGAAGTAGAACGCGCTCACCGCATGCCATTGATCCTCATTCCATTGGCCAACGGGTTTGGCGGTTACCTCTGCAACGTAGTCCTCATAGGGCAGCCGCTTGACCTCCTCTACCGTCAGCGAGCGCGCATACAGGCGAATATCCTGATAGCGCGTTTCCTGCGCAGGCGTTGCGTCGGGATATCTCCATCCCAACTGCATGGGAGCCTGCGTCCGTATCGTCGACTGGTTCAGTGTATCGACGACGATTTTCGTCTTGGCCGGCACTCCATTGATGTAGATCCTCACGCCGGACGCCTTGCCCGATCCGTCGTAGGTAAAGAACACGTGCTTCCACTTTCCATCCACCTGGAGAGCATCGACGGTTGAAACTTTGATCGCGACACGAGGCATTGTGTCCGCAGCCATCGTGGGCTCCTGCTTCTTTGCCTCTGCAGGCTTGGCCGCTGTCTTCTTCGGTTCGGGCTTCTTCGGCGGCTTGTTGGGCGCCAGATCCTTTGCCGATAAATGCTCCGGCGTTGGAAAGTCGAAGGACTCCTTCGTGGGATCCGCTTTTTTGGTCTTTGCATTCTTTGGGGGCGGCTGCTCCTTGGGAACCTCGTTTACGAGATCGACGCTGATCGTCCCTTTCTCAACCGATAGATCCCAGCCCCGGTTGTGCTGGGTCGTATCCATCTTCGACATCAGTGCGCCTGAGTCACTGCCTACAGAAAAATTCGGAGCGGAGCGCAACATGAACCATCCGCCCGAGGAAAATGCCTGGTTCCATTCCGCGTCACCTGTCTGTCCCAGCATGACGCGCGTACTGGTTTCCATGCGGAAATCCGGCCACAGCCATGTTGTCTCGCCCCATTGCGGCTTGGACTTGCCGATAGGGAAGCTGGCCGGCTGCGCATGCGGCGCGCTGTTCTTCAGCACCTCTCCGCCGCCTTCATCCAGGCGCAGTCGCAGCAGGAGCTGATTGACTGAGACGGGCTGAGCGAGATTCTGCCGCGATTGCAGCCACTGCTCCACCTGCGCACGCTCTAGCAAACGCATAGCGCGTAGCTGGCCGGCAAGTTCGGATCGCTTGGTGAACACGCGGTTGTATGCTTCCTGATTTTGCGGCCGGGGAATGCGCGCAAGGGGCGCCCAAACCGGCCGGTCGTCATTGAAAGGCTTCTCGTTGATGTTGTTGAAAAACGCGCTCAGCGCGTAGAAATCCTTCTGCGTGGTCGGATCGTACTTGTGATCGTGACAAACGGCGCAGCCCACGGTAATGCCCATGAAGGTGGCGCCGTAGGCCTCCGTACGCTCGCGCGCAATGTTCGCACGCAGTTCTTCCGGAATGGTTCCGCCTTCGTTGCTGCTCACGCCCAGGCGCACATAGCCGCTGGCGATCAGTGGATCGAGATTCTTCGCCGGCAGCAGGTCCCCGGCAATTTGCTCCATGGCAAATTGGTCGAATGGCTTGTTGCTGTTGAACGACCGGATCAGATAGTCGCGGTACGGCCAGATATCGCGGCTGTTGTCGTAATGCAGCCCGTACGTGTCGGCATAGCGCGCGTAATCCAGCCAGTAGCGTGTCCGCTCTTCGCCATAACTCGGCTTGGCCAGCAGGCTGTCCACCAGGTGTTCATAAGCCTGCGGCGACTTATCATGGACAAACGCGCTTACCTCGGCGGGCGTGGGCAGCAAGCCGGTCAGGTCCAGAGTCACTCGCCGAATCAATGTCTGCTTGTCCGCCTCCGGCGAGGGATGCAGTCCTTCCTTCTTCAGCCGCGCCAGAATGAACGCGTCAATCGGCGTTTTGGCCCAGGCCTCATTGCCCGCCACAACCGGCAGCGGCGCCTTGACGGGCTTATCGAAGGCCCAGTGCGGCCGATAGACCGCGCCCTCCTTGACCCACTCCCTGAGAATCGCAATCTCTTCCGGCTTCATGGGTTTGGCTTCGCCCTGGGGCGACTGCGGCATCAGGTGGTGTGGGTCTCTGGACTCAATGCGCTTGATCAGTTCGCTCTTCTCCGGATGCCCCGGAACAATCGCATCGGGATGCCCCGGCCGCTTCTTGAATGCCGACTCTTCCAGGTCGAGCCGCAGCCCGGCCTTGCGCATCTCCGGGTCAGGCCCGTGGCAACTGAAGCAGTTGCTCGCCAGAATGGGCTGCACATCCTGGTTGAAATCAAGATGCTGCGGGGTTGCAACGCGCGCCTGGTTCTTGTGGCAGCCCACCTGTGTTCCCAGCAGCGTTCCGGCCACCAGAAGCGTCAGCGCCGTGGCAAGCAACGCGGGTTTGAGTCGAACGGTCTTACCGGGAGTCAATTGGATCCACTCCTTCTCTCAGCTCCGCAGTCGGTCAGTGACAGGCGTGCCAGAGCCGATTTCTCACTGTCGGCATATCGATAGTTTGCTGTTCTTCGGTGGTGCAGAACGGCCGGCCTTGGCGCAGGGGAAGCCCGGTTCTGTTACGATTTCCGCCGGTGACAAGGATTGCATCCGGCGATCACAGTTGTCCAGAGAGTTTTACGGCCGGGTTTTGTCCCTGATTGACACCGCCTGGCGGGCCGAATACCCTCGTACCCGACCTATAATGGATGGCGGATGCGATCCGCTGCTTGCCAGTTTGTCTGTATCCAGCCCTTCCAACTCCGGAGACATTTTATGCGCGCTTTCGTTCGTACCTTGGCAGGTTGCCTGCTTGCATCTTTCGCGGTTGTTTCGCCTGCCGCCCTGGCTCAATCGGCCAGGCCGCTGCCCTATCTGGACCCTTCGCTGCCCCGCGAGCAGCGCGCCGCCGATCTGGTTGCGCGCATGACCCTTGAGGAGAAGGTCTCCGAGATGATGAACAGCTCGAAGGCGATTCCGCGGCTCAATGTGCCGGCTTATGACTGGTGGAACGAGGGCCTCCACGGCGTGGCGCGCTCCGGCTATGCCACCATGTTTCCGCAGGCCATCGGCATGGCCGCCACCTGGGACGCTCCGCTCATCAAGGACCTGGCCACGGTCATCTCCACTGAAGCGCGCGCCAAGAACAATGAAGCCTTGCGCCACGACAATCGCGCCATCTACTACGGCCTCACCTTCTGGTCGCCGAACATCAACATCTTTCGCGATCCCCGCTGGGGACGCGGCCAGGAGACCTACGGCGAAGACCCGTTCCTGACCTCGCAAATCGGCATCAACTTTGTTGAAGGCATGCAGGGCAGCGATCCCAACTACTACCGCGTCATTGCCACCCCCAAGCACTTTGCCGTGCACTCCGGCCCGGAGAGCGATCGCCACCGCTTCAACGTCGAGCCCACGCCGCATGACCTGTGGGACACGTACATGCCGGCCTTCCGCGCCACCATCGTCGATGCCAAGGCCGACTCGATCATGTGCGCGTATAACGCCATCGAGGGGCAGCCTGCCTGCGGCTCCGATCTGCTGATGCAGACCATCCTGCGTGGCTACTGGAACTTCCAGGGCTACGTCACCTCCGACTGCGGCGCCGTCGACGATTTCTGGCGTCCCAACGCGCATCACACCTCGCCCGATCGCGCCCATGCCTCCGCCGACGCACTGCTCCACGGCACAGATACAGAGTGCGGCCAGGACTACCGCTCACTTGGCGATGCGGTCAAACAAGGGCTCCTCAGCCAGGCGGACATCGATGTTTCGCTGCGCAGGCTCTTTGTGGCGCGCATGAAGCTCGGCCTCTTCGATCCGCCCAGCATGGTTCCTTACACCTCCATTCCTTTCAGCAATGTGAACTCGCCCGCTCACCAGGCGCTGGCGCTCGAAGCTGCTGACAAGGCCATGGTGCTGCTGAAAAACGACGGCATCCTCCCGCTGAAGGCGGCCAGGTACAAGACCATTGCGGTGATTGGACCGAACGCCGCCTCACTGGCGGCGTTGGAGGGCAACTACAACGGCATTCCACGCGATCCCGAGATGCCTGTCGATGCAATCGCTGCCGCGTTTCCCGGAGCCCGCGTGGTGTATGAGCAGGGCTCGCCCTATGCCGAGGGCCTGACGCTGCCCGCGCCGCGCACCTTGTTCCGTCCCGCGGCCGACGCAAACAAAGAAGGCCTGAAGGCCGAATATTTTGCCGGCAACAGCTTCGCGGGCAAGCCGCTCATTGCGCGTATTGACCCGCAGCTTGACTTCGACTGGACCTCGGTCAGCCCTCTGCCCGGCAATGTGGCGGATGGTTTTTCCGTGCGCTGGACGGGCGTCATTGTCCCGCCCGCGCCGGGCAAGTACGACTTCACGCTGCGCGTCGGACGCTGCCGCATGTGCGGCGGCCAGGACCGTGTCTCGGTTGTCGTCGACGGCAAGGAAGTTGCGTCGCAAGTCAACGCGTCCACGCCTGCCGGTCAGGGAGTCGCCCGCATCAACGGAACCACCGGCATGCCCGATGTACCGCATCCCACCGGACCGCCGCAGTTCACGCTCAACTTTGCGGACGCCCAGCCTCAGACCATTAAAATTGAAATGACGCGCTCCTCTTCCAGCATGGGTGGCGGCATCTCGTTGGATTGGCAGCCCCCCGCGGACGTGCTCTTAAAGCAGGCAGTCGACGCCGCGAAGAACGCCGACCTGGTGATCGCCATGGTGGGCCTCTCGCCGCTGCTTGAGGGCGAGGAAATGCCGGTTCACGTCGAAGGTTTCTCCGGCGGCGATCGCACCGACATCAAGCTGCCCGCGTCGCAGGAGAAGATGTTGACGCAGGTCGCAGCCACCGGCAAACCGTTGGTCGTGATTCTGCTCAACGGCTCCGCGCTCGCCGTGAACTGGGCGCAGCAGCACGCCAACGCGATTCTGGATGCGTGGTATCCGGGCGAGACCGGCGGCAAGGCCATTGCCGGCACACTGTCAGGCGCGAACAATCCAGGCGGCCGTCTTCCCGTTACCTTCTATGCGTCGCTTGACGAGCTGCCGCCGTTCACTGACTATGCGATGCAGAACCGCACCTACCGCTACTTCCAGGGCAAGCCGCTCTACGCCTTCGGCTACGGGCTCAGCTACACGAAGTTCAGTTACGCGCACGTGAAACTGTCCAGTGAGACCGTTCACGCGGGCGACACGCTCACCGTCGTGGCCGACGTCACCAACACCGGCAAGCTGGCGGGCGATGAAGTCGCCGAACTTTACCTGTTGCCGCCGCACGACGGCAACGGAGGCCTCTCGCCCAATCTGCAACTCGAGGGCTTTACGCGCATACACTTGCTGCCCGGACAAACCCGGCAGGTGGCCTTCAAACTGAGTCCGCGCCAGCTCTCCGAAGTTGACGCGCAAGGCGTGCGCTCCGTGCAGCCGGGCAAGTACCTGCTTTCCGTCGGCGGCTCGCAACCCAAGGATGCGCTGGCTCCCACACCCGTGCAGACTGCGGGCTTTACCATCGTCGGCACCCAGGAGTTGCCGCACTGAGAAGGCCTGGGAAGTTCATCGGCAGCTTGACGCACACAGTTCGCGAACAGAAAGGCAGGATGGAAATCCAGTTTTATGCCTAAAATCAGCCGCCGTACGTTACTGCAAGAAGCTGCGTTTTCTGTGGCTGGATTGTCCTTGGGGAGGGCTGCGGTTCCGAGCCCTCTGACCCTCGTCAAGGATGGCAGATCGAGATACTCGATTGTGGTTGCGCCGGACGCATCGCCCTCAGAGCAGCGCGGCGCGAGCGAATTGCAGAGGTTCGTCGAGGAGATGTCCGGAGCGCGCCTGCCGATTACGACGAACCCCGCGCAAGCCGGAGAACACGCCGTGCTGGTGGGGCAAAGCGCGGCCCTGCAACAACTCCATTTGGCGATCGACTTCGAAAGTCTCGGCGCGGAGGGATTCGTGCTGAAGACGGTAGGCAATCATCTGGTCATTGCCGGCGGACGCGAGCGCGGGACCATGTACGGCGTCTACGGCTTTCTTCAGATGCTCGGCTGCCGCTGGTTCTCTTCAAGCGTGAGCCGCATTCCGAAGATGCGCACCCTGCGCGTTGAGGCTCTGGATGAAACAGAGAAGCCGGCCTTCGAATATCGGGAGGTGTATTTTCACGAGGCCTTTGACAAGGATTGGTCGGCGCGCAACCGGATGAACGGCATGAGCGCAAACCTGGATGCATCGACCGGGGGAAAGATCGTCTACCATCCCTTCGTTCATACCTTTGCGCAGCTTGTTCCGGCGAGCAAATACTTCAAGGACCACCCGGAATATTTTTCGCTTGTGGATGGCTCACGGCGTGGCACGGTGGACCACGGCCAGCTCTGCCTGACCAACCCGGATGTGCTCCGGATCAGCATTGAAACCGTGCGGGGTTGGATCAAGGACTATCCGGATGCCACCATTTTTTCCGTCTCTCAAAACGACACGACCGGTTGGTGCGAATGCGACAACTGCCGGCGCGTGGAAGAGGAGGAGGGTGGCGCGCACTCCGGGCCGCTGTTGCGCTTTGTGAACGCTGTTGCGGAGGCGATTGAGCCGCAGCATCCTGAGAAGCTGATTGACACGCTGGCCTACTGGTACACCGAAGTTCCTCCGGCGAAGGTGCGGCCGCGGAAGAATGTGCGCATCCGGCTCTGCCCCATCGGCGCATGTGAGGCGCATCCATACGATCAGTGCGCCTACGACACGTATTTCCTGAACCATCTGCGCGCCTGGTCAGAGATTACGCAGCAGCTTTACATCTGGCACTACAACACGAATTTTTCCAGTTTTCTTCAGCCCATGCCGGACTTCGACCAGTTGGCATCGAGTCTTCCCATGTATGGCCGTCACGGCGTGGTGGGCATGTTCATGGAGGGGGCGCATGCGCCGGGTGCGTCGGATGCGGAACTGCGCTCCTACGTGATGGCGAAGCTGCTGTGGGACACGAAGGCGGACGTGCGGCAGGCCATCGACGAATTCCATGCGGCGTATTACGGCCAGGGCGCACGGCCCATGCGTGCGTATTTTGACTTGCTCCAGCGGCAGGCGCGGCCCAGTCCGCGCGGGAAAGGGCATCATGCCTGGGTCTTCGACCGTGCCGATGCGCCCTATCTGAATGACGCATTTCTGGCCGAGGCAACAAAGCTGTTCCAGCAGGCAGAGAGCGCGACAGGGAGCGGGACGGCGCATGAGAACGTGCGCAAGGCGCGGCTGTCCATCGATTATCTGCACCTCATCCGGGCAAAAGTTTTCACGGTACAGGGAGAGTGGTACCAGCCTGCCGGTCTTGAGGCGCTCAAAGCGGGATGGAGCGAATTTGTGGCGGACGCGCGCAGGTTTGGCATCACCAACCTCAGAGAGGGCCGGGCACTCTCTGAAGATGAGCAGACATTCGCAAAGTACGTGCGGCCCTATCGTGTGATCACGCTGGAGAACGAGTCGTTGCGCGTGGACGTGGCGCCGAAACTAGGGGCGCGCGCCGTACGCATGATCGACAAGCGCAGCGGGAAGGACCTGCTGCAGCCTCAGAATCCCGGTGCGGTGTACTATCCGGACCTCGGGGGAGTGAGGATTGAGGCGCAGTCGGATTACGTGTCGGCGCCGGCATGGAAAGTGGAATGGAAAACCGGCGAGCACACGGCCGGCGAGGCCAGGTTCACGGGCACGTGCGAAAACGGCATGGAGATGCAGCGCACGCTGCGCCTTGACCGCACACTGCTTGAGACAACAACGACGCTCCGGAATGCAAGCGGGACTGCAGCGATGGCGCTGCTGCAATCGCGTATCGACGCGCAGGCGGCTGATATCGACAAGGCCGTCGTGTCGTTCCGCAGTCAGACCTCTGCCCCTGTCGACAGGTTGGTGATTCAGCCGGAGGTTGAGCCGAGCGGCAGCCAGAACTATTCTGCGGGTGAGCAGCCCGATGGCGAGTGGCGTCTTGCAGGGGCTTCCGGAGAAGCAACGCTTGCCAATCGCTTCGCAAAGGATCAGGTTGTCCGCTGCCAGTTGAACTGGAGCGCCAAGAGCGAGAACCGGGTCAGCCTGTCGGTGATGTCCGCGCGAAAAACGCTCCAGCCCGGCGAGAGCATCACGCTTGAAAGCAGTTATGGTGTTGTGTAACCAGGGCACGAATTCCTGCTGACACCTTACCGCCGCTGGCCTGCCAACCAACGGGGCATGGCGATTAAGTCCGGGCACGGCTTCGTTTTCTTCCGTCGCGGTGCTTGCACGCTTTCTATAATAAAAGGCAATTACCCTTCAATTTGAGGAGTCTACCTTGTCCCGCAATCCCTTCATGCTTTGCCGCTCGCTGCTAGCGGTTGCCGCGTTTTCAGTCGTGATTTCAGGCGCTCTTGCCCAAACCGCTGCTCCTGCGCCTCCGCCCACGGTCTACGTCAAGGCCGGCCATTTGTTCGATGCCACCAGCGACCAGCTCCGCGATAATGTAGTGCTCGTGGTCGAGGGCGAACGCATCACCAAAGTTGCGCCCGCGACCCAGGTGACGATTCCTGCCGGCGCCACGGTTGTCGATCTGTCTCAGGATTGGGTGTTGCCAGGCCTAATCGATTGCCACACCCACCTTGAGGGCCGCGCCGACAAGTACGACCCCATCAACGAGGTGAAAGACACTCCCTTTCAGGGCGGCTTCAACGGCGTGGTCAACGCCAACAAGACCCTCCAGGCCGGCTTTACCGGCGTGCGCGACCTGGGCTCGCAGCCCTTCTTCGCAGTGGATCTGCGCCGCGCCATCGATTCGGGATACATTCCCGGTCCGCGCGTAGTGGCCAGCGGACCCGCCATTTCCATTACCGGCGGCCACGGCGACATGAACGGCTTTGCGCCGGGGGTTGAGAACATGATGTTTCCGGCCGAGCGCGATTTTGCCATTGCCGACGGTCCGGAGCAGGTCCGTCACGCGGTCCGCGAGCAGATCAAGTATGGCGTCGACGTCATCAAGATTCTGGCCACCGGCGGCGTGCTCTCGCAGGGCGACAAGCCGGGCGCTGAACAGTTGACCTACGAAGAGATGAAGATGGCAGCGGACGAGGCCCATCGCGCCGGTCGCAAGGTGGCCGCCCACGCTCATGGCGCTGAAGGCATCAAAGACGCGGTCCGCGCCGGCATCGATTCCATTGAGCACGGTAGCCTCATTGACCAGGAGGGCATCGACCTGATGAAGGCCCACGGCACATACCTCGTGGCTGACATCTACAACGACGATTACATCCTCGGCAAGGCAATCGAGTTCGGCCTACCCAAGGAAAACGTGGACAAGGAAAAGATGGTGGGCCGGCTGCAGCGCGAGAACTTTGCCAAGGCCGTGGCCGCCGGGGTCAAGATCGCCTTCGGCACAGATGCCGGCGTCTATCCTCACGGAGACAACGCCAGGCAGTTCCACTACATGGTCAAGTTCGGCATGACTCCCGCCGGGGCCATTCGCGCCGCCACGTCCTCGGCCGCCGATCTCATCGACCGCTCAAAAGATGTGGGCACTCTGGAAGCCGGCAAGTATGCCGACATGATCGCTGTGACCGCCAATCCGCTGGACCGCATCGAGGTTCTGGAGCACGTCTCCTTCGTCATGAAGGGCGGCAAGGTCTACAAGGACGAGCTCGGCGCGGCCAAACCAGCCCGCTAGGGATTCGCGCCCCGAGGCTGTCGTATGCGTGCTTTCTGCTGAAAGAGGTCTTCTCATTCCCCCGCAATCGAGGAGCCACCGCACGCACACGATAGCCTTGCGGCTCTCTCCGTTTCAACCCGTTCAAGTCCATTTGCAGATAATTACCTTCCGTTGACGCATACTGGAGAGGCAATGGAGTGTGTTCCATGTTCTGGAAGAGCGGGGTAAAAACGGTACCCCCCCCTGTTTCACATTTTACGCACTTTTTCAGCCCGGAAAATCTTGTAACATGCATAAAATGAATGACTTGCAAATTCAGCCTATTAACTTACTGGTAACCACAAACCCTCGATTTTGGCCCTTTTTTAGCCAAAATATGCCGTTTTTACGTCAAAAATCCCGCTTTTTGGGCCAAAAAACGCTGCTTTTTCGCGCGCCTCGCGCCGTCACAGGGTGCTGCCCAAAAGGAGCACAATGGAATGTTGGATGCCACTGCCATTCCTGAACACATCGGGCTGGCACGCAAGGGAAGGGAACCTGATTCATGAACGGATCTCACATCAGGGTTGTCGCATTGAACGGCAGCGCCAGAAAGGGTGGCAACACAGCCATCCTGCTGCGCTACGTTCTCAAGGAACTTGAAAACGAAGGCATCGAAACCGAGCTCATTGAACTGAGCGGGGCAAACATTCACGGCTGTCTTTCGTGCCGCAAGTGCTCGACGAAAAAGGACCACCGCTGCTCGCAAACCGGCGATATAGGCAACGCCCTCATCGAAAAGATGGAGCAGGCCGACGGCATTCTGCTCGGCTCGCCCACGTATGTTGCCGACATATCGCCCGAGATCAAAGCCCTGATGGACCGCGCCTGCCTGGTTTCAAAGGCCAATGGCGGCATGTTCCGCCGCAAGGTTGGCGCTGCGGTAGTGGCCGTGCGCCGTGCGGGCGCCATTCACGCCTTCGATGCCTTGAACCACTTCTTCCTGATCAGTGAAATGATCGTGCCCGGTTCATCCTATTGGAACATCGGCATCGGCCGCGAAATTGGTGATGTGGAGAAGGATGAGGAGGGCATCCAGACCATGAAAACGCTCGGGCAAAACATGGCGTGGCTGCTGAAGAAGATCAAGGCCTGATCACGATAGAGAACGGCCCGGACGCTCTTGCTTTTCAACATCAACAGGATTCTAATTCCGTCCTGGTGGAAACGCCTCTACAGCCCGTGCCAGCAAGCAGTGCGGCTGCCGTAAGAACGGCTCTGGCGCTGATCGGGTTCAGCGCGGTCATCGGCCAGATCGTTCTCACGCGGGAGTTGATTGTCGTTTTCAGCGGCAACGAGATGTCGCTGGGCATCGTGTTAGTTGTCTGGTTGTTCTGGACCGCTGCCGGCAGCAGCCTGAGCGGTGTCCTGGCGCTGGGCGTAAACCATGCCCGCCGGATGGTTGCTGCGCTCGAATGCCTGCTCGCGGTCAGCCTCCTGCCGACCTTATGGGCACTGCGCGCCTCCAGGGCATTTCTTGAGAAAGTACCGGGAGAACTGGTTGGGCCGGTGCCAATGCTCCTCACGTCTCTTGCATGTCTCAGCCTGTTTTGTGCTGTCTCAGGGGCGCTCTTCGTGGTTGCGGCCCGGCTGTACCAGCAGGAATGCGCCGTCTCGTCCCGCCTTGCCGCCAACTCGGCGTACTTGCTTGAGGCTGCCGGTTCTGGCATCGGTGGGATTCTGGCCAGCCTCGTGCTGCTGCGCTTTCTTCAGCCATTTCAGATTGCGTCCATCGTGGTTCTGCTCAACCTGTGCATGGCAGCAGTCCTGGCCTTCCGGATGAACCGCAGGAGGCTTGGCGCGGTGGTTGTTGCAGCGGTGCTTCTCGCGATTCCGTTCCTGATCTTTGTTGCGCCGTCGCTGGAAAGGTCCGCGCAGGCGCGCCTGTGGAGGGGCTTTCACCTCATTGGCTCGCGTGACTCCATTTATGGAAACCTGACAGTCACGCAAACCGGCAATCTGTGGAGCCTGTATGACAACGGCGTGATCCTGGCCAATGCGCCGGACGAAGCCGCTGCCGAAGAAGCCGTTCACTACGCGTTGCTGGAGCACCCCGCGCCCAAGCGTGTCTTGATGATAGGCGGCGGTGTGAACGGCAGCATTGCCCAGGCGCTCGAGCATCCAACGGTAGAGCGAATCGACTACGTCGAACTGGACCCCGCTCTCATCGGCATGGCGCGGAAGTTCTTCCCCGCGCAGTCTGCATCATTGGACTCGGACCCGCGCGTGCATACGCACTATGCGGATGGCCGGTTCTATCTGAGGGCCACCCGGGACACCTTCGACGTGATCATTCTCAATGTGCCCGATCCACAGACCGCGCAGTTGAACCGGTTTTATACCGCCGAGTTCTTTCGTTCTGCGCGCGATCACCTGGCGCCGGGCGGGCTGCTCGCCCTCGAACTGCGCTCGTCAGAGGAAACCATCAGTCCCGGCCTTCAAGAGTTTCTGCGCTGCATGCAGCGCACTCTCGATGAAGTTTTTCCATCTGTCGTCGCCATACCCGGGGGGACAATCCACTTCTTCGCAGCGCTGCAACCCGGTGTTCTCACACGCGACCCGCAGGTACTGATTTCAAGGCTGCGGGAGCGGGACCTTAAGACGAAGTATGTTAGCGAATACTTTATCCCTTACCGCATGATGCCCGATCGCATGGAGCAGGTGAGCGAGCAACTGCAGCCTCTGGCCACCACGCCAGTCAATCGAGATTTTGCGCCGATTGCGTATTACTTCGATATTGCGCTGTGGAGCGCGCAGTTTAAGTCGGCCTATGCATGCTGGTTCCAGGCTGCGGCGCAGATTAGATTCACGGTGGTTCTTGCTGCGGCGCTTATTCTCTTGTTGCTTGTCGCTGCGCCATTGACATTGCTGCGTGATCGCGAGAGACGCGCCCGCTCGGCAGCGGCGTATTGCATGGCCGCGGCCGGCTTTACTTCGATCACTCTCGAAATCATTTTGCTGCTGGCGTTCCAGTCTATCTATGGCTACGTGTACCACCAACTCGCCATTCTGATCGGCCTGTGCATGGCGGGGATTGCCTTGGGAAGCTGGCTGGGAATCCACCGCGTCGGCCGCGGCAATCGTCTGCCCTGCGGCGCTCTTGCAGTCAACCAATTCCTGCTCGCCGTGTCCGCACCAGCGCTGATCTTTGCGGTCAGCTTGCTGGCAAAGATATCCGGAGTGGCGGCAACGTGGCTGGCAGCGCAGTGTGTCTTTCCTGCTTTGGCAGCTC
>Ga0302320_10003422_pt1 | contig 36957 bp, 32 predicted proteins | sample Bog_T0_3_FD_202130 | JGI IMG/M metagenome (GOLD analysis project Ga0302320, IMG submission 202130) | Peat permafrost microbial communities from Stordalen Mire near Abisko, Sweden - Bog_T0_3 | ecosystem: Environmental > Terrestrial > Soil > Wetlands > Peat | place: Sweden: Abisko, Stordalen Mire...
GCGGTCCTTGGCATATCGCAACGTCTGCCGCCAAGTTTCGCGGGCGCCCGCGACCGCGCCGATCGCGATGGACAATCGCTCCGACGGCAGATTGTGCATCAGGTGGTAGAACCCGCGGTTCTCCTCGCCAAGCAGATTGATCCCAGGTACCCGCACGTTCTCGAAATGCAATTCGGCGGTGTCCTGCGCGTGCTGGCCCATCTTGTCCAGTTTTCGTCCGCGGCTGAAGCCCTCCATATCGCGCTCGACAACCAGCAACGAGAAGCCCTTATGACCGGCGTCGGGGTCAGGGTCGGTGCGAGCCACCACGATCACCAGATCCGAGTTGACGCCTGCAGAGATGAACGTCTTGGAGCCGTTGAGAATCCAGTCGTCGCCATCACGAATCGCAGAAGTCCGGATGCCGGCCAAGTCGCTGCCGGCTCCAGGCTCGCTCATCGCGATGGCGCCGATGATGGCACCGGTGATGTAACCGGGCAGCCAACGGGCCTGTTGGTCCGCATTGGCCAACGATTTCAGGTACGGGGCGACGATGTCGTTCTGCAGACTCAGCGCCGGGGTGACGGAACCAAACCTGGCGAGCTCCTCCACGATCACGGCGTTGAACCGAAAGTCGTCGGATCCCCCGCCGCCGTACTCCGCCGGCAGGTTGAATCCGATCAGCCCATACTTGCCGGCCTCCAAGTAGGCGCCGCGGTCCACGAGTCGTTCGCGTTCCCATTTTTCTGCTCGGGGCGCAACCACTCGTTCGATGTACTGGCGCGTGGTCTCCCGAAGTTGCTCGTGCTCCGGTTCGAAAACTAGTCGCTTCATTTCAACATGCCTTTCAAACGCGCTTTCGCTTTTAGATGACCGCCAGCGGGGACACCATGCCGTTGAGCACCCGCGCCGACAGTTCAGTGGGATAGCACCCTCGAGGACCTGACATTGCATTTGCCAATCGGCGGGCGCACCGCTGCGACGGTTAGGGCTTGAGCCATTACTTCTCCTAAGCACGGTGCCTGCTTGGGACCGCTGATTGAAGTCTAACCAGAATTAGATTAGATTCGGTAGCCGTGTCATCCCCACGACAAAGCCCCGTGACCGGTGTGCTGGCTTGCGCCGCCTACCTGCCCCACCATCGTCTGCGACTGAGCGAAATCGCCTCGGTGTTGGGCAGCGGCCAGCCCACCGGCACCCGCTCGGTGGCGTCCTACGACGAGGACACCAGCTCAATGGCTGTCGAGGCTGCCCGCGCCGTCTTGCGTGGCCTTGCCACGGCGTCGGCGCCGCCGCGGTTGTACTTCGCAACCACCGATCCGGCCTACCTCGACAAGACGAACGCAGCGGTCATCCACGCCGCCCTCGGCCTTCCTCGAAGCACATTGGCCGTCGATTTCGGCGGCGCCCCACGTTCAGCGGTGGGTACGCTTCTGGCGGCCGCCGACTGCCGCGACGGGGCTCTCGCCGTCTTGGCCGATGTGCGCACCGGACTGCCGGGCTCCGCCGACGAAAAATACAGCGGTGATGCCGCTGCGGCAGTCTTGTTCGGTCCAGGTACCGCCGAAACTCCCGTGCTTGCCGAACTGCTCACCAGCGCCTCGGTTACCGACGAGTTTCTGGATCGATGGCGGTCCCCGGGGTCTCCGACCTCGCGGGTATGGGAGGAGCGGTTCGGCGAGCACGTCTATGTGCCGTTGGCTACCGAATCATTTGCCGCCGCCCTCAAGCAGGCCGAACTCACCCCCGACGATGTCGATCACCTGGTCGTGTGCGGCCTATCGCCGCGGGCAAACCGCCAATTCGCTGCGACCAGCGGCGTCCCACGTAAGGCCCTCGCCTCCGACCTGACCGCAGTGATCGGCAACCCAGGTACCGCCCAACCCGGCGTCCTTCTCGCCGATGTGCTCGAACGCGCGAAACCCGATCAAGTGATCGCACTTGCGGTCCTGGCCGACGGTGCCTCGACACTGCTCCTGCGCACCACCGCGGCCTTAGGTGCCCATCGGCCCTCGGCGCCCACGGTCGCCGACCAGATCGCCTCCGCCGATGACTCGCTCAGCTACGGCACCTTTCTCACCTGGCGGGGGATGCTGTGGCGAGAACCACCGCGTCGGCCCGAGCCCGACGCCCCCGCCGGCCCGCCCAGCCATCGATCGGAGCACTGGAAGTACGGCTTCGTCGGCTCTCTCTGCGAACAATGCGGCACCGTTCACTTGCCGCCGGTAAGGGTGTGTTTCAAGTGCGGCACAGCTGATCGTATGCATCCCCAACCGATGGCGGACATGCCTGCGCGGGTGGCCACCTACACCATCGATCGGCTCGCCCACACTCCCAGTCCGCCGATGATCGCGGTGGTCGTCGATTTCGATGGTGGCGGACGCTTCCGCTGCGAACTCACCGACAGCAGTCCCGAGGTCGCGATCGGGGATGAAGTCGAAATGACCTTTCGGCGGCTGACCACATCCGAGAGCGGCGTGCACAACTACTTCTGGAAGGCCCGTCCGGCCCGCCAAAAGACCGAGGAGATCTGACATGGCCGCACACGGAATCTGTGACCGGGTCGCCATCATCGCCATGGGCTGCACCGATTTCGGGGAACAGTGGGACCGCTCAGCCGATGACCTATTGATCGAAGCAGTCAACTGCACGACCGCAAGTGCCGGGGTGTCGCTGCACGACATCGATGCCTTCTGGTTGGGAACGTACATGTCCGGCCTGTCAGGACTGAGCCTCAGTCGGCCGCTGCGGTTGCACGACAAGCCGGTAAGCCGGGTAGAAAACATGTGTGCCACCGGTTCGGAGGCGTTGCGCAACGCGTGCTACGCCGTAGCCAGCGGCGCCTACGACACGGCGATGGCGGTCGGCGTCGAGAAGCTCAAGGACTCGGGCTTCTCCGGCCTGCTGCGCCCCTCGATACCTTCAGACGGCACTGGCGGCACCCTCGGAACCACCAGCGCGCCAGCAAATTTCAGCCTTCTTGGTCCCGCATACGCTGAAAAGTACGGAGTGGACCCCCGCGAGCTCAAAGATGTCATCACTCGTATCGCCTGGAAGAACCACCACAACGGCGCCCGCAACCCCCGCGCACAATTTCGCAAAGAGGTATCCACAGAAACAATCTCGTGCTCACCGCTGGTCGCTGGCCAACTCGGGGTATTTGACTGCTCGGGTGTGTCCGACGGGGCAGCCGCCGCGATCGTCGTCCGCGCCGAAGACGCTCACCGATACAGCGACAAACCGCTGTACATCAAAGCGCTGTCGCTGGTGTCCGGAGCGGCGGACGGCAACGTCGACCCGGCCTACGACTTCACGACGTTTCCGGAGGTCGTTGCCTCGGCGCGCAATGCTTACGCCGAGGCCGGGCTGATCGACCCACCTGCCAAGATCGCGATGGCCGAGGTGCACGACTGCTTTACCGTCACAGAGCTCATCCTCATGGAAGATCTCGGCTTCGCCGAACGCGGTACCGCCTGGAAAGCCGTGCTAGCAGGCACTTTTGATCTTGAGGGCACCTTACCCGTCAACCCCGACGGGGGGCTCAAGGCATTCGGCCACCCCGTCGGCGCCAGCGGATTGCGAATGCTCTTCGAGTGTTGGCTGCAGCTGCGTGGCGAAGCCCCGGAGGACCGCCGGATTCATACAGTCACCGCCGACAAGAACATCGGCCTCACCCACAACCTCGGGGGCGGACCGGGCGAATGCGTCTCTTTTGTGTCGCTCGTCGGCACCGAACCCAACTGCTGATGAGAGGCGATGAAACCGTGGCGCTGAGCCAAGCGAACGTCCTTCACGCGCGCGGGATTACAGGCGTCAGACGTCCGACATTCGGCCGGCGGTCTCGACATAATTGCGAGGGGGTGTGGCTGACCCTGGTAGCGGCGACATTTCTGTCCCGATGGCTGGCAACCGAAGAAGCGCACGGCGGCGACCTCATCGCGGTGGTCATCTTGGTCGTTGCCGCGGTCAAGATACGGCTAGTGGGAATGCATTTCATGGAGCTGAACAACGCACCCCGGCTGCTGCGCGGCATGTTCGAGCTCTATGTCGCCGCTCTTCTGGCCGGCATGGTGGGATTCTTCCTCGCGGCCTAGGCACTCAGCGTCCGGCCGCCACACTCGAACAATTACCGCTCGCTTCCACTCACCTCGCCCCTCCCCAAACGCTCGCACAACCCCGGCAGACCAGCGCCAGCAGCCGATGTCGCGATGCTGGGCGCCCTTTTCTGGGGCCCCTGGTGTGGGCGCTGAAGGCAGCCCGTAAACGCACAGGCGGCTGAGCGGTTGGCGCTGGGCGGCGCGGGCGGGTCGTGGGACTACGAAGTCCCGGCGTGCTATCTCGCTACTGGCGTGATGCCGTCGAGGCGGCGGGGCTGCGGCACATCAAACTGCACGCAGCGCGACAGGCACGCCTGCGCGACCCTGATGCACCTGCAAGGCGTGCCGGTCGCGGTGATCGCGGCGTGGATCGGACATAAGAACCCCAGCCTGACCATGAGTCTGTATGCTCACTCGCAGTTTGCCGCACTGCAGGACGCCGGAGCAAGTTTGGATCGCGTTGTGACATTATGTGACATTGAGGTCCGAGGCCACGTACGCTGAACAGCGTTTCCGCAGGTCAAGGCAACCGCGCCGATGTAGTTCAATGGCAGAACATCAGCTTCCCAAGCTGAATACGCGGGTTCGATTCCCGTCATCGGCTCCACACTGAGCAGCATCGACACTGTTCGAACTGTTCGGGCCAGCGCTCGGCCGCTCTCGAGCTTCACCTACCGATGTCCGCTCCGTTTCCGGTGTTGATCTCCTTGCGATGTAGCCAAAGGAAGTCGCGGATTCCACCGCCCTGCAACAGGATCCGCTGGTGAACCGGCAACGCCGGAAAAACCTGTGATCCGGAGACGATCTCGGGGCGCTCCAGCGCGTAGGTGTTCCCTTTCCAGGCGAGTTTGCACATGCCTGCCGCCATCACGTTGCGGCACCAGTCGGTCTGGCTGCCGTAGGGCAGCGATACGACGAAGCCATCACCATAGGGTTGAGCACCCAGCGGTGTGCGATAAGCCTTCCCGGTGCGACGCCCAACATGGGTGAGAAGCGCTACGACGGAGTGCCGATGACCCGCTTGCCTGCGCCGGAACGCGGCGTATCTCTTGAAGGCCGAGAATTTGAGCCAGTCTGGGTGGCGTCTGATGAGTCTAGGCATCATGACCGGGGACGCAAGCAACACTGCAAGAAGGCCGACCAGACCGGTGACGACGAGAACGACATTTCCCGAAGGCCGCGCCCGGTAAGTCTGCTTGCCATTAGACATGTTTTAACTCCCCTGCCGAGCGGTAGTGCTATTTCCGTCGATGGTCGCCGACGACGACCCGGTACAGCGCAGGATTTCCGGTGACATCGAGGTCCGGATCGGATTCGGGTTCGCGCATTCGCGACAGAAACTCCGGGTTGGCGATCGCCGACTGAAACGATCCACTGCTGTCCCAGTGCGCCACCGCCACCAGTTGGAATCGAGATTCCGTGAGCAAGGCTTGGTGCAGTTGGTAATCACGAAACCCGGGCTGGGTGCTCATGATCCTTGCCCGCTCCCGCCAGCCGGCCAGAAATCTGTCGACCTGATCTGCGGGAATCTTGATCACATTGATGAAGGTGACGGTGCCGACGTCGTTACCCGCGGGATCGTCAGTTTTGTCGCTGGCCATCCGCCACTCCTCTCGCACTGCGGTGAAGCCTGGAGTGCCGCAAGACATCCAGTTTTGGCCAGCGTCACAGCAGGTGTGTTATGCGAACCAGACGCCAGCACGCGATGGCCATCCGGGCACCGACCACTCCGTATGGGTTTCATATAATATGAGAACCATACTAACTAGGAGAACGTATGCGCAAGTCGCAGGGGCCCTCGTTCCGAGAGCCGCTCAACTCACCCAAGTCGACCAGTGACCCGATGTCATCGTCGACGCCGGCGGCCCCACCGAGACCGGTTGACGAAACCTCCGACGCCGCGCCCGATGTGGCTGACGCGCTGCGCAACACGTTGCGCCAGTTGCGCATCGAGCTATCGATCAGCACCCGTCGGGTAGCGGCTGCCACCGGCTTGAATGATTCCGATCTTGACGTCCTCGACGTCTTGGCCCGCTATCGGGCGCAATCACCGACGTCGCTGGCCCGCAGCACGGGTATTCATCCGGCCACCATGACCGGTGTACTGACCCGTTTGGAAAAGGCCGGTTGGGTTGTGCGCCGACGCGATGTTAGCGACCGCCGCAGCGTTCAGGTCGAGCCGAGCGGGTTTGACCGTCTCACCGCGCTGTACAGCGACGCAAACGAACGCCTCGACGAGATCGCCGAACAACTCACAGCAGAGGCGGGCGAGGTCATCCTCGAGTATCTGGACCGAGTCTGCGCTGCGGTGCATGAGGCCTCGGCCCGACTCGCTGTCGACGGACCCACACCGTGACCTCATCTTCTAGAGGCCATTGACCAGATACCCCCAGAACCTTTCTGCAGCATCGACTTCGCTGTAACGCGGCCGCGATCGAGAGCGTCGCGGATTGCCTTGTGGCGCAACGACTGATTCATCTCCCGGAAGCGATACCGAGCAATTCGTTAGCCATGAGGTCTGCCGCTTCTTCAATCCGTTGGCGCGCTTTGGCTTTCACTTGGCGGCTTTCGCGCCCAGCTCCTGTATCGCCTCTCCTAATCCCCTTCGTCAGCTGAGGCGATGTCATGTTGGCCTGCGGCTCCAACTTCCCCGGAGATCATCCTCCACCACGGTTTGATGTAGCGGTGTTTGCCGTGCTGATCGAAGTAGCGGCCTGTCAGCTCTTGTGCCCCCACGTCGACCACGTTCTGGAAGCCCCGGGACACAAGGAATGCGGGCCCTTGGCCCTCGTCGATCCCGAAAGTCAGCGGCTCACTGGTGCTGCTCATTTTGGCGAACTCGTTCGCCGCCCCACGCAGCGTGCACGTACCCTCCACCACCGAACGCAGTATGTAATCGAATACGATCGCGCTGCCCGGCGCACTGGCCATCACAAAGCCCAGAACGCCATCCACCGCCTCCAGATCGAGGTAGGGCGTTACGCCTTCCCACAGAAAAACCGTCGGGCGCGTGGTGTCGTAGCCGCACCCGAGCAGCTTGTCGGCGAGGTTGTCCACCGTGAAATCCACTCTGACGTAGGCCACGTTGGCCGGGATCTCACCGATGAGGGCGCGGACCTTGGCCTGCTTCGCCGCGGAGGTAGCAGGATGATCCACCTCGAACACCTGCACACCACCCAGCCGATCGGAAAACCGGTACGGCCGCGAATCGAATCCGGCTCCCAGTATCACCAGCTGCTCGGCCCCGCCCGCCAGCCGTTGCTGCAAGAAATCGTCGAAATAGCGAGTACGAGCGATGACATAGTAATGATGTCCGGCGAAGCGCTGTTCGATCAGCGTCTCCACCGCATTCCGTAACGGCCGACCCCAAAGCAGCATCCGGTATTTCGCGCCGAGGAATCGTTCCGCCAACGGGTCGCCGCAGATCCGCTCGGCGGCAGGCTTGCGCGTCTCGATCGCGCGCGACAGCGCCATCTGCTCCGCGGTGGTACTAGATCGAGTCGCTTTCATGGTTACCCTGTCTCCCCCTGATGACGACGGCAACGCCTCCTCAGGGCTCCTCATGTCGCCGATCACGCGCGGCCAGAAAGGCCGAGCGAACGGGGTCGTCGGTGCGCCGCGAGCAGGAAAATGCGTTCTGGCTGCGGGATTGTCATTCTCATAAATGTAGTAGTGCTTCTACTTGAGCGAGAGTACGTTATCGAAGCATGGAAACGGTGCGTAGTTTCTGCCGTATTTGCACTTCCGTCTGCGGCATTCTCGTCGACGTCGAGGGTGATGAGGTGCTCCGCGTCCGCGGCGATCAGGACCACCCTTTTTCGCAGGGTTACACCTGCAATAAGGGTCGTGCGCTGCCGCAGCTGCACCACCACCCGGACCGTCTGGAGCGGCCGCGGATGCGGGTGGACGGCCGACAGCAGGACACCACGTGGGACGCTTGCCTCGACGACCTGGCCACCCGTCTGAAAGACATCATCGACCGCCACGGGCCCGAGTCGGTCGGCTTCTATTTCAGCACCATGGAGAGCGCCGGATTCCGGATGGCCGAAGCTCTGCATGCGGCGATCGGCACCCCGGCCAAGTTCAGTCCGCTCACCATCGACGGCACCGCCAAACCGCTCATCTCTGATCTGGTGGGTGGATTCATGGGGCTCTCCGGCCGAACGGACCTCGACAACACCGACTTTCTCCTGCTCGTCGGGGTCAATCCGGTTGTCTCCCATGGCCATGCGATCTCGATGCCCAACCCGACGGGCACGGTGCGCGACATCGCCAAGCGCGGACAGGTGTGGGTGATCGATCCTCGCCGCACCGAGACCGCCCGACTGGCCACCGGCCATCTGGCGCCGCGCCCCAGTACCGATCACGCGGTATTGGCATACCTGGTGCGGGAGATCCTGCGCAACGGCATGAAGTTCGATGTGCCGGTTCAGGATGTGGACGCACTGACAGCTGCGGTCGAGCCATTCACGCTCGGACACACCGCGACGATGGCCGATGTCGCAGAGAGCGAGCTGACCCGGTTGTGCGCGGCGGTGCGCAGCGCCACATGTGTCGCGGTCGAAACCGGGACCGGCGTCACCATGACGGCTGATCGGGCAAACGTCACCCAGTGGCTGGCGTGGGTGCTGATGATCCTCACCGGTGCCATGAACCGTCCCGGGGGCACGTGGTTCCACCCCGGATTCGCCTATCAGCTAGAAGCTTTCGGCGATCTGCTGCCGATCACACCGCCGGAGGGATCGTTCGGGCCCGGCCCGCGCAGCCGCCCGGAGGCGCAAGCGTTCATCAACGAATGGCCGTGCGCGGTGCTGCCCGACGAAATCGCGGCCGGCAACATCCGGGCCCTGATCAACGTCGGCGGCAGCTTGGTTACGTGCATGCCCGAGACGGGGAAGTTGATCCCGGCCCTGCAGAGCCTGGAAGTTTTTGCCACCACGGAGATCATCAACAACGAGACGGCGGCCCTGTCCACCCATGTCCTGCCGACCAAGGATCCGTTGGAGCGGCCCGATATCACCCTGCACGATGTCCTGAGTTCCCGCGTGTCCGTGCAGTACAGCCCCGCCGTCGTGGAGCCGGTCGGTGAGCGGCGATCGATGTGGTGGGTGTTCGCCGAACTCGGACGGCGGCTCGGCTACGACCTTGGCAGCCTTGGGGATCCGGACACCAGCACCGATGACGATGTGCTCGCCGTTCTACTGGCCGGCGCCCGGACCAAATTCGACGAGGTGGCGGCCACCGGCTGGGCAGAAGCCCCGCAGCCGCTACCCGCACCGTGGGTCGATGACCACATTGAGCGCATGGGCGGCTGGCGGCTGGCGCCTCAGCTACTCGTCGATCAGCTAGCCGCTCTTGAGCCGCCCCCGCCGCTGGTGATGATCCCGCGTCGACAACGCAAGAAGTTGAACGGACAGCTCGATTTCCTGGGTGAGCGCGCAGAAATCTTCATCAATCCCGATGACGGCGCCGCCGCCGGCGTCGTGGACGGCCACCCTGTGACCGTCCGCAGCGCGAACGGCGAACTGACCGGCGTCGCGAAGGTCGATGACTCGCTTCGGCGTGGAGCCGTGTCGATTCCGCACGGCCATCACGACGCCAACGTCAATCGCCTGACCAATAAAGACGACATCGACGTAGTGACAGGCATGGTGCGCTATTCGGGTATAGCCGTCAGCCTGCATCCGGCGTGACGGTCACCGCGCTGGGCCTGCCGACGGTGCAGGTACCCGTCGAGGGCGCACCAGCCGACGGCCCGCTGGTAGACACCTTCGGTCGAGTCGCCACCGACCTCCGGGTGTCCTTGACCGATCGCTGCAACCTGCGCTGCACCTACTGCATGCCGGCCGAGGGCTTGGACTGGTTGACCGACGAACAGCAGCTACGACCCGACGAACTGGCCCGGCTGCTGCGCATCGCGGTCACCCGGCTCGGCATCACCAGCGTGCGCTTCACCGGCGGTGAGCCGCTGCTCGCGAAGCACCTCGAAGAAGTCATTGCCGCCACTGCCGCACTGCGGCCGCGCCCGGAAATCATGTTGACTACGAACGGCATTGGCTTGGACAAGCGGGCCGGAAAGCTCAAGCGAGCCGGGCTGGACCGGATCAACGTTTCGCTTGACACCGTCGACGCCGCACACTTCGCCCACATCACCCGTCGCGACCGGCTGACCGACGTGCTGGCCGGTCTGCGGGCGGCAAGGGATGCTGGACTGAGTCCGATCAAGGTAAACGCGGTACTAGATCCGGTCACCGGACTGGACGACGCGGTGTCGCTCTTGCGCTTCTGTCTCCAGCACGGATATCAGTTACGCATCATCGAGCAGATGCCACTCGATGCCGGCCACCACTGGCGGCGCGGCCAGGCCATCGCGGCCGACGACGTGCTGAACACCCTGCGTGCCCACTTCGGCCTGACACCCGACCCAGCGCCGCGCGGCTCGGCGCCCGCAGAACTATGGCACGTCGACGGCGGCTCAGGACTTGCGGGCAAGGTCGGCATCATCGGGTCGGTCTCACACCCGTTCTGCTCGGCCTGCGATCGCACCCGGCTCACCGCCGACGGGCAGGTCCGTAACTGCCTCTTCGCCCGCCACGAGACAGACCTGCGCGGCCTCGTGCGCGCGGGTGCCGACGATGACGCTGTCGAGTCCGCGTGGCGCGCGGCGATGTGGGCCAAGGCAAGAGGCCACGGCATAAACGACGCAGACTTCGTGCAACCAGACCGGCCAATGAGCGCGATCGGCGGTTGACCAGCTGGATCAAGTGCTGTGTGAACTGGTCTCTTTGGAGCTGGCCGCGGTCAGTTAGCCCGCCCGTCAGGGTTGACGGCGCCACCGAACGCGGCGCAATGTGATACTCGTCATATGACCACCTGATCACACCGGGCGGAGAGGCGGCAGCTCATGACCACCAGGGACAAGTACACGGACGTGCCCGTGCCGTACTCGTGGGAGGTCCCCAGCGCCGGCGACGCGCGCTTCACGTGGGAGTACGACGAGGGGCGCACCCGGCTCCTTTCTCTATACCAAAAGGGAAAGGACAAGCAGTGGGATGCCCAGTCGCGCATCGACTGGGCGCAAGACGTCGACCCGACGAACCCGGTCGGGCTGCCCGACCAGTTCCATCCGCTGTTCGGCAGCCCGATGTGGGAAGCGGCAGACGAAGCACGGCGCGCGGAGATGCGCCAGCACTCCCAGGCCTGGCAGTTCTCGCAGTTCCTGCACGGCGAGCAGGGGGCGATGGTGTGCGCGGCCAAGATCGTCGAGGTCGTCCCGGATATGGACGCGAAGTTCTACGCGGCCACCCAGACCATGGACGAGGCCCGGCACGTCGAGGCGTTCTCACGGTTCCTGCAGGAAAAGGTCGGCCTGGTCTACCCGATCAACAAGAACCTGACCGCACTGCTGGAGGACACCCTGCGCGACTCGCGCTGGGACATGCCCTACCTCGGCATGCAGGTCCTCATCGAAGGGCTCGCACTCGCCGCCTTCGGGACACTGCGTGACATGGCGGCGCCGGACTCGCTGGCCAAGCAGTTGCTGGCCTACGTCATGCAGGACGAGGCCCGGCACGTCGCGTTCGGGCGAATCTCGCTGAAGGACTACTATTCCGCGCTGACCGACGCCGAGCGGGACGAGCGTGAAGAGTTCGTCGTGGACGCCTGCTACCTGATGCGTGACCGGTTCCGCGGCGAGGAGGTTTTCGAGACCCTCGGCCTCGACGTCCAAGCGTGTGCCGACTGGGTCGACACGTCGCCGCTGATGATCCAGTTCCGCTCGCACTTGTTCAGCCGCATCGTGCCGATCGTCAAGGACATCGGGTTGTGGGGCGACAAGGTGCAGAAGGCCTTCTCGGACATGGGTGTCCTCGACATGGCCGGCTTCGACATCGAGACGCTGATGAAGGCGGATGAGGATCAGGCCGAAGCGCTGGACAAGGCACACGCCGAGATGGCCGGCCGAGCGCTCGAGGTGGACCAGGTGATCGCCGCGGGCGCGAGCTAACCCAATGTCCGGTTTGGCGATCGGGTGGTTCCCAAGCTGAATACGCGGGTTCGATTCCCGTCATCGGCTGCCGTCTTCGGCTCCACTGTGACCAATCCCGGTACCCGAACCCCCTCGCGACCCAAAAACCCTAATGAGACAGGCGTGTCCGCTAACTTAGGCGCACACGATCTCACTGGTTCTGGTATTGCAGCACAACATCTTCCGGCGTAGAGGCCGAGCAGGTCCACAGTGACTCGACGACGATTTCGCCCGACCAGTTCTTGAACGCCGCCCGATAAGGCGCGATACCGGGCGGCAACTCCGGCAGCTCGTCCACACCGGCGACATTCACCCCGTCCGCCGGGCTGCACTGCGGGGCCGACCGCGCGGGCGAACCGGTCATCGCCGCGACGGCCGTCATATCCAAATTTTGCGACATCATTTTCATTTGTCCCCCAAGGGGTTTCGCAAACCCGCATCCCCGAGCCGGACGCACTGGGCGGACGATAACAGAGCGGTAGCCGTCCGGCCAGCCATGTTTGCGATGACGAATCAAACTGGCGGACGGCAGGCACCGGACGCAAGTGGGATCGCGCTGGTCAGCGTGACGAGGCGGGTAGTGAAGATCATGCCGCGCGAAAAGATGGGGTAGCCGACTACTCGCGCCAGGACCGGTAGACCGGTGCGACTGTGTACGCATGCCGACAACTGCGCCAAGATCCCTGAATGACAGGACCTTCCGTTCGGGTGCGTTCTCGCGATCGGCTACCCAGGGGTGGCCGCTACAGGCAATCGGCAGGCTCGCGCTGCGCGCCCCGCGGCGGATCATCGCCGCAGCGCTGCTGACGATGGTCGCCGCTGGCATCTTCGGGATGCCGGTCGCCAACGAGCTCTCCAACGGAGGCTTCCGGGACCCGCAGGCGGAGTCGTCGCGTGCCTCGCAGGTGCTGGCGGAAAAGTTCGGCACCGGAGGAATGCAGGTTTTGGTCGCCATCACCTGCGACGCCGGGGCGGCCAGCCCGGCAGCGCGCACAGCAGGCACCGAGATCCACCGAATACTGGCAAGCCTGCCCTATGTGGTCGGGCTGCACTCGGCGTGGACGGAGCCGCCGCAAGCCGCTTCGGCGCTGATCAGCCGCGACGGCAAGTCGGGGCTGATAGTCGCGGGCATCACTGGCGATGAATCCAGCGCACAGCGGCGTGCCAGCGAAATCCAGCGCCTGCTACCCGAATTCAACGACGTGACGGTGAAGATGGGGGGTGAGGCAACGAGTTTGGTCCAGATCCTCGAGCAGTCCAAGAAGGACCTAAGCGTGATGGAAACCGTCGCGTTGCCGGTGAGCTTCGTGGTGCTGGTCTGGGTGTTCGGCGGAGTGCTGGCGGCGGCACTGCCACTCGCGGTCGGAGTATTCGCGATCATCGGCTCCATGGCGGTACTGCGCGCGACAGCATTCGTTACCGACGTATCGATCTTCGCGTTGAACCTCATTCTGGCATTGGGACTCGCGCTGGCCATCGACTACACCTTGCTCGTGATCAGCCGATTCCGGGACGAACTCAGCGAGGGTGCGGGCCGAGAGGAGGCCCTGCTTCATACCATGGCAACCGCGGGCCGGACCGTTGTTTTCTCAGCCGTTACCGTCGCGCTGGCGATGGCCGCGATGGTGTTCTTCCCGATCTACTTCCTCAGTTCGTTCGCCTACGCCGGCGTAGCGGTGGTCGTGCTGGCTGCGGCCGCGGCACTCACGGTGACACCCGCGGCACTCGTGCTGCTCGGGCGACGGATCGACGCTTTGGACGCGCGCCGGTTCGGCCGACGCATCCTCCGCCGGCCGAACCGGCAACCACGTGCGCTGGAGCAGGGATTCTGGTACCGCATGACAAAAGGCGTTATGCGCCGCGCGGTTCCGATTGGACTGGCGGTCACGGCCCTGCTGCTCTTCCTCGGCATACCGTTCCTCGGGATCAAATTTGGCTATCCCGACGACAGGCTGTTGCCGCCATCGGCATCGGCCCGCCAGGTGAGCGACGAGTTGCGCAGCGGATTCGCGATCAACTCGATCGACGACGTGGTCGTTGTGGTACCGAACGCGGCCGGACTCGCTCCGGCGCAGTTGGGTCAATACGCCGCGCAGTTGTCCTGCATACCGGACGTCACATCGGTGTCGTCGCCGGACGGGGCTTACACGAACGGTATCCGCACCGGGTCGCCCTCGGCGGCAACGGGAATGGCGAACGGGAGCGCATTTCTCACTGTCAACTCCACCGCACCACTGTATTCGCGGGCATCAGCAACCCAGCTGGATCTGTTGCATGCCGTCACCCCGCCGGACGGCCGGGCCGCGCAGTTCACCGGGTGGGCCCAGCTGTCGCGAGACGCTGGTGCGGCCGTCAGCTCAAACCTGCCACTGGTGCTTTCGGTCATTGCCATCGTCACGTACCTGTTGATGTTCCTGTTCACCGGTAGCATCCTGGTGCCGCTGACGACATTGCTGTTGAACGTGCTCTCACTGACCGCGGCGTTCGGCGCTTTGATCTGGATTTTCCAGGACGGTCATCTCGGCGGGCTTGGCACGACGGCGACGGGCACGCTCACGGCCACCGTGCCGATGTTGTTGTTCTGCTTGGCTTTCGGGCTGGCGACGGACTACCAATTATTTGTCATCTCGCGGATCCGCGAGTACTGGTCGGTATCGGGCAAAGCCCGCGCCGACAACGCCGAAAGTGTTGCGCTCGGCCTGGCCCGCACGGGGCGGGTAGTGACCGCGGCGGCAATACTGATGGCGATCACGTTCGCGTCCATGGCCACCGCTCAGGTTTCGATGATGCGGGTATTCGGCGTGGGGCTCCCGCTGGCGGTGTTGGCAGACGCCACACTCGTCCGGGCGCTGCTGGTACCCGCATCCATGGCGATGCTCGGTCGGTCCAACTGGTGGGCACCGAGCCCGCTTGTCTGGTTGCACCGGCATATCGGCATCAGTGAATCAACCGGTGCGGAAAAGCTTGCACGACCTGCCGGTAAGGTGCTCGGCAGTGTCACAGCCGAGGCGGCTTAGCACGCCGACTCGCGACTACTTGAACCTCATAATGCCTACATAATTTCGTCATCACTCCGACACAGCTTCCCCGGCGACGATCAGTTATCGGTCTCCCGTGGTGTCTTCTCCCCCCCAGTCCATGGCTGACCGCCAAGATTCGGGAGGCGTGGGTCGTGGATATTGTGCTCGGAGTCTCGATGGCACCGGCCTCGGTTCAGATGGTCCTGCTGCAAGGCGAAAATGCCGACGGGGCAACGGTAGATGAGAATGAGTTCGCCGTCCCAGCCGCCGACGACTCACCGACTGTCAGTGCGTCTGATCGAGTGGTGTCCGCCATCTTGGCTACCCGTGAGGACGCGGCCAGTGCGGGCCTTGATCTGTCCTCCGTCGGCGTGGCATGTACCGACCAGCTCGAAGCGGCGGCCCTGCGCGACGCGCTGGCCGCCCACAAAATTGAGAACGTCATGCTGGTCTCGGCGTTTTTGGCCGCTACGGCTCTGACTCAATTTGTCGGCGGCGCAATGGGTTACGAGCGGACCGCGGTTCTTTTCGTGGAGCCTGGCACCGCGACTCTGGCGGTTGTCGAGACCTCCGACGGTTCAATCGCCGATGTCCACGAAGAACAGTTGGACAACGCTTCCGGGCAGATTGCCACCGCAGAGCTGATCGAGATGGTCGTCGGGCTCGACGAGCTGCCAACGCGTCCGGGCGGCCTGTTTGTGATCGGCTACGGCGTCGACATCGCCGCCATCAAGTCGCATCTGGAAGACGCGACGTCGCTTACCGTGAACGCTCCGGAGGAGCCGGAGACAGCGCTGGCTCGAGGGGCGGCCCTGGCTTCCGCCAATGCTCCGTTGTTCGCATCGTCGACGGCCGCGCTGGCCTATGCGCAAGACCCCGGGACGGGTGCGGTCGACATGTCTGTCCTGCCGGAATACCTCAGCCTCACAAGTGCCGAGGTCGGCGAGGACGACCTCGCCTATAGCGCTGCGGCAGACGACGAGGCCAGTGCCCCAACCCTCGTCCTAAATTCGGGGCCGGGCGCTTCGGCTGAGAACGAGCCTCGTCGTAGGCCCGGCCTGTTAGCCGGAACTGCGTTGGCGGTGGCCGGCATCAGCGCGGCACTGGCACTAGAGGTAGCCCTTTCTCTCGGAATCCACACGACGGTCGGTTTGCTGCCTGCCCCGATCCAGGGCTTCATAGCCCCGGTCGAGCGGGCACTCGTGCCTGCACCTTGGCCGGTGGCCGCTGCGAAGGCGGTAGCGCCCAAGCCGCTGAGTCCACCGGCGGGCGCGCCGCCGCCCGCGGCTCCGGTGCCCGCGGCTCCGGCTCCGGCGCTTCCTGTTCCCGCGGCTCCCGCTCCCGCGGGTCCGGCAGTGCCGGTTCCGGTGGTGGTCCCGCCGATAGTGCCGGCTCCCGCGCCGCCGGTTTACCTCCCCTCGCCGCCGATTTACCTGCCCGCCCCGCCGGCGAGCCCGCCCGTGGTGCAGGCCCCGCCGCACCCTTCACCGCCTGCCGAGCCGCCGCCGATCCACGTCACCCCGCCGCATTCGCCGCCACCCCACCAAACCCCGCCGGGGCAGGGGCCATGGCCCAATCCTGGCGGCACGCCCGACGGGCCCGTCAACGGCCCAGGTCCTATCCAGGGCAATCCCGGCGGCGGTGAGCCCCATGGTGGCGGACCCATTGACGGCCCCCCTCCGAGCCACGGGACTCCCGGTTCCGGGCCGCCTGAGGGTGGCGCGCCACCCGACGGTGGTACACCTCGCGGCGGTGCTGAGCCCCCCAGCGGTGGTGGGCCGGTCGGCGGCGGCGAAACCCACGGCGGCGGCGGCCCGGTCGGCGGCGGCCCAGTCGGCGGCGGCGAAACCTCTGGCGGAGGCGGGCCGGTCGGCGGCGGCGGTGCGGGCGCCGGCGAGAGTGGCGGCGGCAGCCACGGCGGCGAGGTCGGCGGCGGGGGCGGCTTCAGCGGCGGCGGCAGCTCTGGCGGCGGCGAGAGTAGCGGCGGGGGTGCCTCTAGCGGCGGAGGTAGCTCTAGCGGCGGCGAGAGTGGCGGCCACCGGTAGTCGCCTAATTGATGCGCTAACACCGTCGGGTGAGCCGCCGAATCCGCCGGTGGCATCCTGCCGCAATAGCCCCGCGGTAGCGTCCCCGCCGTCGCCTCCGGCCTGTCTGACATGCGTCTAATACCTTGTGTTCACTAAAATAACAATTCCTGTTCATCTTATGTTCAAGCCTAGTTATCCTGTGATGTCGATCACTGATATGTCACAAGGGAGCTTGGGGGAGATGGCTATGTCGTTCGTTATTGCGGCGCCGGAGCTGGTGTCGGCGGCCGCCGAAGATTTGGCGGGTATCCGCTCTGCGCTGGGCGAGGCCGCTGCGGCGGCAGCGACCCCCACGACCGGCGTGGCTGCCGCGGCGGGCGACGAGGTATCGGCAGCGATCTCGGCACTGTTCGGCACGTACGGCCGGGAGTTTCAAGCTCTCAGCGCCGAAGCGGCAGCCTTTCATGACGAGTTCGTGAGCCTGTTGAACGGCGGTGCTGCCGCCTACCTCGGCACCGAGATCGCCAACGCCGAGCAGACGTTGCTCGGTCAAGCGTTCGGAGGTGGCGCCGCTGCCGTCACCCCCGCCAGCCTCTTGGGCCCGATCCTCGGCGGCGGCGGCAGCGGTGGCGGCGGCATACTGGGGCCGATCCTGGGCGGCAGCGGTGGCGGCGGGGGCCTGTTGGGCTCGATCCTCGGCGGCAGCGGTGGCGGCGGCATATTGGGTTCGACCCTCACCGGCATCGGCGAAGACCTCGGTGGCTTCTTCTCCACGCTGCTGAGCGGTAGCGGGGCCTCGCTGTTGGCCAATCCGCTTGTGCCGATTGGGCAACTCGTTTCCGGTCTGTTCACTGACGTGCCCCTGCTGCAGGGGCTCCAATTGTTTCAGCAGGGGACGCAGCAGGCCAGCATGACTGCTTTGGCTGCCGGCAACCCGTGGCAATTGCTCTTTACTCAGACCGGCGCCAACCTGCAGAGCCTCTTCGGTACGTTCGGCGCTCACCCGTTCCCGCTGCTGAACCAGGTCATCGCCAACCAGAGCCATTTCGCGCAGGAGTTCTGGAGCGGGATCGCACTCGAGCTGCAGAACTGGCCCACGACGCTGGCGAACGTGCCGACGAACATTGAGCTCGGCATCGAAGGCCCTGCCACCTACAACTGGGGAGGGCTGGCCGAGAGGTTGGTCGACCAGCAAGTCGGCTACTGGAACACGTTCTTCACGTCGCTAAGCAAGGCGGGCACGGACTTGCAGTTGGCATTCCCTGGCTTCGAATCCGAGATGGGGCTGACCGGCCAGGCGATAATGACAGGCAACTACCACGGCGCGGTGCAGGACTTTTCACACGGACTGGTGGGTCTCTTCCTCACCGGATTCGACACCAGCAACCTGTCGAACATCAAATTGGAAGGCGCGGCGGGCGACTTGCTCCCGATCCTGGGTATCCCCGCACAGCAGGCACAGGACATCGTCGCCCTGTTGCCCCCCGGCTCGATCCCCCAACAGATGGCGCAGAACTTCGCCAACATCGTCGCCACGCTCACCAACGCCAACACGTCGGCGACCTTCTCGACACCCGGAATAACCAACCCGAATGCCCCAATACTTGTGGCGGACGCTCTCTTTGGGTTCCCGCTGTCGCTCGGCTTCTCGTTCATCGGGCCGCCGATCGCTTCAATGGACGGGCTCGCGACGGGCGCCGGGATGTTTGGGTCCGCACTGCAGGCCGGCAACGGTGTGGCGGCGCTCGGCGCACTCGTCGATATGCCGGCCTACGCGTTGAACGGTTTCCTCAACGGCACAACCTACGTCGACTTGACGCTGCCGGTGAGCACAACGACGGCTCTCGGGGCCCTGAACCCGCTTGGCCCCCTTGGTCCGATCCTCGACCCGGTCCTTTTGCCGGTCCTTGAGCCTGTGCTCGCACCGGTGCTTAGCACGCTAGGCCTCAGCACCATACCGATCGTGGTGCACTTGCCGTTCGACGGGCTTCTGGTTCCGCCGCAAGCGGTTACGGCGACGATCGAACCAAGTGCGCTGGGCGGGCTGATCACGGTCCCAATAGACCTCACGCTCGGCGGCACGCCATTCGGCGGCATAGCTCCTTTGCTGATGAACACCCTGCCCGAAGAGCTGGCCGCAGTAATCACACCCAGGTAGTTGCAGGGTGGACAATGGCGACCAATGGCTCCTCGGAATCGGCCGGTCACCCCTGCCTACCACGACACGTGGTTAGGCAATGCCGCGCCTCGCGACGTCCCTCGCGAAGTCATCGCTGAGATCACCCGACAGCACGGCATCATCCCGGACAGCTTCGAGATCCTCGAGAAATCAGAGGAGATCAAAGATCCGGACGGTAAGTCCTTCTTCCTCCTGCCGTCGGCCGCGAGCGGGGACCACGCCCGCGAGGTGGTGCTGATGACCTACGTCTTCAATGCGGGCACCGGCTACGGCAAGGCCGGCAAACGGCCCACAGACTTCCCCGACACGCCCTACACTGCCGCCGAGATTCGGCGAATCATCGACCGGCAGAACGCAAATAGCTGGAGCTATTCCCGAGACGTCAGGTTCGTCCACCGAAACGGAGGCCGCCTTGTCGCGACCCCGAACGGCATCCTGATGGGCTTGGGTGGCAACTGGATCCAACGGCAGTTCAGCCAGCAGGGCGGCACCGCGTGGGGTGACATATTCATGCTCAACATCGGCGGCAGCACCGATCCCGCCCAGCAGCTCCGCCAAATCGTGCGGTCGGGACACGCTTGGTGCACCGACGAAAACGGCCGGGCCTTCGAGGGCAACCTCGATCTGGACAGGGTGCTCCACCACGAGGAGCTGCACTCCCAACAGTGGGCCACGAAGGGCTACGCGCGGATGCTGAGGGACTACAGCTGGGAGATCATCCGCGAGAGGGTCTTTGGCAGGACAAACAGACTCGAGGCGGACGCCGGCCTGTCCGACGGCGGCTATCCGGCCGACAGAGCGTGAATTCCGTTGTAGAGCACCATTAAACCGATCACGACCATAATCGCCCCTTCGAGTGCGGCGTGGTTGTTCTCCATCCAGTCTTTGAGACGCGTCAGCTGATCGTCGAGCCGGTTACCGGCACTGGCGTAAGCCAAGATGGGGATCGCGGCCGTTGATGCGGAGATGGCGACGAAGGCCGCACCACTCAGCCAGTTGCCCGCGACGCCGAATCCGCCAGTGCCGATGGCCAGTCCGGCTGTCGCGCAAACGATTAGCACCTCAGGCCTGATCGGCGCCAGCACTGCACCGACCAGCCCAGCGCGCACTGGCGTCAGTTTCGCGAACGGACGCATCCAACCCGGCGGGTCGGTCTGACGATGCCGGGTCAGCAACCGGTAGATGCCGAACGCGATGAGTGCCGACCCGAGGACCACGCGCGTCCAAGAAGCCCAGGTCGGTGGCGCCTCGCGCAGTTCGCCGAGCAGATCGGAAGCCGCAACGAAGGCCCCGGTGAGTGCGGCCAGCCCGAGCAGCCAGCCGCCCAGGAAGGCCAGGCTGGCCGGCCGTGGCCGTGGCGCATGGAGGACCAGCACGGCGGGGATGACCGTAATCGGAGAGAGCGCGATGACCAGCCCGAGTAAAAAGAGCTTGGTCAGCACCGAACTCCAGTCTCCAGCCACGAGCAGCAATCCTTGCACACAACGGCGCGCACGCACCGTTTGCGCGCAGCCGGCGCTGAATTTCAGTTCTGCAGAGCGTGAATTCCCTTGTGGACCAGCATCAGGCCGATCAAGACCAGGATTGCCGCCAGCAGGACGGCGTTGTTTTTCTCCATCCAGCCTTTGAGGCGTCCCAGCGCATCGTCCAGGCGGCTACCGGCGACCGCGTAGGCCAAGATGGGGATCGCGACCGTTGATGCCGCGACGGCGACGAAGAACGCCGCGCAGATGAACTTGCCGGCAACGCTGAGATGGCCCGTGCCGATGTCCAGTCCGGCGAGCAGGCACATGACCAGCGCATCGACTCTGACCACCGTCAGCACCAGCCCTGTTATCGCCGCGCGCCTCGGCGAAATGGTCGCAAACGAACGCATCCAGGCCGGCGACTCGGTGTGGCTACCGCGGGTCACCCACCGGTAAATGCCGAACACGATCAGTGCCGACCCGAGCACCACGCGCAACCAGGATGCCCAGGCCGGCGCCGACTTGGGCATGCCACCGATCACGCCGGAGCCCACCACGAAGAGCGCGGTGAGCGCCGCCAGCCCGGACAGCCAGCCGGCCAGGAACGCCAGGCTGCTCGGCCGCGGCCGCGGGGCTTGCAGGACCAGTACCGCCGGGATGATCGTCAGCGGCGAGACCGCGATGACGAGCGCCAGCGGAATGAGCGTGGTCAGCTCGGAACCCCAGCTTGCTGTCACGGGCAGCAATCTTGCCACTAACCTTTTCTGCGCAGCGTCCAGGCCGGTATCCAGTGCGTCACAGTTTTCCGCTTGGACCCGTAGTCGATCGGGTAGGTCACCAGCCCCCACCAGTCGCCCTGCTCGCAGACGCCCCAGCAACTCAGCCGCCCTTCGACGACTTTGTGCAGCTGCAGACCGTTGGGTTGATAGCGACCCGAACGGTGCGGCTCGCGCGGAAACAGCGCCGTCAGGTCGACCAGGACCGCGATGGGTGGGCGTACCACCCGAAACGGATCGCGGATCGGCTGGCCGTTGTAGCCGATCGACCCAAGCGGAACCATTTGTCGATCATATGTTCGAATATCCGGCTGGCAAGCGTTCCTGCCGGGCATCCGGCTTCTGGCAACATGGCGGTGTGTTCAGCGAGACCGCAACGGGCCTGGCGCCTCGGTGAGCGTCTCGGATGCCGGCGAGTCACAGCGTCACCTTGCTGCGTTGGACCCGCTGATTGTCGCGGTGTTGGCCGGCGCGGTAAGTCTGGGCGGTGCGGCCCGTCCGTCTTTCTGGTACGACGAGGCCGCGACCATTTCGGCGTCCTACAGTCGTTCTCTGGGCCAGTTGTGGCAGATGTTGGGCAACGTCGACGCCGTGCACGGCCTGTACTACGTGCTCATGCACGGCTGGTTCCAGATTTTCCCGCCCACGGAGTTCTGGTCGCGCGTACCAAGTGGTCTCGCGGTCGGAGGCGCCGCGGCCGGGGTTGTTGTGCTGGGCAAGCAGTTCTCTTCTCGCACAGTCGCGGTGACCTCCGGGATTCTCTGCGCGATCTTGCCCCGAGCAACATGGGCGGGCGTGGAAGCTCGCCCCTATGCCATGTCAATGATGGCGGCCGTGTGGCTGACAGTGCTGCTCGTCGTCGCCGTGCGCCACGACAACCGACGGCTCTGGCTGTCTTACTCTGCCGCGCAGGCGATGTCGGTTGTGCTCGACCTTTACCTTGTGCTTTTGCTATTGGCGCACTTCGCCTTCATCTGCGTCTGCCTGCGCACGCGAACGGTCTTGATGCGGTTCACCACGACGTCTGCACTCGCGGGTCTCGCCGTCACACCGTTCCTGGTCAAGGCCGCCGGGCAAGTGCATCAGATCAGCTGGATCACGCCGATCGGGTGCCGAACAATCGAGGATGTTGCGGTGCAGCAGTACTTCGAACGAAACCCGATGTTCGCGGCGTTGTCGGCCCTGGTCATAGCGACGGCTATTGCCTTGTGGCGCTTCGCCTCCATCGAATTGGCAAGCCCGGACAGGCAATTGCTGACCTTGGCGGCCGGGTGGCTCGTGATACCGACCGCCGTGATCGTCGTCTGGTCGGCAACGGTGCACCCGATCTACACGCCCCGCTACCTTTGCTTCACCGCACCGGCGATGGCGCTGGTGCTGGGCGTCTGCGTTGGAGCGGTGGCGGCCAAGCCGTGGATGGCGGTGGCGATCGTCAGCCTTTTCGCCGTTACCGCGGCACCGAACTATATTCGGGCGCAACGTAACCCGTACGCCAAGTACGGGATGGACTACAGTCAGGTGGCCGATCTGATCAGTGCCAAAGCCGCGCCCGGTGATTGCTTGCTGGTCAACGACACGGTGACATTCATGCCAGCGCCGATGCGCCCGTTGATGGCGGCGCGCCCCGATGCGTACCGGAAGCTGATCGACCTCACCCTGTGGCAGCGGGCGACGGAACGCAACGACGTCTTCGACACCAATCTCATCCCGGAGGTGGTGACCGTGCCGTTGAGCCACTGCGCGGTGGTGTGGATCATCACTCAGGCCGACGAGTCAATGCCCGCGCACGAGCAGGGCTCCGCGATTCCGCCGGGCCCGCGATACGGGGCCACCCCCGCCTTCGCGGTTCCGCGCGACCTGGGCTTCCGGCTCGTGCAGCGCTGGCAGTTCAACCTGGTCCAGGTGATCAAGGCCGAGCGATAGTCACCAGACGCGTACGTAGTCGACGAGCATGGCCGCCGGGAAGTTGCCCAGGGCAGGATCGCCGCCGCCGACGCCACCGACCGCAAGGGTGAACATGGGCGACATCCAATAGCCGGGTTTGTTGAACGGCCAGCGAAAGTCGTCCGGAGCGCCGCCGTGAACGTGGATGGGTTTGTTGGGAACGGTGAAGTACGGTGCCCCGTCGTGCGAGAAGTGGAACCCGTCCTCACCCCAATGCATTTGCCAGGTGTGCCAATTGCCGTCCACCATCCCGGGAATCGATCTGCCTTCCCACGTCTTCCCGTTGGATGCCGCGTGCACCGTGGTTCCCGGGGCCCAGTCGCCGTTGCCGTACCACTCGAAAAAGTCGACCTCGCCGTCCGGCAGCGGATCCTCGTTGACAGCCCAGAACGAGGGCCACAGGCCGGTGGACAGGCAGTCCAGCTTGATCCGCGCTTCCCAGGTGGTGTTGATCATGCCCCGCCAGTTGCCCCGCACTTTGCCGGAGTAATACCGGTCGAAGTCTCTGGTCGCCATGATGACGAGATTGGAATTGCCGTCCTGGAAGACATTGCGGCGATCGTCCCGGTATATCCCCTCGACCGGGGGGAATACGTCGTCCTGCCAACTCTGCACGGTCCACTTACCGGGGTCGGGAGCAGAGTTTGCGGGGCCGTCGAACTCGTCCTGGAAAAGGTAGGGCCCGCCGGGACCGGCCGCCGGCGCCGCAGGTGATGACGGGTGAGCCTGAGCCTCCGGCACACCGACCGCAGCCGCAAGCATGCCCATCCCCGACATCATCAACATGCTGCGACGATCCATTCACTTACCACCCATCGTTAAGTCAGGACGTCCTACTCGGCGCCGGCCCCAGTGCACCCATTGCAACTCTCGCAAACGGTGTTATGAAACCACGCGGAGGGTGAGCGCGCATCCCGCAGCAGACGCTGCGCCCCCGGCCAAGCATCGATCCGATGTATGACGACTCGTTTGCTGCGGTTCATCGCGAATCGTCAGCCACAGCGCTCGAGACAGCATATCGCCCGGATCGGCGGTCGACTAACGCCGCCGCATGTGATTTGCCGGACACCAAAGGACACGGGGCCGACGCACCGGGTCGAGCGTCAGGCGCATAAACGCCCGGTCAACCATCAAGTTGATTGACATTGCCGGAGTCAGTGGTATCAAGGAAGTTGATACTCAGATGGGCGGCAGGCTCATCAATGGAAAGGAACGACAAAGATGTCTGGTGGTGGATTTTTCGGCGGATTCGGTGGACCCGGATTCGGCGGACCTGGTTTCGGCGGGCCCGGATTCGGCGGCGGTTTCGGCGGCGGCGGATTTGGTCCAGGTGGTTTTGGTGGCGGACAGGGCCACGGTCACGGTGGGGGCCCCGGTCGGGGTCGCCATTTCCTCAAGCGCGCGGCGTTCGTCACCGCGGCGTTATTGCTCGACGGGCCGGCTGACGCCGCGCAGATCGTGCAACGGGTGTCCGACGCCACCGAGGGAGCATTTACGCCTCCCCAGGACGTGGCGGAGCTTGCCATTGGGCTGCTCGCCGGCCGGGGCGTAGTCACCGTCGACGGCGGCGTGGCGACCCTGACCGAGTTCGGCCAGAACCTGCTTTCCTGGCGCGGAGTCAGCAGCGAAACGGCACATGCATTCCTGGGGCGGGCGGCCAAGTTCGGCGACGCCTTCAAGATCCGCAGGGAATTGTTCGAGGTCGCCGGGCTGGCGCGGACGATCACCTGGACGGGCACCGATGAGCAGAAGCAGCAGCTCGCAGAGTCCCGGACCAAGGTGCTAGAAGCACTACGCGAGGCCAAGAAGACGCTGCACCGCGTTCTTGGCGAGGACTAGCGAGGACTAAGAGGCCGGCGAACCTACGGCCTCATGTGGCCGTGGGTTCGCTGAGCTTGACCAGTGTCTTGCCGATATTGGCCCCGGTGAACAGGCCGTTGAGGGCATCGACGCAGGACTCGATGCCCTCAAAAATGGTCTGCCGGTGCTTGAGCCTGCCGTCGGCCTCCCACTGACGGAGCGAGGCGAAGGCTTCGTCGAAGCGGCCCCACTCGTCGAGCGCGTTGAAGCCCTGCATGAGCGCCGTCCTGGACAGCAGGTTCACGTAGTTGGCCGGCCCGGGGTGCTCCCCGGTCAGGTAGCTGGAGATGACGCCGCAGAGCACGACTCGCGCTTTGGGGGCCAGCCTGCCCAGCACCGCATTGAGGATCGGTCCGCCGACATTGTCGAAGTAGACGTCGACCCGTCGCGGGCAGTGTTCCTTGAGCGCGGCCGGCAGGTCGTCATTTTTGTAGTCGATGCACGCGTCGAACCCGAAGTCCTCGACCACCGCGCGGCACTTCTCGGGGCCGCCCGCGATGCCTACCACGCGGGCACCCGCGATCTTGGCGATCTGCCCGGCCACCGATCCGGTGGCGCCGGCCGCCGCCGACACCACCACCGTCTCGCCCGGCTGAGGCTTGCCGATGTCGACCATCCCGAAGTACGCGGTGGCACCCGTCGGCCCGTACACCGACATGATCGCCAGTTGGTCGGCCTCGCCCGGGATGGGCGTGCAGAACACGTCATCGCGAACGATCGCGTACTCCTGAAAACCGGTCAGCGTGGTGATCACATCCCCGACTGCGTAGGCGTCACAGCGCGTCTCGATCACCTCGGCGATGCCCGCCGCCCGAATCACCTCACCCAGCTGCACCGGCGGAAGGTAGCCCGGCTGGTCGTCCAGCCAGGTCCGAACGGCGGCGTCGAGACCGACATAGGTGGTTCGGACCAGCGCCTCACCCTCGGCCGGCACGGGCGCCCGGGCGGTGACCAGCTCGGTGTCACGCGGCTGGACCAGCCCGGTTGGACGGTTACGCAACAAGATCTGGCGGTTCGGCAACTCGGGCACACGCTGAAACTACACATTCGGCACACGGGGTGGGAGCATTCCTGCATGGAACCGCAGGACAACCCGGAAGACCGGATCCGAGAACTCGAGCGCCCGCTGGCCGATACCGCGCACGCGTCCGAACTCGGCTTCGAAATTGGCAATGCGCCGCCGAGCGGTTACACATACCCGCCGCCGCCACCCGGCCCGGTGCCACCGCCGTTGACACCATCCCCGTACAGCTATGGCTATGGCAGCCCACCTCCCGGCATGGCGCGGCGATCGTCCTCGGGCAACCGGGTGTGGTGGATCCTGGCAGCGCTGTTCGTCGTCGGCGTGCTGGCGCTGGTGGGGATCATCGCCGCCTACGCCTCGCACAGATTTTCCCGGGGCAACCTCGTCGTTCCGTCCTCCCCGCCGGTCACCTCGCGGGTCATCAGCCCGCCCAGGGCTATCCCGCATAGCCCAGCCCCATCGTCGGTGACACCGCTACCGCCGCAGGGTGCCGAGCTCACCGTCACCGGGATCAACGAGAACCAAACGCTCACCTGCAACAACAACACCGTCACCGTCAGCGGCGTTTCCAACACGGTGGTGATCACCGGCCATTGCGCCAGCCTCACCGTGTCCGGCCTGAACAACGTGATCACCGTCGACGCCACCGACACGATCGACGCCTCCGGTCTCAACAACCAGGTCACATACCACTCGGGCTCGCCACAGGTCAGCAAATCCGGCGACGGCAACGTCGTCCAACGGGGCTGACCGCGTTATCGCGTTATGAAGGCTCTTCGGAATCGATATCGGAAGCGGAATCGAGATCTGGATCGTCGAGGACGCTGACCGCGATGCCATACGGCAGGAAGCGCACCTTGCGCTTCGGATCGAGGTTGTTCTTGTTTGCTCGCAACGCGTCGAGTTCGGTCGCATAGACCTGGTCGACTCGGGCGTCGCCGTCGGTGCCCACCGTGTAAATCGCCCACACCCCGTCGCCGGTCTCGCCGGTGGTCTCCGGATCGGAGCGGGGACGCCGTGACAGGTCTTCGAAGATCCCCGACCAACCCGTCCCGGAACCGAAACCGACAGGCCCGACAAACCTGCTGATCCGCTCGAACACGTCGCGCAGTCCCTCGCTGCCCTCTCTGATCACTCGATCGAAGTCATCGGGATCAAATCCGAACCCACCGTTGTCGCCCACGCGAACTCCTTACAACTGGTACCGATACGTCCAGTGTGCCCTTAGCGGCCAGCATCCGCCACGAGCAAGCTAGCCGCCAGGACCCAGGAACGGATTCTGCGAATCCGCACCAACCGGGTACTGCGGGAACTGCGGAACCTGATTCTTCGGAACGGGAATCGGTATCGGCATCGGCAGCAGCGGAACGTGAATCCACTCCGTCGTCATCGGCACCGTCGACGTTGTGGTGGACGGCGGGGGCGGCGGCTGGGTGGTCGTCGGCGGTGGCGGCGGGGGCTGGGTCGTCGTCATGACCGTCGTGGGCGTCGGCGCAGTTGTAACGGGCCTTGGCGGCGCAGGAGGCCTGGTGGTGACCACGTGCGGAGGCTGCGTGGTGACAATCACCGGCGGTGGTGGCGGCGGCGGCGGTGGTGGCGGCGGCGCCGCGCTGGGAACCGGCTCCGGGGTGGGCACCGGTACGGCCGTAGGAGGTGGGGGCGCGGGACTGGGCATCAGCGAGCTGACCGGGGGCACCGGCACGGGCACGATGGTAGGCACCACCGGGGCTTGACGGTTCTCTATGCCCGCCAGCGTGTAGGCCACACCGCCGATCGCGGTCATCGCCACCAGGGCGCACATACCGATGATCAATTGCGAAAACCGGAAGCGCGGCCACGAGGGCTCTTTGGGCGGCTCGATCAGGTTGAGCCGCATCGACCAGCCGGCCGCATTGTCTTCGTCGTAGGTGTCGCCGCAATACGGAACCCGTACGTCGCCGCCAAACTCGGTCTGCGACCAGGCCAACTCGCGATCCGTCAACGCGTCGTCGTCGATCACCAGCAAGTCGCCGGGGGGCAGTTCGATGACGTCGATACCGGCTGCCGCCACGGCCAGGCCGACTGACGTGTTCGAACGGATATCCAACTCCTCGCCGCGAGAGGCCAGCAGTAATGCGCCCGTGGCAGCCGCAAGAGCGGGCTGCGAGACGGTCACGACCGGTCTGCGGGAGTGCACCGAGAGGCGTTCATTGATAAGTGGAATGCTGGCGCCGCCACCGACGGTGACCACGGCGGCAAGGTCTGTCCAGCTCTTGGAGTAGCGAGCCAGCATCTTGTCGAACGCGAAAATGAAGCCGGTCAGCCGATCCTGTATCAGGTCCCCCAACTCGTCTCGAGTCAGCCGCATGGTGCACCGGCGGCCACCGAGCTCAGCAGCGAATTCGGTTACCGTATCGGTGGATAACCGCTCTTTTGCCGTTCTGCACTGCTCCCTGAGTTGGCCGAGTTGGCCGACGCCGGCGGTATTGGCCGGGTCAATGCCGCTGCCGTGTCCCAGTTCCTCGAAGACCCGGAGCAAAATGGCCTGGTCGATCTCATCGCCGGAGAAATCCGCGTAACGCAATGTGGCGCTGGCAGGTTGGAAATCGCCCGACAGGTCCACCAAGGTGGCGGACGTGCCGGTGCCGCCGAAATCGAGCAGACCCACCACGCCGGTTGCCGCCAGGCAAAGCTCCACGTTCGCCGCGGTCAGCGACGCGATCGCGTCCGAAACCAGGCGGGGCGCCATGCCGCTTCGGACGAAGCCCAGATGCGTTCGTAGGCCGTTGCGCAGCGCGCGGACTGTGTCGGATTTCCAGTACGCGGGAACGGCGATCGAGATATCTGATGAACTCGCGTCCACACCGGCGGCGACCACCATCGCGTCCAGTGCCTCGACCATCAGCAGGTCCGCGTCGTGCGAGGATCCGTCACCCGACACCAGCGCTACAGAGTCGCCGATGCGCTGCACGAAGCCGCTCATGAGCATGCCCGGCTCGTTCAGGTTCTCAACGGGCATACCAACTTTTGGCGCGCAGTGCGGATATAGAGTCAGCACAGCACGGCGTAGTACCGGCAAACTTCCGTTGCTCGTGGCGACCAGGTTCGTGGTCCCGATCGACAACCCCAGTGGGTCGTACATAGAGCGAATACTTCCTCTATAGGTGTCGGTGGCCAGCGCTAACCTTATCCGCGCTCGGGTCGTATGCCGATGGGTCACAACGTCATTGGTATCCGCTCGATGCGGTTATGTCACCAAAGCGGTACCGCCAGCACCTTGACAAAGCCGCGTTGGTTCACGTCGTCACTTCCAACACGCGAAATTGACGTCAGCGTGACGACACGCCCCGATACTCAGCTCGCTAACGTCGATCTCGAAGAAGGCACGGGCGGGCGACGGGCCGCATCGCGGCGCAAAAGTGGTCAGCGGTGATCGACGAAACCAGCGGATGTGCTGCAATGGCGTCATGAGCCTCCATGACCACGCCGCCGACTTAGCCGACATCGAAGCGATCAAGCAGGTCAAATACCGGTATTTACGCGCACTGGACACCAAGAACTGGGACGACTACGCCGACACGCTGGCCGAAGACATCAAGGCCGACTACGGACCGTCGATCGGCAAAGAGTTGCACTTCACCAACCGCGCCGACCTGGTGGATTACATGCGTACCTCGCTCGGCCCGAACGTCATCACCGAACACCGGGTGACCCATCCGGAAATCATCCTGAGCGGCGATACGGCGACGGGCAATTGGTATCTGCAAGACAAGGTCATCGTCGGCGAATTCGATTTTATGCTGATCGGTGCGGCTTTCTATCGCGACGAGTACCGGCGCACCGAAAACGGCTGGAAGATATCCGTCACCGGCTACGACAGAACCTACGACGCAACAATGTCGTTGGCGGGCATGGACTTCAAGGTCAAGCCGGGCCGCGCGATACGCATCTAGTTGCGGTCTAGCAGGCCGAGCCGTTACTTGGTGATCGCGATGACCGCGCCGGGCCGCAACCACTGGATGATCTGCACCAGCGTGGCGTCATCGATCGCAACGCAGCCCTCGGTCGGGCCGCCGTCGGTGGTGTGGAAGAAGAACGCGGCACCGCCGCCCGGAACTTTGTTCTTGTTGACGCCCATCACGACCGCGTGCTTGTACTGTGGGATTTGTAAGTTCTCGCTGTCGGCAGTACTGAACGGGCACTGCGACTTCTGGCACACCTGCATGCTGTTGAAGGTGGGGCTATGGTCGTCGCCACTCCACCAGTGATTCGGCCCGACTTGGGTGTACGGCAGTCCCCCACCGGGATTCGGGGCGGTACCGAAGGCGGAGTCGAGGGTGTAGACGCCCATCGGGGTGGCCGGAACCTCGCTCTTGGCCTGCGGCGCCATGCCCAACGAACCGACGTGGGTGGGAATCCCGGTCTTGAGCGGTTGCCAACCGGCGGTGGTGCGCTGGTAGATATCCATTCTCGCGTTCGAACCGCCCGTGCTGACCACCGAAACCACCTGCGTGGCACCGCCGACCGAGTTCGCGAACCAAGGCGCGCCGGCCGCGCCACTCACCGGCGCGAGCACAAGCGACGCGCAGACCAGGCACGCCGCGGCAGCCAGCAGAGCTCCCAGTCGGCGCATGCTTCCATCGTCCGGCCCGATTGACTCAAAGGTCAAGTTAAGCTTTAGGCCCGGTTAGGTCACTGCGTCGTTACGCGCGAAGACCTGGGGCGGCCGAAACACCAGCAGACACAAGAGGAAATAGAGATACCCGAGCGACCAGCCGGCCAGCACGTCGGACGGGTAGTGCACATTCAAGGCGACCCTGGCTATCCCGACCAACAGCACGCTCAGTGCGCTGACCACGATCGCGACCCGGCGCATCGACCGGCTCAGCATCGGCAGCAGGAAGCTCAGCAATGCGAGGAACATCGTGGTCGTCTCCAGCGCGTGCCCGGACGGAAACGAGGTGGAGGGCGCGGATGTCAGCATGGTCGACGGTCGCGGACGGTTGGCCAGACCCTTTGCCCCCGTCGTGACAAGTCCGCTGAGCGGCGCACAGGCGAACAGCACCAGCGCCGCGCGCACATTGCGCTGCACGAGCGCGGCCACCATGGCGACCACGCCAATCCACCGCAGCGGGACAGGGCCGAGCACAGCCGACACGCCATTCCAGAATCGCACCGCGATAGGGTGCTTGATTCCTGTCTCGTGCCCCGCGTTCAGCAGCGACCAATCGAAGTCGTGCAACCAGCTCCATTGCTGGCGGTAGCCCACCCACATGGCCGCATAAACCATGATGGCGGCCACCGCGAAGACAGCGGCGACGAAAGCGGGGCGGGAAATACCCGGAGTGATTCGGCGGCGGGTCATGAGTAGACCGATACCATGCCGGGCATTCCATACGATGGCCAGATGGCCGATCACGCGTTCAGTCCGCAGGAGCGACGGGCGATTTATCGGGTGATCTCCGAACGGCGAGACATGCGCCGCTTCGTCACCGGTGCCGTGGTTCCCGAGGATGTGTTGGCGCGCCTGCTGCAAGCGGCGCACGCCGCGCCAAGCGTCGGCCTGATGCAGCCGTGGCGCTTCATCCGGATCACCGATGAACCGCTCCGGGCACGCATACACGCACTCGTCAACGATGAGCGCGCACTCACCGCCCAAGCCCTGGGACAGCGGGCCGAGGAATTCCTGCAACTCAAGGTCGAAGGCATTCTGGAATGCGCGGAGGTCCTCGTGGTGGCGCTGTGCGACCAGCGCGATGCGCACATTTTCGGCCGGCGCACGCTTCCGCAGATGGACCTGGCATCGGTGTCGTGCGCGATCCAGAACCTGTGGCTGGCGGCCAGGTCGGAAGGTCTCGGCATGGGCTGGGTGTCCCTGTTCGACCCGCAACGCCTGGCGGCCCTGTTGGACATGCCTGGCGATGCCGAACCCATCGCCATCCTGTGCCTGGGCCCGGTGCCGGAGTTTCCGGACCGACCGGCGCTGGAGTTGGACGGCTGGGCCGTCGCGCGGCCGCTGAGCGAGTTCATCTGGCAGAACCGGTGGGATCAACCCCCGGGCCAGCCCGCGCCGGGCGCCGGTGCGGCAACGGCCAGCACGGTGCCGTCCCAGTCCGTGTGATCCAGGAAATGCTGCGGCCCGGGCCAGTGCGCGGCGACCACGAAGAGGGTGCTGCGGTCGTCGCCGCCGAGCATGCAGGCGAACGCGCCGCGATCGAGCCGGACCCGCAGCAACACCTCACCGCCCTCGCGCACGCGCACGCAGCAGCGATCACCGACGTCCGCATACCAGGCCGCGCCGTCGCGGTCGAGACAGATGCCGTCGGGTGAATGGCCGCCCAGGTCTGCCCACGCCCGGCGATTCGACAGCAAACCGTCGGCGCCGATGTCGAAGGCGGTCAGCCGGTGCCGGTACGACTCGGCTACGACCAGCGTGGCGCCGTCCGCGGTGATGGCCATCCCGTTGGGAAACGCCAGGTCATCGGCGACCAACCGGGCCTGACCATCCGGGGTGACCAGGGCTACGAACCCGGGCGCCGGGTCACCTCCGGAATTTCCCTCAGCGAAGTCAAAATTCACGTTGTTGACGTAAATGTTGCCGCGGCCGTCGATCACGATGTCGTTGTAGCCGTACGGAGACAGCCCTGACAGATCGGCATGTCGCGCCAGCATCCCGTCCGCCGACAGGCGAAGCAGCGCCAGCTCAGAACTCGACGTCAGCACCAGGCCCTGATTGGCCGGCAGGCTCGGCAGGAAGTCGAAACACATTGGCAACGAACGGTGTTCGAGCACGATCCGAACCGCGTCGGCGCCCTGCCCGTTTGGGTCGATCGCGCGGATCAGGCCGGCCGTCCAGTCGGCCACCCACAATCGTCCGTCGTGCCAACGCGGCGACTCCAACAGGCCCAGCCCGGACGTCAGCGTGCGCATGTCCGCATTGTTCCAGCTAGCCGCTTCGATCCACGCACGTGATGAAGGCCTGGGGTATCGTCGCCGGTCGAAAGGACGGAAATGACAGGTAGGGGTGTGGCGGAAGTCCGGCAACGCGACAACGTGCTGATGGTGCACTGGCACGACCTGGGGCGTTGTCTGGGCGCCTACGGCCACACGGATGTATCCAGCCCCCGGCTGGACCGCCTCGCCGCCGAGGGCATCCTCTTTACCAGAGCGCATTCCACCGCGCCGCTGTGCTCGCCGTCACGGGGATCGCTGTTCACCGGCCGCTACCCGCAGAGCAATGGGCTGGTGGGCTTGGCCCATCATGGCTGGGAATACCGCGCCGGAGTCCGCACCCTTCCGCAGATGTTGTCCGAGTTAGGCTGGTACTCAGCACTTTTCGGCATGCAGCACGAGACGTCCTACCCGAAGCGGCTGGGTTTCGATGAGTTCGACGTGTCGAATTCGTACTGCGATTACGTGGTAGACAAGGCCGATAAGTGGCTCCGGAACAGCCCCGAGAACCTTTCGGGCCAACCGTTCCTGTTGACGGCCGGGTTTTTCGAAACCCACCGGCCCTACCCACGGGACCGTTATGAGCCGGCCGACAGCGCAGACGTCAATCTGCCTGCCTACCTGCCCGATACCCCCGAGGTGCGCAGCGATCTCGCCGACTTCTACGGGGCGATCGCGTCGGCCGATGCCGCGGTCGGCCGGTTGCTGGACACGTTGGCCGAAACCGGGCTGGACGCCAGCACCTGGGTGGTGTTTTTCACCGATCACGGCCCGGCGTTCCCGCGCGCGAAATCTACGCTTTACGACGCCGGAACCGGCATAGCAATGGTCGTCCGCCCGCCCGTCGGTCGAGGGCCGGCGCCCAGCGTCTACGACGAGCTGTTCAGCGGCGTCGACCTGGTCCCAACGCTTTTGGGCTTACTGGGCCTCGACGTGCCGGCCGACGTCGACGGCGCGTCCCATGCGGGCAACCTGGTCGCGCCGGATACCCAAACCGATCCGGTACGCGCCCACGTGTACACCACCAAGACCTATCACGACTCGTTCGATCCCATTCGCGCAATCCGGACAAAGGAATACAGCTACATCGAGAACTACGTGCCAGGGCCACTGTTGGATCTGCCGCTCGACATCGAAGAAAGTCCGTCCGGGCTGGCGGTGGCACCGTTCGTCAAGTCGCCCCGGCCACAGCGCGAACTCTACGATCTGCGCGCGGACCCCAACGAGACCACCAACCTGCTGGCCCCGGATTTCGGCGTCGACCCGCGGTTGGATGGAATCGCAGCCGATCTGGCTGTCCTACTGAATGATTGGCGCGAGCGCACCGGCGACGTCATACCGTCGGAGTTCGCCGGTAAACGCGTCGCGACGCGTTATACCGAAACGTATCTGCGGATCCACCACAGCCCGCCGGTCAGCCGGTCGGCGATCGCCGCCGACCGGGGCGTGGAGGAGTAACTCACCCGGTTAGCCCATTCGCGCCGAGCAGCGAGCCCCCGGTGCCGCCGGAGCCGCCTACAAATTCGGGGCCGCCCGGCCCGCCGGCCCCGCCATTACCTCCATTGCCAATCAGCACTGCGTTGCCGCCGTCGCCGCCCTTGGCGCCGCTGGTGAAGGGGAACCCAGCACCGCCGGCCCCGCCGACCCCACCATTGCCGATCAGGCCGGCGTTGCCGCCGGCACCGCCGGCCCCGCCCTGCGGGGCGAAGGAGATCGGGTAGGGCGTGCCTGAGCCGCCCATGCCGCCGGCTCCTCCAGACCCGAAGAACGTGCCGCCGTTGCCGCCGGCACCGCCAGTCCCACCGTCAGCCCCGCCGACCCCGCCGGTGCCGCCGTCCCCGCCGGAGCCGATCAGCCCGGCCCTACCGCCGTCCCCGCCTGCCCCGCCGAAATTTGAGCCGATCCCGCCGGCCCCACCCGCCCCACCGGAGCCGAACAACCCGCCGGCCCCGCCGGCCCCGCCTGCACCCGGGAGGGCGGTAGGCCCCGTCAGGGCGTTGGATCCGCCCGTGCCGCCGGCTCCGCCGTTGGCGAACATCCCGCCGGCGCCCCCCAACCCGCCAGTCCCCGCGTGGCCGTACAGCGAGTCTCCCCCGTTGCCGGCGGCCCCGCCGGCGCCGAACAGCTGGCCGGTTCCGCCCGCCCCACCGGCCCCGCCGTTTCCCTCGTAGCCGTAGCCGCCGGACCCACCGGCCCCACCGGCCCCGCCCAATAGCCCGGCGCCGCCGCCGGTCCCGCCTGCGCCACCGAGGGTGGTGCTGCCCATACTGCTGCTGGGGCCGCCGGTGCCGCCGTGCCCCCCGGCGCCGAACAGCAGTCCGCCCGCACCGCCGGTGCCGCCGGCCCCCCCGTTGCCCGTGCCTATGCTGTTGCCCACCCCGCCCGCGCCGCCGGAACCGCCGGCGCCGAACAACCCGGCGGCCCCACCGGTTCCGCCTCTTTCTCCAGTGGCACCCGACCCGCCGTTACCGCCGTTGCCGATCAAGATTCCGCCGGCACCGCCGTTCTTCCCGGTCCCGGGGGTCCCGTTGGCGCCATTGCCGATGAGCGGTCGCTGCAGCAGCAACTCGGTGGGCTCGTTGATGATGTTGACCAGAATCTGCCGCAGCGTCTGCAGCGGGGACACGTTGGCGGCCTCGGTGGCCGCATACTGCGTAGAACCGGCATTCATCAGCTGCACAAACTGCTGATGGAACGACGCCGCCTGAGCGCTGAGGGCGTGGTAGGCCTGCGCGTGGGCTGTGAATAACCCGGCGACCGCCTCCGAAACCTCGTCGGCGCCGGCGGCCAGCACGTCCGCGGTCGGGGCCAGGGCCGCGGCATTGGCCGAGCCGATAGCCGAACCGATATTCGCCAAATCTGTTGCCGCCGCCGACACAAATTCCGGCGCGGCGATCACGTACGACATCTGACAACGGTAATGCGGTTTGGGTGTTCAGCGCTGCGTTACGTACCGCCGACTTGAGCCACGATGAAAACCCGCCGGAACGGGAAGATCGTCGTACCGTCGGACCGCGGCGGGTAGGCGTCGTCGAGCAGCGGGATGAGTTCCCGGCGGAACTGTTCCCAGCCCTCGTCGTCGAGCTGCTCGCGCACCGGGACCAGCGCGGTACCGGTGATCCAGTCCAGCACCGGGTGCTCGCCGCTCAGCTGGTGTAGGTACGTGGTCTCCCAGACGTCGACCCTGCATCCGGCGTCCATCAGCAGGTCGGCGTAATGCGTCGGCGATTGAATCACCGCACCCAATCGAAATGGTAAGTCACGCAGGATCTTTGCGTAGGGTTCACGGCGGGCCAGGGTCCGCGCCGCGGAGTGCGATGGCGTCTCGAAGTTGCCCGGAACCTGAACGGCGATCCACGATCCGGGCGCCAACTCCCGGGTCCACCGGACCATCAGGTCGGCGTGCTCCGGCACCCAGTGCATCGCCGCGTTGCTGACCACCACGTCCGTGTCAGGCTTTGGCTTCCAGGTTCGCAAGTCGCCAGTGCTCGCGTCGATCCCACGTTCGCGGGCGGCGGCCACCATCTCCGGCGAGCTGTCCATTGCCTCGATCACCGCGCCGGGCCAGCGCTTGGACAGGTACTGCGTCAGGTGGCCCGGCCCGCAACCGAGGTCGGCCACCCGGCGCG
>Ga0302320_10003427_pt1 | contig 36936 bp, 32 predicted proteins | sample Bog_T0_3_FD_202130 | JGI IMG/M metagenome (GOLD analysis project Ga0302320, IMG submission 202130) | Peat permafrost microbial communities from Stordalen Mire near Abisko, Sweden - Bog_T0_3 | ecosystem: Environmental > Terrestrial > Soil > Wetlands > Peat | place: Sweden: Abisko, Stordalen Mire...
CTGGTGCTCACCGGCCACACTCTCAAGGACGCCGACTACACCATCGACTTTCATCGCGGAACGCTTCTCAAAGACGAAGAAAAGGCCGGTCTCGAGGCCCAGATCGAACGGCTCCAGCGTAATGCGCAAGTGGTTGACGCCACGCCGGAGGCGGTGCTGGCGGCGGTAAAGGGCAAGGGATGATGAGCGATGCATCCGCTCGACAGCCTGGCCGCCTGCAAATGCGCCTGCCGGCCACTTCCGCCAACCTGGGCTCCGGCTTCGACGCCGCCGCCGTGGCGCTGGATTTCTATCTCGAGATCGAAGCCGAGCCGGCGGAGAAGTTTTCGATTGCCGCCACCGGCCACGACGCGGCGCGCTGCGCCACCCTTGAACACAACCTCATTCTGGAGATTTACGAGAGGCTGCTCCAGAGCAACAACCGGCCGGCTGTGCCGCTGGCGATTCGCATGGCGAACGGCATTCCCCTGGGCATGGGCTGCGGCTCGTCGGCGGCGGGGCGGTTGGCGGCGATTGCGCTGGCCAACCACTTTGGGCAGCTTGGTTGGAACTCCGACGAGATTCTCGAAGAGGCCTGTGAGCTCGAAGGCCACCCGGACAACGCCGTGGCGTGTTGGCTGGGGGGCTTTGTGGCCGCGGCCAGCGAGGGCAGAAAGGTGCACGTCGCGCGGGTGATTCCTCCGGCCGCGTGGCGCGCAATCCTGGTTCTGCCAGCCGATCCGCTGGCGACCGTGAGCGCGCGCGCCGTGCTGCCCGATTGCTACTCCCGTGCCGACGCGGTGGCAAACATTCAGTCCGCGGCGCTGCTGGGGCTGGCCTTCGCGCAGGGCCGCGGCGACCTGCTGCGCATCGCCATGAGCGATCGCATTCATCAGCCCTACCGCGCGCCCATCTGTGCGTTGCTGCCACGCCTGCTGCCTCTGGCGGGACAGGACGGCATTTTGGGCGCGGCATTGAGCGGGGCGGGTCCCTCCGTGCTGGTCATCGTCGACAATGAGGGCAGCCTCACCAGAGCTTCTGGCGCAATCCGCGCGGCGGTCGCGGGATTGACGCAGCCGGCCCTGGTTATTTGCCGGTTTCTGGCGGACGGAACCAGCGTGGTTGCGAGCTGAACCGTTTGAGTCGCGGCCCGACTTCCGTGAGCACACAGCGCTGCCGCGGACCGGAACCACCCGGTTATCATTCGGGTAATCTTTGCCTGGTCACGTTATCGCTTTGGCTAATCACCTGTTTTTGATTACCTTACGGCATTACCTAAGATTTCTTGCTATTGATCACTTAAACACTTAGATTCGCAGCGTGGGCAGTTCTGGGGGAGGGCTGCTCTAGCGCCCGTGATCCTTCTCAGGATCCGGGCGCTTCTCTTTGCGCGCTAAGAGTACAAACGGCGGGCCAAGTGCATCCCGGCACAGGAGTTTTCTTCAGCGCGTGACCCGTTCCGTGCCAATTCCTGTTCACCCAGCTGGTGCAGATTGCGACTTTACCCGGCACTGATGCATCCTATGAGGGCACGGCTCCCAGTACACTGAATAGAATTGGGGTTGCCGCAAGGAGGATTATGGCTGGGTTGGGAGTCTTGGAAGTAAGCGATGCAACATTCGACCAGGAGGTGCTGCAGAGCGAGCAGCCGGTGCTGGTGGATTTCTGGGCCGTCTGGTGCGGCCCCTGCAAGGCCCTTGCGCCCACGTTGGATGCATTGGCTGCCAAGTATGCGGGCCAATTGAAGGTGGCCAAGGTGAACGTGGATCAGAACGGCGCGACCCCGGGGCGTTACGGGATTCGCGGCATTCCGGCGCTGCTGTTCTTCAAGGGCGGCAAAGTGGCCGATCAGATTGTGGGCTACGTGCCGCAGGACGTGATCGAGGAGAAGTTGCAGCGGCTGCTGGTCACGGTCGCGCACTGAAACCGTGCGGGTAACAAAGAAAAGGCCCGGCCGATGCGCCGGGCCTTTTCTCGTCTCAGCAACCCGCGGGAGTTGCGGTTGCCGCAGCCTTCGTAATCGGATCGAGGCCGAGGCGTTTGCGGCAATCTTCCAGCATGGACTCGGTACGCGTGGCGCCGACGCGGCTGACGCCGAGGGCGCGCACGGCCAGCAACGCGTCCAGATCGCGAATGCCGCCCGCCGCCTTCACCTGCACATGCGGCGGGGAGTGTTTGCGCATCAGTTCCAGGTCGGCGAGCGTTGCGCCGCTGGGTGCGTAGCCGGTCGAGGTTTTCACCCAGTCGGCGCCGATCTGGGCGCAAATCTCGCAAAGGCGAATTTTTTGCGGGTCGTCGAGATAAGCATTCTCAAAGATGACCTTCAGCTTTGCTCCGCCGACGTGGGTGGTATCGGCCAGCGCGGCCAGTTCATCGCGCACATAGCGCCAGTCACCGCTTCGGGCCTTGCCGATATTGATCACGGCGTCCAGTTCCTGCCCGCCGTCTTCAAGGGCCTGCCGCGCCTCGGCTAGCTTGATGGCGGTGGTGTGGCCGCCGTGGGGAAAGCCGATGGTGGTGCTGGCCTTGACTCCGGTTCCGGCCAGCAATTCGGCGCAGCGGGCCAATGCGTAGGGCAGAATGCAGACGCTGGCCACGTGGTAGCGAATGGCGAGGGCACAACCCTCTTCCAGCTCGCGCGTGGTGAGCGTGGGGTTCAGCAGAGAGTGGTCGATCATCTTCGCGATCGACAGGTAGTCGAAGGACTGCGTCACGGGTCTTCTCCGATCGTGCCGAGCGCCTACCGGTACTTGCGCAGGACGCCCAGCACCCGGCCCTGGATCGCCACCTCGGAGGCTTTGACGTAGATGGGTTCCATTTCGATGTTGGCCGGCTGCAGGCGGACCTGGCTGCCCTCGTTGTAGAAGCGCTTGAGTGTGGTCTCGGCGCCGTGGACGAGAGCGACGACGATCTCTCCCTGGCGCGCCGTGCGCGTGCGCTCCACCAGCACGTAGTCGCCGCTGATGATGTGCTCGTCGCGCATGGAGTCGCCGCGCACCTCGAGGGCGAAGACGTCGCGGTTGCCCACCACGTCGTGCAGGGAGATGCTCTCCGGCTGCTCGGTGGCTTCGACGGGAAGGCCGGCGGCAATACGGCCGGCCAGCGGAAGCCGGTCGCTGGTGCGGGTGCGCGTTCCGGGCGGCACCACGTCGATGGAGCGGCTGCGGTTGTGGACGCGGTCCAGCAGCCCCTTCTTTTCCAGGTTGGTGATGTGCTTGTGCACGGTTGCCAAGCTTTTGAGGCCCATGCCGCGCGCGATCTCCTCGAAAGACGGGGAGTAGCCGTTGCGGCCGACGAAAGACTCGAGGAAGTCCAGAATCTCTTTTTGCCTGCGTGTGACAGCCATGGGTCGCATTATAGCGAATAAAAAGCGAACCGCGTCAAGTATTTTTTCGCTTGTTGTTCGCGCGGGAATCCGAGTGTGAAACTGCCGTTTACTGTAAGGGGCGTTGAATTGAGTCAGCGGCTCAATTCCTGCCCGCGAAGGGGAAAAGATGGCTTCCGGCTAAGAAGCTCGCGCTAGCAGGCTGGTAAGTTGTTCGGGGGGGAGGGGCTGGCTGATAAAGTTTCCTTGTGCCTCGTCACAATCCTGCGCCCAGAGAAACTCGAGATCGTCGGATGTCTCAACGCCCGCGGCGATGACCCGAAGGTTGAGTTGTCGACCCATGCCAATGATGCCTGCCACAACGGCCTTTCCGCCGGGATCGGTGGTGATCTGGCGGACGAACGAGCGGTCGATTTTCAATGCATGGAGAGGTAGCTTCCGCAAGCTGCCAATAGTGGAGTTACCCATGCCGAAGTTATCGACCGACACCCGCACTCCCACTTCCCTGAGGACCTTGAGGATGATGATTGTGCGCTCGGGATACTTCATAAGGGCACTCTCGGATACATCCAGTTCCAGCGAGCGTGGATCCAGGTGGGTTGAAGCGAGAATTGCGAATAGGCCGCGCGGAAAGTCCTCGGTCTGAAACTGCGCTTCCGAGACGTTCACGGCGACCGATGTTGCGGGCATGCCCGCATGAACCCAGGCTGTCGCCTGCGCGCACGCCTCACGGAGGGCCCATCTGTCGATGGGCAGAATCATGCCGGATTCCTCCGCGATGGGAAGGAACTGTCGCGGAGAGACCGATCCTTCCGTTGGATGCATCCAGCGGGACAGGGCCTCTGCGCCGGAGATAGCTCCCGTCCTCAGATTGATTTTGGGTTGATAGTGCAACGCCAATTCGTTCCGTTCCAGTGCGTGCTCGAGACCCTGCTCGATGGACTGCTTTGTCACGGCGCCGAGGTTGATCTCCGGCTCGCAGCACCGATGGCGCTGTCTTCCATCCTTTCGGACGTGATGAACGGCGTTGTCCGCGCTCTTGATGAGCTCGAGATTTCCTCGCTTCGCCGCGCCAACTTCGCGGAAAACGATAGCCGTTCCGGTAACCTGCCCATTACCCTCGTCAATGGGGGCTACGAATTCCTCGATAAAGAACTCACCTCCGTCTCGATGGATGAGGACTACGCTCGACGGCAGATTTTCGGTCTGGTCTTGCCATGCAGCGCTTGGCATCGGATCCGGGATTGCTTTGCGACTGCCAGGGTCCACAATGCGGAAGACGGAAGTAAGAAGTCGGCCAGCCGCCTCGTTGAGCGGCCAGCCTGTCATCCTTTCCCCGGCAGGGTTGAGGAAGGTGATGTTTCCGCCCCGGTCGGCCGAGACCAGCGCATCGGAGGCGCAGTCGAATTCGATGCGGGCGCGTTGTTCCTCATTGCATAGCATCTGTTCGAAGATTTTGCACCCAACCGCATTGCCCAGGGTCCGCATGAGTATTTGCGGATCGATCTGTCCCTTCACGAGATAGCCATGCACACCCTCTTGATTGGCCTGATCGGCGATAGGTTCGTCGTCCGGACTGGTCAGGAGCACTACGGCGACGCGCGGCGTGACGGTGCGAGCCAATCTGACCGCCTCCAGTCTTTGCGGATTGGATTCTGCGACGTCCAGCAGGGCAAGGTCAACCGAATGTCCTGCGAGATACTTCTCGGCCTCTTCGATGCGCTCAACGCAGGTCAGTTCGAAGGCGCACGAGGCCGGACCGCTGAACATCGCGGCTATCGAGTGAGCTTGTTCGGGATCACTCTCGACGAAGAGAACAGTCTTAGGAAGTCCATCTCTCATCGTGTTTACCTTTGGCCGTGGAGATCGCCCTCTCGAAGCGTGCCTGGGCTTCCCGCGGCGGTGTTGCATGATGAAGCCGCCAGCCGTGCGGCGAGGTCGATCTCTTCCGGCGCCATGGCGTTTTTGAGGCCAGCCGCCTGGAGGGTGTCCTCCGGAGTCCGAGAGCAGTGCCGCGGCCGGAATCGCAGGAGCCGGAGGGCCGGCCAGCAAAGAGCGGGCCGCGACTCGCTCTTGAAATAACCAGAGAGGGCTTACGGCCGTGCATGGCCTGAACCCGCACCGGCGTTGGCGTCGGTAATGGGGCGGCCTGTTGGGAAGCGTGGCGACAAGCAGGTACCGAGGACTCGCGCGGTTAACCGCCCTGCTCACGGAAAAGGCGGCATCGCCCACGGGTTGAAGCTTGGCGGATGCTCACATGTCGGGTGCCGGTCTGAAAGTTGCCGGCCTCTTAGTCTTGAATGCGGGGGCTGGGGAAGCCACCAAACACCGATATTATGGGCAATTCCGCTGCGAATTGCAAACAAAAACTATCGACTCGTCCCTCTCCCAAGGAATTGGTAAGATTTTGGTATATGAATAGTAAACTCTCCGTTCCACACAAGACACCGGTCGTGGGTATCGGCCAGGGCCGACGCATCTTAATCCCCGAGTAGTTGGAGCATGTAGTCGTTGTCCCATCCGGCTTGGAGGCGCTTTGCTTTGATTCCGAGCTTGCATGTTTTGTCCTGTCGGAGCAGGTTAAGGGCGATGCGGTTGAGGATGGAGAAGTTCTGGGCGGCATTGCCGGCGCGTTTGCGGTCCAGGTCCTCTGCGAAGCTGACATCGAGGGCCCAGTGCAGCTTGTTTTCGATGCCCCAGTGCTGGCGAATGGCCTGGTTCAACCGCGCCGCGTCGGGGCCGAGGCTGGTGATGTAGTAGCGGATTTCGCGTTCGGTCTTGCCTGTCGTCTTATGGTAGCGTTCCGACTCGATGCGTACCAACCCCTGTAATGACGCCCATGCGGAGGCATTTTCAAGCAGACTCAAGTCCGCAATCACCGAGCAGCGACGCCGTTCGACGCGCCCGTGGCCGCAGTCGATCTCTTCCTTCACTCCATCGGCAGCCAGCATCTGAAACGAGTCCTTGATCTCGGCCAACAGGTTGCCCTGGTTCTCTTTGACCGCCAGGATATAGTCGGCCCTTTTGCCCACGATCTTGGCGGCGATCGACCGCTGGCAACCCATCGCATCGATGGTCACCACGGTCCTGCTCAACTCCAGCGCAGCCAGAAGCTTGGGAATGGCCGTAATCTCGTTGGACTTTTCGTCAACTTTGCGTTGCGCCAGCACCAGGTTGTTGGCGCTGGCCCAGGCCGAAACCATGTGCACCAGCGTTGCTTTGCCTGCCTCACGCGTGCCGCACAGCGCCTTGCCGTCGATGGCCACCACCTCGCCCGCCGTCAGTTTGGCAATCGATGACACCCAGGCCGCAAACCCCTTCTCCAACTCGGCCGGATCAAGCCCGGAGATGACACGGTTGAACGTGTCGTGTCGTGCGAGGGAATGCCTCCCGGTAACTTCAGAAAACCCTTGAACCACAAGCGTTTGGCCTTGCCATAGCCCTCGATCTCGTTCCAGCTTCCGGCTCCGCTCAACACCGCCGCAATCGTCATCAACAGGATCTCTTCCAGTAAATGCTCGCGTGTTCGCTCCACCCGCGGATCACGCAACTCGGCAAAATACTTCAAGGGATTGTTCATCCCTCCATCTCAACCCCTATCGCCTTCCACTCATATAGCAATTAAGATGCGTCGGCCCTGGGGTATCGGCCGGGAGTATCCCAGTAGAAGACACGAAACGGAGTTTGAGGCGCGCCGGGGCCGTAGGGAAAAAGCCTGTTTCGGCCGGCGCCCGGCTCAGCGTGTTCGGCGCGTCGAAAACGGGCCTGCAATGCATTGATCTAGAGAGATGCGGGATTCTGCCGATAGTCTCTGGTGAAGGTCCGGGCACGGGCCGCCGCGAGGAACGATGATTTCCATCAAAAGGTACCTGGATGCTTCAGAGGTTGAGCCGGAGATTTGCCCGCAGCCAGAGCTTCTGCGCGCCCGGAGCGTCTCCCCGGAGAAGGACAAGGGCGGGATTCTGGCCATTGCGCTGGCGGCCTACCGGTCGGCGCTCGCAGATATGGGGAACTGCAGCCAAGAAGCTTGTCCAGCGCTGGGGCAGGAGCTGAAACAGTGCCTCGAGAAGCTGGCCGACGGCCTTCCGCCCGATCCCAGCCGGGAGGCGGTCGAGACTGCGCAGGGCCGTGTTCAAGAGCGGCTGCTGGACTGGGGCCACAGGACCGCGGCGCACTACCGGGAGAAGACCGCCGAAGTGAAGGAGTTGCTGATTGTCATGGCGCAGACCGCGGAGTCAGTGGGAGAGCGGGACAAGCGCTGCGCGGGGCAGATCAGCGAGGTGACCACGCGGCTCAAGACCATTGCCAGCCTTGAGGACCTGACCGAGATCCGAGCGTCGATTGAGCGCAGCGCGGCGGACCTGAAGACTTCGGTGGACCGCATGACCGAGGAGGGCAAGCGGTCGATTGCGCAGCTGAAGGCGGAGGTTTCCAGCTACCAGGTGAAGTTGGAGGAGGCCGAGGAACTGGCCAGCCGTGACGCACTCACCGGGCTGCGCAACCGCAGTTGGCTGGAGAAGCTTTTGGAGCGCCGGATTCACGAGGGCGCGCCGATCTCTGTGGCCATTGTAGACATCGACGACTTCAAGAAGGTGAACGACGAGTACGGACACCTGGCAGGCGACGAGTTGCTCAAGCAGTTTGCCGGGGAATTGAAGTCGGCCAGCCGCAAAGGCGATGTGATTGGCCGGTGGGGCGGGGACGAGTTCATTCTCATGCTGGAGTGCGACCCGGCCACGTCCGAGACGCAAATTGAGCGGCTGCGTGTGTGGGTTTGCGGGAACTACACGGTCCAGGGCGCCCGGGGCACGATCAAGGTGAAGGTCGAGGCCTCGATCGGGCTGGCAGGACATGCGCCTGGAGAGACGCTGAAAGGATTGCTGGCAAGAGCGGACGCGGCGATGTACGCGCGCAAGGCAGATGCGCGGAAGCAGGGGAACGGATTGCGACGGTGAAGCGGGTCGAGGCCCGAGTGAAGCGACGCAATAGCCCTTTTCTCCGCTCCGCAATCGTCACTTCGGAGCCGGGGAAAAGCCGCCGCGGCGGGGCGCGGGCGCATTGAGGATTTCTTAATGCCTGCGCTCAAGGGAGCGGCCCGACAGCCATCACCATTTTGGGACGCACCCGACCCCCAGTTCCCATCCTGGAATTTCGCCCATCCCTCTTCAATTTCCACCCTTGAGTTCCTCTTCTTCCCGAGGGAAGGTAGAGGTGCGACTTAATGAGCAACCCCTTAACCGGGCCCCCGGCATTGACCCGAGGGCCAGCGTGCAGGCAACGGTTGCGGGTTCAAGCAAGGCTCCGGAGAAAGGCTGCCATGAGGTTATTGATCGCCGAAGACGACAGGGCGCTGGGATTGTTTTTGAGCCGCGGCCTGGAGGCCGACGGACACCGGGTCCGGCTGGCCCACGATGGGGGGCAAGCCGTGGAGGCATTCCGCCAGGATATGCCGGATCTGACCATTCTCGACTTGAACATGCCGGTCAAGGATGGTGAGCATGTGCTGGAAGAAGTGCGGGCGCTGGACGCCGACCTTCCGGTGCTGGTGCTGACCGCGCGCCAGGAGGTGGACACGCGCGTGCGCTGCCTGGACCTGGGAGCCGACGATTTGATGCTGAAGCCCTTCAGCCTGCACGAGCTGAGGGCCCGTTGCCGCGCCCTGCTGCGCCGCAAGCGGGAGGCCCGGCTGCAGCTCAGGGCCGGGGACCTGGAACTGGACCGGCTGGACCACACGGCGCGCCGGGGCGCGCAGTCGGTGGTGCTGACCAACAAGGAGTTTGCCCTGCTGGAACACCTGATGCTCAACCGCGGCCATTGCGTCTCGCGGGTGGAACTGCTGGACGCGGTGTGGAACATGGAGCCTGCGCAGACCACCAACATTGTGGACGTGTACGTCAACTACCTGCGCCGCAAGCTGAAAGACCCGCCGCCGGGGCAGCTGATCCGCACCGTGCGCGGACAGGGGTACCTGGTTCCAGGTGAGGCCGTGCAGGCGCAGGCCGCCCCTGCCGTCCTGTCGCCGCTCGCCGCCCATGCAAGCCTGGCCGGCGCGGTTCCCGGCGTGGCGTGAGAGCCGCGCTGTCCAGGTTGTTTTCACAGAAGCTCTCACGCATTCTTCGCACAGAACACCGTTCAGGAGATCGCTCATGCAGCCCGTTCCCGTTTCCTTGCTCCATCCCGTCCCGCATATCCGGCCTCGCACCGCGCTGGTAGCGAGCGCCGACTCGAGTTTCCGCCAGCGGCTCTCCGAGATCCTCACCGGCCTGCGCTGGCAGGTGCGCGAAGCCGATGGCGGCGCGCAGGCCTGGTCGGAGGCCGAATCTGCCGCTCCGGAGGCCATCATCGTCGATTCCTGGCTTCCCGACCTCGATCTGAGCGAGTTTCTCTCCGACTTTCGCGGACGCTTTCCCAACGTGGACGTGGTGAGCACCGGCGGTTCCACGCTTCAGGATAGCCCCCGCGGCCCCTACCGCCAGGAGCTTCTCTACGCCCTGCGCCGTACCCAGGACACGGATACCGCGGCCTGGAATCTGGCGCCCTCGCTGGAGAGCCCGTCTCCGGCGCCGCTCCATGCCAACTCCTGGACGGCCGCGAATCCGCCGGCAGCGATCACGGCCGGCGGATCGGCGCACCAGGCCGCGCCAGCGCCCGCGCAACGACCGTCCGCCCCCGTCAAGACCGTCTCCATTCGCGGGGGGTTCCCGGCGGCGCCGAGCGGGGAACCGAAGTCCGTTGACCGTCTGCCGGAACTGGTTGGTAACGCTCCCTGCATGCTGGAGGTAAGCCGCCGTGTCCGCCTGGTGGCCCCGCGCGTGACCCCGGTGCTGATTGAGGGGCCGACCGGCTCCGGCAAGGAGCTGGTGGCCGAGGCCCTGCACCGGCTCTCGCCAAGAAGCAAAAAATCTTTTGTTGCTATTAATTGCGCCGCAATTCCTGAGGCATTACTTGAAGCGGAACTGTTTGGCCACACCCGCGGCGCGTTTACCGGAGCGGTGCAGGGCCGGGTGGGACGGATCGAGTCGGCCGACGGCGGAACGCTTTTTCTGGACGAGATCGGCGAGATGCCACTGGGGTTGCAGTCCAAGCTGCTGCGCTTTGTCGAAAGCGGCGAATTGCAGCGGGTGGGGGACAACGAGACCGTCAAGGTGGATGTGCGCATTGTGGCCGCCACCCACCGGCCGCTGGCCGAGCATACGCAGACAGGCACGTTTCGCGCCGACCTTTACTACCGGCTGGCTGTCTTTCTGATCCGCACCCCGTCGCTTTCCGACCACGCCCAGGACCTGACCCTGCTGGTCGAGCACTTTCTGAACAAGATGGGCCGGGAAGCTCCGGTGAAGCGTGTCGACCAGCCGGCCATGGCCAAGCTGGCCGCGCACCCCTGGCCGGGCAACGTCCGGGAACTCGAGCATGTCCTGGAGCGGGCGGCGATCCTGGCTGGCGACGACGCGGTGCTGACGGCACAGGAGATCGACTTTGGACTAACCGTGCACTGAGGGGAACGCCTGGAGGCGGGGATGGGCATGGAGATCGGCAGCAGGCTGGGCGAGCAGATTGGCCGCTACCTGGACCTGGCAACGGACGAGATCAAGCTGACCGCGGCCAACATGGCCAACATCGATACCCCGGGCTACCGGACCATAGGGATAGACTTCGAGGCCGAGATGCGCCGGGCGATTGCCGGCGTGGATCAGGGAACGGACCCGGCTCCGGTGCGCGCCGGGGAGGTAGACGGGCTGATCGCCCGGCCCGACGGGAACAACGTCTCGATGGACCGCGAGGGCCTGAATCTGGCCGAGGCGCAACTGAAGTTCAAGACCGGCGTGGCCCTGCTGAGGGAGCGGAACCAGATGGTGATGGATGCGATCCATGCGGACAAGTAGAAATGCGGCTTTCAGCCATCAGCTCTCAGCTTCCTGTTCCGAGCTTCCAGCTTTCAGACCCTGGCTCGACGCAGTGCCGATTTTACAGACGAGTGCTTCTCCGCAGGTACAAAGTACGAGGAGGGCGAAAGGCACCGAGAACGAGCACGACAAAGCTGAAAGCTGAAAGCTGAGAGCTAAGAGCTAACAGCTAGAAGCTGCTCTTGAAGGGAGCTGATCCAATGAACCTATTTGCAGCGATGGAGACCTCCGGCGAGGCCATGCAGGCCGAGCGGATGCGGGCCGAGGTGGTGGCGGCCAATATGGCCAACGCGGAGACCACGCGGACCGCCTCGGGCGGTCCCTACCGGCGCCAGCATGTGGTCTTTGCCGCCGATCAGCCGCAGACAGGGTTTCTGAATGCCATGACTACAGCTTCGGGCGGGATGGCACCCGGCCCGCTGGCGGCGTCTGCCTTGCCGACGCTGCCCATGCCCGGATCGGGCGCGGCGGCGCCCGGGGTACACATCGCGCAGGTGGTCGAGGACCAGGCGCCGCCGCTGAAACGCTACGATCCAGGCCATCCCGACGCCGGGACGGACGGCTATGTCTCCTATCCGGACATTAATCCCCTCACAGAGATGGTGGACCTGATGGGGGCGACACGTGCATATGGTCTGAGCAGTTCCGCCGTGCAGGCCGAAAAGGAGATGATCGTGTCGGCCCTGGAGATTGCCAAGTTGTAGCCGTCCGAAGCCGGCGGGCGAAGCGGGAAAGGCGCGAGAGGGGACCTATGCAACCGATCGTGAATGCGCTGGGGGCCGCGGTTTCGGGTCTGAGGGAGCTGCCTGGAGCCGGAGGGTCGAACGCCATGCCTGCCTCGGTCGCTGGGGGTGCCGAATCGGCTCCGTTCTCCGATCTGCTGACCGATGCGGTGGGCCAGGTGGACCAGTTGGAGAAACAGGCGGATGCGGCCGTGACCGGGCTGATGACAGGCACCGGCGTGGATGTGCATGCGGCGATGATCGCCACCCAGAAAGCGAGCATGGCCTTCGAGTTGACGCTGGCCGTGCGCAACAAGGCGGTGCAGGCCTACCAGTCGGTGATCGGAATGCAGTTCTAGGGCATTTTCACGACTTGTTCAATGCGGACATTCTGGGTCGCGGTCCCACCCTGGAAGCAAGAACAGAGACGCGGCGAGGGTGGGGCGCCCCTACCCGGACACGGTCCGCGAGCGGCAGCAAGCGTTGACGTTGAGAGCGGCGGGGCAAGGGGATCATGGCCACGGGAACACAGTTGGAGAAGAGCGCGCCCGGCGGAATGGGGCAGCCTCATTGGACAGACCGGGTGGCCGGACTTCTGGGCTTGGCTCGGGTTCGCTGGCGCACCATGCAACCGGGGCAGAGAAGCTGGGCGCTGGCCTCGGGAGCGCTGCTGGCGGCTCTGGTCGGAGGCTTGCTCTGGTACGGCCTGCACACCGACTGGAGGACTCTCTATGCGGACCTCGATCCGGAGGACGCGCGTCAGATCGGCCAGACGCTTACCCAGGCGCAAATCACCTACGATGTGACCGCCAACGGCGCCGGCATCCGTGTCCCGGCCGACCAGCTGGACAAGGCGCGCCTGGCCACGGCGGCAAAAGGAGGCGTCAAGAGCGGCCGGCTGGGATTCGAGATCTTCGACAAGCCCAACTGGGTGGGCTCGGAGTTCGACGAGCAGGTCAACTACCAGCGCGCCCTGGAAGGCGAACTCGAACACACCGTCGCCACCCTCTCCGACGTCGAGTCGGCCCGCGTCCACCTGGTGCTGCCCCACGACTCGCTGTTTCGCGAGCAGGAGCGCCCCGCCAAGGCCTCGGTGGTGCTCAAGCTCCGCCACCGCTCGCTCTCCGAGGGGGAACCCGAGGCGATTCGCAACCTGGTGGCCTCGGCCGTGGACGGGCTGGCGCCCGACCGGGTGGTGCTGGTGGATGCGGCCGGCCATGTTCCGCTGGGCCCCAAAACCGCCGACGCCATGCGCCTGGCCGCAGAGCAGGCTCTGGAAGAGAAGCTGATTTCGACCCTCGAGCCGGTGACGGGCGTGGGCAACGTGCGCGCCTCGGTCACGCTGAATTACGATGCGGCCTCCACCGAGGAGACCCAAGAAACCTACGACCCGGACCAGACGGTCACCCTCTCCATGCAGCGCACCGAGCAGACCGCAGGCCCCCAGCCGGTGGCCGCCGGGGTGCCCGGCACGGCCTCGAATGCTCCCAACTCCCAGCCGCTGCCGGTTTATCCGCAGCAGACCGCGCCTCCGCAGACCGCCAAGACCGAGTCGGGCACATACGGCGCCTCGAAGACCACGCGGCACGTGCTGGAGAACCCAGGGCGAGTCCGGCGGCTGACGGCGGCGATTGTGGTCAACGACCGGCTGGCACAGGCAGCAGCCAAGGGTAAAGCGGCGCAATGGCAGCCGCGAACGGCCGAGGAACTCCGCAACCTGACGGCACTGGCCCAGGCCGCGGTGGGCTTCGACCCGGGCCGCGGGGATATGCTTACCGTCCAGGACCTGGCCTTTGACGAAAACCGCGCCCCGCCGCCGGTCTCGCTGCCCGGGCAGGTGCTGGCCACGGCGGAGAACTCGCCGCTGCTGGTTCGCTACGTTGCCTGGTTGGCCGGATTGCTGGTGGTGCTGGTTCTGGGCGTGCGCCCGGCTCTGCGCGGGGTGCGGCGGGCGGCCGCCGGCTCCGGCAAGTCTCCGGCCCGGGAGCTTTCCGGCGCAACGGCGGCTCAACCGCAGGCGGCTTTGAGGCCCGCGGAGCCGGTCGAGGTGGATCCGGAGCGGCAGCGCGCGCAGGAAATCTTCGAGCAGGTCAGTACTCATTTGAAGCGGGAGCCATCGCAAAGCTCGCGACTGCTGCAGAGCTGGATTCACTCCGACTAGGCCGGCGGCGCGAAGCGGCGGGAGCAGGCGAAGAAGGGAGAAGGGATTTGGCCGACGGAAACGAAAACGCGGCAGCGCGGCGTCGCCAATCGGCCAGCCTCTCCGGATTGCGCAAGGCCGCCATTCTGCTGGTTGCGGTGGGCGAGGAGCTGGCCGGAGAGATTCTGCGCGCCTTGCCGGAGACCGATGTGCAGCGGCTGACCGAAGAGTTGGCCGACCTGCGCGGAATCTCGCCGGAGCTCTCGGCCGAGGTTCTGGAGGAGTTCTGGGAGCTGCTGGAGACGCAGGGATTCGTGATGCACGGGGGGCTGGACTACGCCAGCCGGCTGCTGATGGAGACCTTCGGCAAGGAGCGCGCCGACGACCTGCTGATGCTGGTGCGACGCTCCCAGGAGGCCGCTCAGGGCAACCTGGCCAAGCTGCAGCGCACCGACCCGCAGCAGCTGGGCAAGTTGCTCGACTCCGAGCATCCGCAGACCATTGCGCTGGTGCTGGCCCATCTGGACCCGCGGCGGGCATCCTTGATGCTGGACAACCTGAGCGAGGAGCACAAGGTTGTTTCGATTCAGCGCCTGGCCGAGATGCGCCAGTTCTCTCCGGAGATGGCGCAGAAGGTAGCCCACATCCTGCACCGGCGCCTGGAGAGCGTGGGGGACACGGCGCGCAAGAGCTACTCCGGCTTCAAGGCCGTGGCCGACCTGCTCAACCGGCTGAACGCCGAGGAGTCGAAAAAGATTCTGGAGACCATCGAAGACGGCCAGCCCGAGCTGGCGCTGAACATTCGCAACCTGATGTTCACCTTTGAAGACCTGGTGACGGTGCCTCCGGCCACCATCCGCGAGATCGTCTCCGGGGTAGACAAGCGGCAGCTGGCCATGGCGCTGCGCGGAGCCAACGACGAGCTCAGGGCGCAGATCTTCAAGTCCATGAGTTCGCGCGCCGTGGAGATGCTGAAGGAAGACATGGAGGTGCTGGGCCCGGTGCGTTCCCGCGAGGTGGCGCAGGCGCAGCAGGAGATTCTAAATCTTTCGCGACGCCTGGAGGCCGAGGGCAAAGTGGTTCTGAAGCTCGAAACCGGAGACGAGATGCTGGCATGAAAGCAGGGGTCAGGGTCCAGGGTTCAGGGGTCAGCCAGAGTCCCAACGACACAGAGATTGAATTCTCACCGCTCATCGCCGATCTCCGAACCCTGACCCCCGGACCCTGAACCCTAACCCCTGGACCCTAACCCCTGGACCCTAACCCCTGGACCCTGAACCCTGATCCCATGACCAACGGCGCACAAATCGAGGTCTTCCAGTATCCGCCCGGACCCGACTCGCCCGCATTGCCGATGTGGGAGGGGTGGGGTCAGGCAGAGGTCGGACCCGGACATGCAGGGCAGGAGTACGGAAGACCGGCTGCGGAGGCGGCGATGCGCGGCGAGTTCGAGAAGCGGCTGGCCGAGGAGACGCGCAAGGGCTTCGATGCGGGCCGGGAGCGCGGCCGCCAGGAGGGCCGGCAGGCCGAGCGCGAGGCGCAGGCCGGGGCGCAGGTCGCGGCCGCCGAGCAGCGCACCCGCCAGGCCGCCGAGATGATCAAGAGCTTTCACGAGGAGCGGGACCGGTTTCTGCGCAGACGGCGGAGCGCGAGGTGGTGGAGCTGGCCCTGGCGGTAGCCGCGCGCATCCTGCGCCGGGAGGCGCAGATGGATCCGCTGCTGCTGACCGGGGCGGTGCGTGTGGCGCTGGGGCAGCTGTCGGGATCGACCCAGGTGCGGTTGCGCGTGCCGGAGTCGGAACTTGACCTCTGGAGCGAGGCCATGGCTCTGGCGCCCAACCTGGCGCTGAAGCCTACGGTAGTGCCCGGCGACCAGATGCGGCTGGGCGACTGCGTGATCGAGACGGAGCTGGGCTCGGTGGATCTGGGGATTCGCGCCCAGCTGGGCGAGATCGAGCGCGGCTTCTTCGACCGTCCCGGCTCGGCGCGCACGGAACGCGCCGCCGCCGTCCTCGAGGCGGGCCAGGAGATGCGGCGATGACTCCCGCGGCCCAGCCGCTTCTGGGCCGCTATTTCGCATGGCTGCAGCGCGGCCAGCCCTGGCGCTGGCGGGGGCAGGTCCTGGAGTCGGTCGGGCAGACGATCGAATCCGCCGGGCCCCTAGCCTCGGTGGGCGAGTGCTGCGAGATTCAGGACCGGTTCGGGCAGGTGCACTTGGTCGAGGTGATCGGATTCCGCGGCTCCAATGTCCTGTCTTTGCCGGTCGAGACCACCGAGGGAATCCGCTTTGGCGACCCGGTCTCGGGTTTGGGGGTGCATCCGGAGATCGAGGTAGGACCGGCGCTGATGGGTAGGGTGCTCGACGCGCTGGGCAATCCCATCGACGAGGGCCGGACCCCTGCGGCGGGGCAGACTTTGCCGTTGGATGGCTTAGTGCGCTCGCCGCTGGACCGGGCACCGATCCGCACCCCGCTGGGAACGGGCATCCGGGTGCTGGATGCACTGTTAACTGTGGGCCGTGGGCAGAGAGTGGGAATCTTCGGCGGGTCGGGTGTGGGCAAGAGCACTCTGATCGGGATGATGACCCGCAACACCGAGGCCGACGTGACGGTGGTGGGCCTGGTGGGCGAGCGCGGACGCGAGGTGGGGGAGTTTCTGGAGGAGTCGCTGGGCGAGGAGGGCCGCAAGCGGTCGGTGGTGGTCGTATCCACATCCGACCAGTCGCCGCTGATGCGCATGCGGGCTGCCTTGGCCGCCACCACGGTGGCCGAGTACTTTGCCGGTCAGGGGAAGAACGTGCTGCTGGTGCTCGACTCGCTGACCCGCTTTGCCATGGCCGCCAGGGAGATTGGCCTGGCAGCGGGGGAGCCGCCAACGTCGAAGGGGTATACGCCGTCGGTGTTTACCCGGCTGGCGCGCCTGGTGGAGCGGACGGGGCAGTTCCGGGTGGGATCGATCACCGCCTTTTATACGGTGCTGATGGAGGGCGACGACCAGCAGGACCCGCTGGTGGACGCAGTGCGCTCGCTGCTCGACGGCCATGTGGTGCTGTCGCGGGCGCTGGCGGCCGAGGGCTGGTACCCGCCCATCGAGGTGCTGGATTCGATCAGCCGGTTGATGCCCGCGGTCACCGAGCCCGATCATCGCGAGCAGGCGACGTTGCTGCGCCGGCTGATGGCGGTCTATGCACGCTCCGAGGACCTGGTCAGGATTGGCGCCTACAAGTCGGGCTCGGACCCGGAGCTGGACCGCGCCCTGCGCGCGCGGGAGGCGCTGCGCGCCTTCGTGACCCAGGCGGCGCACGAGCAGGCGCCCTTTGCCGAGGGGGCTCGGCGGCTGGGTGCCCTGGCCGCGGAGCTCTGAGCGATGGCCGTCTCGCGGGCGTTGCGCCGGCTGCTCAGGATCCGGATTCTCGAGGAGGAGCAGGCGCGGCTGGCCATGGAAGCGGTGCTGGGCGAGCTTCACACGCTCGAACATGCGCTGGCGGCAACCTCCCAGCGGGATCGGCGCGGGCGGCGGCTGGTGGAGGCCAGTGTCCAGACAGGCGAGTTGCCGGACCGGGTGGCGGGTGCGGAGGAGACGCGCACGGCGGACCGGTTTTCCTTGGCGCTCAGGCCGCAGATCGTCGAGGCCGCGCAGGATGTGACGTTGTTGCGCGAGGAGTACCTGGCCAAGAGGGTGGAGCGGCGCCAGGCCGAGACGCTGATCGAAGACTCCGAAGCGCGAGATGCTCTCGTCGCCGACCGGCGCAGCCAGCAGGCGCTCGACGACTGGTTCCGCAGTCGGCTGCACCGAGCCGGCGAGGATGTCGAGCCATAGCGGCCAGGCGATTCCATGACCTGAAAATCAGCCATTATCTTGGGTGCGGAGACCTTTTATTTTGCAGTTGTTACATTCCGTAAGTGTCTTTTTTCTGGGGTCTTTCGAATTTCAAGGACTGAGTATCCTGTTTTCAAGGGAAAGGGAGTAGAGGGTGAGGGGTGGCCTGCGGGAGCCGGCCGCAAGCCGCCGAATTTCCCGGTTTGGGGCCGCGCTGCGAGTGATCCCGGCTGGCCTTTTCAAGAACCATTGTGCGCCGGGGAGCGAAATGATCCCTTAATGAATTAAAAAATCCGCTTCGGAGGAGGAGGGGAACGGCACGCGGGCTTCTTGAGAGAAAATCCACGCGAAGGCTCGCTGCCGGTCCTGAATTGGAAATCGCCTTCCCGATCTTGACAATGCTCTAACCCGCTCTCCGCTGCCTTGGCACGCGACCTGCACTGACCTTCTCCATGACAGTTGCCGGCTGGATCGGAATCGGGGCATGGGGACGCGGCGAGGCGGCTCGGAGCCTGCTTTTGTGGCGAAGTCCGGACAACGGTCTTTGGGTTGAACCGCGCGGGGAGGTTGCTCCGGGCCCTGCCATCACTTCCCGGGCGACGACTGAGAGTTTTCGATCCAGCTGGCAGGCTCAGGTTGCCTTGCTGAGGGGCGCGGAGAGCAACTTCCGCGATGGGGCCGCGGGGATAGAGGATGGGGCGGGTTCTCTATTCGCAGGCTCCGCCATGGAGGTTGAACCTGCGGGAAGGGCCCTTGCGGCAGCTGCGGCGCCAACCGGGATTCCGGCTGGCGGGTTTGCGGGGGCCAAAGCGCTGCCGGGCGCGCCGCCGTTCCTTGCGCCCGGCCGTTCCATCGAGGTCAGGACACGGTCCGCGGCGCAAAGGAGCGTCGCGACGGCCGTGGCGGAGAGCGCGGGAAACGGAAGGCAGGCGATCACGAGCGGCGTGAAGGCAAACAGACCTACCAGTATTCAGAACTTAGGCCAGACGGGCGAACGCACTCAAGTGCCGCCGGTAAAGGAGGCGACACCGCCGGATCTGTTCCGCGCAGCCCCTGTGATCCTGGCGACCGCAGGAAACGAGGCGCCGCCGCCAAATCTGCTCCATGCAGCCCCGGCGACCGTGCTGACCCAGTTCAACGAGGCGACACCGCCGGATCTATTCCGTGCAGTCCCTGTGACTCTGCAGCCATCGTCAAAGGATGCGGCGCCGCCGGATCTGCTCCGTGCAGCCCCTGTGTTCCTGCCGTCGGGGGCTGCTCCTCCGGGAGGCCCGGTGTTTCAGGTCGCGTCGAGGAACATTGAGACCAGTCCGCGGGACGCTCAGGCCACGGCCGAGGCGCAGATGCCGGCGGCAACTCCCATTGGGAATGCCGGCTTAGCGATGCCGTCGCAGAGAAGCCCCTTGATGGAGATCCCCCATACGGAGGGGTCTGGCAGGGCGGCTGAAGCGCCAGCGAGCGAGAAGGCCCAGCCGGCAGGCAGCGAGGCAGCCGCAGGGGTGGAAACGACGACACCGGCGCCCCGAGTTGCACCCTTTGCCTCAGGCAGCCGATCGGTGGAAGTCGTGGGCAGGGTGGCAATCCCGGTGACCGGACGTGAAGACGATGCAAACGCCGTGGCGGAGGAACCGGGCTCAGACTCGGTCGGCTCGCCCACCATGACGATGTCCGGCGTGCGCGCCAAAGGGGTTGCGGCGACCGCACCCGGGCCGGTCACGACGCCTGCGCAACCCGCAGGACGGCGTCAGCCTGCGATCGTCGCCGCGGCCCCGAAGCAGGGCAGGATGCAAACGCCGGTGCCCGGTCGAGCAAGGGCAAGCCTGCCCGGCCCAATGCCCGAGGGCCTGGCGAAGAGGGGAAGGACGGCGTTCATTCAGAAACGGTTGCGCGATTCCGAGCCCATTCCCACCGTGGGAACACAGCGGGTGATGGCGAGCCCCGGAGCGGCGGCTTCGACCGCGCGCCGGACAGCGATGACGGCGGCACAATCTCCAGGTTTTTCAGCAGATACGGCTGGAATGGTACGCGATCCGGGAAGCGTGCCGGCGGCCGCCTTTACAACTGGGGTTCGGGCGGGTACAGCCCTTGGGACACTGCCGGAGACCTTTGCTGCGCTCGATGCCGGCTCCGCGCGTGGAGCGCCCGCCTGGACGCATGCCGGGCCGCGGCAGGCCGAGGCGGGATTCCAGGACCCGGCGCTGGGCTGGGTGGGGGTGCGGGCCGAGACGAGTGGCGGCGTCGTGCATGCGGCGGTGATTCCGGGGTCGGCTGAGGCCGCGCAGGAGCTGAGCCGGCACATGGACGCACTGGGCAGCTACCTGGCCGGGGAGCATACGCCGGTCGGGTCGCTGGCCATGGCCAGCCCCGGCGGGAGAGACGGAAGTTCTTCGTCCGGCGCGGGGTTGCAGCAGGAGATGAGCCAGAACCTGGGCCAGGGGCAGGGCAGGAGCGGGCAGCCTCGGCCAGACGCCGGTCCGGAGCCCTCCCCGGCGCTCGGCGTTGCGGAGATCGAGAGGGCCATCGCGGGGGAGAGCCCGGTCCCGGCGGCTGGAGTGGGCGTAGCGTTTGAGATCTCCGGCAGCGGTGGGATGCACATCTCGGTGATGGCCTGAGGGCGGGTCGAATCCGAGGTGGAACAGCAGTGCGATGGCCGATCCGCGATAAAGACTCGCTGGGAATGGGAATCGCGCAGAGAGAGAAAGGCAAGGTTATGGCGGCAATGGCAGGAGTTTTAAATCATTCGCTGACGGCAGCGCAAGCGCTGGCGGGAACGGGCGCGAACCCGACGTCCGCGGCCCCGGCGGATTCGGGGGCAGACGGCAGTTCGGGGAGTTCCTCGGCCACCGTCTCGGCCAACGACTTTCTCACCCTGCTGGTGACGGAGATGCAGAACCAGGATCCGACGGCGCAGACCGATCCTAACGAGTACATCAACCAGCTGGTGCAGGTGAACAGCCTGGAGCAGCTGATCTCGATCAACCAGAATCTGCAGACGGTGCTGGGTACAGCGAGCGGCATGGCGGGCAGCAGTCCGGGCGTGATCCAGAGCGCGCAGGGCCAGACCGGCGATATTCCGGCCGCGACCTCCGCGACAACCGTCGCTGGCGCGGGTCCGGCGGGAACAGCTGCGCCAGGCTTGCATGCGGCAGGCGCAACGTCCGCCGGCGGCGGCGCGGCGCGGGCTTCAAGCACCGCCCAGGCGATCGGCGAGTTCGCGCAGTCGGTCACCGCCAAGCGCGCTCAAGGAAACCTGAGCATTCCCGAGGGCCATGCGGTGGCCCACAAGGTGGCGCACGCGCTTGACGGGCACTCGCATACACCCCTCGCTCCCGGAAAACGGACCGGAGCGCCGTAACGCAACCTTCACCGCCGGCCGGAGAGGCCCGCGTTCATCTTCAAGAGGAGAAAACGATGCCGAGCTTTTACATTCCACTCAGCGGTCTGGACGCCGATTCCACGGCGCTGAACACCATCGCCAACAACCTGGCCAACATGAACACGACCGGCTTCAAAGCGCAGACGACGAACTTCAGTGACCTGTTTTATCAACAGGTTGGCTCCAACGGCTCGGGGGACGAGATTCAGGCGGGAACGGGCGTACAGGTCGCCTCCAACAGCACCGATTTCGCCACCGGCTCGATCTCTTCGACCGATGTCTCGACGGACGCAGCCATCAACGGCGCCGGCTTCTTTGTTCTGGATGGCGGCGGGGGAAGCCAGGTCTATACCCAGAACGGAAGCTTTCAGTTGAGCGCCAACGGGACGCTCGAGTCGGCCGACGGGCTGGCGGTGATGGGATATCCGGCCGCCAAGGGGGTGGTCGACACCAATGGGGGCCTGGTGGACATCAACATCCCCACCGGGCAGGTGTTGCAGCCCACGGCCACAACCAGCTTCGGCATGACCCAAAACCTGGACTCGCAGTCTCCGGTCGGCACTGCCACCAGCGGACAGGTCCAGGTCTTCGATTCGCTGGGCAACCACTACGAGGCCACCGTCAGCTACACCAACCTGGGCAACAACAAGTGGAGCTACAGTGTGTCCCTGCCGGATACCCTCGAGGGAGGTGCCAGCACGGCGGCCGGCGTCACCACCATTAACTACAAATTCGGCTCAAGGGCCGGGACGCTGACCACGGTCGATCCGTCCACCAGCCTCACCATTACCGGGCCGACGGCCAGCGGTTCGGCCACCATCACCGCGCCCACCGTCACCACGGGAGAAACGGTTGCTGCCTATGCCACGGCGCTCCAGAACGCCATCACCGCCGCCGGCATTACCGGAACCGCCGTGACCGCCAACGCAGCCGGAAAGCTGAGTATCGTGGGCACCGGCATCTCGACTTCGGGAAACGTGGTCCAGGATCCGATCGCCTCGGCCGCGGCCAACGGAACGCTCACTTTCGACTCCAGCGGAAACCTGGTCATTCCGGCAACCAACATCAGCGGCATCACCTTTTCCGGTCTAGCGGATGGGGCGGCAAACATGAACCTTAACTTTAATCTCTTCGGCGCTGCCGGCACCGGCAATGTCAGCCAGACAGCCGCAGCCTCCACCACCTCGGCTACCAACCAGAACGGCTATCCCAGCGGCCAGTATGAGAGCTTTGCCATCAATTCGAGCGGTGTCATCGCCGCCACCTATTCAAACGGGCAGACCCAAACCGTAGGACAGTTGGCGGTGGCGACGGTCAGCAACGAGCAGGGGCTCGTCGACATGGGGTCAACCGAGTTCCAGACCACCACGGCCTCCGGCGATGCCTCGGTGGGGATCGCCGGCACCGGCGGGCGCGGAACCATCGACGGCAGTTCGCTCGAGGCCTCGAACGTCAACATCTCGGCCGAGTTCTCCGACCTGATCGTCGCGCAGCGGGCCTTTGAAGCCAGCTCCAAGGCGGTTACCACCTTCGATACGGTAACCCAGGAAACAATCAATATGATCCATTGAAAGTAATCGTGGTAAGGTTACCTAAAGGGATCGCAAGGTACCCAATCAGCTGGACAAGTCTGTTCAGGCGGCGATAATGCTCTTGCAGCGAAGATGCGAAATACCCCTTTTGGCGGATTGTTACTGGCGCGGAAGGGGGTCTCAGCCGGCCCGAATCCGTGCAATTCTAGAGGTCGGAAGCATTGCGGAGCGAAAAACTGAATGAGCGCCCATAAAAATTCGGGTGAGCAGAGCACGCTTGGATACAGGCCGCTGCCCAACGCTGCGCCTTCCCGGGGTCCCGACCTGCACACCATGGTGTTTCTGGTTGTCGGGATAGCCCTGGGGATTGTTGCGGGCACGCTGATCGCAGATGGATCGTTCGAGCGAGCTTACACGGCGGTATTTCACCCTGCGGTTCAGGCCAGCACCGCGGTTGCGGGGGCGGCAAGGATTCCGGAGGCCCGGCCTGCGCCTAACCCGACGCCGGACGTCAAGAGCCCGGTTCAGAGCGCGAAGGCGGACACTTCCGGGGTCGTATCGGTGGCATCGAAGGCACCGTCGGTGCAGAAGGTTTCGGTTGGCGGGAAAGCAGCCGATATCCACGAGCACAAAGCGACAATGCGGCTGGTTTCGCGGCACGGACGGCTGGGCAGGCGCCATTGGCACAGAAGGCACAGGCTGCACAGCACTCTTAAATCAGCGGTCAAAGGCACAGCGCCGGACGTGGACGCTCGGAAAACCGAAATAGCAGACCGGAATTTCTTGTTCACGGTGGAAGGAAACGCGACGGTTGTCAATTACGACTCATCCGCCGGGAAGATTGAGACTTACGAGGGGGAGACCTTCGAGTTGGCCCGGACGGCGGCCGATCCGGGGACGGAAGGCTGGCTAGGTTATCCCTCCGACGTACAGTACCGATGCGACCAGTCGTGGAACTGCACCCTGTTCCGCACCGGCGGAGTCGCGCTGAGCGCGCGCCGGACCAGATAGAGCGGCCACATCTAGCGTGGGCGGACCTCGATGAAGGGTCCCTTGCCCAGGGCCAGGATGGTTCCTTCGCTGTTGAGAATCTTCGCCTCGGCCCAGTGTTTGCGGCCTTCGTTGTGGGTGACGCGTCCCTCCAGGCGGAGCGGTGCTGAAGAGGGAACGGGGCGCTGGTAGTCGACCTCCATGTGGCGGGTCATGGCGGTAAAGCCGCGCGCACGGACAGCTTTGCTCATGGTTTCGTCGAGCAGCGTGGCGATGATGCCGCCGTGGAGATAGCCAGGATGACCGTCGAAATCGGGTGAAACGACCGGATGGGCTGCGACGGAGTGGTCCTCGGCTTGCACGAATCCCAACTGGAGGCCGATTGGGTTGGCTGGTCCGCAGCCGAAGCAGCGGTTGGAACCGTGTAGTTTGGCTTCCGGCGGCGGATGTTCCATAGGAGACAGTTTACCTTGGGAATCCCAGGCGCGAGTTGCGGGCTTGCCTTTCACTTCCCTTGCTGTCGAGTCTCGGTCATCGTAAGTCATTTGTTTTCAGAAAACGCCGCAAATCGCAGAAAAATATAAGCCCTTTGTTTTCATAGAGGTTCCGAGGCATTGTTTCATGTAACGTTATTGTTTTCATAACGATGCGGCAAAAGGGGGGGAGGGGTGTACCCTATGTAGCAGTTTCAGGGTCCATGGTTCAGGGATCAAAGACCAGGGTTGGAGATCAGAGCACCCAGGTTTCAGATGCGAAACTCCCCCCCTTTCGACTCCGCTCAGGGCGGGCTCCGGGCTGGCGCTTCTTGGTTGTTCCTATCCGATTGTGCGCCGGGAAGGCCTTATTATCTGCAAGAGAATTTCATGTTTCTAGCTGCCCGTATTTCGATTGTGTGATCTCGTAGTTGCTCCTGAACAAGTGCGGGCGTGGACGCCCGCACGACAGCCGGTCTTGACTGGTTGCGGAAAAATCTCGAAGATCCGGCGAAACCTCAAGGAAATCTTCCCGCAAGGGCTGAAATCGGCGCGACTGAACAGGCTGCGGAAAAGGCCGGGGTCTTGTTGAGAATCCTGAAAAGCATACCGCAGGGGCTAAAGCCCACGTTGATTCAATTGGCCTTTTGCCGGGGATATATCCCCGGCCTACCGTCGGGAGGAGTTTTTCCGCAGCCTGTGGAGACCGGCGTTCCATTCTATTCCGGCCATTGCACAATCATGCGGTCTCGGAACTGGCTCTCCCAGGGCGCAGACACGAGACCCTGAGGTACGGCGGCGGCGCTAGTTCACCGTGACGATGAAGGTGGTTGTGACCGCTGTGACCGTGGGAGTGCCGGTTCCGGTGATTGTGAAGGTGTAGTTTCCGGAAGTGGTTCCCGCGGCGCTGTTCCCGGAGGGCGCCTGCCAGAAGTCGCCGCAGGCAGACAGGCTGCCCAGCGCGGCCAGCAGAATCAGAGCTCCCAACATTGATCGCCAGCTACGCCGCCGTGCCGGAATGCCGAAGAAGACCAGCAAGGCGAGGATAGCGCTGCCGCCGCCCATCCATTCCTTGCCATGGGAGCCCTTGCCGCGCCGGTCAGGAATGGCAAACTGGGCAGTGGTGGCCGCAGTGGTGGAGATGGTGGCGGTGACATTGCCGCTGCTGGTGGAGGAAAAGTCCACGGTGGTGGGGGAGAGCGCGCAGGTAGGCAGGTCGACCGCGGAGGTGGGCGAGCTGGTGAGCGCGCAGGTGAGCGTGGCGATTCCCGTGTAACTGTTGGTTGCGGTCGCGGTCACGGTGGACGAGGTGGTGGAACCGGCGGCGACGGAGGCCGGGGTGGTGGCCGCCAGGGTGAAGGTGCCGGAGGAGCTGCCCGCCGTCACCGTCACCTGGGTTGTGCCGGAAGCATTGGCGTAGTTTGTGTCGCCGCTGTAAGCGACTGTGAGCGTGTCGGTTCCAACCGAAAGGCTGTTGGCCGGAACCGCAAAGGTATAGGCTCCTGAAACCAGCGTCTCGGCGGTCGAGGAGTAGCCGCCACCGGTGAGCGTGATGGTCCCGGTGGGGGTGGTGCTGCTTCCGGATGGTGGCGCGACCGTCACCGCAACGCTGAGTGTGCTGCTCGCAGCCAGGCTCGACGGGGTGGGCGTTGCCGTTATCGTTGGAATGGGAAGGGCCGCGGTGACCGTGACACTGGCCGTGCCCGTGGCGCCGGCGTAGTTTGTATCGCCGCTGTAGATCACGGTGAGTGTGTCGGTTCCAACGGAGAGGCTGTTGGCGAGAATGGCAAAGGTGTATGCCCCAGCCGTAAGTGTCTGCGCTGCAGGCGAGTAGCCGCCACCGGAAAGGGTGACCGTCCCGGTGGGAGTGGTGCCGGTGCCGGAGGGTGGAGCGACGGTGACGGCAACAGTGAGGGTGCTGCTTGCGCTCATCGTGGACGCAGAGGGTGTGGCTGTCACCGTTGGCGAGGGGAGGGCCGTGGAGACGACGACGCTGGAGGTGCCATTCGCCGTTGCGTAGACCGTGTCGCCGCTGTAGGTGACGGTGATTGTGTCGGTTCCTACCGGCAGGCTGTTGGCTGGGATGGTAAAGGTGGAGACTCCCGCCGACGACAGCGTCCCCGCCGGAGATGTGTAGTTGCCGCCGGAGAGTGTAACGGTCCCAGTGGGGGTTGCGCCGCTGCCGGAAGTGGATGTCACCGTCGCCGTGACACTTAGAGCGGCGCTGGTGCTCAGCGTTGATTGACCAGGCTGGACGTTTACGGTTGCCGAGACGAGGGCTGACGTCACGGTTACGTTGGACGTGCCGGTGGTTGTGGAGTAGTTTGTGTCGCCGCTGTAAGTGACGGTAAGCGTGTAGCTTCCGGCCACAAAGGTGTTGACCGGGACAGTAAAGGTGTAAATCCCTCCCGAGAGGGTTTGCGCCGGGGAGGTGTAGCCGCCGCCGGAGAGGGTGACGGTTCCGGAAGGAGCTGCACTGCTGCCGGAGGGAGCAACCACTTCAACGGCAACGCTCAGGGCTGTACTGGCGGGAAGGGTGGTCGGGGACGGGATGACAATGACGGTCGGGGTGGGCAACGGCACCGAAACCGTTACGGAGGCTGTCCCCGTACTGGAGGCGTAGGTTGAGTCGCCGCCGTAGGTGACCGTAAGCTTGTCGCTGCCCTGCGCCAGGCTGTTGCCTGGAATGGAGAAGGAATATGCCCCCGCTACCAGCGTCTCCACTGCCGAGCTGTAACCGCCGCCTGAAATCGTGACGGTTCCTGTCGGCGTTGCGCCGCCACTGGGCAAAGATGCAACGGTGACGGGGATGCTGAGCGGCGCACTGGCGCTCAGCGTCGATGAGGCCGGCGAGACCGTCACGGTTACCGACGCTGTTCCCGTGGCAGTCGGCCAGGCGTTGACCACGTTGGCCACGTTGAGAGAACCAAGGCCGGTAGCCTGGTCATATCCTTTTCCGGCGCTGTATCCGGGCAGGATGCCGATCAGATCACCGCTGTGGATGACCGAGCAGTTGGGCGAAAGGATGCCCGATCCGGAAACACCGCCCTCGTCTGCGCCGAAGTCGCAGGGCATGGCGTTGGTGCCGGTGTCGATGTCGTTGAAAAGGCAGGAGCCGGAGTTGGTCACAGCCTCCGCGCTGCAGCTTCCGTAGTTCTGCTGCGAGGCCAGATTGTAGAGCTCGGCATTGGGGTTGCCTTGCGTTGCGCCGGCCTTCTGATTGATAAGCGCCATCACGCCCGCCATGGCCGGGCTCGCGACGGAAGTTCCGCCAACCTCGAGCCCTTGGGCGGGTTCGGCGCTTGCGCTATAGGCGCAGGGAGCATTGCCAGCGTCGACGGCGGAGACGCAGATCAGGTAGGAACTGCCCGAGAGATAGCCGGTTGCGGCGAAGAAGGAGATGTCGGGGAGATCGCGCACATTGTCGTTGGGAATGCCGGAGACGCCGGTCTGCCAGCCGGGCTTCGGCCACCCGTCGCTGACCAGCGGAATCGAGCCTTCCAGAGATCCAGTGCTGGTCGTCGAAGTCGAGCAGCTGGACACGTCGACGCCGTCGTTGACCACGCAGCCGCTGGCCCCGCCCGCGCCGCCTAACGCGTCGACAACGTATTCCAGGGTGACGCCGGCGTTGTTGTCGACCGTCAGATAGTTGTTGTAGACGAAATTACATCCGCTTTCGGGGTCGGTGACGCCCCCAACGTCGCCGGCGTAGGAACTGGTAGCCCAGTTTTCCAGGAATGGCACCGTCAACGGGTTGGCGCAGGTATCGTTCCAGGGAACTTCGGGAACGTAACCGATGGCGCTGGAGCCGTTGGCGGCGTTGGTCGAGTCCCAGTAAGGCGCAGGCGTGCATTCGGTGGTGGAAGCGAGGGAGCACCAGTTGAAATCGGTCCCTCCCACGGCCGTGTTGAAGGGCGTGGAGGCCAGGCCGTTGACCGCAAAGCCATATTGCGCCGTATACGGATTGCCGATGGCGTCTCCGCCGTCGTCGCACTCCGGCGAGCCGCCGTCTCCGGAAGCCACAAAGACCGCGATGCCCTCGGAATAGGCCGTTTGCCAGAGATTGTAGTACTCGACGTTGCCGGCGGTGCCGTTGAACAGCTCGCACAGGCCGTAACTGGAGTTCATGATGCTGGCGGTCTTGTGGTCGACGATGTAGCTCTCCGAATCGTAAAGAGGGTCGTCGGAGGGTGAGCCGTCCGGATAAGAGGCGACTAGGATGATTTTTGCGCCTGGGGCGACGGCTCCGGCCCACTCGACGTCGAGAGTGTTCTCGATCAGGTCGTTGATGGAGCAGAGTGCGGTGGAATTGGAGCAGACGGTGAGCGCCGAGCTGTTGCCGGAGACCGCCGCTGGCTGGTTGGCGGTGGTGTAGGCGGGAAGGCCGAAGGCGCTGCGAAAGGTGGCCACGTCGTTGTTGTAGTTGCCGTTATAGAGACAAGCGGGATCGGTCTGGCCGAGGCAGATGTTGCTGGTTCCGGCGATGGCGATGGTCTGGCCGGTCCCGTCGATTCGGGTGTTCGCGTTCCAGAGGGGAAGAACGTTGTAGATGGTGGCGAAGTCGAAGGGGGAGACATCTTCAAGCTGGAAGGCGCTGTTACCGCCGCTGGCCGGAACGTTGATGCCGAACTGCGGCCTGGCGCGAGCGGTTCGCGTACCGCTGCCGGCAGTGGATTCAGCCGCATCTCCGGTGACGCGCTGCCACTTGCCGGTGGCCGGGTCGCGCTTGACCTGGCTGCCCAACCGGTGCAGCGGCCGGGGAAAGAAGTTGTGCAGCGACTTGACGCCGACGACGACCGGGGCCAGGGCGGAGGGAATCTTCGGGTCGCTCATATTGCCGATGTGGGCTTCGCCCTTGACCTCGAGGTTGTGGATCTCGGTGTGGAAGGCGCTCTCGACCTGTGCCGCCGTGCCGCCAAAGCGGATCGTCATGCGGTTGGGAGTGACCTCGTCGATGGAGAAACCATGACCGGTGAGCCAGTTGGAGACTGTGGCGATGTCGGCCGGGGAGGGCCCGAAATCCGCGCCTACCTCGTCGGGCGCGAGCCAGCGATGGAAGTCGGGCGACTTGGGGTCGTACTGGCCAGCAACAAACTTGTCGAAGGCGGCCTGCTGCTCCGCGCTGCGGCTCAGGACCAGGATCAGGCCGGTCATGGGCAGATCGGGACTTACCCGGCCGCGGTCGTTGCGGGCGTTGGCCAGTGGGTGCGTGTTGCCCTTGAGCGTGACGAGGTTGTTCTCGTCGATGGCGTTCACGATGCGCACCGTGGGGGCGACGGCCTGGGCCTGGGCGGCCGGCGAGGGGAGCGACACAACGGCCAAAAGGATCGCTAAGATGACTGCCAGAATGGGAAGGGAACGGATGGGTCGCATCGGGTTAATCCTTAGCTTTCTCGTAAGAACATGAAACAGTGTCGCCTGAAGCGGCCATTGCATGAGGAGGGTTGAGGGAGACGGCCATTCAACCGATGGTCTAACGTAGCGTGTCGCAGAGTCAAGAAGCGGGACGCAGAATCTTCCTTGCGATGGGGAGTCGAGGATGAAACCTGCTGACAAGACGCGGATTCTTCGCGGAGCGCTCGGGTGGGCATACGGCAGCAGAGAGGGCTCCGCTTAAAGGGCCTCGCCGAGAACGGCGCGGTAGTCATCGCGGTCCACGTTTCCGCCGGTCAGCACAATGCCGATCCGCTTGCCGCCGTGGAGGTGCTTCTCTTTGAGTGCGCCCGCCACTGCGGCTGCGCCGGCGCCTTCGGCAAGGTTGTGCGTGTCCTCATAGAGGGCGCGCATGGCGGCGGCAATCTCGGCGTCGGTGACCTCGACGATGCGGGCAACGTTCTCCCAAATGACATCCATGGCCTGGGCGTTGGGTTTGCGGCAGGCCAGGCCATCGGCGATCAGGGTGCGGGAGGGGGCTTCGACAATGGCGTGCCGCTGGAAGCTGAGGGAGTAGGAAGGGGACTCGGAGGAGACTACGCCGACGATCTCTGTGTTGAGCCCAAGGGCGTTGCGGGCGGCGGAGACACCGCAGATGGAAGAGCCGAGACCGATGGGGACGTAGATGGTTTCGAGCGGCGGAGATCCCTCAAAGAACTCCAGTGCGTAGGTGGCCGTGCCCATCACCAGGCGCTCGTGAAAGGAGTCGATCATGGTGAAGGCGCGGTCGACGGCGAGGGTGCGGGCGAACTCGAGCGACTCCTGAAAGTCCTGGCCGTGCTCGACGAGTTCGGCTCCCTGGGCCAGCATGGCGCGATTCTTCTCTTTGCTATTGCCGTGGGGGACGACGATAACGGCGTGGAGGCCGGCGAGGCGGGCGGCCATGGCCACACCCTGGCCGTGATTGCCGCGTGTGGCCGCGACCACTCCGGCAAGATGCGGCCGCGCGTGCTTGAGCCAGTCCATGTAGACAAGGGCGCCGCGCAGCTTGAAGGCGCCAACGGGGGTGTGGTTCTCGTGCTTGACCCATGCTGTGGCAGGGGCTTCGACCGGGGATTCGGCAGGGGCTTCGGCTCCAAGGCGCTGGTTGAGCAGCGGCCAGGTGTACTGGGGCGTGGGGGGCATGTGGCGATAGACGACGGCCTGGGCTTCGCGAATCTGGGCCAGGGAAGGAAGCTTCATGATTCCAGCATAGCGAATGTGATCGATGGACATACGATTGAACTGCAACTGAACCATGGTAGATTGAGGCTCATGGATCTCAAGATTCGCAGGGCTGTGCCCGAGGATGCCCTGTCGATTGCGCTTGTCCAGGTTGAAAGCTGGAGGAAAACCTATGCCGAGATTGTTCCGCAAGACTTCCTGGCATCTCTCGATGAGGAGGAACGCGCCGCAATGTGGAAGGAGGGTCTTCAGGCTGGCGGGATGTTTCTCTTTGTCGCCGAGGACGAGTGGGGCATCTTCGGATTTATCAGCGGCGGGGAAATCAGGGAGCCAATTCCTGGCTACGACGCCGAGCTCTATGCAATCTATCTGCTGCCTGCCCGCCAGCGCCGGGGCGTGGGCCAGGAACTGGCTCTAACTCTGCGGGAGGCGTTGCTCATGGAAAGCTTCAGCAGCATGGTTGTCTGGGCGCTGGAGGGGAATCTTCCCGGCGTCTCCTTCTACAAGCGTATTGGCGGCATCCAAATTGGGCAGAGGACGATCGAGATTGGCGGAGCAGTGTTGCCGGAGCTGGCTTTTGGGTGGCCGGTTCTCTAATTCTGCTCGAAAGCCGGGGGCTTGGGATGGATGGGGCTTCATCCTGACGGGCTCAGTTGACGGCTTCGGCCTCGTCCGCGCAGACTTTTCCTACCCGAAACATCGAACACAATGGAGGTTTTTCGATCATGATGGACCGGCGAACTGCAATGAAGCATCTTGGCGGCGCGGCAAGCGCGCTGCTTTTGACTGAAGCCATGCGGGCGGGATCGCAGGCTGGACAAACGCCCGCAGCGGCACCCGCAGCGCCGCCGACGGGGCCTTTCACCCTGCCAGCGTTGCCCTATGCCTACGAAGCGCTGGAGCCCAGCTTCGACGCGGTGACCATGCACCTGCACCACGACAAGCACCACCAAGCGTACGTCAACAATCTGAATGTGGCCGTGGCGGCCCATCCGGAGCTGGCGGGAAAGACGCTGGACGACCTGGTGATCAACTGGGCGAGCCTACCCGAGGCCGCGCGAACGGCGGTGCGCAACAACGGCGGAGGTCATGCAAACCATAGCTTCTGGTGGCCGACGCTGGGCAAGGGTGGCGCAGCGCCCACAGGCGAGCTGGCCAAAGCCATCGACGCCAAGTTCGGGACGCTGTCGAGTTTTCAGGACAAGCTGGCCGACGCGGCGATGCACGTGTTCGGCAGCGGCTGGGCGTGGCTGGTGAAGCTGCCCGATGGGACGGTCGCCATCGAGTCGACGCTCAACCAGGACAGCCCATTGACGGCCGGGCACAAGCCGGTGCTGGGCATCGACGTCTGGGAGCATGCTTACTACCTGAAGTACCAGAACAAGCGGGCCGACTACGTGAAGGCGTTCTTCACGGTGGTGAACTGGGACTACGTGAGCGGACAGTTTGCGCAGAAGGCGTAGGCCGGTAAACGGGATGGTATCTTCCTGTTTCCGTGGGAGTTGTGGCTGGATTGCGGCTTTGGCGACCGGGCTGGGGATGGTCATGGCCGGCTGCCGCGCGGCGCCGACGCTCACCACGCAGGAAGGGGAAGGGAAGCACCTTTACCAGGTGCGCTGCGCCCACTGCCACGAGGACAACGACCTGGCGCTGAAGAAGGTTCCGCCCGACCTGCACGGGCTGTTTGACCGCAAGACGCTCCCCAGCGGCATCCCGGCGACGGACGCGGCGGTGGCCAGCAACGTGCTCAAAGGCAAGGGGATGATGCCCGGGTTTGCCGGCCGCTTCACACAGGAGCAGATGGACGCGCTGGTGGCCTATCTGCACACCGGGATTCGTTAACATGCCAAGCGATTACGGCGCTTCATGGAATCTCAGGACCGAGGGCGCGCATCGAACGTAGATGAGCTTGACGCCGGCCCAGCGCATGGGGAATCGCTTTCAAAACCCTGTGCCGACCGAGGTCGGCGGCATTTCCACCATCTTCAAGGTGGGCCCGCGCTTCTTTACGGGATCAGCGGCGCGCTCGCCGCAGCAGCCGCTGGGACCATTCCATACCGAACACAGCGTTTATGGGAGGAATCCGGAGTCGGGCCTGCGCGTCACCTGGTTCGGCCATTCATCATCCCTCGTGGAACTGGATGGAGTCCGCATTCTGATTGATCCGGTGTGGGATTTGCGCGCCGCGCCTACGCAGTGGGCAGGGCCAAAGCGGTTTTTCCCGCCGACGCTGGCGCTTGAGGATTTGCCGCCCATCGACGTTGTGCTCATCTCCCACGATCACTTCGATCATCTGGGCGAAGGAACGGTCCGGCATTTGGCGCGGATGCAGTTGGGGGGTGCAGAAGTCATGCGGCGCGCGCGCTGGATTACGCCGCTGGGCGTGGGCGCAATCCTGGCGCGCTTTGGCGTGGTTCGCTCCCAGGTCACGGAATTGGACTGGACCGGGCAGGCAAGTATGGGCGCTGTGACCATCACGGCTTTGCCGGCGCGCCACTTTTCCGGGCGCAGCCTGTTCAATCGGTTTGAGACGCTGTGGGCGTCGTTCGCGCTGGCTGGTCCGCAGCATCGCGTCTACTACGGGGCTGACTCCGGGGAGTGGGATGGCTTTGGTGAGATTGACGAGGCGTTTGGGCCGTTCGACCTGACCATGCTCGAGATCGGCGCGTCCGATCCGCTCTGGATCGACATCCACATGGGACCGGAAGGCGCCGTGCGCAGCTTCCGCTCGCTGGGCGGCCACGGGTTGCTGATGCCGATTCACTGGGGGCTATTCGATCTCGCTCTGCATCCATGGCAGCAGCCGATCGAGACGATCAGCGCGGTTGAGGGTCTCAAGCTGTGGTCGCCTTCGCCGGGAGTGCCCAGCGAGGTCGTGCGCAGCGAAGAGATTCGCTCGGACTGGTGGCGTTGAGTCTTCTCCAGAGATGAACGCGCGAGGATCAATCCGCCTTGGTCTCCATGCGGCACGGGGTCCGGGAGGCCCGAGCGCCGTGTCCCGATCTTAGAAACCCGCTATACTCAGGATTGCTATGGCAACCGAAAAAACCTTCTACCTTGAGACCTTCGGCTGCCAGATGAACGCCCATGACTCCGAGAAGGTGATTGGCACACTCCGGCACGAGGGCTACCGGCAGGTGGAATCCGAAGAGGATGCAGGCCTGATCCTCTACAACACCTGCTCGATTCGCGACAAAGCCGAGCAAAAGGTCTTCAACCGCCTGAACGACTACAAAAAACTGCACAAAGCCGGGAAGCGCTTTGGCGTGCTGGGGTGTGTGGCGCAGCAGGAGGGGGAGAAGATCTTCGAGCGGGCGCCGTATGTGTCGCTGGTCTCGGGGTCGGCCTCGTATCGCAAGCTGCCGGAGATGCTGGCGCGCCTGGAAGCGGGCGAGACGCGGATCACCGGCCTGGACGACCGCCAGACAGACGAGACCTTCGAGACCGAGTTCACGGCCAGACAGAATCCCTATCGCGGCTACATCACCATCATCGAAGGCTGCGACAAGTTCTGCGCTTACTGCGTGGTGCCCTACACCAGGGGCAAGGAGCGCAGCCGGACTTCGGCGTCGGTGCTGGAGGAGGCGCGGCGAATCGCCGATCTGGGTTACACGGAGATTCAGCTGCTCGGTCAGAACGTGAACAGCTACCGCGATCCCGAGGGGAAGTTGAGGTTCTCCGAACTCCTGGCGGCAGTTGGGCAGGTGGCGGGGATCAGGCGGGTGCGGTTTACCACCAGCCATCCACGCGACTTTACCCGCGATATCGTGGAGGTCATCGACGCCTATCCGACGCTTTGCGACCATGTACACCTGCCGGTGCAGTCGGGCTCGGCGCGGGTTCTGAATCAAATGGCGAGGGAGTACACGCCCGAGTGGTACCTGGAGCGGATCGCGTGGATCAAGGCGGCGCGGCGGTCGATCTCGATTTCAACGGACATTATTGTAGGTTTTCCGGGCGAAACGGCAGAGGATTTCATCCAGACGATGGACCTTCTGGCCAAGGTGGAATACGATTGCGTTTTCGGATTCAAGTACTCGGGAAGGCCGAACACGCCGGCGTTGACCATGATCGATTCGATTCCGGATGCGGAAAAGGCACAACGGCTTCAAGTTTTGCTTGATAGGCAGCGTGAGATTCAACGCGTCAATTATACCAAGCATTTAGGGCAAGTCATGGAAGTGATGGTTGAGGGAGTAAATCCGGCTCGCGGGCAGGTTACCGGACGCAGCAGCCAGAACAAGCCGGTGAACTTTACCTGCGCCCAGCTGATCGCCCCGGCTCCGGGAAGCTACGTGCAGGTGAGGATTACCGCAACACATCCGAACAGCCTGGTGGGGGAAGCCGTCTAAGAACGCGTCCAGGAGCCAGGTTCGAAGAAGGCCGGTTGGGGTTCGTGGCTTCCCAGCCATTCGCAAAAAAACGCGAATGGGTGGGGCACAGAGCGTTTGTAGCGGATTGACGGTGGGCAGATTCCGTTTTTTTGGACAGGTTTTAAGAGTAGGAAGGGCAGGAAAGAGGGAATCCATGGATATCGAGGTGAGGATACGCGGCCTGATGATGGACCCATCCACCAACATGCCCATCGTGGTGCTCAAAGATGTGGGCTCGGAGACGGTGATGCCGATCTGGGTAGGGATCTTCGAGGCCAACGCTATCGCCATCGAAATTGAGAAGATGGCCGCGCCGCGACCGATGACCCACGACCTGGCAAGAAATATCATCCATAACTTGAATGCTGAGCTGGAACGGGTTGTTATTACAGAACTTAGGGACGATACATTCCTCGCCGTCCTGTGGCTGAAACAAGGGGGAGAGGCGGTGACCGTCGACGCCCGGCCCTCGGATGCGATCGCCCTGGCGCTGCGGGCGGACTGCCCGATTTATGTCTCGGAGCATGTGCTGCAGTCCGCCAAGCTGAACACTTCCGGTCCGCCCGAGGGACCGACCGCTGAGCAGTTGCGCGGCTGGCTGGAGGGGTTGAACGACGAAGATCTAGGGCGCTACAAGATGTAGTGAGCTCACCGGGAGATGCGTTTCCATGGGTACCTGCGATCAGTCGAGACGCACGTTGCTCAGAGTGCTTCCTGTTCTAGCTTGCCCATCAGTCTTGCGTGCCGGCACAGGCGCGCAAGCCACTGCGGAAGAACGATTTGCGGCCATCGAGAGGGGACTTGGGGGCCGCCTGGGGGTAGCCGCGCTGGATACCGGAACCGGCCGAAGGCTCGTCTACCGTGGTTCGGACCTCTTTCCCATGTGCAGTACGTTCAAGTTCCTGCTCGCGGCCTGCGTTCTGCGCCGGGTGGACGGCATGACGGAAGACCTGCACAGGCTTATCTCTTACACAGAAATGGACTTACTTGGACATGCTCCGGTGACTCGGGCGCATGTGAAGGAGGGCGCATTGCCGGTGGGAGAGCTTTGCGCCGCGGCAGTGGAAGTAAGTGACAATACGGCGGCGAACCTGCTGCTGGCCTCGGTTGAGGGACCGGCGGGGCTCACCGCGTTTATCCGCTCGCTGGGCAATGACGTCACGCGCCTGGATCGAAATGAGCCCGATTTGAACAGCAACCTGCCGGGAGATCCCAGGGACACAACCAGCCCAGCAGCCATGCTGGATTCGATGGAGAAGCTGTTGACAGGCAACGCGTTATCCCAAGCTAGCCGGAGCCAGCTGAACGCCTGGCTGGAGCAGAGCACGACCGGAGCGGATCGGCTACGGGCAGGATTTCCGCCGGGCTGGCGCGCGGGCGACAAGACAGGAACGGGAGAGCATGGAGCCGTGGGCGACTTGGGGATTTTCTGGCCGACGGGGAAAAGGCCCATTCTCGTTGCAGCATATATGATCGAGGGAAATGCTTCCGCGGAGCAAAGGGAGGCGGCTATTGCCGCAGTTGGAAGGGTAGTGGCGGAATCGCTGTAGTTTGGTTAGTTGGCGAGGTGTAGTTTACAGAATATCCGTTATCAGACATAATATCCGGTTCCTGAACCGGACCTTTCTTCGCAGAAGCTGCCCTTCCTCTTCATGCAAGCCCTTTAGAATGGTGCACTGAGCCTTCGGGCGACGCAAGGAGAGTGGG
>Ga0302320_10003430_pt1 | contig 36922 bp, 31 predicted proteins | sample Bog_T0_3_FD_202130 | JGI IMG/M metagenome (GOLD analysis project Ga0302320, IMG submission 202130) | Peat permafrost microbial communities from Stordalen Mire near Abisko, Sweden - Bog_T0_3 | ecosystem: Environmental > Terrestrial > Soil > Wetlands > Peat | place: Sweden: Abisko, Stordalen Mire...
CCATCGCGAGCTTTTTCGGTTCCAACCCCGACTCCAGGTTCAGCGAAGTGCTGCAGAACATCGCCACTTCGCTCGGCTACGGTCAGCCGGCGCACCTGGTGCTGTACGCCGCGCTGATCGTGTTCTTCTGTTTCTTCTATACCGCGCTGGTGTTCAATTCGCGCGAAACCGCGGATAATCTCAAGAAGTCCGGGGCCTTCATCCCCGGCATCCGTCCCGGACAGCAGACCGGCGAGTACATCGACAAGGTGCTCACCCGCCTGACCCTCTGGGGCGCCATCTACATCATGGCAGTGTGCCTCGTGCCGGAGATCCTGGTCTCCTCGCAGGGCGTGCCGTTTCAGTTCGGCGGCACATCGCTGCTGATCGTCGTCGTCGTGGTGATGGATTTCATGGCGCAGCTGCAGGCGCACATGATGTCCCACCATTACCCGGGCCTGATGAAGAAGGCCAATCTTCTGGGCGGCGGCCGCAGCGGCTCCGCTTGAGCGCAGGTATGTCATGAAAGTACGTCCGTCAGTCAAGAAAATCTGCAAGAACTGCAAGATCGTGCGGCGCCGCGGCGTCGTGTTCGTGATCTGCAGCACCGATGCGCGTCACAAGCAGCGCCAAGGGTAGAACAATGGCACGTATAGCCGGCATCAACATCCCCATGAACAAGCACGTCAGCATCGGGCTGACGAGCATCTTTGGCATCGGGCGCTCACGGGCGCTTCTGATCCTCGAGAGCGCGGGCATCACACCGACGACGCGCGTGAAGGATCTGACCGACGCCGAAGTCGCGGCCATTCGCTCCGCGCTCGCCAAGTGGCCCGTCGAGGGCGACCTGCGCCGGGAAGTGTCGATGAATATCAAGCGGCTCATGGACCTGGGCACCTGGCGTGGCATGCGGCACCGCAAGGGACTGCCGGTACGGGGTCAGCGCACACGCACCAATGCCCGTACCCGCAAGGGGCCGCGCAAGCAGGCCGTGAAGCTGAACGCACCGCCGGGCAAGACCTAGGCCCAGAGCTGGACAATATGGGTACCTTTTTGACCTTGAGATTGCAGGCAGGCGACCACACTTATGGCTGATCCGAAGACATCACAGCAGCAGGCAGGCGGCGGCGGGGCCAAGAAGCCCAAGAAGGCGCGCAAGAACGTGCTCGACGCAATCGCTCACGTGCATGCCTCATTTAACAATACGATCATCACGATCACCGACCGGCAGGGCAATACGCTGTCCTGGGCCACCTCGGGCGGCTGTGGTTTTCGTGGCTCGCGCAAGAGCACGCCCTTTGCAGCCCAGGTGGCCGCCGAGAAGGCCGGCAATGCGGCCCAGGAACATGGCGTCAAGAACGTCGAGGTTCGGGTCGGCGGACCCGGTCCGGGCCGCGAGTCAGCGGTGCGTGCCCTGAACGCCTGCGGTCTGAAGATTACGAGCATCTCCGACGTGACGCCGATTCCGCACAACGGCTGTCGTCCGCCGAAGAAGCGTCGCGTTTAAGGCGGCGAAGGAACACATATGGCGCGATATATTGGCCCGACCTGCAAGCTCGCCCGGCGCGAGGGTACCGATCTGTTCCTCAAGAGCGGCGCGAAGCCGCTCGAGAGCAAGTGCAAGCTGCAGGTGCCCCCGGGCGGCATCAAGGGCGAGCGCCGGCAGCGGCTCTCCGACTACGGCCTGCAGCTGCGCGAGAAGCAGAAGCTGCGCCGCATGTACGGCGTGCTGGAGCGGCAGTTCCGCAACTACTACCAGGCCGCGGCGCGGCGCACGGGTGCCACGGGCGAGACGCTGCTGAAGCTGCTCGAAAGCCGCCTGGACAATGTGGTCTACCGCATGGGCTTTGCGTCCACGCGCGCCGAGGCGCGCCAGCTGGTCGGGCACAAGTCGGTCAGCGTCAATGCACAGGTCGTCAGCATCGCTTCCTACCAGTGCCGTGCGGGCGATGTGGTCGAGATTCGCGAGAAGTCGCGCAAGCAGCTGCGTATCCAGAGCGCGCTTGCGGTGGCCGCGCAGGTCGGGTTTCCCGACTGGCTCGAGGTCAACGACAAGGAGTTTCGCGGCGTGTTCAAGACGGTGCCGGCGCGCGAGGACGTGCTGCCGGACATCAACGAGAACCTGGTGGTCGAGCTGTATTCGAAGTAATCGGATCGGCTGCCGGGTTCGTGATCGGGTAACGAAGTCATCGAGTCTTAAGCTTGGGGTGATGTAGCAATGCAAGCATCAATATCGGAATTCTTGAAGCCGCGCGTCGTCAAGGTGCAGCCAGTGGCTCCGCGCCAGGCGCGTGTGGTCATCGAGCCGTTCGAGCGCGGATTTGGCCATACGCTCGGCAATGCACTGCGACGTGTGCTGCTGTCCTCCATGCCGGGCGCGGCCATCACCGAGGTGGAGATCGATGGCGTACTGCACGAGTACACCAGCATCGAGGGTGTGCAGGAGGACGTGGTGGATGTGCTGCTGAACCTCAAGTCGGTCGCGCTGCGCATGCATTCGCGCAACAGCGCCGAGCTGCGGTTGCACAAGAAGGGCCCCGGTCCGGTCACCGCCGGCGACATCCAGGCCGATCACGATATCGAGGTCGTCAATCCCGATTTCGTCATCGCCAACCTCACCAAGGCCGGCGAGCTGAATATGATGCTCAAGATCGAGCGTGGCCGCGGCTATCGCCCGGCGGTGCAACGCGTTGCCTTTGAGGAGCAAAGCCGCCCGATCGGCCGCCTGCTGCTCGATGCCTCCTTCAGCCCGGTACGTCGCGTGACCTACTCGGTCGAAGCCGCGCGCGTCGAACAGCGCACCGATCTGGACAAGCTCATCATCGACATCGAGACCAACGGCACGATCGAGCCGGAAGAGGCCATCCGTCGCGCCGGCGGCATTCTCAAGGACCAGCTCTCGGTGTTCGTCGACCTGCAGGGCGAAGATGAAGCGGTCGCCAAGACTACCGAAATGCAGTTCGATCCGATCCTGCTGCGGCCGGTGGATGAACTCGAGCTGACGGTGCGCAGTGCGAACTGCCTCAAGGCCGAGAACATTCACTACATCGGCGACCTGGTGCAGCGTACGGAAGTCGAGCTGCTGCGTACGCCGAACCTCGGCAAGAAGTCGCTGACCGAAATCAAGGAAGTGCTGCAGAGCCATGGCCTCATGCTCGGCATGCGCCTGGACGGCTGGCCGCCGGCGGGGCTCAAGCACGAGGAAGAGAGCAGCGGGTTGATCTGATCCGCTGCCGCTGATATTTGTTGTAGAGAGAGACTCATGCGTCACAAGCTTTCCGGTCGCCAGCTATCCCGCAATAGCCCGCATCGCCACGCGATGCTGCGAAATATGGCGGCCTCGCTCCTGCGGCACGAGACCATCCAGACCACGCTGCCGAAAGCGAAAGAATTGCGACGTGTCGTCGAGCCGCTGATCACGCTGGCGAAAGTCGACAGCGAAGCGCATCGGCGCCTGGCGCTGGCACGACTGCGCGACACCGAAGTCGTCGTCAAGCTGTTCGGTGATCTCGGCCCGCGATTCAAGGCGCGACCCGGCGGTTACACGCGCATTCTGCACATGATGCCCCGGGCCGGCGATGCCGCCCCGATGGCGCTTATGCAGCTGGTAGACGGCCCGGCCAGTGCGGACGCCGCCCAGGAACCTGCCAAGGCGAAGCGCAGCCGAAGGAAGACGCCGGCAAAGAGCGATGCCGCGCAGCCTAAGCGCAAGGCCGCCGCGGCCTGAGGGCGGTGAGGTCAGGCGCGGCGCGCACCGCAGTTTAAAATGCGCGGAATACCCTATAGAATCGCAAATCGCGACTTTTATCGCGCTCACGAACTGGCTCGATTGCGTTCCATCAGGTCGGCTTACTTACATACCATTCTGGGGATTCATCGATGAACACAAAGCTTGCTCTTAGCGCTATTGCGGCGGCGCTCGTGCTCTCCGCTTGCAGCAGCAGCCAAGATTCCGCGACTCCCGCCGCTTCCCCGCCGCCTGCAGCGGCTCCCTCGGCAGCGCCGTCCGCTCCGGCCGACAGCAGCAGCAGCAGCGGTGGTGCCATGGCCCCGGTGGCTCCGGCATCCTCGTCCTCGTCCGGTAGCTGAGTCCATCGCTGGAGCTTAGGCGAAGCCTAAGGCCACGGAGCTCGTGGGAAAGCCCGTGCAGGCCGGATCACTCCGGTCTGCCGGGCTTTCCTGTTTCTAATCTTCACCATGCCCCAAGTCACTCTCAGGGACAGCCGCAGCGTACGCACTGACCGTAGCTGGATCGAAGGCGTCTATCGCGACTATCTGAATGATCTGGCTCCGAGCGCGACCGGCATGTTCCCGACGCTCGGAGAGGTGGGTCATCGCGAGCCGGATCAGCTGCAGCGCTGGTTCGACGACCGCACCGCCCAGGTGCTTACAATTCTTTACAGTGAAGAGCCCGCGGGCTTTGCCATGGTCCGACGGCGCTCTACGTCCCTGCGCGGCGGGTCGCCGCAGGCCTCGACCCCTGAATTCTCGATGGCCGAGTTTTTCATCGCGCGGGCATGGCGACGGCGCGGTATCGGCGCCGAGGCGGTGCGACTGCTGTTCGATCGCTTCGCTGGCCAATGGCTCATTTCCGAGCACGTGCGCAATACTACGGCTGTAAAATTCTGGCGCCGGGTCGTCACCGCCTACACGCACGGTAAGTACCAGGAACGCATTCACAACGGCGAAGTGCAGCAGCACTTCGAGTCCGGCCCGCAGCGCCGCTAGCGCGAGCCCAGCGCGGCCCGGGCGCGGCGCCCCGGCGCGGCATCTTCGAGCAGCGGTTTGAGGTAGGCGCCCGTGACCGATTCGGCAACGGCGCAGACCGCCTCAGGGGTGCCGCTCGCGAGCAGGCGGCCGCCGTGCTCGCCGCCGCCAGGACCCAGATCGACCACGTAGTCGGCGGTCTTGATGACATCGAGATTGTGCTCGATGACCACCAGGGTATTGCCGGCATCGCGCAACTGGTGCAGTACGCGCAGCAGCTGCGCGATGTCGTGAAAGTGCAGGCCGGTGGTCGGCTCATCGAGGATGTAGAGCGAGCGGCCCGTGCCGCGCTTGGCGAGCTCGCGCGCGAGCTTCACGCGCTGCGCCTCGCCGCCCGACAGGGTGGTCGCGTTCTGCCCCAGACGCACATAGGACAGTCCCACATCCATGAGCGTGCGCAGTTTTCCGGCGATCGCCGGGACGTTCTCGAACAGGCGCTGCGCGTCCTCGACCGTGGTATCGAGCACCTCGCTGATACTGCGCCCGCGATACTGGATCTCGAGTGTCTCGCGGTTGTAGCGGCGGCCGCGGCAGACATCGCAGGGCACGTAGACATCGGGCAGGAAGTGCATCTCGACGCGGATCACGCCATCGCCCTGGCAGGCCTCGCAGCGGCCGCCCTTGACGTTGAAGCTGAAGCGGCCGGCATCGTAGCCGCGGGTGCGAGCCTCCGGCACCGAGGCGAACAGCTCGCGCACGGTGGTGAACAGTCCCGTGTAAGTGGCTGGATTGGAGCGCGGCGTACGTCCGATCGGATTCTGGTCGATCTCGATGATGCGCTCGAAGCGCTCCAGCCCATCGATGCCGTCGCAGGGTGCGGCGCCGTCCAGGCTGGAACCGTTCAGGCGGGCGGCCGCATGCCGGTAGAGCGTGTCTTCGACCAGCGTGGATTTGCCTGATCCGGAGACCCCGGTCACGCAGATCAACGTACCTACGGGCAGCGCGACGGTCACATTGCGCAGGTTGTTGCCACGGGCGCCGCGGATCGTGATCCATTGATCGCCCAATGCCGCGCGGCGCTGCCGCGGCACGGCGATGCGTTCGCGCCCGGACAGATAGGCGCCGGTCAGGGATGCCGGATCGGCCTCGATCTGCGCCGGGGTGCCCTGCGCGACCACGCGACCGCCGTGTGCGCCGGCGCCGGGACCCAAGTCCACCACGTAGTCGGCGGCGCGGATCGCATCCTCATCGTGCTCGACCACGATCACGGTGTTGCCCAGGTCGCGCAGGCGCTTGAGGGTAGCGAGCAGCCGCTCGTTGTCGCGCTGGTGCAGTCCGATCGAGGGCTCATCGAGGATGTACATGACGCCGGTGAGGCCCGATCCGACCTGGCTCGCCAGCCGGATGCGCTGCGCCTCGCCGCCGGAGAGCGTGCCGGCGCCGCGATCGAGCCCCAGGTAGTCCAGGCCCACGTCTACCAGGAATCGCAGCCGCTCGCTGACCTCGCGCACGATGCGCGCAGCCACCTCTGCGCGCCACCCATCCAGGTGCAGGGCGGCGAAGTAGTCGCTGGCCTGCCCTACGGTCAGGCGCGTTACCGCCGGCAGATTGCGTCCGTCGATCAATACCGAGCGCGCGGCTTCATTCAGGCGCGCGCCACCGCAGTCCACGCAGGCGCGCACGCCTAAGTATTTGCGCAGTTCCTCGCGCACGGCCTGGGAATCGGTTTCGCGATAGCGCCGCTCCAGGTTCGGCACGATGCCCTCGAAGGCGTGGCGGCGGCGCGCGTCGCGGCCGGCTCCTTCGCGGTAGCGGAATTCGATCTGCTCCTCGCCGCTGCCAAAGAGCAGCAACTGGCGCACCGGCTCGGGCAGTTCGTCCCACGGCGCTTCGAGGTCGAAGTGATAGTGCCGCTCGAGCGACTGCAGCAGCTGGAAGTAATGCGCGTTGCGCCGATCCCAGCCGCGCACCGCGCCGCCCGCCAGCGACAGATGCGGGTGCACGATCACGCGTTCGGGATCGAAGAACTCCTGGAACCCCAGGCCATCGCAGGTCGGGCAGGCGCCGGCCGGATTGTTGAAGGAGAACATGCGCGGCTCGAGCGGGGGCACCGAGAAGCCGCATTCCGGGCAGGCGTGGCGGCTCGAGAACAGCAGCGGCGTGAGCGCGGGATTATCGGGAAACACCACTTCGGCGATGCCGTTGCCGAGCGCGATCGCGGTCTCGAAGGATTCGGCCAGGCGCTGCGCGGCATCGGCGCGCACGCGGAAGCGGTCCACGACCGCCTCGATAGTGTGTCGCTGCTTTGGATCCAGCTTCGGTACCGCATCGATTTCATGCACCGTGCCGTCGATGCGCACGCGCACGAAGCCCTTGCCGGCAAGCTCCGCGATCAGCGGTGCGTGCTCGCCCTTGCGGGCATCCACCAGCGGCGCCAGCAGCAGGGCCAGCTCGCCCTGGGGCGCGAGCAGCGACTGATCGACCATCTGGCTCACGGTCTGCGCCGCCAGATCGATGCCGTGACGCGGACAGCGTGGCAGTCCCGCGCGCGCATACAGCAGCCGCAGGTAGTCGTAGATCTCGGTCACCGTGCCCACGGTCGATCGCGGGTTGTGTGAACCGCTCTTCTGCTCGATCGCAATCGCCGGGGAGAGACCCTCGATGCTGTCGACATCGGGCTTGTCCATGACCGCCAGGAACTGGCGGGCGTAAGCGGACAGCGATTCGACATAGCGGCGCTGTCCCTCGGCATAGAGAGTGTCGAAGGCCAGCGAGGACTTGCCGGAGCCGGACAGCCCCGTGAGCACGATCAAGCGGTCTCGCGGCAGATCGAGGTTGATGCTGGCGAGGTTATGGGTGCGGGCGCCGCGGACGCGGATGGTCTGCATGAGCTGGTCGGATACCGTTGCTGCGAAAGTCGAAACAGCCACTATAAACGCTGCGGCCTTCTGATACTGGATGCCGCCGAATTCAATAGTTACAAGCGCGATCCGGACAATAATTCCGTCACCCGGATCAACGCAAAATCAATGCCTTAGATGGCCGGCGGTCAGCTCCACCCCTCGAAGCGCGCGAGGCAGTCGCCGAGGCTGCGTTTCAACGGTTCCAGCTCGGATTCGAAGTGCTTCCAATAGCCGACCGCGGAGCTGTATAGCGGTTGCCGCACCTGCTCGGCGCTGGCGGTGCGCACCGAGCGCTGCGTCTGGTGGAAATTCAGGCAGGCACTTTCGAACGGCAGCCCGCAGTGGCCGAGCAGGCGCCGGATCGTGCCCTCCGGATCCTTGACCAGCGCCTCGTACTGCACGTGCAGCACCTTGCCCGGCAGCACGCTATTCCAATGATCCATGAGCGCCAGGTAGCAGCGATAGTAGCGGCCGAGATCTTCGAGGTCATAGCCGAAGGACTGCCCCTCGGCAAAATATTGTTTGTACGTGCTGAAGCACGCATCCAGCGGATGCCGCCTCACGTCGATGATCGTGGCACGCGGCAGGATCAGGTGAATCAGCGCGACATGGCTGAAGTTGTTCGGCATCTTGTCGATGAAGTGCGGACGGCCGCTGCGCAGCGGGCGCGTCTCTGCAAGATAGCGCCGGCCGGACGCAGCGTGCCTCGCAGGTGGAAGCTCCTGCAGCCGCTCGGGGTAGCCATCGCCCCTGGGATCGAGCCGGTCCAGCTCGCGCACCTGAGTGAGGATGTTGGGCAGCTCCATGGTGCCCTCGACGCTGGAGTGGCTGGCGAGGATCTGCTCCACCAGGGTCGAGCCTGAGCGGGGCAGGCCGACGATGAAGATGGGCGCCGGATCGTCGCAACCCGCGCCCGCGCGGCTGGCGAAAAACGCCTCATCGCAGCAGGCGATAATGCGCCGGGTCTTGGACTCGAACGCGGTCATGTCGAATCCCGATGTGCGTCGGCGCAGGCCGTTTCCGCGTGCATAGTGCGCGAAGGCATCGCTGTACTGCTGTCGCTGCTCGAGCGCGCGCGCCAGCGCGAAATTGATCTGTGCGCGCGCGTCACTGGCCAATGCCGGATCCGCAAGCAGCGCGCGCATCGTCCCGATCTCAGCGTCGCTGAAGAGGTAGTTCTTCAGATCCGCAAGACTCCACCAGGCGTCCGCATACGCGGGGTCCAGCCGCAGACACTCCTTGTACGCCTGCTCGGACGCCTCGCGCCTGCCTAAGGTTTTGTTGGCGTGCCCGATCGAGAGCCGCAGCCCGATCTGCGAGGGATTCAGATGTGAGGCACGCTCGAAGGCGACGATCGCATCGGCTTGCCGCAGCAGTCTGATATAGAGACTGCCGAGCGCCACCCAGTTCTGTGGATTCTCGGGCTCGATCTTCAGCAGTTTTTGCGCGACCGGCTCAGCTTCCTGGAGGCGGCCGGCAGCCAGCAGTGTGTGCAGCAGTCCGCGCTGCAGTAGCAGCGCGTGCTCGGTCTGTCGCTGCGCGTGCCGCAGCAGCCGCTCGGCATCCTGGGTGTTACCCACGCTCAGTGCCAGCGCGGCCAGACCACACAGTGCCCCCACGTGGCTGGGGTCGGCTCTGAGCACTTCACGAAACGTATGTTCGGCGCTGCGGTTGTCCAGCGCGACCAGGGCGGACGTTGCACTCTCGATACGCGCGCGCTCAGGATCGAGCAGCCGCGCCCGCTCGAAGGCGAACCTGGCATCCGCGAACAATTCCAGATCCACGAGCAGATCGCCGTAGGCCAGCCAGGCGCTCGGAAGCACAGGGGCTTCCCTCACCACGCCTCGCAATAGCTCGCGAGCCGTCTCGAGCCGCCCACCCGCTCGACAGGCGCGCGCGAGTTCGACGCGCGCGAGCGGCTCTTCGGGCGCGGCCGCGACGGCTCGCTCGAGCGTTTCGATGGCCGGCGCTGTCTTGCCCTGCGCCAGCAAGGCAGCTCCCAGCAGCCGCAGGCTGTTGGCCTCGCCGGGAGCCGCGGCCTGTATGGCCTGCAACTGCCGCTCGGCGCTGCCTGCGTTTCCCATGCGCAACGCCGTCAGCGCCTGCTGGTAGGCGGCGCGCAGCTTCGGGGGCAACGGAACCTGCATGCGACTCAATGTTTGGCCAGGATCGCCTGCCAATTGATGATGGCGTTCCACAACAGCCGCTGATCGCCGCGATTGAGATCGCGGTGCAGCGGGTTGAAATTGAACGCGATGACGTGCCCTTCGCCCGAGCGCAGATCGAGGATGGCCGGGTGCCCGATGAGATTGTCTTCACCCCAGGCCTGACCGCTGACCACGAACGGCTGTCCATTGCGATCGCCCCACTCGAGAACGACGCCGCCGGGATCCAGCGGCCCGTCGAGACAGGTATTGCAGTAGGCCATGCGCAGCCAGCGCCTGGGCACCGAATAAATCGGAAAATTCTGCCGGAACACCACGGTTTGAGCCCCGTAGCCGTAGGCGATCGGATGCTCCGGGTGCGCAAAGGTAACGCGCACGTGTGCGCCGGGAGTGCGTGTTTCGGCGGCCTGCGCCTGCGATGCCGCCGCGGCGCCGCCACCCTGCGAGCTGCGAGGCACGCCGCCCGAATCGCGGCGCACGCCGCGCACGATGCCGGCTTCCAGCGGCAACATGCTGCCGCTGCCGAGGGTGATCAGCAGGCCACCGCCGTCGACGAAACGCTGCAGTTCGGCGAGTCCGCTCCAGCCGATGCCGCCGGTGATGTCGTCGGACTCGGCCGGCGTACCGAAGCTGGGCGTGGCCGCGGTCTTCCTGAACGGCATCGGACTCCAGGCGCGTGGAATGCCCTGGATCTGTTCGGCCAGTTCCAGATCGACATGACCATAGAGCAGCACATCGAAACGGCGCTGCAGGTTGCCGGCGCGGATGTCTTCATCGCGCACGTACGCGTACGGAATGTGCCGCTGATCGAGCGCATAACGCGCCCAGCCGATGGTGTCGGTATCGGCCCAGGGCACCCAGAGGCCTAAGCGCGGTGCCTTAGCCGAATGTTTCGCTACCTCGGGCAGCGAGTCCACGCTGGCGAACTCGAGCGCAAGTGCGCTCGCGGTCTCGCGCAGAGCCGCCGCGAGTCCGGGCTGGGAGCCAAGCAGCCAGGAGCCTGCTGGATAGTCGATATCGCCGATCCTGAACGGCTTCTCGGCAATGTCGATGCGGAAGCGGCTCAAACGATAGCGCGCCTCGAGCAGGCCCTCCTGTCCCGAATCGCGCAGCACGAAGGCTGCCGCCGCGCCCGTGACATGCCCCTGCGGCTGCGGCGGCTGCTGCAGCAGCGTCAGGTCGGCCGCGCGCACCCGTACATCGGCAATCGGCGTCACGGCCAGGTGGTAGTGCGCCGGCAACTCCCACGAGACATCATCGTAGGGCTCGGTCGCATCGGCCGGATAGTGCTGCGGGGTCAGCAGATCCATCGCGTAGTTTCGATAGGGCTGATCGAGCCGCACCACATAGGTTCCCGGAGGATAGCTGCCTTCGGTCAAGTTCAGGCCTAAGTTGGCGCGCTGCACTTCCAGCCCTAGGCTCATCAACCGCGCGACTAACTGCGCGACGCGCATCGGATCTCCCTGGTCTGCCGGGATCACGAAGGCGTAGGGCGCCTGCTGAACTCCTGCCTGCCAGGAGTGCAGGGCCTTGAGGTAGAAGTTATGCAGCAGCGCGTCCGACTGCTGCGCGGCGGCGTTGAGTGCCACCAGCGCCGCCGTCTCGGTGTAGTTGAGATTGTCCCGCATCGACCAGCGGAAAGGCGTTGATGGCGGCGGCAGGGGCCGATACCACTCGCGGCTCACCTCATCGGGCGGCGACTCCTGCAGCAGCGTTTCGGCGGTACCATTGCCGAAGGTTTCGTAGCCGCGACCGTCGGCGTTGTGATTGGTCGCAATCGAATCAAGATAAAGGTGCGCAAAATCATCACCGAAGTTCCAGGTCCACACTCCGGGCATGCCGAAGCCGGTCATCGTCTCGACTTCCTGGAAACTGAGTTTGAGCCGTTCGCTGTACGAGAGCGGATCGATGTACTCGCTGGTCGGGCCGGTCCCGTTCCAGGTGATCAGTAGCGCGACGCTCTCGTGCAGGTCGTGAATGACCTGCGGGTGCCAGTCGCGGAACATCCGATATACCGCGCGTGTGGTTTCATGCACCTGCTGATGCGCATCGCGGTTGATGTCGACGAAGGCGTACTTCGACCAGTATGGCGGCGACTGTCGCGGCAGGCTCGCCAGATCCGTCTTGCCCTTCAGATACGTGTTGAACCAATCCACCTGCTTGTCGCGGCCGTCCGGATTGGAGACGGGATTGATGAGCACCACGAGGCGCTCGCGGATCTGCCGGATCATCGGCTCTTCGGATACGGCCAGGCGATAGGCCAGTTCGAGCATGGCCTCGGTTGAGCCGGTCTCGTCCGAATGCAGCGCTGCGTTGAAGTAATAGATCGGCCGCGCGGTCGCGATCAGGCGCTCGGCCGCTGCCGGATCGGTGCGGCGCGGATCGGCCAGCGCCGCGGTGGCGGCCTTGAGCCGATCCAGATCGGCAATACCGTGTTCGTCCGCGATCGCGAGCAGCACGATGTCGCGACCCTCTTCGGAGCGGCCGATGTTAAAAAGTTTGACGCGCGGCGAGGACTGCGCCAGCGCGCGGCAATAGCCATAGGCCGTACGGGTGTCGGCAAGTGCGCCAGCCGCTCCCGGGATTCTCTTGAGGAATGCCCGCGGTGACACCACGCTTAGCGAAGCGGGCAGCGATGCCACCCACGGTGACAAAAAGCGCGGCTCGGTGGTGGCGTTCGCGATCTCGGCGGCCGAACCCGGCTCAGGCGCATCGATGCTTTGCGCCGTCACGACGGTGCCGGACATCAGTCCGAAAGCCGCTAAGCATATGACCCGCAGCCGAGTCTCATTGCGCATATCCTTCCCGCCTCTAATAAAGCGGCGCCGTCGCCCGAACGATGCGGCCATCGATGCGGCCGTGCAGCGAGGCGATGGTCTGTGCGTCATCCGCCTGCCAGCGCAGCGACAGTGTGCCATGCCTGCCGGTTGCATCCTGCAACCTGAGAGCTGCGCGCACCGTTTCCCGCGTCCCGCGAAAATCAACGTGCCCCGACACCGTAACATCCTCGCTCCAGCGTACTTCGTGCAACGTCAGCCGATAGCCGATCCCGCGGGCCTCAACGCTGAATGAGCCGCCTCGCAGCCCCACGAATTTTCCTGGACCATTCTGCTGCGCCCGCATCAGCACATCGGCGCTGGTCTGCAAAGCTGCCGTGGTCTCCCGGAGCAGCCGGTCGTCCGCCTGATTGCCCGGCAGCGCCTGTGCCGGATCCAGCTCCTCTGATGTCCGTGCGAAGCGTGCGAGCAGTGGCACCGGCGGTACGCGCGCCGCGCATTCCTCATTGGCGACGACCAGGTGAGCGATGAAGTAACGCACCAGTTGCGCACCGCAGTCGCTGCGCGCCCGCGGCAATGCATTGACGTGAAAGCTGTTGGCGATCACGACATGGTGGGCGTGCGGGTAGTGACTGGCCGCGGCCTCGCCGTCCGCGATACTGGTCATGTTGTCGAGCTCGCCCGATATCACGAGCACCGGCACGTCCGGATAAGGGGCCCCCGGCGGCACCAGTGGCGGAGTTGGTGCGCCGGCGGCCGGCGAAGGCCAGTCCAGGCACTCGTCGATGAAGACATAGTCGGGCGGCATGCCGCGATACTCATCGAGCGTAAACGGTGCATAGAGGCTCGGCGGCGAATGCTGCAGCCGGACGAACTCGCGTTCGAGCGCCGCCGGGCGCTGCGCTGTATCGAGCGCCAGGTCGAAAACCTGCGGCGGGTCCTGGCAGAACACGGCTGCGGCAAGCCCGGCAGAGTAGGCGGCCGGCGAGCGACTCGCTTCGCGCGAGTCGACGCTCATTTGCGATTCCGTCATCAGCCGCAGCAGCGGCGCGCGATCGCCGGCGCTGTAAGCGCGCGCGGCCGCATCGGTTTCCCGCACGGTCGCGTAGGCGGGCGAGCCACCGAACATCACGATGGCCAGCGCGCTCGCATTGGCGCGCAGCGGCACCGGGCGGCCGGCATCGTCGCTGACCGTGGTGTCGAACGGGTGTGCGCGCAGCTCCTCGAGCGCCGGCAGGATGTGCTCGATGGAACTGCCCGGTAGCGCACCGCAGTTTGGCGAACGCTCGCAGGCGCGATCGAACTTCGCTCGCATGGCCGGCGCGAAGTTCGGATACCACGCATACTCGGGCCCCTCGAGTGCATAGGCGCCGTCGAGCACCAGCGAGCGCAGCCGGTCGGCATGGCGCAGCGCGAACACCTGGGCGAAGTACGTTCCGTACGAGTCCCCGTACAGATCGATTCGCGCAACTTTGAGCGCATCGAGCACCGCGGCCAGATCGTCCGCCGCCAGCGTCGTGCTGTAAAACGTCGCGCTCGTTCCCAGCGATCGACCGCAGGCGCCGACATCCTCGCGGGTCAGCGCCGGCGCCCGCTGCAGCGGCTCGCAATCGATCGCGCCCGAGCGGCCGGTGCCGCGGTTGTCCATGAGCAGCACATCGTGCCTCTGGCGCAGCGGCTTGAACAACGCCAGGTAATCCTCGCGCGACTCCGTCGTGGGATAGCCGGGACCACCCTCGGCTGCCACCAGCGTGCCTGCGGCGGCGCCTGCCCCCGAGTGTGGATAGAACTCATAGTAGATGCCCAATGTCCCGGCGACGGATCCGGCAGGGTCGAGCGGCCGGGTGAGATACCCGCAGCGGGCTGCAGTCGTCTCGCAGGCTGTCGCAGTCGTGGTCGCGACGCAGGCCGCCGCCGCTGCGAGCCATGGCAGCAGGCGTCGCAGCAAACCTCTGCGGTGGCGAGCGCGCGGCGGCCGTGCGAGCATGCGCTCTGAACACGGGGAGTGAATAACGCCATGTTTCTTCGGCAATGGATGATGGGCGGCTGCGCGGTGCTTGCACTCCTCGCCTTCGAGTCGCCTGCCCAGGCGCAGCCACCCGGAGCGCGGAAGACGCGCAACGTCGTGTTGATCGTCAGCGACGGCCTGCGCTGGCAGGAGATCTTCACCGGCGCCGACCCTCTGCTGCTCAACGAAGAAAATGGCGGCATCTGGGACAAGGAGGCGGATCTGCGGCGCGATTTCTGGCGCGACAGTCCCGAGGCGCGCCGAGAGGCGCTGTTTCCGTTTCTCTGGGGCACGGTGGCGGTGCATGGCCAGATCTTTGGCAATCAGACCAAGGGCAGCATTGCGCACGTTACCAACGGCATGGCCTTCTCCTACCCCGGCTACAACGAAATGCTCAGCGGGCATCCGGATGCGCGCATCGACTCCAACGAGTATGGCCCCAATCCCAACCTGACCGTATTCGAGTGGCTCAACGGCCTGCCCGATCTGCACGGACAGGTCAGCGCCTTCGCGACCTGGAACACCTTCAAGGACATCTTCAACGTGGCGCGCAGTCACCTGCCGCTGCACGTCGGCTGGGATGTGCCGTATACCGGCAAGCTGAACCCGCGAGAAGAACTCATGAACCGCCTGTACCGCACCACCACGCAGTTCGATGACGAGGATGTCTACGACTCCTTCATGCAGGTGTCGCTGCTCGATTCCTTCCGCAGGCAGCATCCGCGCGTGCTGTTCGTCGGCTACGGGGAGACCGACAACTGGGCACACCAGGGCCGCTACGATCTGGTGCTGCATGCAGCCCACGACTTCGACGGCTTCGTCAAGGAGCTTTGGAACACGCTGCAGACCATGCCTGCGTATCGCGACAAAACCACGTTCATCATCACCTGCGATCACGGCCGCGGCAGCGGGACGGTGCAGTGGAAGGAGCACGGTATCGAAGAGCCGGGGTCCGAAAACGTATGGATCGCGGTCATGGGACCGGATACGCCCGCACTGGGAGAGCGGACGCAGATCGGCCCGGTAACGCAGTCGCAGATCGCGGCCACGCTTGCCGGTCTCATCGGCAAGGACTATTCCAAAGCAGAACCGGCCGCGGCCGCCCCGATAGCGGATGTGCTCGGCGGTGGCCAGCGCTAGCGTCCGGCTCATTCAGCCGTCTTCTTCCCCCAGCGGTAGCTGGCGCGCAGGCCGATGACGCGCGGCAGATTCGTGGTTTGCCGGCGATCGTAATTACCGGTATTCGAGAAGATGACCGCATTGGTGTCAAACAGATTGCTGACGTAGAACTCACCCGTCCAGCGCCCCCCGGGGGCTTCGACTCCGAGACGCAGATTCGAGATCTCGTAAGCTGGCTGCAACACGCGTCCAAAACCGTTCGGGCTGGTGGCGCGCAGATCGCTCCAGGTGTCGCCTTTGTAGGCAATGTCGAACTGAGCGTAGCCGCGCAGCGCCGGGCTGAGCGGACGCTCATAGCGGGCATTGGAACTGGCATTGAAGTAGGCCACGAACGGCAGCCGCTCGCCGGGAAACACGACGTAGTCCGGATTCTGGAATTTGTTCGATGTGATCTTCGAGTCGTCGTAGCTCATTGACGCCTGCACGGTCAGGCCCTCGGTGATCCGGTAGTCGACGTTGGATTCCGCGCCATAGACACGGGCGTCGCCGATGTTGGCGTTGAAGGTACTCGGACAGATGGCCAGGTCGTACACCGGTACCTGGTAATCCTTCCAGGGCATGTAATAGAGAGCGCCGTTCCAGGTCATGCGGCCGTCGAGCAGCGTCGACTTCCAGCCGATCTCGAAATTGTTGAGCGTGTCGGGCTTGAACTCGGTCGGCGCACCGTTCGCCACGCACGAGGGGCCGAGGCCGCCATTGACGCCGCCGTCGCGGAAGCCCTGGCTGAAGATGCCATAGAGCATCACCTTGTCGGTGAGCTTGTAGTTCGTGCCAGCCTTGAAATTGAACTTGTGCGAACCACCCGAGGATTCGCTCGGTTCCTTGGGCTGCCAGGCGTAGCTGGCCCATTCGCTGCCGCCATTGAACTTGGACTGGAAATGCTGCACGCCGCCCTCGACATTCCAGCGAGGCGTCAGATCGAAGCTCAGGTCGGCAAATTCGGTGTACTGGAGGTACTGCAATTCATTGACGGAGCTATACCACTCGTGCGGCAAAGGCGTGGCTGACTCGTTGGCGTACACATTGTAGTAGGAAATCTGGCTCTGGAACGCCTGACCACTCTGCTGCTCATTCGGCATTTCGTAGAAGGACGAATACTGCTCTTCAGTCTTCTCCAGATAGAGGCCGCCCAGCCAGTGAAAACGTCCACCGGCCTTGGATTGCAGCCGCAGCTCGTTCGACCAACGCTGAGTTGCCGCGTTGTATCGGTAGAACATGGTCGGCACCTTGCAGCCGCTGTAGGGCGACTGGGGCAGGCCCTGGTCCGTGTTCGCAATCGTCGGCCCGGTCTGGCAGGCAAAACTCTGAATGTTCGCCGCTGTGAATGGTGAGACGGTCGAGTACTGCACGTAATTGGAATACTCGTCGATGATGTGCTGGCTCTGCGACCAATACGTTCCTGCAAAGACCAGGTCGCCGATGCCGGCATCGCCATCGAGGTGCAGATCGACCGAGCGCAGGTAGTTGTTACCGTTCTCGGGCGCGAAGCGCGAGACCTTATCGTCTCCGTAGTTCGGATCCTGGTCCCAGGCCCCATTGTGCAGCTGGCGCTGGAAGTAGTAGGTCAGGTTGGCTTCCCACCCTTCGGCGATCACCTGCCGGATGGCCGCTCGTCCGCCCGCGACGCTTTGCGTGTTGTAGTCGGACCGCGCCCAGGCCGCATTGTTCGACACCACGCCGTTGACCCACTGGCGCGTTGTCAGCAGATTGTCGATGAAGCCGCCGTCGTGCACCGAAAAAGCGGACAGTCGCAACGCCGTGCGACCATCGATGAGCGGCAAATTGACGAAGCCCTCATAGGTGGTGTTGTCGGTGCCGCGCTGGATCTTCCCGCCATCGAGATCCATGCCCGCGCTGAACGCGTCCAGATCGGGTTTTTTGCTGATGATGCGGACCGCGCCCGACATCGATCCGGCGCCGAACAGGGTGCCCTGCGGGCCGTTCAGAACTTCGATGCGTTCGATATCGTAGCTGTGCAGGTCCGGCATGACGCCGTAGTAGCTCATCGACATGTCGTCGACGAAAAACCCGGTGGTGGACAGGTTCTGCGCATTGGGACTGCTGCCGTCGGAAACACCGCGCATGAAGAACTGCGTCTGCCCCGGTCCGATGCTGACGAAGGTCACCGACGGGGTCTTGGTGGCGTAATCCTCGAACTGCGAGATCGACAGATTCTCCAGGTCCTTCGACGTGAACACGTCGATGCTCTCCGGAACGTCCTGCAAATTCTCGGTGCGCTTGCGTGCCGTGATCACGACTTCCTGCAAGGTCGTGCCCACCGAGGTGTCATCGTCGGCGTGGGCTGTTACGCGCAGCGAAGCAGCTCCGTAGAGTGCCACCGCGACTGCCAGCGCGACCTGAGAATGCCGGCGTCCGCGCCCCTTAAGCTTAGCGGTGCGCCTGGCCGCGCGGGCGGATCCCTTGTCGATTGCCATCGAAAGCCCTGTCTTGCAGCAGGTAAGTGCCCATTCTGCCTCAACTATATGACCGAATAACATGTTTATATGGTCAAATAATGTCCAGGTGCCGTGGAATCTTCCATCCGCTGCCCGCACCTTCGACTAACTGGCTCATTCCGGCAGTTACGCACCCAGACTAAATGCGGGGGCATTGAGTTAAGATCGCGCCCTTATTGCTGGCGAGGCGGAACATGGCGCGGGGCATTAACAAAGTCATCCTCATCGGTCATCTGGGCGCGGATCCGGAGTCCCGGGCCATGCCTTCCGGCATGACGGTGGCCAACCTACGATTGGCGACCACCGAGAGCTGGAAGGACAAGCAGTCCGGGGAGCAGCAGGAGCGCACGGAATGGCACAACGTGGCCCTGTTCGGCCGGCTGGGCGAGATTGCCGCCGAATACCTGCGCAAGGGCTCACAGGTCTACATCGAGGGCCGATTGCGCACTCGCAAGTGGCAGGACAAGGAAGGCCGCGACCGCTATACGACCGAGATCGTCGGCAACGAAATGCAGATGCTCGGCGGGCGCGGTGGCGCTGCTGGAAGCGCCCCTGGCGCCCCCTCGGGTGGGTATGCGGGCGGTTACGCCGAGGCGGGCTCGCGCTCCGAGCCCTCCGAGAGCGTTTCTGCCGGCGCTGGCGCCGGCGCCTCGAACCAGGAGTTCGACGACGATATTCCGTTCTGACGATATCCCGTCCGGCGAGTCAGGCCTCGCTCAGGACCAGGTCGGTTGCCATGGCATCGGCAGGCGCCGCCCGATCGAGGTGCTGCCAGAAGAATGCCACGACCCGTGCTGCATAGCCGCCAGGATCGTCGCGCATCGAGCCGATATGGGACCTGCTGTCGGTTACCCATAGCGCACCCCGGCTGGCCGTGGCCAACCGATGCGCGTGCTCGACGGGGATGAACGGATCGTGCTCTCCGTGCACGATCAGCACCGGTCGCCCATCCAGCTGCCGCACCTGCTCCACCGGGCGCAGGCGCCAAAAGTCCACTCCGGTCAGCGCACGTCCGAACGCGAGCGCACCGGGCAGAAACAACCGGGGCAGGTGGCGGGACCTGGTGAAAGCGCGCTCGATCATCTCGCTGAAGTCGGCAAATGCGCTGTCTGCGATCACAGCGCCGATGGCCTCGTCGCCAGCCGCCGCATGCAGCGCCGCGACGCCCCCCATCGAGGCGCCCAGCACGCCGATGGCGCCCGGTGCATAACCGCGATCGAGCAGGTAATCGACGGCCCCGAGCACGTCCTCACGTTCGCGCACGCCATATGTGAGGCGGGCGCGCGAACTGGCGCCGTGACCGCGCAGGTCGATCATCAGCACCGACAGGCCGTGTTCGCCCAGCTGGCGCGCCAGCGCCACGGCCGTGCCCTTGAACGCATCGCCGCGACAGGAATCCTTGCCGTGGACGAGGATCACCGCGGCGGTGCGCGGTTTGCTTGGCAGATACCAGGCGTCGATCTGCGCGCGCTGATCGCGCGCCGGGAACCGGACTTGGTGCTGCTGCATCTCGCTCAGGTCGTCATCGGTCGGAGGCCGTCGACGGGCGCGGGTGAAATGATGTGCGACGCCGCCGCAGATCGCGGCGTAGCCAAGTGTTGCTGACGCAGCGCCGAGTGCGAGAAGGCCGACGATATCCTGCATGTTGACTCCCTGGCATAGCGCCGCTGGATTGGGCGCTCGCCGGGGAGTCTGCGGAAGCCGGGCCGATCAGTTCATTGCCGAGGTCTGAAACGTTCTGAAACGGCCGCCGGCAGTCCCAGGGCGAACACGTCCTCCTCTTCGAGGCGGCTTCCGGCATCGGCCAGGCGCGCTCGCTCCGCGCCGGCGAGCGCCGCGCCAAGCAGTGTCTCCACGCGCGCTCGTGAACGCGCCTCGGCTGGACCGCGGTTCGCACCGTCACGCGCGATCGCCTGGTCGATCCAGCCGGTAATGCGCGCCGCATCGACAAAGTTTCCGCGGCGCGCGGCCAGTAGCGCGATGTGGTCCAGCGCCCACCGGCGGCTCGGTGCATTGTGCCCAAGCAGCCGCAGGCCCTCGTGGAACAGCTCCTCCGCCTCAGTGAATTCGCCGGCTTCGGCGAGCGCGGCGCCAAGATTGATGAAGCCGAGATCGGCCATCGATTCACGGCCCGTGGCGCGCGCGAGGGCAATGAGTTCGCGCCCGTGACGAACCGCTGCGTCGATATCGCCAAATGCGTAGTCGGTGTCGGCGAGATTGGCCAGGAACATGATGCCACCGTAGTCGTCGCCGGCCTCGCGGCACAGCGCGATGCTGTCGGCAAGGTGATGGCGGGACTGCTCATGGTTCCCGGCCGTGGTTGCCGCGAGCGCCCGGCCGCTCCGCAGGAACGCCGACAGGCGCGGCGCCGGGTGGTCACCTAAAAGTCTTTCGGCCTCATCGAGCAGGGCGACACCCGCATCGCAGCTTCCCGAGGCGCACAGTCCGAGCGCACGCCGCAGCAGCGCCCAGAACAGTCCGTAGCGATCTTCGATTTGGCGGTAAAGCTCAATGGCCAGCGACAATGCCTCGGTATGCGTAAGACCGCTGATCGAGCGATCGATCATGCTGACGGTCAGCCAGAATCGCGCGGCGATCGCCGGTGGTGTGCGCTCATCGACCCGCTCGGCCAGGGCAGCGCACCAGCGCGCCCCCTCTCCGCCGGCACCGGCTACGCGCCACAGCCAAAGCGCATTGGCAGCGAGTTCGATCGCCAGTGGGAGCTCACCCGCAGGACCGCTGGCCCAGCTCAGCGCCGCGCGCACGTTGTTGAGGTCGGGTACCAACGGCGCGAAGCGCAGCAGTGGTGGCGCACCTTCGATCAGGGCGCGATCGGCGGCGCCGACTCGATCGGCCATCTCGCGCGCGTGACGATGCCGCAACGCGCGCTCAGTGCCCGATGCGGCCAGCCGCTGTAACGCGTAGACCCGCCCGCTCTCGAACAGCCGGTAGCGCAGCTCGGGACCGGAATCATCGACCAGCACCAGTGATCGATCCACCAGCGTGCCGAGATGGTCCAGCACGGCCCAGACGTCACTCTGCGCTGAGGCGGCGATGTGCTGCGCGGATTCGAGCGCGAAATCACCCACGAACACGCCCAGACAATCGAACACCGTGCGCTGCGGCGGCGACAGCATGTCATAGCTCCAGTCGAAGGCCGCGGCCAGCGTCTGGTGCCGTGCCCGGGCTGCGCGCTTACCGCCCATCAGCAATCGGAAGCGCTGGTCCAGCCTTGCCAGCACGCCTTCCACGCCCAGCAGCGGCACACGCGCTGCGGCCAACTCGAGCGCGAGCGGTATTCCATCCAGTTGGCGGCACAGCTCGACGACCGCGCCGACGTTGGCATCGGTGAGCGCAAAGCGCCGATCGATCTCGCTGCTCCGGTTCACGAACAGCTGTACCGCGCCGTATTCCAGGGCGCGTCCCAAGGCCTGCGGTGCGGGGACCTCGAGCGGCGAGAGGCGCACGACGCGCTCCGCCGCGACTCGCAGCGGTTCGCGGCTGGTCGCGAGGATGCGCACGCCGGGTGCGCCGACTATCAACGCCTCCACCAGCTGGACGACGCCATTGAGCAGATGCTCGCAGTTGTCGATCACCAGCAATGCCGTCATGCCGGCGAGTGCCTGTGCCAGCTCCGCCGCCGGTAGCGGGTCCGTGCCGAGCGGCAGTCGCAGGGCGCGCGCGGCGGTGCCGGCTATCAGGCTGGGATCGTCGAGGGCTTCGAGCGGCACCAGCCAGACGCCATCCGGGAACGCCGGTTGCAGTTCGACCGCGGCTGCCTGCGCGAGTCGTGTCTTGCCGATGCCGCCGGCACCCACGAGCGTCACGGCGCGGTGCTCGCGCACGGCCTGTGTGACGCTCGCCAGGTCGAGCTGGCGCCCGTACAAGGGCGGCAGCCATTGCGCGAGATTCGTCTGGCGCCGCGCCGACGGGCGCTGCCTGACGGCAGCGGCAGTGCCACCGCGTGCGGCGACGAACTGGTAGCCGCGCCCCGAGATGGTGAGTATTACGTCGGCCCCCAAAATCTTGCGCAGAGCCGAAATCTGCTTTGGGAGATTGTTCTCTTCGACCACTTGCCCGGGCCAGACGACCTCGAGCAGTTCGTTCTTCGCCGCCAGTCGACCGGCGCGCTCGGCCAGGGCCATCAACACGTCGATCGCACGGCTGCCGAGCTCAACGGGCTGCCCATCGACGAGCAGGCAACGCTCCGCGGCACGCAGCTCGAATCGATCATTGGGACCGAAACGCAGCGGGATCAAAAGGGGGTCTCCGGGGCGGTTCATTGACCGCATCGAGTGCTCGACACCCCGAGAATACGAAATCGATGAGACGCTCGCCACGCCGCTCGAGAGCAGCTGCCTCTGACCTGCGCCAACCCGCGCCTGGTCCAGGAGCGCCGAGGCACTTGCCAGGTGTAGTACGCTTGAACCTGCCGGGGAACGCTTGCGCGGCGCCTTCCGGCACCGCGAATGCCTGTCTAGCTGATTGATTTATATTGCTTTTATAATCTAGCCTCAAAACCGTTACCCTTTGAGGTTTGAGGTTTGAGCTTTGAGCCATGGCTGGCCGCTACCACATTAAAACCTTCGGTTGTCAGATGAACGAGTACGACTCCGCTCGCATGGCGGACGTGCTGAGCGCGCAGGTTGGACTTTCGGCCACGGACGATCCGGCGCAAGCCGACCTGCTGCTCATGAACACCTGCTCGGTGCGTGAGAAGGCGCAGGACAAGGTCTATTCGCTGCTCGGGGAGTGGCGGGCGCTCAAGCAGCAGCGGCCGGAGCTCATCATCGGCGTCGGCGGCTGTGTGGCCAGCCAGGAGGGTGAGGCGATCACGGCGCGCGCCCCGTACGTGGACCTCGTGTTCGGGCCGCAGACGCTGCATCGACTGCCGCAGATGATCGCCGAGCTGCGGCGCCATGGGCGCGCGGTGATCGACCTGAGCTTTCCCGCCATCGAGAAATTCGACGCACTGCCCGAGCCGCGTGCCGCGGGCGCGCGCGCCTACGTGTCGGTCATGGAGGGCTGCAGCAAATACTGCAGCTTCTGCGTCGTTCCCTATACGCGTGGGAATGAAGTCAGCCGCGGCTTCGATTCGGTGCTGGAGGAGGTGCGTGCGCTGGCGCGTCAGGGTGTGAGCGAGATCGTGCTGCTCGGCCAGAACGTCAACGCCTACGCCGGTGCGATGGCTGATGGCGCCATCGTCGACCTCTCGACGCTCATGCATCATGTGGCATCGATAGCCGGTATCGAGCGCATCCGCTTCACGACTTCGCATCCGCTCGAGTTCACCGATAGCCTCATCGAGGCTTATGCGCACCTGCCACAGCTTGCCAATCACCTGCACCTGCCGGTGCAGAGCGGCTCGGATCGCATCCTGGCACTCATGAAGCGCGGCTACACGGTGCTCGAATACAAGGAGCGCGTGCGCGCGCTGCGTGCCGTGCGGCCCGATATCGCCATCTCCAGCGACATCATCGTCGGATTCCCGGGTGAAACCGAGCGTGATTTCGAGGCCACGCTGCGGCTCGTGGCCGATGCCGGTTTCGATCAGTCCTTCTGCTTTCTCTATAGCCGCCGTCCCGGAACCCCCGCGGCATCGCTGCCGGATGAAGTGCCGCTCGAGGTCAAGCAGGAACGGCTGCGACGGCTGCAGGCGCTGCTCGATGCGCAGGCGCTGGAGATCAGCCGCGGCATGGTCGGCAGCGTGCAGCGCGTGCTGGTGGAGCGCACCGCCAGGAAGGGAGCCACCGATCTGGCCGGCCGCACCGAGAACAACCGCTGGGTCAATTTTCCCGGCCCCGCATCGCTGCTGCAGCGGTTCGTGGGCGTGATCGTCACCGAGGCGCGCCCGCACTCGCTGCGCGGCCGGCTCGTGGACGCGGAACCACAGGCCGCGGGGACCTGCGCCGCGTGAGCGCAAACGCCGCCGCAACCCACGAGTTCGCGCTCGAGCCGGCCGATAACGCGCGCCTGGCGAGCCTCTGCGGCGCGCTGGATGAAAACCTGCGGCTGATCGAGTCGCGATTGGGTGTAAAGATCCGCCGTCGCGGCCAGTCCTTCCGCGTCCAGGGTGAATATGCCGAGGCTGCCGAGGGCATCCTCAAGGATCTCTATACACAGGCGCGGCACCACGATCTGTCCGCCGAACAGGTGCACCTGTGCCTGGTCGAGCACGCCAGCGGCGGCCAGGGCGACGGTGCGGACAGCGTGGTCATGGCGGGAGATGCCGAGCGCGGCGCAGCCGGCCGCCGCGAAAGTGTCCGCGCGCGCGGCGCGCACCAGCGCGACTACCTGACGCACATTCGCAATCACGACCTGAGCTTCGGCATTGGCCCGGCCGGTACCGGCAAGACATATCTGGCCGTAGCCTGCGCGGTCGAGGCGCTGCTGTCGGAGCGCGTGCGCCGCATCGTGCTCGTGCGGCCGGCGGTCGAGGCCGGCGAGCGCCTCGGATTTCTGCCGGGTGACATGGCGCAGAAGGTTGATCCTTACCTGCGGCCGATGTACGACGCACTCTACGAACTGATGGGCTTCGATCGCGTCGCGCGCTTCATCGAGCGCAATGCCATCGAGGTGGCGCCGCTGGCCTTCATGCGCGGCCGTTCGCTCAACGAGTCCTTCATCATCCTCGATGAGGCACAGAACACCACCATCGAGCAGATGAAGATGTTCCTGACCCGCATCGGCTTCGGATCACGTGCGGTGGTCACGGGCGACCTGACGCAAACCGATCTGCCGACCGGACGCATGTCGGGCCTGCAGCATGCGCAGCTCATCCTGCGCGGCGTCGCCGGCGTCGCCTTCACTTTCTTCGATGCCGGTGATGTGGTGCGCCACCCGCTGGTCCAGCGCATCGTGCAGGCCTACGAGTCGCACGAGCGTTCGAATCAGCCATGAAACTCAGCGTCACGCGTACCGTACGCGCGGGCTGGTTGCCGCCGGCGCGGGAGCTGCGCGGCTGGGCAGCGGCGGCCCTGGGACGCCGCGCCGGAGGCCTCGAGCTGTCGGTGCTGCTTGCCGGGCGCGCGCGCAGCCGGGCTCTCAACGCGCGCTATCGCGGCCGCGACCGGGCCACCAACGTGCTGTCGTTTCCGGCCATGCCGGGCACGGTGGCGCAGGCGGGGCTGCTCGGCGAGCTGGTGATATGCCCCGCGGTACTGCGCGATGAAGCGCGCGCGCAGCACAAGAGCGCGCGTGCGCACTGGGCGCACATGGTGGTGCACGGAGTACTGCACCTGGTGGGCTACGATCATGAACTTCCCGCCGAGGCGCGGCGAATGGAGCGACGCGAGATCCGCACGCTGCGCCGTCTCGGCATCGCCAACCCCTATCGCAGCGTGCCCGCGCGTCATGGCTAAAGGACCAGCCGATAAATCAGGCGGCACGGGTGCGAGCGGCCGCTGGCGCTCGCGCTTCACGCGCACGCTGGCCGCGGGCGTCAAGGATCGCGCCCAGCTGGTGGAGATGCTGGCCGAGTCGCAGCAGCGCGGCGTGCTCGACGCGGAGCTGTTCGCGATGCTCGAGGGTGCGCTGGCCGTGGCGGATCTGCAGGTCCGCGACATCATGGTGCCGCGCACGCAGATGGTTTGCGTGCGGCGCGAGGATCCGATCGCGCGCATTCTCTCGGCCGTGGTCGAGTCGCGCCATTCACGCTTCCCGGTGCTCGGCAGCGGTCATGACGATGTCGCCGGCATCCTGCTCGCCAAGGACCTGCTGCGGCTGTTCGCCGGCGGCGAGCAGGGAAGATTCGACATGCGCGAGTATCTGCGCCCCGCGGTGTTCGTGCCCGAGGCGAAGCGCCTGAATGTGCTGCTGCGCGAATTTCGCGACAGCCGCAATCACATGGCCATCGTGGTCGATGAGTACGGCGGTGTCGCGGGCCTGGTGACCATCGAGGATGTCATCGAGCAGATAGTCGGCGACATCGACGATGAATTCGACGTCGAGGACGATCAGAACATCCGTCGCGAAGGCGAGCGGCAGTTCAGCGTGCGCGGTGCCACGCGCATCGATGAGTTCAACCAGTTTTTCCATGCCGAACTGCAGACCGGGGAATTCGACACGGTCGCGGGCCTGGTCATGAAACAGCTCGGGCGCATGCCGCGCCGTGGCGAGAGCGTCATGCTCGGCGAATTCGAGTTTCGCGTCATGCGCAGCGACCGCCGCCGGATCGACAGTCTGCGCGTGACCATTCCGCCGCAGTTTCACTCGACCAAGCCCGCGGAGTGAATCCCCCCCACTCACCCGTGATCAGCCATGTGATCGCGCTCGCCGCGGGCGCGGCGCTGGCCTGCGCGTTTGCACCGGTGAATGCATGGTGGATGACCGTCATCTCTCCGGCCTTGCTGATGTGGCTCTGGGAGGGCAGTACGCCGCGGCGAGCAGCCTGGAACGGCATGCTGTTTGGGTGCGGTACCTTCGCGCTCGGCACCTGGTGGCTGTACGTGAGCGTGCACGGCTTCGGTGGTGCGCCCATCTGGCTGACACTGGTGATCGTGATGGGCCTGGTGGCCATCATGGGCGCCTATCACGCGCTCATGGGCTTCCTGGCCGTGCGCTTCCTGCCGGCCGCGGGCGCTGCGCGCTACTTCGTTGGCCTGCCGGCCGTGTGGCTGCTGATCGAGTGGTGCCGTGGCTGGTTCCTCTCCGGCTTTCCGTGGCTGACGCTCGGAACCTCTCAAACCGATACCTGGCTCGGGGGCGTAGCCCCGATCCTCGGCGTCTACGGCATCTCGCTGCTGCTGCTGCTCGGCAGCGGCTCGTTGCTCGCGCTGCTGCGCGCCCCTAAGACGCTGTGGACCGCGGCGCTGGCGCTGCTGCTGCTGCCATGGCCGCTGGGTTGGGCGCTTGGGTTCATCAATTGGACGCAACCGTCGGGCTCGCCGGTGACGGTGGCGGTGCTGCAGGGCGCTATTCCTCAGGATCAGAAATGGCAGGCCGACAATGTCGAGCCGACACGCGATCTCTACACCGAGCTTGACAGCCAGGCCCTGGGTGCCCAGTTGATCGTCTGGCCCGAATCGGCACTGCCGCAGCTTGCCAACGAAGTGCCGCAGTACCTGGGACAGCTGTATTCCCAGGCCAGCGCGCGCGGCTCGGATATCGTCATGGGAATCATCCGCGCGGATGATGGCGACAACTACTACAACTCCATCATGACGATGGCCCAGCACGAACACGTGAGCTTCTACGACAAGCACCACCTGGTGCCCTTCGCGGAGTTCTTCCCCGTTCCTTCCTTCGTCCGCTCCTGGCTGCGGCTCATGAGCCTGCCGTATTCGGACTTTACGGCCGGAGCGGATGTGCAGCCCGCCGTCGCCGCCGGCGGCACCATGCTTTCCTTAAGCATCTGCTACGAGGATGCCTATGACACCTCGAACCTCTCGGCGCTCGAGCAGGCGCGGGTGCTCGTCAACGTCACCAACGATGCCTGGTTTGGCCGCTCGTGGGCGCGCTACCAGCACTTCCAGATATCCCGCATGCGCGCCATGGAGGCCCAGCGCCCGCTGGTGCGCGCGGCCAACGATGGCATTTCGGCGCTGGTCGGCGCGCATGGCGAAGTATTGGCCCGGGCCCCGGAATTCCAGAGCACGGTACTGCGCGGGACCGTGCAGCCGCGCAGCGGCCTGCCGCCCTTCACGCGATTCGGCAACATTCCCGTGGTGCTGCTGGCCCTGGCCGGATTCGGGCTGCTGGCGGTGCGACATATTCGTGTCCGCCGACAGTAACGTAGGGGATTGACCGGAACCGCTCTATCAAATCCGGGTCTATCATGCACCTGTTATCCAATGGATCGGAGTAGATCAGTATGTCGCATCAGGATGTGGGGCCCCGAGTGCTGGGTGCCATAGCGCTAGTGACCCTGTTCGCGGCCTGCTCGCCGCAGTCCTCGACCGCGGCGGCCACGGGCGATCCGGCGCAGCCGGCCCAGCCGGCGCCGCTGCGGGTCGCCGCAGCGCCTGCGGCGCCCACGGCGCCGGCGACGGGCAACGTGTCGGTGCGCGGTCTGCCCGACTTCGCCGACCTGGTGGCGCAGGTGGGGCCGGCGGTCGTCAACGTGCAGGTCGTGGAACGACCCGCGGGCGGCGGCAACGCCGATTCGGAGAATAACGAGGACGAGCAGGACGATCCGTTTGGCGACTTCTTCCGTCACTTCGGTATTCCCCGCGGCGCCATTCCGCAGCAGCCGCGCAACTTCGCGCCGGTGCGCGGCATCGGATCGGGCTTCATCATCAGCGCGGACGGCTACATTCTCACCAACGCGCACGTCGTCAACAATGCCTCGAAGATCACGGTCAAGCTCACCGATCGGCGCGAATTCGAGGGCAAGGTCATCGGCGTCGACGAACGCACCGACGTCGCTGTCATCAAGATCGCCGCCAAGGGCAATCTGCCGGTGGTGCGCTTAGGGGACTCGAGCAAGCTGCGTCCGGGTCAGTGGGTACTCGCGATCGGCTCGCCATTCGGCTTCGAAAACAGCGTCACCGCGGGCGTGGTCAGTGCCACGGCACGCAGCAATGTCGGCGAAGGCGGCAACGGTTACGTCCCCTTCATCCAATCCGATGTCGCAGTGAATCCGGGCAATTCCGGCGGACCGCTGTTCAATCTCGACGGCGAAGTGGTCGGCATCAACTCGCAGATCTACAGCCGCAGCGGCGGCTACGAAGGCATCTCCTTCGCCATTCCAATCGCCGTCGCCAACAACGTCGCCGAACAGCTCATCAAGACCGGTCACGTCAGTCGCGGCCGCATTGGCGTGACGATCCAGGCAGTGTCGGCGGCCACGGCCGAGAATTTCGGTCTGGACCGTCCGCGTGGAGCCGCCGTGTCCTCGGTCGAATCCGGTGGTCCGGCGGATAAGGCGGGTATCGAGCCGCTCGATATCATTCTCAGCGTCAATGGCAAGCAGGTGGATCTGTCCGATGAACTGCCGCCGCTGATCGCCGAGATCAAGCCGGGTCAGGTAGCGCAGCTGGAAGTCTGGCGCGACAAAGCCATCAAGCGCATCAGCGTCACCGTCGAAGAATTGAAGGAAAAGACCTCGGTGGCGAACAACCGTCGCGGTGGCGGCGCCGAAAAGGGAGAGACCGCCGTAGTCAATCGCATCGGTCTGTCGGTGCGTCCGTTGACCGCTGCCGAGAAGGGTCAGCTCAAGACGCGCGGCAGCATCGTGGTCGTGGAGGCCAACGGCCCGGCGGCCGAGGCCGGTGTCCGCGAGGGCGATGTCATCCTCAGCATCAATCGCGAGCCGATCACGACGGTGGATCAGTTCCAGACCGCAGTGAAGGGCGCCGGCCACTCGGCGACGCTGCTCGTGTCGCACGACGGGCAGCAGGCCATCATCACGATCACGCTGCAGCAATAGTCCACAGCGTTGGCGCGGTAGCAGGAAGCTGCCGCGCTTCGTGTATTCTTGGATCCATGCAGGAACGATACGAGGCCGCTGCGGTGGAGCGCGCAGCCCAGGAATATTGGGACTCCCACGCGAGTTTTGAAGCCCGCGAGACCGAGGGGCTCGCGAAGTACTACTGCCTGTGCATGTTTCCCTACCCTTCGGGGCGGCTGCACATGGGGCATGTGCGCAACTACACCATCGGCGACGTACTCGCGCGGTTCATGCGCATGCAGGGCTACAACGTGCTGCAGCCGATGGGTTGGGACGCCTTCGGGCTGCCTGCCGAAAATGCGGCCATCGCCAATCGCGTCCCCCCCGCGATGTGGACCCGGGACAATATCGCCTACATGCGGCGGCAGCTGCGCTCGCTGGGCTTTGCGATAGATTGGAAGCGCGAGCTCGCGACATGCGATCCGAGTTATTACCGCTGGAACCAGTGGATGTTCCTGCGCATGCTCGAACGTGGCATCGCCTACAAGAAAACCGGCATCGTGAACTGGGACCCGGTGGACCAGACCGTGCTCGCCAACGAGCAGGTCATCGATGGCCGCGGCTGGCGCACCGGCGCGCCGGTCGAGAAGCGCGAGATCCCGATGTACTACCTGCGCATCACGGACTACGCCGAGGAGCTGCTCGCGGCGCTCGACTCGCTGCCTGGCTGGCCCGAGCGGGTGCGCGTGATGCAGGCCAACTGGCTCGGCCGCAGCGAGGGTGTCGAGCTGGGCTTTCCATACGCCGAGGACACGCGCGCACTGCTCAAGGGCGATGGCGCACTCAAAGTTTTCACGACGCGCGCCGACACCCTCTACGGCGTCACCTTCGTCGCGATTTCCGCCGAGCATCCGCTGGCCAGCGCGGCGGCGGCCGGCAACGCCGCGCTCGCCGGGTTCGTCGAGGAATGCCGGCGCGGCTCAACCATGGAGGTGGACATCGCGACCGCCGAGAAGCGCGGCATGGCCACCGGGCTGCACGTGAGCCATCCGCTCACGGGTGAGCCTGTCGCGATCTGGGTCGCCAACTACGTGCTGATGGCCTACGGCGAGGGCGCCGTCATGGGAGTGCCCGCGCACGATGAACGCGATTTCGCCTTCGCGCAGCGCTATGGGCTTGCGATACGCACGGTGGTCGAAGACGGATTGTTGATTGACTCGGGAGAATTCAGCGGGCTGTCCTCGGATGCCGCCATCGATGCCATCGCGGCCGCACTCGAAACCAAAGGGCTGGGACGCAAGCGGGTGCAGTGGCGCCTGCGCGACTGGGGCATCTCGCGCCAGCGCTACTGGGGCTGCCCCATTCCGCTGATCCATTGTCCGGGCTGCGGCGAGGTGCCGGTGCCGGACAGCGAACTGCCGATCGTGCTGCCCGAGAACCTCGTGCCCGATGGCAGCGGCAATCCGCTCGCGAAGCTTGCCGAGTTCATCGAGTGCCCCTGCCCGCGCTGCGGCGGACCCGCGCGGCGCGAAACCGATACCATGGACACCTTCGTCGATTCGTCCTGGTACTTCCTGCGCTACACCTGCGCCGATCAGGACGCTGCCGCGCTCGATGAGCGCGCGCGCTACTGGATGCCCGTCGATCAATACATCGGCGGCATCGAGCACGCGATCCTGCATCTGCTGTATTCGCGCTTCTGGACGCGGGTCATGCGCGATCTGTCGCTTCAGCCGCTGTCCGAACCATTTGCGAACCTGCTGACGCAGGGCATGGTGCTCAACCAGATCTACTTTCGCACCGGCGCCGATGGCCGGCGGCAGTTTCTCAATCCGGCCGATGTCGAACCGCAATTCGATGCCGCGGGAGTGCGCATCGGCGCCGTCTCGCTCAAGGACGATGGGCCGGTCGAGTATGGCGGACTCGGCACCATGTCGAAGTCGAAGAACAATGGTGTCGACCCGCAGACGCTGGTAGAGAAATACGGTGCCGATACCGCGCGGCTGTTCACCATGTTCGCAGCGCCGCCCGAGCAGTCGCTGGAATGGTCGGACGAGGGTGTACAGGGCCAGTTCCGTTTCCTGCGCCGGCTGTGGAAGGCGGTTTACGATCACATCGGTGAGTTGCCGGCGCCGCGGCTGGACCTGCGGTCGGCTGGGGCTAAGCCGACGCTGTCGGAGGCGGCGCGCGAGCTGCGCCGCACCGCCTACCAGACGCTGGCGAAAGTTACGGCCGATATCGGCCGGCGACGCACCTTCAACACCGCCATCGCCGCTGTCATGGAACTGCTGAACGCCGTCGGGCACTTCCAGGAGCGCGACGATGCCGCGCGTGCGGTCCGTCACGAGGCGCTGGAGCTGGCGGTGCTCATGCTCTCGCCGATCGTGCCGCATGTCTGTCACAGCCTCTGGCACGCTCTCGGGCACTCGGGCGCCGTGATCGACGAGCGCTGGCCGGAGGCGGATCCTGCGGCGCTGAGGCAGTCGACAGTGGAAGTGGTCGTGCAGGTCAACGGCAAGCTGCGTGCGCGCCTGGCGCTGCCTGCGGGCGCGGCGCGCGAACTGGCCATCGAGGCGGCCCTGGCCGAGCCTGCCGTGCAGCGCTTCGTCGCGGGCAAGAGCGTCCGCAAGGCCATCCACGTGCCGGATAAGCTGCTCAACCTCGTCGTTTGACATGAGATGAACTCAGTCGTATGAACTCACGGGCACCTCGCGCGCCAGTCGCACTGATGCTAGGTGCACTGGGTGCGTCGGCGGCGCTGGCACTGGCGGCCTGCGGCTTTCATCTGGAGGGCAGCACGGCGTTGCCGCGATCGATTGCGCTGGTGCGCATCGAGACCAGCGACACCGAGTCGGATTTCTACTTCGGGCTTCGCAAGGCGCTCATTGCCGCCGGCACGCGCATCGACGAGAGCGGCCATGACGAATCGGCCACCGTCATCCATGTGCTGAACGATCTGACCACCCAGCGCATCCTGACGGTGTCGGCGCTGAACGTGCCTACCGAGTACGAACTCAGCTACCAGCTGAAATTCTCGGTTACCACCCAGGGGCGGGACCTGATCCCGGCCGAGACGCACACACTGGTACGCGACTACAACTTTACCGAGAGCGAGCTGCTCGCCAAGGAACGCGAGACGCGAATCCTGAGCGAAGCGCTGGCGCACGACCTGGTGTCGGTCGTCATGCGTCGCCTCTCGAGTCTTTAGAACTACGGCGGGCACAGCAATTGCTGCGGCTATCAACCATCGATCGCCTGGCGGTCGTGCGGTTGCTGGCAGGTTTCGGACTCGACACCCGCGTGGTGGCACCTGAGGCTCCCATCGACGGATCCTACTGGGGCGAGAGTGAGGCGGGGCTGCGCGGCAACACGCTGTTCGCCCGTCACGACACGCCGCTGCATTCCATCCTGCACGAGACGGCGCACTACATCTGCATGAGCCCGGAGCGTCGCGCAGGCCTGGAGCGCGATGCGGGTGGTGATGATGCCGAGGAATGCGCGGTCTGCTATCTGCAATTACTGCTGGCCGATACGCTCGAGGGTGTCGGCCGAGAGCGGCTGTTCGAGGATATGGATGCCTGGGGCTATAGCTTTCGGCTCAAGGCTGCCAAGGCCTGGTTCGAGCAGGACGCGCAGGACGCGCGGCTCTGGCTCGAGCGGCACGGGGTCATCGATGCGCAGTCGCGCTTGACGGGGGCACTGCGGGTGTCGGGACAATAGAGAGAGATTGCAGCAGCAGGCGCGAGGTGAACTGGAAATTCCCTCGCGTCGATGCGAGGGAATTCCAGGTTCACCTCACACCTGCGGCCCCGGCCTCGCTCTATTGGCCGTCGCTACCTGCCGCGCCGCCGCGCGAAACGATTCGTGGCCGCGACCAGTTCGCGCGCGATGCCGGGTTCGAAGGCCGAGTGGCCCGCATCCGGCACGACCCGCAGCAATGCCTCGGGCCAGGCACGGTGCAGGTCCCAGGCGCTGCGCATGGGGCAGACCACATCGTAGCGTCCCTGCACGATCACGCCGGGGATGTGCCGCATGCGATCAACCTGTCGCAGCAGCTGATCGTCGGGATCCAGAAAGCCGCGATTGACGAAGTAGTGGGCCTCGATGCGGGCGAAAGCCGCGGCAAAGTCCGGATCGTCGAACTTGGCGACGTATTTTGGATCAGTGCGCAGGTGGCTGGTGGCGCCCTCCCAGACCGACCAGGTACGCGCGGCAGCGGCGCGGATCGCCTTGTCCGGCGAGGTCAGCCGCCGGTAGTAGGCCTGCATCATGTCCGAACGCTCGGGCGCGGGGATGGGAGCGACGTATTGTTCCCAATGATCGGGGAACAGCGAGCCCGCGCCGAGCGGATCCTGGTAGAACCATTCGAGCTCGGAGCGTCGCAGTAGAAAGATGCCTCGCAGCACCAGTTCGGTTACCCGTTCAGGGTGACGCTGCGCGTAAGCGATCGCCAACGTCGATCCCCACGAGCCGCCGAAGACCAACCAGCGCTCCAGCCCCAGGTGCGCGCGCAGCGCATCGATATCACTGACCAGATCCCAGGTGGTGTTCTCCCGCAACTCCGCGTGCGGCCGACTGGCGCCGCAGCCGCGCTGATCGAACAGCACGATGCGGTAGCGCTGCGGGTCGAAGAATCGCCGCATTCCCGGATCGGTGCCGCCGCCAGGCCCACCGTGCAGAAACACCGCTGGCTTACCTTGAGGGTTGCCACTCTGCTCGTAATAGATCTCGTGCAGCGGCGAGACCCGCAGAAAGCCCTTCTGGTAGGGACGGATGGCCGGATACAGCGCGTTGGCGGCCCGCGCGGCGCGCCGGGGCGACCGGGGCGTCCGGGCCGGTGGTCTGCCTGCTTTCAAACCGACACCATGGGCCCTAAGGGTTTCCCGCCGATGAGGTGCATGTGCAGGTGATAGACCTCCTGTCCGCCGTGGCTATTGCAGTTCACGATCAGGCGATAGCCGTCCTTGGCAATGCCTTCGCGGGCGGCAAGCTGCGCCGCCACCACGAACATGTGCCCAAGCAGCGCTTCATCGGCACTGGTCACATCGTTGGCGGTGGGGATCAGCTTGTTCGGTACGATCAGGATGTGGGTGGGCGCGCGCGGATGAATGTCCCGGATCGCGGCCACCAGTTCGTCCCGATAGACGAATGTTGCCGGCAGCTCGCCCTTGAGGATGCGCTCGAAGAGTGTCGGCATGGACCGCCCGCCCATCGGTGTATTCGTGCGGTTCAGCTTAAGATATCGCCGTGACGGAGCACAACTGATGAAACTGACGCTCGAGAATCTGTCCGCGCAGCTGGAACGTGGGCTGGCCGGCGCCTGGCTGGTATCGGGTGATGAACCCCTGCGGGTTGGCGAGGCGACCGACCAGATCCGTGCGCGTGCGCGCGTGGCCGGGTTCACCGAACGCGAGGTTTTCTTCGTCGAGCGCGCGGGCTCGATCTGGGAACAGATCGAGCAGGCAGGACAGGCGCTGTCGCTGTTCGCGCAGCGTCGTCTGATCGAGGTGCGGCTGCCGACCGGAAAGGCGGGAGCCGCCGGGGGCGCCGTGCTGAAGAGGCTGATTGACGCCTCGGGCGATGACCTGCTGCTGCTCATCGTCACCGGCAGGCTCGATCGCGACACGCAGGACGCCGGTTGGGTGCAGACGCTGCAGGAACGCGGCGTCTGGCTGCCCGTGTGGCCGGTCGAACTCGCGCGCCTGCCGCAGTGGCTGCGCGCGCGCGCGCGGGCGGCGAAGATCAGCTTAAGCGAGGATGCCCTCGCCATGCTCGCCGAGCGCTGCGAAGGCAATCTGCTGGCGGCACAACAGGAGATCGACAAGCTCGCCTTGCTGGCGACCAGCGGGGTCATCGTGGGAGTTGCCGAGGTTGCGGCGAGCAGCGCCGACAGCGCGCGTTTCGATGTCTTCCAGCTCGCCGAAGCCGTACGTGGCGCGGACTGCGCGCGCGCTCTGCGCATCCTCGGAGGGCTTCAGGCCGAGGGCGCCGAGCCACCGCTGGTGCTCTGGGCGCTGCTGCGCGAACTGCGCTCGCGCTCGTTGACGACGCGGGTGCCGATGGCGCGCCTGATCGCGCGCGCGGGACGCGTCGATCGCATGGCCAAGGGTCAGCTGCCGCAGGATCCCTGGGATGAGCTGGCGCTGCTCGCGGTCGAAATGTGCGGCGTGCGTACCCTGCCGCTGTCGCGAGCGGGCTAGGAGCGCGCGCATGGCCGAACCCATCGGGTTATTTGGCGGCACCTTCGATCCGATTCATTACGGCCACCTGCGCACAGCCTTTGAGCTGCTGCAACTGCTGAAACTCTCGCAGGTCCGGTTTCTGCCCACGGGCAATCCTCCGCACCGCGAAGCGCCGCTGGCATCGAGCGAGCTGCGGCTGGAGATGGTTCGCGCCGCCGTTGCCGGGCAGCCCGGTTTCGCGGTCGATGACCGGGAAATTCGCCGCAGCGGCGTGTCCTATTCGGTCGATACGCTGACCGATCTGCGCCGCGAGCATCCACAGCGCTCGCTGTGCCTGCTGCTCGGGATGGACGCCTTCCTCGGGATGCCGACCTGGCATCGATGGCGCGAGATTTTCGAGCTTGCGCATGTGGTGGTAGCGCACCGCCCCGGGTGGAAGGCCCCCATCACCGGACCGCTGGGGGAGGAGATGGTCGACCGAGGTACCGGCAGCGTATGGGACCTGCACGGCTCGATCGCGGGGCGCATCCATGTGCATGCAGTGACCCAGCTCGAGATCGCCTCGACCGACCTGCGGGCGCTGATCGTCTCGGGGCGGGATCTGCGCTACCTGGTGCCGGATGCAGTGCGCGATCTCATTATCCGCACCGGGTGCTATGCTCCGGCACGCCGCTAGGCCCTGAGGAGGACGAACCGACCCGCATGGCAACGACTGCTCGCCCGCGCCGCGCACCGCGACGCAATTCCGCCCTGGAAAAACTGGTACTCGCGGCGCTGGAGGATATGAAGGCAGTTAATGTCAAACTGCTCGATGTCCGCGGGTTGACCGATATCACCGACACCATGATCGTGGCCTCGGGCACTTCCGACCGTCACGTGCGCTCGATCGCCGAACGCGTCATCGAGAGAGCGCGCGAAGCGGGACGGCGTCCGCTCGGTGTCGAAGGGACCCGGGACAATGAATGGGTATTGGTGGACCTGCAGGACGTGCTGCTGCACGTTATGCTCCCGCGAGTACGTGAGTTTTACGCCATCGAGCAGCTGTGGGAACCGCCCGCGGCGGTCGTGCGTGCGGCCGGTGGCGGCAGCGCGGCGCGCCGGCGCCGCGGCCCCAGTCAGCGCGCAGCGGCTTCCTGAGTGCACACGGAGCGGAGGCACGGTGCATCTGCGCTTGATTGCGGTCGGATCGCGCATGCCCGCCTGGGTCGACACCGCATTCGAGGACTATTCCCGCCGC
>Ga0302320_10003432_pt1 | contig 36914 bp, 24 predicted proteins | sample Bog_T0_3_FD_202130 | JGI IMG/M metagenome (GOLD analysis project Ga0302320, IMG submission 202130) | Peat permafrost microbial communities from Stordalen Mire near Abisko, Sweden - Bog_T0_3 | ecosystem: Environmental > Terrestrial > Soil > Wetlands > Peat | place: Sweden: Abisko, Stordalen Mire...
AAAATCCTCCGCAGCATTGTCCAAGGCACTCCTGATTCGCACAATTCAGGGTAACCGACAGGTGACTCCTCTGGACCTGAAGACGATGTTGAAGTCCAAAAGCCCTGACATGCTCCTTGAGGCAGGTGACATTGTCTATGTCCCCGGCAGCTTGACACGGGGAATGGGCAAGACGAGTCTCGAGGTCATCATGTCCAGTGCGGGCCTGGCGGCCGTGTATGCTTCACACCCTTGAGATATTTGGACCTGCCTCCTGGCGATTTTCATCCCCGGGCAGCTTTCCAACCAAGCAACTCTCCTGATCAACAGATCGGGGAGAGAAAGGTGATTTCAGTGAGCGTTGCAATCTCAACGCGCATTTTGGGGCTTTCTGCTCCCAATGCCATCACGGGCCGCAAAATCCGCGTGGGGGTGGTGGGTTGCGGCCGCATTTCCAAGAACCACTTTCAGTCAGTCCTCGCGCATGAGAACGACATTCGGCTGGTGGGGGTTTGTGATACCAATCCGGAGCGCCTGGAAGCCGCCGCCACGTCACATGGGGTGCCGGGATACGGGACGCTAACCGAGTTGCTGGCCGGAACCGAGCCTGACATCGTAATCCTGGGGACGCCCAGCGGGTTGCATGCACGCCAGGCCATTGAAGCAGCGCATGCCGGATGCCACGTGGTGACGGAGAAACCCATGGCGACGCGTTGGGAAGACGGCCGGCGCATGGTGGAAGTCTTTGACCGGGCGGGGCTGAGACTCTTTGTGGTCAAGCAGAATCGCAGAAACCCCACCTTGCAGTTGCTCAAACGAGCTGTTGAGAAGCGGCGCTTTGGCCGGATCTTTCTGGCATCGGTCAACGTGTTCTGGACCCGGCCGCAGGAGTATTACGACAGTGAAGCGTGGCGGGGAAAGTGGGAATTCGATGGCGGCGCCCTGATGAACCAGGCGAGCCATTATGTTGATCTGCTCGACTGGATCGTCGGCCCAGTCGAGAGCGTCCAAGCCTACACCGGCACATTGGGGCGAAACATCGAAGTGGAGGACACAGGCGTCGTCGGCCTGCGCTGGCGTTCCGGGGCCCTGGGATCGCTTAACGTCACGATGCTGACATACCCGAAGAACCTGGAGGGCTCGATCACAATCCTTGGGGATCGAGGAACGGCCCGCATCGGCGGTGTTGCTGCCAACGAGGTACTGCAATGGGAGTTTGACTCTCCCGACGCGGATGATGAGTTGGCCCAGCAATGCAGCTATCCAACGCTGTCGGTATACGGGAATGGCCATGCCCTCTATTTCGAAAACGTAATTGAAGTCATGCGCGGGCTGTGCGAGCCACAAACTGATGGCCGCGAGGGCCTTCGCTCACTCGAATTGCTGACTGCAATGTATCTCTCGGCAAGAGACGGCAGCCGCGTCTGCTTGCCTCTGGAGCACTAGAAATGATCGAAGACAAGTGTCTGCCTCCTTATTTTGCCCACGAAACTGCAATAATCGATGCCGGCGCAACGATTGGCCCTGGAACCAGGATCTGGCATTGGGCTCACATCAGCTCCCAGGCAAGGATCGGTGCGAACTGCACTTTCGGGCAGAATGTGTATGTCGGTAATGCCCGGATCGGTGACAACGTCAAGATCCAGAACAACGTCTCCATCTTTGACGCTGTCGTTCTTGAGGATGACGTGTTCTGTGGGCCCAGCATGGTTTTTACCAACGTCATCAATCCACGCAGCCATATCCCCCGGAAGTCGGAGTATCAGCCAACGTTGGTGAAGCGTGGGGCGACCGTCGGGGCCAACGCAGTGATCCTCTGCGGCCACACCATTGGAAGGTATGCCATGATCGGCGCCGGCGCGGTTATCACCAAGGATGTTCCGGATTATGGTTTGGTGGTGGGCAATCCCGGGCGGAGGATCGGTTGGATTTGCCAGTGCGGTGTCAAACTGAATCGGGCGTACAAGCATGCTCGATGCCCAGGGTGCGGGTTGACCTATGAAGCCAGCCACACTTGTTGCGATCTTACAACCTATGCGGACGCGGTAGCGGGCGGCGGCAACGGGGCATGACCCCCCGCACCGTACCCTTTGCACCCATGGATGCTTGTCGCAGGCCTGTGCGATGAATGTTGCGGCTATCGGCGGTGGCGGGAAGTGGACGACGGAACGCGCACCAGGTCTCCGCGTGATTGAAGCCGTGGCCAGCCTGCCCTGATCTGAGCGGCGCTGCCCGGTGGAGTCCGACATGGAATTCATTGACTTGCACGCACAGTACGCAAACCTCAAACCCCGCATCGACGCGCGCATTTACGCGGTCCTTGAGCATGCCCAGTTCATTATGGGGCCGGAGGTGGCCGAGCTTGAGCAATGCCTGGCGGCGCGAATCGGCGCCCGTTTCTGCGTTTCGTGCTCGAGCGGTACGGACGCCCTGTTGATAGCGCTTATGGCGCTTGGGGTTGGACCCGGCGACGAGGTCGTGACAACCCCGTTTACGTTTGTCGCAACGGCGGAGACCATCAGACTGCTTGGCGCCACACCGGTGTTTGTGGATATCGATCCACGCACCTGCAACCTCGACCCCAAACTGCTCGCGACAGCGATCACGCCGCGCACCAAAGCCATCATCGCCGTCTCACTCTATGGCCAGTGCGCGGAGATGGATGCCATCAACGAGGTGGCTGCACTTCATGGCCTTGCCGTTATCGAGGACGGCGCACAGAGTTTTGGTGCAACCTACAAGGGGCGGCCTTCCTGCAATCTTTCCACCATCGGTTGCACCAGCTTCTTTCCCGCCAAGCCGCTCGGCTGCTACGGGGATGGGGGAGCCTGCTTTACTCAAGACGTGGCGCTCGCCAACCGGATGCAGCAGATTCGGGTTCACGGCCAGGATCGCAGGTATCACCACGTGGCGATCGGCATTAACGGGCGGCTGGACACCATCCAGGCTTCCATACTGCTGGCTAAGCTCGAGACCTTTGACGTGGAGATTGCCGCCCGCCACCGCATCGGCGCCTTTTACAATGAATTACTTCAGGATGTGGTTGCAACGCCCAGGGTGGAGGCTTACAACACCTCGGTCTATGCGCAGTATTCCATTCAGGTTGAAAACCGGGCGGCGTTCCGGGAGGAATTGAAGGCCCAAGGCATCCCCACGGCAGTACATTACCCTGTGCCCCTGCATCTGCAGCCGGCATTCGCCACCCCGGGGGTGGGACGCGGCAGTTTTCCCCGCGCGGAAGCCGCGGCGGAACGCGTGCTCAGCCTGCCGATGCATCCTTACCTCTGTGCAGACGACCAGCGCAAAGTTGTACAAGCCGTGTGCCAGGCCGCAGCCGGAGTGGCAAGTGCAAGCAGCTCCTGATCGAAGTGGAATGCTGGAATCACCATGGCGTCTGCGATTGCACCCCTTCCTTGTTGACGTGCTGACGACGGGGCTCGTACAGGTTGCAATCCTGCTTGCGAACCTCATCATGGTGGGAGTTATCAGCAAGAAGATGGGCGTGGTGGTGCTCGGCGAATATCTCCTGGTCAAGCGGGTTTCGGCATGGGTATTGTCAGGATCCCAGCTTGGGCTGGGGGTTGCACTGCCCCGGCAGATTGCCCATACCGTAAAGGACGAGGAGACGCGCGCCAAGCAGTACTTCCTGGCCGCTTTCACCACGGTAGTTGTTTTCGTCACCTGCTTGGGTCTGGCTGCGGCCTTAAATGCACAGCGGGCGGCGCGGTGGTGCTTCGGCTCCGAGAATTCCGGGTTGGTGTACGCCCTGGTTCTGCTCTTATTTGGAACGGCTGTCCACTCCATGGTGTTCGGGTACTTTCGTGGCTTGCAGCGTGTGCGGATGGCAAATCTCCTTGCGCTCGGTGGCTTGGCGGTGGTGCCAATGCTGGCCCTGTGGGCAACCCAAGGGTTGCATTCGGCTCCCATCCTGATGGGTACGACCGGGATGGGCCTGGCGCTGGTATCGATGATCTGTGCATTGCCAAAGATTGCCGCGGTTCAACATATTCGCCAGCACTTTTTCGGTGATGCACGCCAACTGCTCACCTACGGAATTGCCCGCGTCCCCGGCGACTTTGCGATGGGGGGGCTGCTGACGCTGGGGCCCGTACTGGCCTCCCATTACGTTAACATGACTGAGAATTCATACCTGTTGCTGGGAATTACATGCCTGAGCATGGCGGGCGTCGCATTTTCTCCGGTCGGAATTGTATTGTTAGCCAGGATCAGCCATCTGCTGGGGGCAGGGCGGGTGGGAGATGTGAACGAGTACGTCGGCCATATGCGTTCAGCCGTATTGCAGCTTTCGCTCGTGTTGGCGGTGCAGGGTCTCATTTTCGCCCGGCCGCTGGTGCTCTGGTGGCTCGGGCCGTCGTCCATGGCGGGAGTTGCCGTGATCCGCATGCTCCTGCTGGGTGTCCCTGCGTACATGTATTTTGTGGCCATGCGCAGTGTGGTGGATGCCGCCAGCCCCGTTGCCTACAATGCGAAAAGCGTGCTCCTGGCGCTGATCGTTTTGCTTGTCCTTTCCGCCGCGGTCATTCACTTCTGCCCACAGGAAAGATTTGTGCTTGGGATGGCCGCCGCCACAACCCTAGCGATGTGGGTGCTGGCTGTCGCCACACACCGCACCTTGCATGCACTCGCACTTGCTGAATTGTTGCCCCGTTTCGGTTCGCTCGGGGTGGGTCTATTGCTCACCGCCACCAGCCTGAGTGCCCAATGGGCGTTCCACTTTCAAATTACCAAGCCCGCATTCGCCGTGGTGCTGCTGGTGAATGTGGGGTTGGCTATTCTGTTCCTGCGCAAGTTCCAGCCCCCGTGGCTGGGTTTTATGCTGCGAGTTGCCTTCCAAACAATATGATCAATTTGAACGGACAATCATCCCCTTTACAGTCATCCAATGCCAGTGGAAGCGAGTGGCCAGCCGTCGCGCCGGACGCCGGCGCCGACGGGCAAACCATAACGCAGAGATTCCAGCTTTTGATGGTCAGCGGCCTCTATCTGGCTGTATTGCTGTGGGCCTACGCCGCCATTGTGTCGCCGGCGTTTGCCTATGATGGCATGACGCTGGCGTGGCCGGGAATTATGGCAATGATCTGGCTGATTGTGCTGGCTCTACTGCCCAGCCTGCTTTTACCCTACTCCCTGTCAAGACCTTCCGCCGTGATACTGTGGTGGCTTTATCTGTCGACCTACATTCCGTCGATTCTGATTCCGGCGTTAAGCTTGAGCATGCCCTTTGAGCAGCTACTGCCCCTACATATTTCGCTGCTGGTCTGCATGGGAATTCTCTGCTGGGCAGGGATCTCCAGGCCGCTGCATTCGGGCACCACCACCCTTAGTCCCACCTTGTTTTGGCTTGTGTTTTCATTGGTTTGGTTGGGATGCTTGGGATATATCGGCCTGAACGGTCGAGTGGCCCTGATGGTACAAAATCTCGCCTCACTGTTCAAGGGTGCGAATGAGTATACCCTCCGCAGCGAGTTTCGTACTCTTGTTGAAGAGAACGGACGCGGTCTCGCCTACGCGCTCGACGAACTCGCCAGCGCGCTCAACCCCTTCTTGATTGCTTTTGGGATGGCCTACCGCCGCAAATTGTGCTGGATCGCGGGAATCCTGGGGCAGATCGTGGTTTTTGGCCTCACGGGATTCAAAACCGCTATCGTGTCCATCCTGTTTTTGGGCGTGGTGGCTCTGTTCGAGAGGCGCTGGCGCCGTTCTTTTGGCATGGCCGTGGCCGGCGGGTTGATTGTCGCCATTCTTTTCTGCGCGGCCGCCGATCATGTCTTCGGCGGTGTGTATTTCTCTTCCTTACTCACGCGCCGCACGTTGTTGGTGCCCGGACTGTGCACCGGATTTTACTTTGAACACTACTCTCACGTCGGCCCTGTAGGTCTTGGGTTGCATTTCTCCCACAATCCAACCGCCCTGACGCCGCCCAACGAAATCGGATTCGTTTACTTCGGAAGTGCCAACACCAACGCCAATGCCAACTTGTGGGGCGAAGGGTTCGCGGAACTGGGTCTGCCCGGCATCCTTGCCTTTACTCTATTCACCGCTTTTGGCATTTGGATCTACGATTCGCTGGCAGCGAAGCGGGACCTGGTGATGGCTGCGCTTTTGGCGGCCATGCCGGCCGTCGTGCTCAGCAATACTTCACCGACCACGGCGCTGGTTTCACATGGAGGTTTAGTCGTGGCGCTACTGCTCTATTTTGCGCCGTTGCCCCAGCCCACCCAGGCTTTCGAGCGGGTCATCGAAAGGGAGGAGAGTCCCTCCCTATCCGCTGCCGGAGCGCCAGTCTGAGGCTGAATGATCACGTCGCACGCACGGCCATGCGCCCCACAACGATGATGTCACGGCGACTGATGGATATCGTGGGCAGCAGCATCTTTCTCCTGTTTGCCACCCCCATTTTTCTTGTCACTTCTTTGGCAATTTGGCTCACCGATGGCGATGGCGTGTTCTACCGCCAGACCCGGGTGGGCCTGCGGGGGCGGCCGTTCGAACTGCTGAAATTCCGCAGTATGCGGGTCAACAGTCTGCCGCTCGATGACGTTACAGAAATTCAGGAAGGGCATCCCTTGGTGACGCCGGTTGGCCGGTGGATTCGCCGCTTCAAGATTGATGAGCTGCCGCAATTGCTCAACGTGTTGCGCGGAGACATGGCGTTGATCGGGCCGAGGCCGGCAGTGCCGGAACACCTCGAGAATTACAGCTCCTTCCAGCGACGGCGGCTTGATGTTCGCCCAGGCATGACCGGATGGGCGCAAGTGAATGGCGGAATTGAGCTAACCTGGCCAGAGCGCATCATGCTCGACGTCTGGTACGTCGACCATTGCTCCTTCTGGATGGATTTAAGGATTCTCTGGCGAACCGCGGCGGTCGTGTTATTCGGCGAACAGCGGAACTCGCGGACTCTGCAAGAGGCGATTGCGCATGCGCAGGACGCCCATCTCCGTTCCCAGGGTGAAACAGCAATATAGCCATGGTTTGTCGCGCCGTTCATCTTACCTCTGTTCACCCCCGCTTTGACGGGCGCATTTTCCACAAGGAATGCAGGGCGCTTGCGATGGCGGGATATGACGTTACTTTCATCGTCCCCAGCGCCGAAGGTGATACCCACCGTGACGGTGTGAAGATTTGCGGTGTCACGCCGCCGCGCAATCGCCGTGAGCGCATGACCCGGACCCTGTGGAAAGTCTATCGCGCTGCCCTGCGAGCCAATGGGGAGATCTACCACTTTCATGACCCGGAACTGATGCCGGTGGGGCTGCTGCTAAGAGCAAGTGGGAAGCGCGTGATTTACGACGTGCATGAGGATTATGCAACCGATATGAAGGACAGGATGTGGTTACCCCCGCTGACGCGCTGGCCGGCAGCCGTGGCCTTTCGCATTTGCGAGGCGGCGTTCACCCTGGCCTTTGACCGCGTGATTGCCGTCACCCCCGCCATCGCCGGAGCTTTCCCCCCGGCTAAAACCCGGCTCGTTCAGAACTTTCCTTGGAAGGACGAGTTCCGCCACGCCGGCGAGGGCGCATATGAGAAACGCGAGCCGATTGCCGTCTACGTGGGGGGCCTGGCGGACCAGCGCGGCATGCGGGAGATGCGGCAGGCAGTGGAATTGGCGGCAGAGCAGGTGCCGATAAAACTGGTAATCGCCGGTCCATTTAATCCGGGAGCCAGAGCTGAATTCCAACACGATCGCGAAAGCCCATTGGTTGAACAGAAGGGAATTCTCGACCGCCAGCAAATCGCAGAACTGTTGGCGCGAGCCAGGGTTGGTTTGGCGGTGTACCACCCCACCATAAACTATACGAATTCACAGCCGCATAAGTTGTTTGAGTATATGGCCGCCGGTATCCCGGTAGTGAGCTCCGATTTTCCCCACTGGCGTAAGCTGATCGGCTCTCCGCCGTGCGGTCTCCTGGTTGACCCGCTAAACCCTGCCGCCATTGCCGAGGCTCTGGTTTGGCTGTTCCGCCACCCTGTAGAAGCGGCGGAAATGGGCCGGAACGGCCGACGCGCCATCGTCGAGAATTACAATTGGGAGCGCGAGGCAAAATCCCTGATTTCCACATATGCTGAGTTGGAGGCTGGCGCCTGATTAAGACAGTTACTCGTACGGCGCGGGCAGTTACTTTCGCGAATTTCTGCGACCAGGGGGGGCCGGAATCTACCAAAGATCGGGCGGCAGAGCGTGGCTCGATCCATCAGGAAGGAAAATGACCACATCTACCCAGAGTTGGGCTCTTGGGGAAGCGGCCTGGAATGAGTATTGAATTGCTCACCCGCAATGACGTTGATGTCTATACGCCCTGCCGTGAGAGGATGTGGCTGACTTACCCTCTGGGCTGCGACTGGAAAGCAATCGAACAGAAGTATATTCGGAACCCGCATGTTCACTTGAAAGCGCCTCAGCCCAGACTGTAGTGAAACATGCTCATCAAATCCAAGGAACCATAGGACACCTCACCGAATGATGGACGACATCCTCAACGGCACCCGGCGGGTGCTGGTTCTTTCGCCCCACACGGATGATGCCGAACTCGGATGTGGCGGCACGATCGTCCGGCTGCTTGAGCACGGCGCCGAAATCACTGTGGCCGCGTTTTCCCTGGCCAAGGAGTCCCTTCCCCCCGGCTCTGCTCCCGACAGGCTGCGCGGCGAATTCCTGCGTGCCATGAAGACCATTGGCATCGACCCCCAGCGAACTGTGGTGTACGACTTTCCGGTGCGGCGATTTTCGCATCAGCGCCAGGAGTTGCTGGATGAATTGGTGGAACTCCGGCGAAAGGTCAACCCGGATGTTGTGTTTGTCACATCGAGCACGGACGTTCACCAGGATCACCAGGTGCTGCACAACGAAGCGCTGCGGACGTTCAAGGATAATACCTTGTGGGGCTACGAGTTGCCCTGGAACAGCCTCAGGTTTACGCCACAGGCGTTCGTTACCCTCAAGCAAGACCATCTCGATCATAAGTGGGCCGCCTTGCAGGCCTACGAAAGCCAACTGGAATTGCAGCGTCCCTACTTCAGCAAGGAATTCATAGAGAGCCTGGCCAGAGTACGCGGTATGCAGGTGCGCGCCCAATTCGCAGAAGCTTTCGAAGTCGTCCGGGTCAAATGGTGACCCGTCCCATGAACATCTGGATGATTAATCATTACGCCGCATCTCCAGCACAGTCCTGGAGCACCAGGCATGTGTCCCTGGCGGGGGAGCTGGTAAAGCGCGGGCACCAGGTGAGCCTTTTCGCCTCAAATTTCAACCGTGCCTTCACGGCCTGCCACTCTATCGATAGAAGTAAGTCGATTCGCTGGGAACAGACTGCGGGCGTGAATATTGGATGGCTACGCACTCCCGAATACACCGATAACTCCCTGGGGCGGGCCTGGAACATGCTGGTGTTTGCCCTCCGCATCCTCGAGTTGCCGAGGCATTGTGCCACCCGACCCGATGTTATCTACGGCTCGACTCCCAGCTTATTTGCCGCTTTAGCGGGTTTGGCCGTGGCCCGGCGACTGGGCCTTCCGTTCGTGCTGGAGGTTCGTGATGTTTGGCCGCACACTCTCATCGACCTGGGATTGTCGCGCTTCCATCCGTTTGTAATGCTGTCCGGGGTAATTGAGCGCTACCTTTACCGGCATGCTGATGCCATTGTCACTCTCATGCCCAATGCCGCGTCCCACATGGTGGAACGTGGCGCCACGCTGGAGCGCATCCATTGGATCCCCAACGGCGTAAACTTCGATCTGGTCCCGCCGGTTTCGCCTCCACAACAAAAGGACGTCCTGGACGTGATTTACGCTGGCGCTTACGGCTCCGGGAACAATCCGGAAACCATTCTCGACGCTGCTGCCATACTCCGCCAGCGTGGTGGCCCGGCAATGCGGTTCCGGTTCATTGGAACTGGTTCTCGTGAGGAAGCCATGGTGGCCAAGCGCGCTGCTCTGGGGTTGGACAATGTCTCGTTTGAGCCGCAAGTGCCCCGCTGCCAGGTGTATTCGATTTTGAGCCAGGCCGACATCCTGGTCGCGCCGGTCATGCCACTCGGTGTGTATCGCTTCGGAGTAAGCCTGAACAAGCTGTTCGATTACATGTCCGTGGCCAGGCCGATTGTTTTGGCAGTCCGCGCTTCCAACCATCCTGTCCAGGACGCAGGATGTGGCCTCGAGTGCCCACCCGGAAACGCCGAGGAATTAGCTGAATCGATCCTGAAAATTGCCAGCTTGTCTCACCAGGAACGCTGGGAGCTGGGTCTCCGCGGCCGCCACTATGCCGAACAGCACCACGATTTCGCCCGGTTGGCGCTGAGGCTGGAGGGTATTCTGGACAGCACACGGCACCATCACGACCCTGCTGCCGCAGGGGCAGAGGTGATTCTCGGGGCCGGGCGGGGCTGAAGATGGGAAAGATTTCGAATCCTCAATAACACCAATGATGCCAATAGAATACATTGCGGAACTACCGTTCCTGAGGCGGCTTGCGATTCCTGCATTACGGCGCTTATGCGACCGCGACGTCACCATTCGCCACCACCGGACGGGTACATCTTTTCGCCTCCACGCATTTCGCCACAAGACGTACTGGTTCTATGGCGCGAAACGCGAGCGTGAAGTGATGTCATTCATCGCTGGGACCGTGAAGCCGGGCATGCAGGTGGTTGATGTGGGGGCACACATTGGTTATACCAGCGCTTATTTCGCCAGCCTCGTGGGCGAGAGTGGAAGGGTGTTTGCCTTCGAACCCGGAGCTAATAATCTTCCCTACTTGCGCGCCAACATCCGGGATTTTCCGAATGTCAGAGTCGTGGAGAAGGCACTGTCAAACTCCTCTGGTACGGCGACATTCCTCCTGGAGGACCTGAGTGGCCAGAACAACTCTCTGGTTTCCGATGCCCATCTACAAAAAGCCATGGCCGGTGCTTTTGTGGAGGCAAAAATCCAAACGGTGGAAGTGGAAACGATTACGCTGGACGAATTCTGCAGCAAAGAACATGTTGTGCCCGGACTGGTCAAGATCGACGCGGAGGAATCCGAACTCGCAATTCTCCAAGGCATGCGACAATTGATGCAAACTGCGAGGCCTGCCATCGTTGTTGAAATGTGGGACAACCAGGAGGCCATTCTCGATCTTCTGTTCTCGTGCGGTTATCGTGTTTGTAACTCCGACCTTAGTCCCGTAAACAAGATTAAAGATCTTCGCGGCGATAACGCGTTTGCTGTGTAGGGCGAGTTGTGGCTCGGGCGCCTTGTCCGCGGCACCCTGTGTGGCAAGCGCTGCACAGCCAGTCTCCATCCTAAGTACGCATCGCAATTTATGATCAGAGGCCATTTTCTTACCGTAAACGACGAAGACGCATGGCGAAAGTATCTGCCGGAGGGGCGCAGTGTGTTTGGCAGCCTCGGCTATGCTCGAATCTGCCAGGCCCATCGAAATTTCTCGCCACGCCTGTACGTTCTGGAATCAGGCGAATCGATGATCTCCTATCCATTGTTTCTTCGCTCCCTGACGGGTTTGCCTTTCGTTGGGGAAACCACCGCCCGCTGGGATGCCATTACTCCGGATTTCACCGGACCGGTGACCTTCGGCGACACTGCAGAACTTGCTCCTGCTTTCCCCACCCTCCGCAGCACGATGCTCCAGCAGCAAGGTGTGGTAGCGGAGTTCGCCCATTTGCATCCCTGGTCGCAGGCCCGGGAGATCCTGCAAGACGGGTGTAAATACAATCGCGACATCGTGTGGGTGGACACCAGCCTTTCTCCCGACGAGATTTGGCGCGATGAGCTCAAAGTGCAATGCCGACAGAAGATCAGGCAGGCAGAGAGGCAGGGAGTCAGGGTTTTTGTCGCTTCAAGTGACGACCACATTCGGGAATACCATCGCATTTACTCCCACACGATGGAAAGAAACAGTGCGTCGGAAGCTTATTACTTTTCTTACGATTTCTTTCGGGCGTTTCGCGAGGAACTGCCTCAGAACTCCCGCTTCCTACTGGCCGAATACCGTGGCCAGATTGTTGGCGGAACGCTCTGTCTATACGACGACACGGACGCGTTCTATTTCCTCACGGGAACCGACGCGAAGTTCAAGCATGTGCGCCCCAACAATGCCTTGGTGTGGGAATTGATCCGGTGGGCGCATGTGGCGGGGAAGAGACGCCTGACGCTTGGGGCAGGCAACTACCCCGACGATGGGTTGTACCAATTCAAGGCGAGCTTTTCCCGTGCGCGGCAGCCGTTCCATATCTACAAGCATATTCACCTTGTGGAGGAGTACGCCGCTCTGGAGGGGCGTTTTCGTGAAGCGAGTGGTTTACGGAGCGAGAGCATCAGCTATTTTCCTGTCTACCGCTGCCGCCCCGGTGCGGCGAAATCCGGCGCCAATGGAAACTTGGGAAGGGCCGGGGTTTCATCCGCCGCACCCCCGAGCGCGCCTTCCGCGCCAACCTCACCGGCGGCCGAGGGGGAGGTTTTCGCCCCGTGGCCATGCTTCGGGGAGGATGAAGTGGAAGCCGCCGCCGCTGTACTCCGCTCCGGCAAAGTGAACTACTGGACAGGTGACCAAGGACGTCTATTTGAACGCGAGTTCGCGGCGTTTACCGGGCGCCAACACGCTGTGGCTGTTGCAAACGGCACGGTGGCCCTGGAACTGGCTCTGCGTGCCATGGGGATTGGTGCTGGTGATGAGGTTATTACCACCAGCCGGACTTTTATTGCCAGCGCCAGCGCGGTGGTGATGGTCGGGGCACGCCCCGTGTTTGCAGACGTGGACCGCGACTCACAGAATATCACCGCAGAGACCATTCGCGCGGTCCTAACCCCCGCCACGAGGGCGATTATCGCTGTCCATCTTGCCGGTTGGCCTTGTGAGATGGAGGAAATCCTGAAGCTGGCCGAGCGATTTCATCTGAAGGTGATTGAAGATTGCGCGCAGGCTCATGGCGCCACCTACCGCGGACGCCCAGTGGGTTCATTCGGCGAGATCGGGGCGTATTCCTTCTGCCAGGACAAGTCCCTGACCACCGCCGGCGAGGGCGGCATGGTGGTTACCGACTCTGAGCTTCTCTGGTCGCGCATGTGGTCGTTCAAGGACCACGGTAAGGACTATGACAAGGCATGCCGGCAGGCGCATCCATTCGGATTTCGCTGGTTGCACGAGTCCTTTGGGACCAATTGGCGCTTGAGTGAAGTTCAGTCTGCCATTGGCCGCGCCCAGTTACGCAAGCTGCCGGGCTGGGTTGCTGCCCGGCGCAGCCACGCCGCACTTCTGGCTCGGCGGTTGTCAGCCATTCCGGGGCTTCGCATTCCATTACCGCCTGAGAATGCCGACCACGCCTATTACAAATTCTATGCGTTCGTCGTGCCGGAAGCATTGGCGGATGGCTGGAGCCGCGATCGCATCGCGCAAGCCATTGCGGCCCAGGGAGTGCCTTGCGCCACGGGGACCTGCAGCGAAGTCTATTTGGAAAATGCGTTTCCTCCAGCTTGGCGTCCAATAGGGCGGCTACCGGTTGCTCGAGAGTTGGGCCAGCATAGCCTGATGTTCCTGGTTCATCCCACGCTCACCGAAGCCAACATGGCGCGCACTTGCGAGGTCACTGAACAAGTCATGCTGCAGGCGACTCGCGCGGCCCACTTCCAGAAATACCAGCAGGCGGTCTGTACCTGAAACGCCTAGCGCCTGGCCTTGGAGGCGGGGACTCCTGCGGCAGCAGAAAAGACACCCACGCCTCTGAAGTGCGCCGTATGCCCATTATCATGACCCTCTCTCTTTCAAGCAGCGAGCGCGACAGTAGATCCAGGAAACCAGCAGGTCCCGGGAAGGAGCTTTGGATGCTTCGCTCCATCGAAAGTGTTAAGTGGCGGGAGGCGCTTCCGCGCATGCTTGCCGACTTCACGATCGTACATCTCAGCATGATCGTTGCCTTGGCCATATCTGTGGTTTACCACACAGCTCTGGGCCACACCATACAGGCCAGGGAGATTACCTCGAATTTCGCCCATTACTATACAGGCTTCTTTTGGTTCCTCTCTCCCGTTTTCCCTCTCGTATTTCTGCTCAACGGCTTCTATACGCACGAGCGCAAACCCTGGGGCGCCCGCAAGGCCTGGCGTATCGGGCGTGGTGTGGTATTGGCCGTCATGATCTTTTTTGGCGTAAATGTTTTCCTTTTCGGGCAGAGCACCGAAGGCCGCAGCGTAGCCTTGCCGTTTGTCGCCTTGGCCGGTACCGGCCTGATTTCCGCGCGCCTGCTGAAAGGCTTGTTTGAACACCATTTCGATGTCCGGCCCAAAGACAGGTTGATTGTGTCAAACGAGAGAGGACGAGTGTTGGTCATCGGGGGCGCTGGCTACATTGGTTCCCTTTTGGTGGAGAGCCTTCTGGAGAAAGGGTACAGGGTTCGGGCCTTGGACAGTCTGATGTACGGCGACGATGCACTGCGGACGGTGAAGAATCACCCCGGCTTTGAGTTGATGGTGGGCGACTGTAGAAACATCCAGGATGTGGTCAAGGGGATGCGCGAGGTCGAATCCATCATTCATCTGGCCGCCATCGTGGGGGACTCTGCCTGCGACGAACACGGGGATGCGGCTCTCGAGACGAACTACGCCGCCACGCGCATGCTCATTGAGATTGCCAAAGGGCACGGCGTGCGGCGCCTCCTGTTCGCCTCCAGTTGCAGTGTCTATGGGGCCACGGATGTTGAGGTGGACGAAAACGCTGTGACCCGTCCGATCTCCCTGTATGGCCGGACCAAGGTTGACTCCGAGAAGGCTCTACTGGAGGCTGCCAGCGATACCTTCCACCCTACCATTCTCCGCTTTGCCACTGTCTTCGGCCTAAGCCATCGCCCCCGCTTCGATCTGGTGGTGAACCTGCTTACGGCAAAGGCGAAGCAGGAAGGCGTCATCACCATCTACAACGGGCAGCAATGGCGGCCCTTCATCCATGTGCGCGACCTTGCACAGGCTACCGTGCAAGTGCTGAACACTCCGCTGCGCCTGGTTAGCGGCGAAATCTTCAATGTGGGCGACGGGCGATTAAACTACACTCTTTCGCAATTGGCCAACGTCATTCGCGAGGTGTTTCCCGACGTGCGCGTCGAGTTCATGGTGAACCCGGACTGCCGGAACTATCGCGTCAATTTCCAGAAACTGTATGACCGGACCGGCTTCCAGGCTCGTTATACCCTGCGCCAGGGCATTGAAGAGCTGGGCAAAGCGTTTGATGAGGGGCTGATCATCCACTACGGTAATGACCGCTACCACAACCAGCGCTACCTGAAAACAGCGGGCACTCCCGAGCACAAGAATGAGTGGGACGCGCAGGTCATGGCCGCCTTTTCCAATCGTCTTCTGCATCAGAGGACAGCGCCGCAGTAAATTAGGAGTTTTATCGTGACGTCGTCAATGGATGGACTACTCAATGCCCTGCACTATCCCGTGGCGCGCGCTCGGGAGCACTACTATTCGCGCTATGTCGATGCCATCACACTGCTTCTGCGCACGATCGTGCGCAACTCCAACCCCGACGCCCTGGTGCTGGATGTTGGCTGCGGCTATGCCAGTTACGCCACGCCGTGGAGGGAATTCTGCCGGTATGTAGTGGGCATGGATATGTCCCCGACAATCCGCAACAACACCTGGGTCGGCAGCCGCGTGCGGGGTGACGCTTACCACGTCCCGTTGCCGCAGAATTCCGTCGACTTGATCATCATGCGCTTCGTCGTCGAGCATCTGGAGCGCCCCTTGGACGCCTTGCGGGAGGCAGCGCGCGTGCTGCGTCCCGGAGGCAAACTGGTACTCCTTACCCCCAACCGGCGCCATTACGTCGCCCAGTTGGCGCTGCTTACCCCTCTGTGGTTTCATCGCTGGTACTTTGGGCGGCTCGGTTGGGCTGAGGAGGAAATCTATCCCACGCTGTACCGCGCCAACACCCCCGGCGAACTGAAGAAGGCTGCCGGCAGCGTTGGCCTACACCTGGCTGAGCTGGAAATGTACGAGGGTCCTCCCGGATATTTGGAGGGGTACTGGGTCCCTTACCTGCTCGGGGTCGCCTACGAGCGGCTGGTCAATCGCTTCCGCGCCCTTGCCGGTTTTCGAACCTGCATGTTGGCAACGCTTCAGAAACCATCATGAAAAGAAACCATATCAACTCGCGATATATGATTGGGGCCATGGGCCTTGTTGCCGTGGTTTATCTCCTGGCTCGTTGTGCCGTTCCCCTTCGCGCCGCTGGATCCTGGCAGATTGTGACGCAGCAGGGCAGCGACCGGATTGAGGTCCACGCCCCCCAAGGCGGTCGCCACACTCTGGAAATCGATGATGCGGCGGGTTTTCGCACGCCGGTGGTGAAGATGAGTTTCAACGGCTCGCAACTGCAAGTGCGGGGGCTGGAGTTGGGGCTGATACCGGGCATCGATTATCACGCGCGTTTGGACGGCAGTTCCATTACCCGGGATTTCCGTTTCGCGCTCAGCACGTTTACAGAACCCGAAGTGAGCTGTGCCAACCTGCTCCGCACCTGGAGGGGGGATGGGCACCAGATTGCCGGAGCCTCCGCCTCCCGGGTAGGATGGGACGATGCCAAACATGGCTGGGTTGTCCTGCCGCACGAGCCGTTAATCGGGCAGTCTCTCTACCCGGTTGAGTACTATCTGCGGCCCGCGCTGAACGGCGCCCGCGCCTGCAACGATCTTGAGACCTACGATGAGGTCGCCCAGTATTATCTCACCATGTTGCAATTCACGGAGCCGCTGGGCACGCTTTTGAGCAGGCCGAGGGTGATGTTTGAGACCAGGGAGCGGATGGCCGGCGCGGACCTGAAGGCCCGCACTTTTCCTGCGAAGATAGCGGACCAACCTGCAGATGGCGAACTCTATAACGTCCAGTGGCTGCATCCGGCCGCGGAGTTGTTGCGCCTGATCAGCTTACTGCCTCCTGCACGGCGGACCCCGGCCATGCTGAGCTTCGCCAACCAATACACAAGGTTCATCGTGGTGGATCAACTGGACCGTTACCTGGTCCAGCAGCGGCTTCAGGCGCCCGGAGGAGGAGACGCGTGGGGGCGCATCCATGTGTGGAAGGGCGCCCTTGCCGGACTCAAAGGCGACCACCCCTGGGATACGGCCATCTTTGATATCGATCTTTGGCTGATCGCTTCCGCCGCTGACGTTTTGGGCGCCAATGCCAATGATCCGGCACTGGCCCCGCTTGATGCGCGCCAGAAGGCGATGCTGCACGACGCTGTGGACACCGGCATCCGCTTCTTTCGCAGCAGGCAGAACGATTGCCCCGACACCAAGAATTTCCGCGGCCAACAGGTGGGAAGCATCACTTTCGGCAATGGAGACTACACCGCGCACCCCGATTTCGATTATAGCGGCGTCACCACGGAGCAACTCCCGCCCGCCACCGCCAAACTCCGCAAAGCGGATGCCGGCTGGGACTTAATGCACGCTTATCGGCTGCCGGTCTTCATGCGAGTGCTTTACGAGAACCGCAAGGCCACGGGCGTGGACTGGCCGAGGTTTCAGGACTTGCAGCTATTCACCAACCAATACGTTTATCGGGTGTTTAACGGTGATTACTCGCGCCCTTTGTTTCACAATCATCTCGATGGCAGTGACGGCTGGCATCGCGTCGGCTATCACGGTGGCGAGTTCGGGTATCCGCCCTCGCCCTATTGCGACCAGCACAATCTGCAACGCCCCTGCATGACGCCGGGGCAGATCATGGGCTGGGGACTGCTGGCCTTTGCCAATCCTGATCTCGCCGCCATCGAACGGGCGCTGGTGGGGCTGGCCTTGGACCAAGACCCGGAAGCTCGGCGATTCCGCGACCGCTACTACTATTACATTGACACGTATGAGGTGCATGGGGGGCCGGAAACGCAAACCTACGGAATCGCGCTCTATTTCCTGATCGGAGACAACACCGGCATGTTCGCGCCGGGGTCGCCTGCAGTATCCCCTTAGTGTCCTGAGTCAGAAGTTCGTTGGTTAATCTAGAACCCCCTCACCCCCGACCCCTCTCCCCCAAGGAGGCTGTCTCAAAACCAGGGGGAGTGGCAAGATGGATGCGAAGAGAAGGGCATGAGCCACGAAATACACGCAGACTACAGTCAGAGTTTTTTGTTTCCGCCGAGGTTGGAGGAGTGGGTTCCGGCGGATCATCCGGCGCGCTTCATTCGGGAGTTTGTGGAGGCGCTGAATTTGACGGAGCTGGGATTTGAGCAGCGGGCGTGCGTGGAGGGGCGGCCGCGGTATGCGAACGATCTGCTGCTGAAGATCTGGCTGTACGGATATCTGGGGCGCATTCGGGCGACGCGGCAGTTGGAGAAGGCGTGCAAAGAGCACGTGTCGCTGCTGTGGCTGACGGGAATGAACGAGCCGGATCACAACACGCTGTGGCGGTTCTGGCGGGAGAATCGCACGGCCTTGCGCAAGGTGTTTCGGGCGAGCGTGAAGGTGGCGGCGGAGCAGGGGATGATCGGCATGATCTGTCACGCGGTGGATGGGACGAAGATGCGGGCGGTGGCGTCGCGGCGGACGACGGAGCATCAGGAAGATCTGGAAAAACTGCTGGCGCGGGTGGAAGAGGAGTTGGGGAAGATGGAAGCGGAGATCGAAGCGGCGGAGCTGGAGCCGGGGGGCGATTACCGCTTGCCGGAAGGCTTGCGGGAAGCGGAGAAGCTGCGGGCGGCGATTAGGGATTCGTTAGGGAAAATGCGGCAGGCCGGGCGCGCGCACCTGAATCCGCAGGAGCCGGAGGCGCGGCTGATGCCGTGTGAAGGGCGGACGGGGCCGGCGTACAACGCGCAGGCGGTGGCGGACGCCGAGGCGCAAATCGTGGTGGCGGCAGAGGTGGTGAACGAGGAGGCGGACAACGCGCAGTTGATTCCGATGCTGGAGGCGGTGGAGGCGAACCTGGGGAAGGTGGCGGAAACAACGGTAGCCGACGGCGGGTATGTGAGCGGGGAGCAGTTGCAAGAGGCCGAGGCGCGGGGGCAAGGGGTGGTGGTGGCGGCGGGAGGGGAAACGGGTGGGCCGAAGCGCGGGGAATATCACAGTACGATGTTTACCTATAACGAAGCGGCAGACGAAGTGGTCTGTCCGCGCGGCGAGCGGCTGCGCTTCGAAGGCATGGTGAACAAAGGCGGGGAGCGGGAAGTGCGCCGTTACCGTTGTCAAAGTTATGAACAGTGTCCGGTGCGGGCGCTGTGCAGCCAACGGCGGGACGGGCGACGGATCGAAATCAGTCCGCAATATGGCGCGCTGCAGCGGCAACGGGACAAACGCCAGGATCCGCGGTACAAGGCGCTGATGCGCCAACGCAGCGGCCTGATCGAACCGGTGTTCGCCAGCATTAAACAGGCCCTGGGGTTCCGCCGCTGGACGGTGCGCGGACTCGACAACGTGCGCGCCCAGTGGGCGCTGCTGTGCACGGCGCACAACCTGAAGAAGCTGTACCAACACTGGGCGGAGAGCCGGCGCCCGAAAAAGGAAAATTCCCGGCCCCAGGGCGGCCGAGTCTTGCTCCGATGCCTGGCCGCAGCAATCGAAAGCCTGATGGCACTAGAACAACGCCAGCTCGGGCTACGCTCTCAGCGCGCCCCGCTCCTCGCCAGCTCGCCAATTCGCGCCTGAGAAGGCGAGTTTTGAGACGGCCTCCTTGGGGGAGAGGGTGGACTGCCTTCGGCGCTTTCATCAGCCGGGGCGGGCCGGGTGAGGGGGTCACCCTAGACAATTACTTTCATTGCAAACTTCTGACTCAGGACACTAGAGATTCTTTTGAATTTCATTCCAGCGTCATCATGCTGCCTTATCCAAGGGGCTACACTAGCGGGCAGAAACTGGGACTGCAAAGCCTTGGACGGGGTTCATCAAAGGTTCCAGAATTTGAATCCAGTCAATATGACCGGAATTTAAATCCAGTCAATGTGAATGGAGGTTTCCTGCGCCACACCTGCAGGAGTGTTGTTTGACCACGATGGGATACGACAAAAGCGATTTGAGCTTCCCAACACAAATGATTGGTAAAGAGCTTTAACTTCCGCCTAGGTTTTTTGGGATGAAGCCGGTTTGACGCGTATGCGCTCTGTTGGATGTGCGCATACGTCTTTGAGTAACTTCAGGTACGGGGCACTGGGTCTGTTAAGGACACACCGAGCGCGCCCGGACCGAAGCCGCACGCGGAACGGATGCACACATCCGTTCATCATTTTACACCATGCAGGAGGCAGTTGAGTACTATGATGAAGAAACTGAAAGGCATGTCAATCTTTGCGGGGCTGTTATTGGTAGCAACAGCGCTGCTCCCCTCCAACGCTCAGGCTGCGTACAGTCCTGATAACGATTTCTACGCCGTCGGCTCCTCCGCCATGTGGAACACCTTTGCCCTGGCGGCGGGCTTGGATAACGCCTGGCCGACCAATAACGCTCCTTGTGGCGAGCATCACTATACTGCTAAATACTCGGCGAGCGCTGGCCGCGGGGCGACGCTTATCGATCCGCGCTCCGTCTCCATTTCGCCGGAAACCGGAAATATCTGGATTGTATGGAATAACCAGGCTGCGGCTGGACTCTCCGGCGGCATCGTCTGCTCCTACATTTCCGTTGACTCGGTCGTGGGCAATCGTGCGTACTTTGCCAACGCCACCATGCACATCGTCTCCCCCGCCAACGATCCAGACCAGGCGGTTATCCCCGGGCTCCCCAATAATGGAGATCTGCTCCCGGCAAGCATCATTGCCATCCTGGAGGGTACGAAGATCAATGTGGCGATGACGGACATCCGGCCGGAAGACGCCAAGTTTGCCACCATTCGCGCCCTCACGGGCTACGGGTTAAGGATCCCCCGCTATCTCCACACCGGGTTGGGTTACGGCGTCGGCGCCCCGTCCACCACCGACCAGGGAACACCCATCCAAAGCGCGTGGAGCAACACTCAGGCGAACCCAGTTGATTACACGATTTTACCCACCGATACCGATCCCTTCACCTTGCTGGTGGGCGCCCGGCCGTACGGTGTCCAACCCATCGGGGCTGCTCCGATCATGGTCATATATAATTACACCGCTGGCAGTGCGGGCCATCTGGGCGATGGTAACTACACTGACATCAACCACCTCGTTCTGGCGAATACCCTTAACGGCACCTACACTCACATTCGCCAACTCTCGCAGACGGCCTACGTGGACCTGTTCGGAACCATCAACTCGCCGGAGGCGAATGCACCAATCCATACCTGGCAGCGCGAGCCCATTTCGGGCACTTTCAACACCATGGAATATGACATCGCACTGACCCGCACCATCTATCCCACCTTTCTGGGCGCCGGCACCTATGGGCAGGAGACGGGCGTGAACCCCTCCACACCCACCGCTTGCACCCACGGTCCCTGCACATCGGAAAACGGAAATCCCTTCTACCACATCGCCGCGAATGGCGCGACCCGTGGCCGCGCCGTGGGCACGGGCGACATGGTTAACGCAGTTGTTGGCACCCCGGACAGCATTGGGTACGCTTTCTGGGCCTACAGCTCTTTCTACAACAAGCAAGCCAGCATCAAGTACATGACTGTGGACGGTATTGACCCGCTCTATTCCACGCCCAGTGGCGGCAGCCTGCCACAATGCACGGGTGCGAGCGGCGCGCCGCCTTGCCCGGCTCTGACATTCCCCAACATCGTCAATGGCGGTTACCCCATCTGGAGCATGCTGCGTGCAGTGTACGATCCGACGGATTCCAAGCTGATCTATCTCTCGCTGATTAACTATGCCCAGCATGCGGCCGTCAACACCTACTATGACTTCGTTCCCGCCCCCTCGGTGAAGGTTTTCCGTTCCCATTACAATCAGATCGTGGAGACCAGCACTTCCAACGACCAAGCTCCGAACAATGGCTACTTCGCTCCTGGTACCGGCCCAACTGAATCGGGCGGTGACATGGGCGGTGCAATCCTCACCATCCAAAGCGAGCTCGACTACATCAATGACACCGCTGGTACGACCGGCTGCCCCGCTGCTCCCCTGGGCTGCCAGCAGACTAACTTGTTCCAGTAGTTAATTACCCGCTTTAGCACTGTAATCCACGAGGGGCACGTTTTCGCGTGCCCCTCTTTCCTCAGACCATTCAACGGAGGACTTCGTCGTGACTCGCCCTCTTGGTGATTACTTCCATGTGATTGTATTGCTTGCACTTGTGAGCGGAGTGGCGGCCAATTGCCAGGCTCAGCAGCCGTCGCAGGTGCCCGAGATTTCGGACTCAAGAAATGGCATGGTGGTGGCGCGCACCAAAGAGAGCTTCTCCACCTTGTCGCTCGAGGGAAGCGAGTTGCAGCCCCTGCCGCCCCTTTCTGGTGGCAAGGGACAGACCAAGGAGTTCGGGCGGGAGCTGCTTCGTTTACAGTGGCGGCCTAATGACCCGATCGACCTGTGGGTGATTCTTCCTCCTGATGTGAAGAACCCACCGGTTGTTCTCTATCTCTACGGTTTTCCCAGTGACACGGATCGATTCAGGAACGATGCATATTGCAAGCGACTGGTGAAGAACGGGGCAGCGGCGGTGGGTTTTGTGTCCGCGCTTACAGGGTACCGTGCGGAAACCGGAGCCCGCCCACTAAAGGAATGGTTCGTCAGCGAGCTTGCCGAATCGCTGACCACAAGCGCGCATGACGTGCAGTTAATCCTTAATTACCTGGCCACGCGCGGGGATCTGGACATGACCCGGGTGGGCATGTTCGGACAAGGCTCCGGAGGGGCTATTGCCATACTCGCGGCGGAGGCGGATCCCCGGCTGAAGGCGCTCGATCTGTTGAACCCCTGGGGCGATTGGCCGGACTGGCTGGCCAAGTCTGCCGTGGTGCCAAAAGATGAGCGAGACCGGTACCTGAAGCCCGATTTTCTAAAAGGAGTGGAACCCCTGGACCCGGTTCGTTATCTGCCGACTCTGAAATCCCGGGCCATCCGCATCCAGTTCTGGGACGATGATAATAGCGGCCCCAAGGAAGCTGTGGCGAAGATCGAGTCGGCCGCACCCCCTAACGCCAAGGTCATCCATTACCCCAGTGGACCCGCGATGTATGCAGTTTCGTCCAACGGCCGTATGTTTGAATGGCTTGCCAACGCATTACAAACCCCCGGCGAGAAAAAGGAAGCCACCGCCAAGATCCCACCTGCGGTCGCTGCACCGTAGGCCAGCGATGAAGTGGCACGGTCAACTTGCCCCTACCCGTCGGGGTGGGGGGGCCATGCCCCATGCAGGGAATTCCCGCTTTCGCAGGACTGACCATTTTTCGAAAGGGACCACATTCCAAATGACACCAGAACCACACGGGAAATCGACTTCGGGAAAAAAGAGGTTCATGCGGCAGCTTTTGGTCGCCGTCACGCTATTTGCCCTAATAACTCCCGCGTCAGCCGCGCCCGGCCCCCATGCCCAGCAGGGACCGCCGGCGGCGCCTGCCGGCGGCAACCCCGCGACTGCTTCCCCCGAGAAGGGGAAAACGGAAATCGGGGGAACGGTCACCGATACCTCCGGCGCGCAGGTGCGGGGAGCCACGGTCACTGTACGGGACGCCGCAGGGGCATCCAAGACTGCCGCCACGGATGGAGAAGGCAAGTTCCAAATCGCTGAATTGCCTCCCGGGAAGTACAACCTCTCCGTGATAGCCAAGGGATTCCCGGAATACAAGATCGCGGATTTAAGCGTGTCACCGGGAGAACGCTATATTCTGCTCGCCATCGAACTAAACGCCGCTCTCGGGCTGGCGGGCAAAGTCACTGACCCATCTGGCACTGCCGTGGCAGGTGCCAACGTCGTAGCCTGGAACGCCAGCGGTGACGCCAAGACCGCGGTAACGGACACGGAAGGCAAGTTCCAGATCACCGGCATGACCCCAGACAAGTACGACATGGCCATTACGGCCAAAGGCTTCGCGGACTTCAAGGCCGAGGGTTTGAGCGTGAAATCGGGAGAAGGATTGGTCACCCTCGCCATCACTTTAGCGGGGAAGCCGACCCCGCAGACCCTCACCGCGACTGGCGCCAATACCCGTCCGGCGCCGGGGACCGCAACAGTTGTTTCCTCGGTTCCAAGTTCAGCGCCGTCGGCCCCAGCTGAACCTGTTGTTGCACCGGCCCCGATACCCGAGCCGGTTCAAGCGACCGTGACCCCTGTCACCCCCAGCGCGAGTGTCCAGCCAGTTTCCCCAACGGCAACTGCTGTCGCACCTGCCCCCAGTTCCCAGCAGCCCCCGCCCCCGGATTCTGCCAGCGCACCAATTACCGCGGCCCCACCCGGGAGCACCGGAGTGGAAGGAACGGTCACTGATTCTTCGGGGGCTGTTGTGTTGGGAGCCACGGTCACGATCCGGAATGCCGCCGGTGAAACCAAAACGGTCACGACGGACGCCGAGGGTAAGTTTCAGGTCCTGGAATTGACTCCGGGCAACTACGACGTTTCGGTCACATCGCTGGGTTTCTCAGAGTCCAAGACCCCGGGCTTCAGCGTGATGGAAAAAACGGTTGGCTCCCTGAATGTTCAACTGCAATTGGCCACCGAGGCAACTCAGGTAAACGTCCAGGCGCAACGGGCCGCGCAGGTGGAAACTGAGAACGCTGAGGTGTCGGGCACACTCAACAGGCAGGAAGTTGTGTCCTTGGGCTTGAACGGCCGCAACTTCACGCAATTGATCGCTCTGGCCCCTGGGGTGAGCAATCAGACCAGCCAGGACGAAGCCAAGGTCGGCGTCGCGGGGAGTGCCAAATACAGCGTTAATGGCGGCCGCGTCGAATACAACAGCTTCGTTGTGGATGGCAGCGACGTCTTAAACACCGACATTGCCGCCAGCCACGGCCACACCACTCTGCTGGTCTATCCCAGCTTGGATGCCATTCAGGAGATGAAAGTTCTCACCTCCAACTACGGAGCAATGTATGGGCGCACTGCCTCGGGCACGGTGCTCGTATCGCTCAAATCCGGCACCGACCGGTTCCACGGAACTGGCTATGATTTCCTGCGCAATCAGGTGTTCAATGCTCGGGGTTTCTTTGACCCGCCCGGTGGGGCTCCCCTGTATCACAGACAGGATTTCGGCATTGCTGTTGGCGGTCCCCTCTACATTCCGGGTTTCTATAACGTCAAGAAAGATAAGACTTTCTTTTTCTTGTCCGAGGAAGTCCGCCTGGAGCGCACACCGATTGAATTCAACCAGGGCGTCCCTTCCGACCCAGAGCGAGGCTATGACCCCACGACGCAGACATATGGAAGCTTGGCCAACTTCAACGATGCGTGCCCAGTTTCCGGCACGAACTTTAGCCAGGGAAGGTACCCCGACTGCCCATCCCATGGAGTCACCACCCAGTCGCGCCAAACATTTGTCAATAACGAGATTATCATCGACCCTGTCGCCCGGGCCATCCTGCAAACCGGAATCATTCCCCGTGCCAACTCTACAACCGGTTGCAACTCGAGCATCAATTCCTGTTTCGTGGGGGCGGTCTCACCCAGCACCAGTTGGCGCGAGGACCTGATCCGGCTGGATCACAACCTCAGTGATCGTACCAAGCTTGCCTTTCATGGCATTCACGACCATTGGAACACCACCACGGCGGTGCCGCAGTGGGGTAATGAGGTCAACAGCTTCCCCACGGTTCTCAACGATTTCCAAGGCCCCGGCATGAGCCTGGTCAACAATGTAACCTCAGTGCTGTCTCCGACCATGGTCAACAACTTCTCCTTTGGCTATACGTGGCAGCACATTACGCTCAGTGACGTACCCGGTGCGGGGGTTTCCTTGTCGCGTTCCGGATTGAATTCGCTGCAACCCACTATTGGGCAGCTGTTTAACAATGGTGCTGGCGGGAAGCTTCCGGGAATCGTGATTGCGGGGAACAACCCCGCCTATGGTGGAGCAGGATTTGCCGTGGACACTTCTTACATGCCCTGGTCGCACCTTCTGGACAGGACCTCCCTCCGTGATGACGTCAGCAAAGTGTTCGGAAAGCACAACCTGCAGCTCGGTATGGAGTACGAGTCAGCGGGGCGCTTGGAGTCAAGCTCCGCCAACGGCGCCAATACCGGCGACGTACAGGGACTCCTTACCTACAACAACGTCGGCAATCTCTTCAGCACAGGCAACGCCTTTGCCGATTTCATTGTCAACGCTGATTCCATCTTTGGCAGTTATCTGCCGAGCGCTCACGAAGACATCCGATATTACCAGCAGGACAATGTTCAAGGTTCCTACCAAGTGAAATACTGGGACGCGGAGCCCTACTTGCAGGACGATTGGCGGATTACCTCCCGCTTGACAGTCAATTTGGGATTGCGGGTAAGCTTGTTCGGCAACTGGCGCCCGGTGCACCAGACCCTCTACAACTGGGTTCCCGGGTCTTACGACCCAACCGTCTGGTCGAATTCCAATCTGTCGGTCAACTTTGATCAAGGGTATCTTCAGAGTGGCCCACGTGTTCCTGTGCCCTTGAATGCCAATAGCCTGAATCCCGTCGTGACCAATGGTCTTGTGCAATGCGGCTCAAGGGGCGTCCCCATCAGTTGCCAAACCTCCCACTTGGTTAATCCTGCCCCCCGTGTTGGCTTTGCCTGGGACCTCCATGGCAATGGCAAAACCTCCATCCGTGGCGGCTACGGCATGTTCTACGAACACGGCACGGGCAGTGAGGCGAACGCGGGGTCGCTTATGGGCAACCCCCCGCAGGTCCTCAGCATGGCTGAATCCTACCCTGTCAATTATCCGCAGATTGGCAATGTGGGTGGAACGCACGCGTCGTATCCGCTCAACATGATGTCCATCCCCAGCGATACCCAATGGCCCTACGTTCAGCAGTGGAGTTTGGGCGTAGAACGGGAAGTCGCCCGGGATACGATTGTCACAGTGGCCTACGTGGGCAGCATGGGCACGCACTTGGCCGTCGCCTCGCAAATCAACCAACTTCCGCCGGTGCCTGGCGCCTCGAACCCCTTCAAAAAGGGCCAACCCATCACTTCTGACATCTGCTCTTCCAGTCAAGTTGATCCTTCGAATCCTCGCGACCCTAACGGATCCTTCTCTTTGAATGGTGCACCTTTTAGTTATGGCCCGCCCGGTTCGCCCAACAATGCCGTGGTTTTGGGCCTGATCTCCGCTTGCGATGGCACCCCCGCAGCGCCTGGCCACGAGCCAGTTTCTTTCGACCTCAACGCCCTGCGGCCGTACCAGGGTCTTGGCACCATAACGGCGATCCGGAATTTGGCCAGCTCCACCTATAATTCTCTGCAAGTAACGCTGCGCCACCACACCGGCCCGCTTGATGTGGGGGTTTCCTACACTTTTGGCCACTCGGTCGATACGGCTTCGGACCGCTACTCCTCCACGTTTGTGGACTCGTTCGATCTGCTGGCCAACCGGGCCAGTTCCGACTTCGACCAGCGGCACCTCCTGAACATCAACTATCTCTACAAGTTGCCGATCGTGGGGATGGGCAGAAGAATTGACTCGTTGCTCGGGGGGGGGGATGACACGGGTGAGTCTGGCAAGGGTGGAGCTCCGGGGAAGGCCAACTTTCTGCTCAGCAACTGGACACTTTCGGGCATCACGGTCTTCCAGTCAGGGACTCCATTCAGCATCGTGAATGGCGCCAGCAATTCCGGTATATCGGTGCTGGATAACGCCGGTTTGGCTCTCGGCTTGGGTCCTGATTCCTATCCTGACCTGGCTCCCCAAGGTTCCAGTTGCGTCTCGCCCAGCCTTGCAGCCGGCACCTTTGGTCCAGTGCTGGGCAATCGCTGCAGGTACATTGCCCCGCAGGGACTCACGCAGGGCGATGCTGGCCGCAACGCGGCGCGCAATCCGAACCGGTTGAACTTCGATTTGGCCCTGCTCAAGGACTTTAAGGTGTGGGGAGAACGCAACCTGCAGTTCCGTGCGGAGGCTTTTAACGTCTTCAATACCACGCAGTTCCGTATCTACGATCCCGTCAAGGGAAATACCTCGAGCAATACGATCAGTTGCTACGGAGATTGGGACTCACTCTATACGGTAGGGGTCTCTTTTAGTGCCGGAGATCCGAGATGCGATGTCGGCAACGGGTTCCTCCGCCCTGTCGACGCCCATCGGCCGCGTACGTTGCAGTTTGGGTTGAAGTTTGACTTTTAATCAACGGGCGCACAACCACAAGTTGGCCTGGGCTGAAAGCAATTGTTTTCAGTCACTCAAAACCATAGGAATGGGAAGGATATGAAAAAGCTCTGGCTTGCTTTCTTGATAATGCTTTTGGCAGTTGCCCCAGGATGGGCAGTACTGGGCGAATATGCGTCGTCGATCGACCTGGACCAGCAGGTCCTGCATGGTGAGCGGCGGGAATCAGCTCGTCAGGGTTTTAGTGTCCACGAGCTGACCGCGCCGGACGGCCTGGTGGTGAGGGAATTCGTTTCGCCCGCAGGCTTGGTCTTTGGTGTTACATGGCAGGCGCCGCGGATGCCGGATTTGCAGCAGGTGCTGGGGAATCAAAATGTGACGGAACTGCAGCAGGCGCTCGCCGCGCTGCCCCGCCGCCACAGTGGCGCCCCTTTGATTGTTCGAACGTCCAGGCTGGTGTTCGTCAGCGGTGGTCATATGCGCTCCTTCCGTGGGTACGCATACGTGCCCAGCCTGGTTCCGGCCAACATCAGTGCGGAGGTTATGCATGACCCGCAAAATTAAGGTGGCTGCCCACCGGATTCCCATTCTAGTTTCCACCGTGGCGATGATATTGTTGGTTCTGACGGGCTGTGGCGGGGGCGTGGGCAATCAGATCCTCCCCTCCAACACGCCGATACCCTCCGTTGCTGCAAATACGACGCCGGTAACTGTCGGACAAACCACCACGGGTGGTCACACCAACGGAATTTTCACCTCGGTCACGGTTTGCGGTCCGGATATTCTTCCGGTGGGCCAGAACCCTCCCTACGGCCCCCCTCCGACCCCGACGTGCACGACCATCCCCAATATCCTGGTGGATACGGGTTCCGTAGGACTGCGCTTGCTAGAGTCGGGACAGGTGGACGCCCTGAATCTGCCCTTGGTAACCGACAGCAACAACAATCCTTTGCAGGATTGCGTGCAGTTTGCCGATTTCTCATTCGTTTGGGGGCCAGTCGCGAGGGCCACTGTTCATATCGCCGGAGAAGTGGCGGCGCAGGTACCGCTCGACAATGAAATTGCCAATACCGGGATTCCGGTCCAGATCCTCACCCTACCTTACAATCTCTCCACCGCCGCACCCGCGAATTGCCTTTCGTCCTCCCTGGAAGGAGGTGCGCCGATTGCCGCGAACACGTTATCAAACCTGGGAGCAAACGGCATTCTGGGTGTCGGGAGCTCTCTGCAGGACTGTGGCGCCGCGTGCGATTCCAGTACACCGCGCAATCAGTATTACTATTGCCCGTCCAACCTTTGCTCGGCTGCCTCGGTCCCCTTGGATTTACAGCTCTGGAACCCTGTGGCGGCCTTCGCATATGATAACAATGGACTTGCCTTAACTCTTCCCATCGCGAGCCCCCGTGGGTCGTCCCGACTCACCGGCTCGCTGGTCTTTGGCATTGGTACGCAAGCGGACAATACCTTGAGCACCCAACAGATCTTTGCCATGGATGCCTTCGGCAATTTCCCCCAAGTCACGCTAACTCAAACAGTTGACCCAAGCCTCCCCGCGAACCTTCTTGCCAACTACCTCTCTCCACAGAACGGCAGCTACATTGACAGCGGCTCACCTGCCATTTACTTTTCCGACGCGCAAAGCCTCGGTATGGCCCCTTGTTCAAATACTGTGAACCTCCTCGGCCCATTATATTGCCCGAACACGATCACCAGCTATTCCGCGAATATATATGGGACGAACAAAACGCAGAGTGTTTATTCCTGGAATGTCGCAAATGCCGACACTCTATTGGCAAGCGGGAACTCGGTTTTTGGTAGTTTGGGTGGGGACACCGGAATTAACCTTTCAACCGATTACGTGGACTTTGGTTTGCCCTTCTTCCTGGGCCGTACCGTCTATGTGGGGTTCGCTGGGACTGCCCTTGTTTATCCACCCCAGGTTGTTAACCCCATTACTTACCCAAACGGATTTTGGGCATTTTGATCTGAGTCCAGAGGGATTCTTAAGGATGAATTTCCCGGGGGCGCATCTCCATTCGATGGGTTGCGCCCCTGAACTTTTTCTGCTCGGGGGCTCGTAGCAAGCGGCAGCGGATGTGTATATGCCAATAGCTGCCGCGAATTCCCCCCTTCGCGGGGGCGCAATTCCAGGAGTTCATCTTGAGGGTGTCAGGAGTAGCCGGAGCACAAGAAAACGACCTGCTTTTTCTCCAATTTGCCGTTTATCCCCAGGAATTGTAGTCGCGGACCGCATTGAGGCCATCGGAATTAGAGTGAAACCCCTGTTGCACAAACGGACATTCAGTCCCAGCCCCCTTCCGCCGCGGTGAATTCTGTACCGCCCAGTGCTTGGCAAAGCCCTCGCCGAAGCGAGGGCTTTTTTGTTTCTATACAGTGTAGACACCCTACGGCAACCGTTCCGCGCTGTCGCCGACCACATAGATCATCAGCCAGGGATACTGGCCACTCTGCACGCTGTAGGGCTCCACATAAGTATAATGTTGATCTTTAAAGGCGATGGTGGCGGGGGAATCATCGTAAGCAAGATCGACCAAATTTTGCGTCAGTTTTGCCAGATTCGGGTTGGCGAAGGCAAGTTCTCCCCATCCCTGTACTGCTCCTGCCGTCAGGCAGTTGATGGGACTCTGCAAGGCATTGCAATACTGCTCCGGCGGGTATCCGTCAGCCAGTGAAGGGTCTCCTACGTCAAACCATCCATCACTTCCGTCGAGGAAGTTGCTGAAGGCCGGCAATTGCGCATCGCCGTTAAAGGCCAGATGAACATAGGTGTTTGCCAGGGCAACAAGATCGTTGAGTTTGGGGAAGCCGGCACCGGTGGCCGACTGCGTCTCATAGAGAGAGCGAAAAACAATGGGAAACCGATAGGAATGGTCGATGTCCCACATCAACCCGGCCTGAGGATTCGGCGCGGTAGGCACGGCGGGTCCCGTGTCGGCGGTGTATGCCAGAGTGGGATAATCGTCCAAGTCGCCGGCAAAAGCGGAAAGCACATCAGCGCCATCCGGGGCGACCACATGGTGGCATCGCGCTTGCATCAAACTGACCCCGGCCAGCACTGCTTGCTGGAGTTGCGCCCTCGAGCTGCTGTCGAGAATCGCCAACTCGGGAGCCGCTGCATCTGCTCCCAGAACTTCTGCTGAATCAGCCACCAACCAGAGTTCCGTGTCGGTCATTGCGGCTTGATACTTGTAGGGATGGGGCGGCTCGTAGCCGGTTTGGGCAAGGAATTGCCATGCCGAAACAACCGGCTGGGGGATATTGGGATTTTGGTAGTGTGACCACGGATAGGATCCATACATCAAACGCAAGAGTTGATCAGTGACCAGGAAACCGCTGAAGCCTTGCACGAACTGGAGCAGCGGCGCAGTTCGGGAAGCCGCCGGCAATTCGGCGATGGCTCGCAGGAGTTGTGAGGCTTGGGACAAATATTGGGCGTTGGCCAGCACATCCTCAGTGACCTCCATCCGGGTGCTGCTGTAAGGCTGATACCATGCGAAAGTGCGCGCCGTTGATGGCCCGCTAAGAAGGACCACCGGATTGGCACCTGCGTTCTGAATCATCGTCCCGACCGTCGTGGTGCGCCACTGCAACATGCCCATGTGAAAGTTGGCCAATCGCTCCATGAGGGCGATGTCTGTCCGGGCGATGGCCATGCGCGTGGCAGGGCGGAGGAACGGCTCCAGGTCATAGATCTGTACGCCAATTCCCGTCGCGGGCGGTGCCCAGCTGGGTACTGGACTCCAGGTTCGTGCGTTGTCGTCCCATCCCAGTCCGGAGCGATCCTGAATGCTCGGTGTAATCACCGCCTCCCAACTGGAAAGTGCCTGGGCGTAGGTAACGCCAGCCAGGGGAGGGGTTGGCGGATTGACCACAGTGACCGCCGCGCTCCCGTTGATGTCACTGTTCGCTGAGCTGGATGCGGAAATGGTCACCATCGCGCCTGGATTGATGGCGGGGGCGGTATAAATCCCCTGCTGCGAGATCGTCCCCGAAATCGAATTCCCCCCCACAATTCCGTTTACCCCCCATTGGATTCCAGGCCCACTCGGTCCGGTAAGTGCAGCTGTAAACGCCTGCTGCCCGCCTGCCTGTACCGTGGCCGTCGTGGGGGCGACAGCAATCGTGGGAGGGTTGACGGTCACGGTGGCACTGGCAGATGAGTTGGAATTTGCCACGCTGACCGCCGTTATTTCCACCGTGGTGGTCGTTGGAACATTTGTAGGGGCAATGTAGACACCATCCGTGTTGATGACCCCGGGGCTGACAGCGATGGCAGCTGAATTGCCAGAACTCCCAACCAGGCCCACGCTCCACGTCACGTTCCTGTCGGATGCTCCCGTGACCGTCGCGATGAATCGTTGACTCCCTCCCGCGGGCAGGGTCGCGCCGCTCGGGGTGAGTGCAATTGCCACCTGGGGAGTACTGGCGGAGGGCATTGTCCCCCCTGACCCGCCGCACCCCTGCAAGGCGCACAGACCCAGCAGGATTACGATCAATTGCCCTCCTACACACACTGGCTCCGAAGCTCTTCTCATGGACACGAGTGGGGGAGCCCCAGAGGGCGAAGGCAAGGAAGATACGGTGGGCAACGAAATGCGCCCGGGCAGGTTCAAACTCCTGAAGTTATTGATTTGAGACGCTTGATTCATCCCGAAGTGGGCAACACCTTGGTCTGTGGGCATTGGCGGTTACTCTCCAATGTTACAAATACATTACAAATATATTACACCAATGTTACAGCAATTGGAACAAATTTCGGTCGTCACGGTAATTCCTTCAGCCGAACCAAGGACGTTCACCGGTCCAATGCGCTCAACTCAGTCCTCCAGCACGGGGTTCCGGGCGTCTGGAGGTGGGCTTGGTGAAGGGAGGTTCTGATGGTTGCCCACCACCGTCCCTGGCACTCCAGCCCGGCGGGAGGAGAGTGGGCAACGACTCAAGTACCGCCCATCGAACCTATCGGCAATCGCGAGGAAACCTGTAGTCTCCCCCTCGCGCACCTTGGTCCCGGAACGCCCTCCCTTTCCATCAATCTTCCATCTCCTTTGCTTTTAGACACTTATGTCCAGCGTTTGGCCGTATCATTGCCAGATATATAGGCTATTATTGATGTTGGGGTTCAGCGGAGGGGGGCGTAGACCGTGGATGGGATCTTTGCTGGAACTTTGGTAAAGGGGTTGTCGGTGAGAGGAGGCGGGACGGTCGGTCGGGGCGTTCAAATGGCTTGACGCCAGAATGAGCTTTCAGCCACCGTGGGTCAGAATTCGCCAGTGGGTTTACCCCATGCTAATTGTCTAATGGAATTCTAATACGCCAAGGGGGTAATCGGATGCAAGTCGAGAGGAGATTCACATTGTGAAGAACCCTGCCATCGAGGGATTACTGTTCAGGCGGCTGGCGGTAAGTGCCCAACGGGGGATTCCGTTGGATATTGACCCATCAAGCGGCGGTATTCCATGGGCATCAACCACCGCACCAGAGGCCGGAGAACAGGTTGAAGCGCGATGAAAGCAGGATACGAAACGTGCCGATAGCCGAGTTCTGACTTGTAGTGCTCCAATGAATCCTTCAAGCTTCGAAACCCATCGCATGCCTTGTGGATCTGTTCATGGTTTCCGCAGATTTTCACGTAGGCGTAATTGAGCGCGCTCCTGGGCGTCCGCGCATTGAAGGACGAGTCGCTGAATGTGTAGGAGACGTTCGCCACTCCTTCAACGGCGTCTATTATCTGGAAGGCGACAAGCTGGTTTTGAGCATAGGCGCCGAGGATGAGTTTATACGGATGATGGAAGGTACGGGTAATCCACCGCTTAAACACTTCCGGATTTTGGCGTTTGGTGCGGAGGTCCTTCGTTTTCTTCTCCCAATCAAGGTAGATGCGAAACCCGTCGCCGAGTAGATCGTTAAGTTCGGCGACGCGGCCAATCCGAAAGAAGGCCAACGCCCGTCGAATTTCACGTCTTTTATTGGCCTTGAGCGACTCCATTTGATAACTCGCCGGGTTTGACACCTCGTTCGTCACAATCACACCATTGCCTGAAACCCCCTCCGGGACCATGTGGTAATACCCGCCTACCGCCCGCCAGGGATTGGGTCGGGCTTGATGGGGGACAATGCGCGTCATGAAACCTGCCGGCAGGTAGAAGAATGGCTTCACTTCACGCCACCACACTCCACCTGAGAAATGGAGACGCTCTCCCGCTCTCCTGTCTTCTACAACCATTTCCTCCATGGTCATGTTGTGTAAGTGGACCGAAGAAATCGTCTCCAGGTTTTGTTCCGTAAGATCCATGTGCTCCTCTTCCCATCAATGACTCGCAGCCCAGCTCTATTTCGTAAACGGATGAATTCCCCCCGCTGGTGCATTTCTGTTCCCGGCAAGACTTGGTCAAAACAGGCTCCGCAGGCTGTTTCAATGGCACCTCCAAATGCGCGCCGATACTTTGCCATCGATGGCCGCAACGGGACTGAATCCAGTTGTGGCGTCAACGAGGCTGGCGTACAGAGGATTCACAAAGATGAAATAGGTCTTGTGCAGCCCTTTCCTTCCGGCCAACTTGTCGAGCACCGGACGCAGAACTTCGGGCGAGAATGGATTGAAAACATAGACCACGAGGTTTCCCTCGGGGAAAAGGAAGTTCGCGGCATCTTCCAGGATGATCTCCGCTCCCTCGATCCCGCACGCCAGCAAATTCCGGCGTCCCGCTTCGACGAGTTCCCTGGCAAACTCAACGCCAACAACTCGGCAAAATCCATGGTGGGACGCCACCATCAGTGCCCGCCCTTTGCCGCAACCAAGGTCGATGAAAGTGAATGTGGAGAAGTCCTCTGATATGCGTGCCAGCGCCCACTCAATCCATGCCGGATCACTCGGTGAATATGCTGCTCCGAACTTCGCATTGGGAGAATCTATGGACATGTGCCAGAGGCTAATGGTGCCACTGGTGTTCACCTTCCACGTTCTGTCAAAGTCGTCGTCCAAAAGGTCGCCCCTTTTCACCATGCGGCCTGCATAGGCAACTGCACCGGTGAAAGCGCGCCTGACACCATCCCTGCGAGCCATCTCCACAAACTTGTGAAATGCCATGTCAATGCGCTTGGCGAAACGGCCTATCACCTGCTTCATTGCCCCGGCTCCCTTTAATCCCGGTTTTGCGATTTTCCGCCTGCCGCCGCCAGGCCTTCTTGGGCCTTGAGAGCAACCCGATCCGTTGGAACCCGCTTTTCACAAGACGGTTGTTAAGTTGGCCCTGTGGGCTGATGGGATTCATCACAAGGTCCTTTATGGGAGGAAGCAAAAACACCAGCTCTCCCCCCGGTGTCTTGCGCAGAATGCCCACAAAGGCGCGAAATATGGAGTTATTTGCAACTTACATGGGCGCGGACTCCAAAGTCAACACCAATTCGCGTCCGCAACGGAGCGGGCGTTATTTGGCATGTTGGTGCAACCCGGGCGAAATCGATTTGTAACATCGGCGAGCAAAAATGGCTGTATTCGGAAGATGAGCCGAATGCCCACCTCTCGCCACCGCTGGTGGGAAGAGGACGTGGACGCAATGGGCGGCATGATCCAGGCGCCCACTTCCAATACGATGACGGGAAATTCGGGATGGAGTGCGCCCCGTCCCAGCACTACTGTTCTCTGGAGGCTTACAAGGAGAAGTCCGATGTGCCACTGCCCCACTAGCTCCCGCAAGAGTCCCACCTGCCTCCCCCACGCAGAGCCGATAAGATGGAAAGGACGCTTTCAGCCTTCGGAACAGGGCTATATTCTCCTGGAGCTGATCGCCGCCATAACGATCCTCCTGGTGCTGGCCAGCATGGCCGTGCCGCTGGCGCGGGTGCAAGTGGTTCGAGGGCGGGAGATCGAGCTCCGGCGCGATTTGCGCGAAATGCGAGAGGCAATCGACCGCTACAAGCAATTATCCGATGCCAATTTCATCCCTGGCAAAGTGGATTCCTTCGGGTATCCGCCTGATCTGGAAACCCTGGTTGAGGGAGTGTCCATCCGGACCAACGCCAAACTGAAGTTCAAGTTTCTGCGGCGGATCCCCATTGACCCCATGACGGGAAGCACCGACTGGGGGTTTCGGGCGGTGCAGGACGACATCGGCTCGCGGGGTTGGGGCGGGCAGAACGTCTTTGACGTCTATTCGAAGAGCGAAGGAACCGCACTGGATGGGACCCCATATGCGGACTGGTAGCCCGCGTCCCCCACAGGGAAGATGCCCGAGGGCCTTTGGAGCGGCAAGCTCCTTACGCAATCCTCTCAGGTAATATCCGGGACGGGGAAGGTCCAGGCTGGGCTCGCACCGCAGGCGGGTGAGGGCCAGAGACGCGGACCGTTCACTCTGCTGCGGTTTCCACCAGCGGCCGAGGCAGGCTGCAAATATCTGATTTGTTTTCAATCGTTTATTGGCTTTTCTTGGAAATCCTCATAACTCCTTTGTTTTCATCAACTACTGAGGAGCACTTTTTCTGGCCCTTTGTTTTCATCAATATCCTAGGAGCAACCTTCATTTTTAACATCTTTTTGTGTTGGTGAATTTCGTTGCTGATTTGATGGTTTTGGGGGGGATTTTGCGGGAGTGCGGTGCTGCGCCGGGCCTTCATCGCACTACTAGCCTATACCTTTCGACCTATTTTGTCAAGAGACAAAGTGTCGATTGTCGCAGCCACGTGAGAAGTTCCTGTAGCAGCAAAGTAGAAAGTTCCTGTTGGAAACCGTCAAACTGGCGGGATGAGAAAACAGGAGACCTTGGCGA
>Ga0302320_10003433_pt1 | contig 36903 bp, 23 predicted proteins | sample Bog_T0_3_FD_202130 | JGI IMG/M metagenome (GOLD analysis project Ga0302320, IMG submission 202130) | Peat permafrost microbial communities from Stordalen Mire near Abisko, Sweden - Bog_T0_3 | ecosystem: Environmental > Terrestrial > Soil > Wetlands > Peat | place: Sweden: Abisko, Stordalen Mire...
CTTTTTATTTTCATTCTCGCGGTTTTCGTGGGTTTTGAAGTCATCTCCAAGGTGCCTTCGATGCTGCACACGCCGCTGATGTCCGGCACCAACGCCATTCATGGCATCATCCTGTTCGGCGGCATTCTGGTGCTGGCGGACGCGGCCACGCCGCTGGCGCAGGCCCTCGGGTTTGTCGCCGTGGTGTTCGGTTCGGCCAACGTGTTCGGCGGATTCATGGTCACGGACCGGATGCTGCAAATGTTCAAGAAAAAGAAATCACCATGAGTTCCATCATCGCCCTCATCTTCATTGGCGTCGCGGTGCTGTTCATTATCGGCATCAAATTTCTGAGTTCGCCGAAGACCGCGCGGACCGGAAACCTCATTGCGGCGGGCGGGATGTTCGTGGCCCTGGTGGCGCTGCACAAGACGGACGGCAACTCCGTTTGGACCCAGGGATGGTCGTTGAATTACACGCTCCTAGCCATCGGCACCATCGTGGGCCTGGTCATCGGCGCGATTGGCGCGTACTCGGTGAAAATGACGGCGATGCCGCAAATGGTGGCACTCTTCAACGGCCTCGGCGGCGGCGCGGCGGCGCTGGTGGCGAGCCTGGAATTCACCGGCGCCAAGACAGATAAGTTTGAACTCGGCGGCCTAGTTGTCACCTTGACGGGGCCAAACGAGCCTTCCAAGTTCATCGCGGTTTGCATGTTGTTCGCCACGCTCATCGGTTCGCTGTCGTTTTCCGGCAGCATCATCGCGTATCTGAAACTGCAGGGGAAATTTGAGAAACCGCACACCTTCCCCGGGCAGAATTTTCTGAACGGCTTGATTTTGCTGGTGATTCTCGGGCTGTGCGGCTGGCTCACGTTCAACGCGACCGCCGGCAACGCCGTTACGGCGTTCATCGTGATGTTTGCGCTCGCGCTGTTTTTCGGCGTCGCGATGGTCCTGCCCATTGGCGGCGCGGACATGCCCGTGGTGATCTCGCTGCTCAACTCGTTCACGGGGCTGGCCGTCGCGGCGGATGGTTTTGCCATCAACAACCTGGCGATGCTCGTGGCAGGCACGCTCGTGGGTTCGTCCGGCACACTGCTGACGCTGCTCATGTGCAAGGCCATGAACCGCCCGGTCACCAATGTCTTGTTTGGCGCGTTCGGCTCGGCCGGCGGCAGTCACGCGGCTGCGGCCGGAATTGTGGGCACCGTGAAACCCATTCAAGCCGACGAAGCCGCGCTGCTGCTCGCCAACGCGCAACGGGTGGTGATCGTGCCCGGCTACGGCATGGCGGTGGCGCAGGCGCAGCATCAGGTGCGCGAGTTGTCCGAGGAACTCGGCAAGCGCGGCGTGGAAGTGCAATTTGCCATTCATCCTGTGGCCGGGCGCATGCCGGGGCACATGAATGTGCTGCTGGCCGAGGCGAACGTGCCTTACGATCAGCTCATCGAGATGGAGCAGATCAATCCCTCGATGGACCGTGTGGACGTGTGTCTGGTGATCGGCGCCAACGACGTGGTGAATCCCGCGGCGCGCGAGGAAAAATCCAGTCCGATTTACGGCATGCCCGTCATCGAGGCCGACCGCTGCCGGGCCACCATCGTGCTCAAGCGCTCGATGGCGGCGGGTTTCGCCGGCATCGAAAATCTTCTCTTCTACAAGGACAACACGCGGATGCTGTTCGGCGACGCCAAGGCTTCGCTTAATTCGCTGGTCGCGGCGGTCAAGGCGAACTGAGTGGCACGCATAGTGGCGCGGGCGGTCTGCCCTTGCCGCCAACCGCGGTTCGCCATGATCCCCAATCAGTTCCGGACGGCGGTTCGACCAGGTTCATGCTGGGGCTCATCCTATGCGGGCTTGGCCTCTGGCGGAAAAAATTGAATCGGCGGAACGCTGCCTCGGTGGCGAACGTAGGAAAAGCTTTAGGCCGCATGCGCTTTTTTCCTGCCCATGTGTGGCGCTTTCGCCAATAGATTCCCGCCCGCACCACCGCTATGGTTAGCAATATGAAATTAGCTCCGACCCAAACTCAAAGTGAGGAAATGGATATCCCCTCCTTGTTTCAAATCGCCACCCACTTTGATGATTTATTTCCCCCCGATGGATTGGCGCCGCGCATCTCCAAGCTCCCCCGAAAACTTCTGGCCAGGTTCATGTCGCAGCCGGAGAAGCTGAGGGCAGCGCTGCAATCCAACAGCCTTGAAAACATCAGGTTTACCGCGACCCACGGCGTGCCGGGCCATACCAGACGAGCAGAATAATGGAGGCATTATTCCGTCACAAAATTGCACCGCATGAAATCAGCACCGGCCAAAGCGGCGAGCGTTGCAGCAGCGCTCTTGCGCCAACCGGATTGTCAGGCCGGGGCGCTCGGAGTCTGCAGGCAGGAGGCTGGGTACAATCGTAAAGAGCTTCTCCAGTTTATCTTGGCGATATTCTTGGTGGTCGAGCTGGTTCTCGCCATGATTTTAGGAGGCCTGCTTGGTGACGAGGTTGCCGGGGTTTATACGGGGGGATGGCGCACGGTGGTTTTTGGGATCGTTGGCATTGCGGGGACCGTCGCATCGTTTCTCACGTTTTTGATTGGATTCGGGTGTCTGTACACTTTCTTGCGTCAAAGCGAGGTTCCCAAAGCACCCCATGATGAAAAGGATAGACCCCACATTTCCTGACCATTCTGCAAAGCTAGGGCCGATGGTGTTCGTTGCCCCTTCCGCAGTGGACGTGACTTTCCCCGGGCGGCCCGATCCTTCAGGTTACCGGCGGTCGCATCGAATGTTCACGGTGTTTCACGTGTCCGTGTTGGTGGGGATTGGCGGGGGCGTCGCGCTCGGCTGGACTCACGGCACCCAGTTGTACGGGCCTGCCGGGGGACTCGCTGCAGCGGTTGCAAGCGGTTACGCCGGTTTCCTCGTTGGCCGGCTGCCGGAACTGGTGGTGCTATGGTCGCTCTGCGGCAGCCTCGCTTCGAAGACTTCGGACCAGCTGCATGCGCTGCTTCATGGCCCGGACTGTCAGGCGCCAAACCTGGTCTTGTTGGAGTTGCAGCGGCGGGGTGAGGATGTTCGTTCAGAGCTGGGATTGATCTTGGATTTGTTGGTGTCGGAAGATTTTGCGCAGCGGGGTCGTGGCTGGGCCGCGATGAGCTCGGCGTTTCCGGATTTGGCCGGACAGGCCAGGGATTACCACCTCGGCGATTCAGTTGGTGAATGCCGGAGAAAGACGGAGGCGCTGCGGCACATGGCCTCGGAGTTCATGAGACCAGATGACCGGTAGTTTGGACATGATAGTTTCTGCTTGGCGCGCGTGTGCAGTCTGTTTTAGTCGCAGCCCTTTTACGGCGCGCCTTTATACTGGTCGTTATAACTATCCCAATCGTGGGAGGCTTTAGGGTTTTCGTCGCGGCCCTTGGCAGTGTGATCAAGGAGATTGCAGGTGGTGTTCATCAGATCAATCCCCCGCTCAAAAGCGGAGCAGGTGTGGTAAATGCCGCCGTTCCCGTCGCGATAAAACGCACTGACGCCTTCCCGCTCGACAATATCCATCTCCAAGGAACCAAAAATACCATCAGGCACATTCCCCAAGCAGGGTGTGATAATAATGCGCCTTTGCTAAAGGATTTCCTTTGGTTGCCGGCCGGGTGTGTCCCCAAAATGGGGGCGCAAGAATGCAACTTGCACGCCGTCGAACGAATGTATGCGTGCATTTTACAACCCCTGTGTGACATCACAGCGGCAGCAATAACCGCCAAGTCCTTGATTCGGCCGAACAAACTTACGTTCAACTGGGCGGCACATAATTTGCGAAAAGAAGGAAATTGGCCGTGTGAAGGAGCGCGGCTGACAAGCACAACCGGACAAGATCTAAGCAGGCTGGCAGCCAGAATATGAATATCGCGCATTCAGACCACGAACCGGGCAGCTCGGCAGCAAAACTGGCTGTCCAGTTTATTTCCAGCCCGCCACTACAGTTCCAAGTCAATAATTCAATGAACAACCCTGGCAATACCGCAAAGGCGCGAGGCCGGGCACGCGGATCACACCCAACCTGCAGGCGGGCCACTTCAGGAAAGACGAGTCGTCCTTGGCGGATCTGGCAGCCAATTCGGTAAAGTTGCTGGCAGACTTTACGGGGTGGGCGAGGAATTCAAGCAAAATGCAAGGCCCGCCGGAAACCCCTTGCAAAAAACAATTCGCTCCGCGCTTGGAATTCAATCCCAGCCTCAAAAGTGCGACGAAAGCTGGGTTTAAGAATTGGCACGCATTTGGCTGGAGCATGGCAAGGAAAAACGCGGCCAGGGTAGAACCGCAAAAACCAAATGAAAGGAATGCACTATGAGCACAATTAATCGCTGGAAGGCCCTGTTTATTGTAATCGGCACGGCCGGGATTGCCAGTTTGGCACTTGGTCAAGATACTACCACCAATTCAGTGGTAAACAGCAGTTCGTCAGATGAGACGGATCGTCCCTTGTACCATTCGCAAGAGTTATCAATTGACGGGTTCGCCAGCGGCACTCTGGGGGAGCACTACTTTGACCATTTTAACCTGCATACCTTGAGACATGACGCGCGATTTGGGGCAGGCATTGGCGCAAATTATTTCTTTTGCCGCTACCTTGGCCTCGGCGGCGACGCCTACAGTGAAAGCGTGACGCGCGGCGAATTCGTTGACGCGGCGTCGGGGAACCTGATCGTGCGCGTGCCGATTTTCAACACGGGGATCGCACCCTACGTTTTCGGAGGCGCAGGCCATCAATTTGATTTAGTTCAGCAAACTTTCGGGCAGGCCGGTGGAGGCATTGAATTCCGGTTCGTACGCCACATAGGTTTATTTGTGGATGCGCGGGCTGTGTTCCCGGAAAAGACCAAGACTTACGGCGAGGCGCGAGCCGGCCTGCGCATAAGCTTTTGAAACCTGAGGAAAGGAAAAAACTATGAAAACATGTAAATACTGTCTGACAGCATTATTGGTCGGAACGACGGTGATGGTTTGGGTTGGCTGCGGAAATAATTCCACGAACCAACCCACCTCCACCAATTCGGTATCTGGCACCCTGCCATCCACCAATAGCAGCGACACCAATCTGCCGCCGACGACCAACCCGCCCGCAGTTCATTAAGGGGTTTATGTCAAGCCAAGGTGAACCGGAAAATGTGAGCGAGGCATGTTGTGAAAACAACCCTGTCCATACTCTTGATGCTGGTTCTATCCGCGCTTTGCGCACCGGCCATGGGCCGATTGGATGCGCTTTCAGAAATCGAATCGCGTAACAACGATCTGGCCATCGGGTCGCAGCACGAAGTATCGCGCTATCAGATTCTGCCGGTGTTTTGGACCCAAGCTTGGGGCCAAAACAAACCGCGAGGCACTTATCGGAATCCCACCAATCCAGCCGCCGCCAGGATGGTAGTGAACTGGATCATGCAGCCCCGCTGCCGCGCGTTCGAAGCACGTTACCGTCGTGCCCCGGACGATTTTGAATTCTATATCCTTTGGCATCGGCCTGCGTGTTACATTGGTCTTCTCGTTCCCCGCCGCATTTCAGCGGCTGAAGCCGACCGCGGCCGCCGCTTCGCCTTCCTTTGCCAAACGCGCATGGAACTGGCGTCAGCCCAATAACGACCTGATGGGTTGCAAACTGCATGGATGATAGGTTCATCCAGTTGCAGTTTGCGGTGCATTTGGAGCGAACGCAGGCAAAGCGGTCAGGCCTTCGCGTGGCACGAGGTTCGCTTAATCCTAACCAGTTGGCTAAAACAAACAATCAACCAAAAATGAAGATTATGAATACGACCAGAGTAAAAGAATGGATGGTAGCCGGGGCGACGGCGATAACAGCGACCTTGGTTTTCGGCGACGCTGCAAACCAGCCGGCAACCTTGGCCACTCCGGCAGACCACGCGACGCCGACTGCCGGACCGGAGAAATGTTATACGGGCACGGTAGTTACCGTTGACCCGAAGGAACGCAGGTTGAGCGTGAAAGAATGGGCGCTGTCGAGGAAGACATTCACGTTGGGAGACAACTGCGCCTACGCGTTGTTGTTCACCACGGTGGCAAACAACCATGGCACGGCGAATGATCTGCGTCCGGGTGAAAAAGTCACCGTCGGCTACCAGGACGCGCACGGGGTGCTGATTGCCGACCGGATCGAACAGCTACCAGTGAAGCTCGAAGGCACGGTGGCGGCGATTGATCCGGACAAACACGTGCTGGCTTTGCAGCGGCGGGGCTCGGACCGTGACTTGTCAATCGGGGCCGATTGTATCGTGCTGCTGCGTGGTCAAAAGCCCGGAGCGTTGTCCGATATCCATCCTGGTGATTATGTGACAGTGACATACGAGACACCGGGAGACAGGCCGACGGCACGGGAAATTGCGCTGACGAGCCTGACCTTCATTGGCAAGCTGACGGCGATTGACTTGGGCGAAAAGACTGTCAAAGCCAAAGCACAATATGAATCCAAGAGATTCAACGTGGCGGACAATTGCGCGATTGTGATCAATGGCAGGTTGGACGGCAAGTTGAGCGATTTGACGCCGGATGAAAAATTGGTCTTCAGTTACGACGAGATCAACGGTGTCAATGTGCTGAACCGGATTGGTACGTCGCCGAAGGAGATGCAGCCCAAGAAGATGAGCACGTCACCGGCTTATCCTGGTTATCCGGGTTCTCCGATGGGATATTAACCTGGCAGGAACCAGCCGGATGACTGTCTGCGCTACGCTCCGGTTCAGGGAAAGCGTCGTGGCTGCCTGTTTGTTGACGGCCTTATCGGTTGGCTCACAAACCGTGCCAGTTTCGGAGAATCTCTGGCGTCTCACGGCGCAGGAAGACACCGACCGCGATCAGCATATCACAGTGCAGGACCATACCACGCCGTTTGCATTGCGCGGCCAAAACGGCGTGGTGTTGCGTATTCTCACCAATGTCTATCAAATGTCCCTGGTGTTGCAGGAGCTCAAACGCGCTGAGGACCAGCATCAAGCGGCGTCCGCCCTGGACCAGCTTCAGCTCGACGAAAATGTCGTGGATCACACGCATCGTTATATCCGGGATTATTCCTGGAGTGCGTTGACGCGGCGCATTGACGCGCAGCATCTGGATGCGGGAGTTCGCGACGCCAAAAACGGGGCGAAATATGATTATCTTTATGTGCCATCCGCGGATCCAGTGGCGATAACCTACTTTAAGTCCTTCGAGAGTTCCAATGCTGGCCGACCACGTTCACCCGCGTTAAAAGTCGTAATCCTGCCGCCGCCGGAGAAAATCACAGGCGAATTTGTTCGCAATCTTGACGGCAGGCATGGGCTGCTGAGTCTCAAGTTGGAACTCAATGCCCAGAGCGAGCCGGTTTGCGGTGTGCCTTACGTTGTGCCCGGTGGGCGCTTCAACGAATTGTATTGCTGGGACAGCTATTTTATTGTGCTCGGATTATTGCAGGATTGCCGCGACGAGCTCGCCCGCGGGGTGGCGGACAATCTGCTTTATGAGATGAAATATTATGGAAAAATTCCGAACGCCAACCGCACTTATTATCTCACCCGCTCGCAGCCGCCTTTGCTGACGAGCATCATCCGCGCGATTTATGATTCGGGCAAGACCGACCGGGCCTGGCTGGCATCCGCGCTGAGTGCCGCGCTGGCAGAATACCAGAATGTCTGGCTGGGCAAAGATCGATTGGTGAAAATTGGCGATTATGAATTGAGCCGGTATTGGGACAGCGGAGAAGGCCCTTGCCCCGAAGTTGAACCCGGCCATTACGATGAACAAATGCAGCCATGGCTGGCGCAGGTGAAACTTGGAAATCCAGTCCTGCCGCTGACGCCATTCCGTTTCCTGAACGAATACTTGTACTGCGGCGAATTTGGGAATCTGAAAGCGGATGGCCTTACACTGGATGATTTTTTCAAGCACGATCGCGCCGTTCGCGAATCCGGACACGACACGACACACCGTTTCGATGACCGCACGGCGGATTTCGTCTCCGTGGACTTGAATGCTTTGCTCTACAAATACGAAACGGATTTCGCCGAGGTGCTCGAAAATGAATTTCATGGCAACCTGCCGGATTTCGGCGGAGGTTTCGGCGGCGCGGGGTTCTGGCGTCAGCGTGCCGCCCAACGCAAACACGCGATGATGGCCTTGATGTGGGACGACCGGCGGGGTTTCTTTTTCGACTACGATTTCGTGAACCACAGGCGTTCAACTTATATTAGCGCCACCGGCCTGTATCCGCTGTGGGCTAAAATGTTCGACCCGAACAATCTGGAGGATCTAAGACGAGCCAGACAGATTGTTGCTTTTGCCGCCGAGAAATTGGAACAGGCCGCCGGTCTCGCGGCGACCGCAAAAGAGTCGGTCCAGTCCTCGCGACGGAAAGATGCGCGGCAATGGGATTATCCATATGGCTGGGCGCCGCACCAGATGCTGGCGTGGCGCGGATTAAAAAACTACGGCCTCGAGGCCGATGCCGCTCGGCTGGCCTACCGCTGGCTTTATACCATTGCCCAAAATGCGCACGACTATGGCGGCATGATCCCGGAAAAATTCAACGTGGTCACTGGCTCGCACGAGGTGACCGTGGAATACGGCAACGTGGGCGCCAAATTTTTCCAGCTTGCGCCGGAGGGCTTTGGCTGGATGAACGCCTCCTTCGAGGTGGGGATGAATTATCTATCACCAGCGCAAGTGGCCGACTTGCGCACGCTGAAGCCGCCGCCCCCAAAATGATTCACACTCCTCCCGCTGGGGCGGAGAGCAAGAAACAAGAACAGTGACAAGCTGCGCCCTGCCGCTGGTTCGCGCCAGTTTTCGCTCGCTTCCCGGGGACAATGTTTTTAAACTGAAATTATTACTATTCAATGACTTGTGGAAAAACTGATTAAGCTTTTTAGTGGTGCGTTTCTTATTCGCGGAACCCCTGTGCTTTTGGCCGCAGTGGCCTTGGCCTGGCTTTGCGGTTGCCGCACCCCGGGCGAACTCGGAGAGCTAACCGTGCGCTCACCCGATGGGACCATCGTCACCCGGATTCAGGCGCAAGGCGCGCTGGCTTACTCGGTTGAGATCGACGGGCAACGGGTGGTGAATGAGTCCCGCCTGGGCCTGAGCCTCTCCCAACCCGCGGGCGAGAAGCTGGGGACGGACGCGAAATTGATCCACGTTGACCGCCGTTCACAAGATCAAACCTGGGAAAACCGCTTTGGCAAACGCAGGCATGTCCGCGATCACTACCATGAATTGCGCCTGAAGTTCAGCGAAAAATCCGGCCGGATTTTCGAGATTGTTTTTCGAGCCTATGACGATGGGGTGGCGTTTCGCTATGTCCTGCCGACGGAGTCCGGACTGACCACGTTTACCCTCGAGCGCGACCTCACGGAATTCGCCTTCGCGGGGGATTACCCTTGTTTCGCCGGCGAACACGAGGGGGGAAGGGTTTCCTAGGGCCGCAGGAATGGCAATTCAAGCCGCGTGACTTGTCGGAGATTACGACAAACGTGGCAGGCCTGCCCTTGCTCGTGCAAACGCCCGCGGCTTGGATTGCGCTCACGGAGTCCGACTTGGTCGATTGGGCCGGGATGTGGGTGGGCGATGCCGAAGCGGCTCGTTCCGGAGTCACGATTCACGCAAGATTGGCGCCGGCCCGCGAAGGAAAAGGCCTCGTCACAGCCAGCGCTCCACATAATTCTCCCTGGCGCGTCCTGATGATTGGCCGGCAGCCAGGGCGGTTGATCGAGAGTGATCTCGTCCTGAATCTCGCCACGCCGTGTCAATTGGCCGATACATCCTGGGTTCAGCCCGGCAAGTCGGCCTGGGACCATTGGTGGTCAGGTGACACGAAATTGGATACCGCCACCATCGAGGAGTACATCCAATTGGCGGCGGACATGGGCTGGCCCTATCAACAGATAGACTGGATGTGGTACGGAAAACCCAATACGCCCGAGTCGGATATCACGAAAGTCACTCCCGCGCTGGACCTGGGCGCGGTGCTGCGTTTCGCGGCGGAGAGGCAGGTGCGCCTCTGGCTTTTTGTCAGTTGGCGTGACGTTGAGCGGAACGATGCCTACAAAAAGGCCTTCCCGCTATACGAGAAATGGGGCATCGCCGGAGTCAAAATTGATGGCATGGAGCGCGACGACCAGTTCATCGTCAACTGGTGCGAAAAAGTGTCACGCGAAGCCGCCGCGCATCATCTCATGGTGAATTTTCACGGGAATGGCAAACCCACCGGCCAGAACCGGACGTATCCCAACGAGATCACTTGTGAAGGGGTGATGGGCAACGAATGGAATAAATGGAGCGCGCTGGTTACCTCGGAGCACAAGCTGACCCTGCCGTTTACTCGTTTTCTGGCCGGGCCGGGCGATTTTACGCCGGGCGGGTTTCTTAATCGTCAGCCGGCGGATTTCAAGATTGTTCCGACCGCCACTGAAGTCCAGGGCACGCGTGCCGCGCAACTGTCGCTTTTGGTTTTATTTGACAGCCCGATCTGTTGTCTTTGTGATCAGCCTGGAAATTATCGCGGCCAGCCAGGCGCCGACTTTTTGAAAATCGTGCCCACCGTCTGGGATGAGACGCGCGTGCTGGACGGCGTGGTGGCGCAACACCTGGTCATGGCGCGGCGGTCAGGCAACGAGTGGTTTCTTGGCGCGGCCACGGACCACCAAGGGCGGCAGATCCCGGTCCGGCTGGACTTTCTTGACCCGGGTAAATGGACGATGAGCCTATGGTCTGACGCGTCCGACAGCGGCCTCAACGCCGAACATTTGCAAACGGATACGCGCACGGTCACCGCGGAAGATACAATTGATTTGCGCCTGGCGCCCAACGGCGGTGCGGTGGCACATTTCTTTAAGTAAATCACCTGCGATTTGGCGAAGCACACTGGTTTGCCATTTAAAGCGGTTTGAGTTTTTGCTTGTTTTTATGACTTCAAACTTATTGATGACGTGCGCGCTCCTGGCGGGAGCGATCCCAATGCCGCGGGCTGCAGCCAAAGAAGCCGGCCCGGCAGAATGGGTTAATATTTCCGATCCGATCATCGCCTCGGTGACCAACTCGGGAACGAAGATCCCCTGGCCTGGGAATACCGCCGGTGTCGCCGTTGATCGAACCACCGGCGCTCTTTACCTAGACCTCCCCAACTTGGGTTTGTGGAAAAGCACCGATCACGGGTCAAACTTTATTCGCGTCGCCGAGGGGCAGGTCAGCGGGCGCAGCGTGTCTGGTTACTCGATGAACTGTGACCCCGCAAGCTCGCGCATGGCCTGCCTGCTGCTGGAAGGCAAGAGCGGCATGACCCTTGATGGCACAAACTGGCAGGCTTTCACCAGCGTGGGCCGCAACTGGGAATACGGCGCGGTGGACTGGTCGGATCCCAAGGCCAGGGCTATTTTCGCCGACCGCCATGAAAGCGACGGTGAAAAGTATGTGTCAAGCGACTCGGGCGCCTCGTGGAAATTAATCGGGAAGCGTCCCGAATTTGCCTCCCTGGGGGTGTTCGATGCCCGCACGCTGGTGGCCGGCCGGGAGGACGGCATCGTGCGAAGCACCGACGGCGGAGAAACGTGGACAAAAACTTCAGGACTTCATCCGATCGGGCGGATTGCCGTTTATTTCAAAGGCCTCACTTACTGGCTGGCCAAAGAAGGGCTCATCACGAGCGCCGACAAAGGGGCGACTTGGCAGAGCATGGGAACCGCCGTGGATGCCCAATGGGGCCCCTTGTTTGGCCAGGATGAAAAGCACATCGTGGTGGCTAACTACAAAAGTTTCCTGCAGACCGCCGATGGAGGCAAAACGTGGAAACTCATCGCACCCATGATTGCATTCAAAGGGGAATGGGTGCCCAAGTTGCCAGGCCAGTACCTGAATATTGGTTGGGACCCCGACTCGAATATTCTCTACGCCTCGCAATTGGGGTGTCCCACCTACCGGCTTCAATTGACTGCGCCTCAGAAATAGCGCGCTGATGCCGGTTATTTCAAGTTTACCAAGAAATTTTCATATGTTATCTCCTGGAAAAATGACCTGTGCCGGGTTGCTCGCGGCGATGGGGTTGGGGCTGAGTGAATTTCCGACAATCGCGGCCCAACCCGACTCGCCCCCGTCATCCGTCCAGGCCACCGCGGTTCCGTTCGTTGACTCTGCTACCCAGATCCAGCGGTTCAACTACGTGATTGGCACGGAGACCTTCCACCCCGCTTACCAGTTTACGCAAAAGCCGCGGCTGCTGGAAACCGCTGAAGCCATCCAGGCAATGGGAGCCACGGTCATCAAATTCGAGATGTCCAGGAAATATGCGAGTCCGACCGGCAACATAGCCACGCCTAACCCCGCCATCCACTCGCTTATGCAGCTGGCTCGCGACGAGCCCACCCATCACGCGGTTTTGGACCTGCCTTTTGCTTACTACCTGATCTGGGCTCATACCTTCAGCAGCGCTGGGGATAAAAGTTGGCGCGGGGGTTTTCCCAAAGAGGCGCAAGCTAAAGAATATCGCGAGATATATGATTTCGCCTCCTACCTATTAAAGACCTATAGCCACACGGGGAAAACCTTTTACCTCGGGCACTGGGAAGGCGATGGTTGGCTGCGAGGCAGCGTCCGGCCGGAGGACGATGTCAACGTGACCCCGCAAGCCGTCCAAGGCATGATAGATTGGTTGAACACGCGACAGCGCGCGATTGATGATGCCAAACGCGACACCCCTCACAGCGGAGTAGAAGTCTGGCATTACACCGAAGTCAATCACGTCAAATTGGCCATGCAGGGCCGCAAGGCACTCGTCAACGAAGTCCTGCCCAACACTCACGTTGATTATGTTTCCTATTCCAGCTATGACACCGAACGCGATCCGGAAGAACTTAAAGCGGCCTTAAGCTTTATCGAATCCAAGCTGCCACCCAAGCCGGGCATCACGGGCAAACGCGTCTGGATCGGCGAATATGGATTTCCGACGGACCAGTTTTCGCCCGCTACACAGGACGCCATGGCCCGAGGGGTTATGCGTGCGGGCCTGGAGTGGGGCTGCCCCTTTGTCCTCTATTGGGAAATATATAACAACGAGGTCCGACAAGGCCGCCAGCGCGGTTTTTGGCTGATTGACAATTTTGGAGTCAAACAGCCCGTTTACTACACCCACCAAAAACTCTATCAATGGGCGAAGGGATATGTGGCCAATTTCATCCAAACCAAACAGCGCACGCCCACTTCCGAAGAATATGGCAAAGCGGCTCTTTTATTCCTGAACAGTCTGCCTCCCACACCGGAAAAGTAGCGCTTTTTTAGCGGCAAACTGGAAGCTGTGCCCGCCGCTGATGGGATGTCGCCGGGAAAACTGGGCATCGGCATGCCATTTTCTGGTTATGCCTGGATGGGCGGGAACATCACCCCAGCCAGGCAGTCATGGACCAACCCACCCACCTCAACGCAACTCCCTTTTAAGGCAATCATGAGCGGGCTCAAGATCATCAAAGCGGACAACCAGACCCATTGCTGCAAGCCCTCAAACAAGCCTTGAACACGCGAGGATTCTCCAGCCGTCAAAGCCGCGGTCACGGTTTGGACTGGGCTTTTCACGGGTTGACGTGGGCTCCCATTGCCTCGAAAGGAGCAGCGAATTATTTGTCGGTATCTGCTGGACAGTCCGGCCCATGAGCGTAGGTTTATATTCAACAGCAAAGTGAAAAATCGGACATTCATGATTCAACCGCAGGTTGAGGGCGGCAAGTGGCCTCCGGCGGTCAACATGGGCAGGAGGACGGGTGGTGGACAGTGACAAAATAAACCTGTTTATTCCTGATTGCGTTCAATTGCAAAACCTGATGAGAATTTATCAATGATTGGTTCTGGATACTAATATTAAATTAATAAATGTCCCTTAATGCCGGAGAAAATGATGGTAAGCTGATGGCGCTGCTTTTGATTGGCGGCTTAGGTGCGGCGGCGTCCGGCCCTGCCGCGGACTTCTGGACCACGGGTTACTATCCGGGCTATGAGCAGGCAGCAATGCCGGCAACCAATATTGATTTCACCACGCTGACCCACATCATCCATTTCTCCGTGGTGCCCAACAGCGACGGCACTCTGGACAGCAGCGCGAATGATATTTCCGCCGCCAACTCCACCGCGGTGGTGTCCGCGGCCCATGCCGCCGGACGGAAAGTGCTGGTTTGTATAGGCGGCGCCGGCTCCGAAAGCCTGTTCCAAGCGGCCACCAGCGCAGCCAACCTGCCGGTTTTCATCGGCAACATAACGAATTTTGCGGCGACGCGCGGTTACGACGGCGTGGATCTTGACTGGGAACCGCTTCCCTCCGCGGATGCGCAGCAATATACCAACCTGGTAAACGGCCTGCGTTCCGCGTTAAATGGATTTTCCCAACCCAAGCTGCTGACGGCGGCGGTAGGGGCTTACCCGCCTTACGGGGATTCTGCGACCGCGGATTATTTGATGTTCGCCAGCCTGCAAACAGAGTTTGACCAGATCAACATCATGACTTACGACTTGTCGGGACCTTATGCCGGTTGGGTGACTTGGTTCAACTCGCCGATCTACGATGGCGGCTATCGCTTTCCAAGCAGTGGTAATTTGGTTCCCTCCGTGGATGGTGCCGTGCAGAGTTTTATCACCAATGGCTTGGCTGCCGCCAAGCTGGGCGTGGGAGTGGTGTTTTATGGCTATCTCTGGACCGGAGGCGGTGGCACTTCCTCCGTGTGCATCACCCAGCCGCGCCAATCGTGGACGAATGCGCCCACCGCAACTGCCATTCGTTACAGCGACATTATGGCAGGTTATTATCAGTCGAATTTATATCATTGGGACACCAATGCCCAGGCAGCATATCTGGGCATCACCAACGCCATTCCTACCAATAACATATTTCTTTCCTACGATGACCAGCGCACTTGCCAGGCCAAGATCAGTTATGCCCGCAACTTCGCTCTCGGCGGTGTGATGATTTGGGAACTGGCCCAAGATCACCAGGGAACCCAAGCCAGTCCCTTGGTGCAGGCGTTGAAACAAGCCCTGGCCACGCCTGGTTGGACCAACCTTCAAAAAGTTGGCTCCAATATGAACTTGACCTTCAACAGCATTCCCTTGGGTTCTTATCGCGTCCAATACAAAATGAATCTTGCGGCTTCAGCTTGGAATACTTTGCTGGTCACCAATGTAATTGGTGCGGGGGGCCCGCTTCAAATTAACGATACCGGGGCGGTGACAAATCAGCCGGCCCGTTTTTATCGCATTCAATCGCCACCCTGACACCTCCAACGTTTTATGAAACTCAAAGTCCTAGCGGCGTTCCTTTTATTCCCTGCCATCGGAGTGTTCACAGGCCACGCGGCCACGCCTTCTGTCATTCCGCTGCCGCAAAAAATGACGGAGCAGGAGGGATCGTTCAAGCTCACCGCCGACACGTGCATCTATGCCGATTCAGCCTCGCGGCCGACGGCTAGATTTTTGACGGAGCGTCTGCGCCCGGCTACCGGATATCCGCTCAAGACGCGCACCAAATTGTTTAGGGCTGCGGCCATTCCCGGCGCCATTTTTCTGACCACCAAGAATGCGGATACAAACCTCGGCCCGGAAGGCTACGAACTTACCGTCACGCCAGACTCCATCGTCATTCGCGCGCCGACGCAGGCGGGCGTGTTTTACGGTGTGCAAACCCTGTTGCAGTTGCTGCCGCCGGAGGTTTTCGCCACGAACTCTGCCGGCCTAGCGGCTTGGCAGGTTCCCTGTGTGCGAATTGATGATTGGCCGCGTTTTGCGTGGCGCGGATTCATGCTCGATGTCAGTCGCCACTTTTTCAACAAATCCGAAGTGGAGATCTTTCTGGATACGCTGGCGCTGCATAAAATGAACGTTTTCCACTGGCATTTAACGGACGATCACGGCTGGCGGATTGAAATCAAGAAATATCCCAAACTCACTGGGGTCGGCGCTTGGCGTGCCGGCGGCGGCTTCGGCTTCGCTCCCGGGACCACCACCGAATACGGCTCCGACGGACGTTACGGCGGCTTTTACACCCAGGCTGACATTCGTGACGTGGTGAAATACGCGGCGGAACGGCATATTACCATTGTGCCGGAAATTGAAATGCCCGGGCACGCATCGGCGGCACTGGCCGCGTATCCGGAATACAGTTGCACTGGCGGTCCGTTTGAACCCGCGCTAACCGCCGGCGTTTTCAATGGCATTTACGATCCGGCCAATGAGAAAACCTATCAGTTCCTGACCGATGTGCTGACGGAAGTAATCCCGCTGTTTCCTGGGAAATACCTCCACATTGGCGGCGATGAAGTGCCAAAGGAAACCTGGAAAAACAGCGCGGACTGCCAGGCGCTTATCCGGCGGGAGGGACTCAAAAATGAAGACGAATTGCAAAGCTGGTTCACTCGGCGCATTGAAAAAATTGTCAGCGCGCGCGGACGTTCGATGATCGGCTGGAGCGAGATTCTACAGGGTGGCCTGGCCACCAACGCGGCGGTGATGGACTGGATCGGCGGCGCCAAGGAGGCGACCAGCGCAGGTCATGACGTGGTGATGACCCCAACGGCTTATTGCTACTTTGATTTCTATCAATCCAGCAACCATGTCGCTGAGCCGAAAGCCGCCGCCTGGGGGGCCCCGCTGACGTTGCGAAAAATGTATGCCTTTGAACCCATGCCCACCAGCGTGCCACCGGAGCTGCAATCGCACATCCTGGGCGCCCAAGGCAACCTGTGGACGGAACAGATTCCGAATTTGAAGCAGGCGGAATATATGGCTTTTCCGCGTGCGTGCGCGCTGGCCGAAGTCACCTGGTCGGCCAAAGATGCGCGCAACTGGGACGGTTTCATGAGCCGGTTGCAAGTTCACGTCCGGCGGCTGGAGGAAATGAATATCAATTATCGCCACGCCGCGCTGGAGCAGCCGGAACTTTGACTCCATAAATCAGCTGCACCGTCAGGACAATGTTCATGGCAGCGGCGGGCCAATCTTAATGCGGTAGAATTGCTGCGGCAATGCGCCGCTGTTCGTCATCCAAATAAACGGCATCGCGGGCGAGTTGGTGATGAATACGGTGCTCCAGCTTGTCAAGCCGCTCGATATCTGCACGGCATAATCCGGCCCGGTTTGACCGCTGATGGAAAAGTCAATTTGTCCTCCGGTCAGCGTAGGCAGGGTGAAAATCGGCGCCGCCAGCGCATTAACCGCCACGTTGAAACTCTGCGTCGCGCTCAAATTGGGGGTGCCGTTGTCCGTTACCACCACGGCAAACTGGTTGGTGCTGTTGGCCTGGGTCACCAGCGGCCGCCAGTACAGAATACCGTTGCTCCCGCCCAGCGTCGCGTTCGTCGGGCCGATTGGCAAGCTGTAAGCCAGTGCCTGCGCCGGCACGTCGGAATCAGTCGCATGGTTGGTGATCAGCAAGCTCACGCCCACGTTGATCGCTTGATTGGAGATGGACGCCAACACCGGCGCGGTGTTGGTTGCGAAGATGTGGACATTGATCGAGTTGGTGTAGGCAAAGCCCGTGTTGTCCGTCACCTTGTACATAAAGCTGCCGAGCGCGTTAGTGCGGATGTTCGGGGTGAACTGAGCTGTACGGCTGCCCAACGAAACCGTGCCGTTGGTGGCGGCGAATACCAAATAGATGGGTGTAAAATTGGTGAACCCGCGCGTGTATTGGGTCAGGTCCACGTTCAGCGTCGTTCCGTTCGTGCAATCGTAATGCGGCAGCGCCAGCCAATTCAGATAACGCTCCAATTCCGTGTAGCCGTCGCCCGCCAAGTCGGCGTTCGCGTCCGAAAAATCGCCCGGTGCGGAATACGGATTGGTGCCGCGAATTTCTTCCCACCAATCCGGCAGCCCGTCGTGGTCCGAGTCCAATGAATCAGACAGATTATACGTGTGGTAAGGCGGCCACGGCGCGTTAGCCGAATAATTCGCCGCCGCCGGGTTGGTGGATTGATAGTCACGCACATCATTCTGCGTATCAATAAAGCCCGGATTATCCGGGCCCGGATCGGGTTGAGCCACACCGTTAATGGTGTAGTTCGGACCATTCGTGCCCTCATAATGATAAGTGCCGTCCAGCACTTCGCCGATGACGCGCCGGTCAATGAGGTCTTCCGCGGGCAAGCCGCAACCGACGTCGGACAAAACTGCTTTGTAGGCGTTGCTCGCGGTTTGCGTGTTGACATAGGACGGATAAATCTCGCCATTCGTGATCACCTGGGCCACTTGGTTGGAACTCGCATAATTGTTCGTGCCATTGCCAACGGGAACAGCCGTGCCTATCTGCCAGTTGTTCGTGAGATAATTTTCGCCCGCCATCACGTTGCCCGCCATGTAGTATTGCGGAATGCCATCATTCGTATTTATCGGGTCAAGCCGCAGCAGCCATAATTGCTGATTGTTGGCCGAGTAAGGCTTGTAATAATTATTTTCGTAATCCACTCGGGCCGCGCCTCCGTCGGTGGTGCGGGCATACCAATTGTACACCACGTTGTTCCGGATATCGAGCGAACCGGCATAATGCACGGACGTGTCGTAGCCGCCGGCCAGCGACCAGTTGCGGTCAGTAGAGTGGGCGATGAGGTTGTGATGGTAGCTGCCAATCTCGCCGCTGATGGAGGCCGCGAACGCGTGCGGCTGGTAGCAGTTCGTGCAGCTTTGATCGCTGTCGTCGTAGTGGTAGGAATACCGCAGCGGCTCGGAAATAATGTTGTGCTGGTAGCTGGTCATGGCGGACTGGCTCCCGACCCCGCCGCTTTGCAGAGAATTGCACGCCACGTCCAAGGACCAGCTGGAAGTAAGGTGGTCGAAAATGCTGTAGGTTGAGCTGGCGGGGCTCATTGCGTCCAAGGCTTGTTGCTCCTGATCCCCCACACGGAAATGCAGGAACCGCATAATGACATCGTTCGGACCGCTACAGCCCGCGCGCCAGTTGGCAAGGCAGACGCCGTCGCCCGGGGCGGTCTGGCCGGCAATGGTTACATAGCCGTTGCCGACAATGCACTGCGACTGCAGCCAGATCACGCCGGATACCTTGAACACCACGGTGCGCGGGCCGCTCGCGGATATGGCGGCGCGATAGCTCCCCGGCCCGCTGTCATTCAGGTTTGTCACCTCAATCACCACGCCGCCGCGACCGCCGCGCGACCACTGGCCATAGCCTTCCGCCGTGGGAAAGGCCAGATGCCGGGTGCGGAACTCCCAAACGTTGCCCGGCACCAGATTGGTGGTTCCGTTGGCGACATCCAGTTGATCCACTCGCCAGAAATAAGTCAAGCTGCTGTTTAGATTTGTCACAGTGAAACTGTTCGTGGTGCCCGCAACCGCCCCCGCCGTGCTCATGAAGGCGTTGGATGCCGTGGTCGCATTCGCGACGCTCTGGCTGTTGGTTCCAAAATAAAGGTAATTGGAAATGGCAAAAGCGGCCGGTTGCCACTGCAGGGACAGATAGCCGGAATTGGCCGTGCCCGGCAGCGGCAAATCATTGTTCGCAAAAACATGTTCATTGCCGGGAGTTGGATTGAGGGCAGCAGCCGTCGTGCCCGGCGCGCTGGGCCGGTCAATTTCAAAACCATTCAAAATGGTGAAGTCCAAAGGACTGCTGTGATCGGGATTGAAATTCAAAACGACCGGCTGGCCAGCGTAGCTGTTGGTGACAAAAAAATATGCAAATCCGCATTGGCTGTCATTGGTGCAGACAATGGTTGGCAGGTTGGTGAACGCCGGAACACCATTGGCGCTGATGATACAGCGGCTTATATTGGTAATGCCGGTGTGCCAGCTCGCACCTGAGGGTCCCCAAGGATCGTTGTGGTAGGTGGTAATGCTGTGGACCCCGGCGGGCAAGTTCGAGATGGTCAGGCTGATCGCCCCGCCATTGGTGTTGGGCTGGTCAATATTGGGGGTCACACTTGAATTAAACAAGTAGGACATGCAACCATCTATGGATAACCGCCAGCCGGCAGCGGGGTCGGGGCTGGTGGAATAGCCATTTTTGTTTGCGTTTTTCGCAAACAGATAATTCATCGAGCTGGCTGTGGCCGGGTACGTCATGGCGACCGTGCAAGGAACGATGAGGCTGATGTTGGTGGCGGTTGGCAGACCGGTGTTCGGATCGTACGTGTAGGTGTAGTTGGTAAAATACTGGGTTGCACTTTGCACGCTGGCCCCCGTCTGCGAGCCCATGTTCCACGCCACAAAACCCGGTGCGGTGCTTTGCGATGCTTGCGAAGACTGCCCGTTGATGTCAACACTCAACAACTGTGCTTGAAGAGAACAGACAGCAAAACCGGACCAAGCCAGCCAACACAAGTGCTTTAGAAAATACTTCACGGGACTTTGAAATAAACTTTGACATAAGTGCATTCACGGGGCTATTCACAATCTACCAAACCTTTTGAGAAAAATGCCAAAAACATCATCCCCGCCGTTTCACAATCACCCTTGGCCTGGCTCTTCCCCCCACCACTGCCGGTCAGGCGAGCGGTATTTAATGCTGGATTTCCCGCGGCGAACTTTTGCTCTCGTGCGGCATTTTGCCGTCCGGCGTGCTTGAGGTTGCCTTTTTCTGAAAGGCATCAAGGTTGGCCCGCACCGTCTTTTTGTTAAGCAGTTTGTATTCCGGTTTGATTTTAAGCAGCCAGCGAGGAATGATTCTCCATTATGAACGACGTTCCTAACCGAGAAGAAGAGCTTTTCACGGAAGCTCTCGGATTGCCCGCCGGCCAGCGTACTGAGTTTCTCAAACGTGCTTGCGGCAGAGATGAATCTCTGTGCCGGCGGGTTGGGGAGTTGCTGGGCACACATGACCGGGCGGGCAAATTCTTGGAACAGTCGGCCCAGCAGATCGGGAGCCGGGCCAGGGCAGGTATCTTCGTGGGTGAAAAGCCAGGCGATCGCATCGGTCGGTATAAATTATTGCAACAGATCGGCGAGGGCGGCGGCGGCATTGTCTTCATGGCCGAGCAGGAGGAACCGGTCCGCCGGAAGGTGGCCTTGAAGATCATCAAGCCGGGCATGGACACCAAGAGTGTGATCGCCCGGTTTGAAGCGGAACGGCGGGCACTCATGTTGATGGACCATCCGAACATCGCCAAAGTTTTCGATGCGGGGGCAACGGAATCTGGCCGGCCTTATTTCGTGATGGAGCTTATCCACGGAATCAAGATCACCGAGTATTGCGACCGTAATTCGTTGACCACCGAGGAACGATTGGAGCTGTTTATGCGGGTCTGCCAGGCGATCCAGCATGCGCACCAAAAGGGCATCATCCACCGCGACGTCAAGCCTTCAAACATCCTCGTGACCGAACCCGCCGGAGGCCGGCCGCTGCCGGTGGTGATCGATTTCGGCATAGCCAAGGCCACTTCGGATCAGCGGCTCACAGAATCGACGTTTTTCACCGGGTTTGAAATGGTGGTTGGCACGCCAGCCTACATGAGTCCGGAGCAGGCGTCGTTGGCGACCATGGAAGTGGACACGCGCACGGACATTTACAGCCTGGGCGTGCTGCTCTTCGAGTTGCTCACCGGTTCAACACCATTTGACACCAGCGAATTGTTGCGGACCGGCCTGGATGAGATTCGCCGGGTGATCCGCGAAGAGGAACCGGTTCGACCGTCCGCGCATTTGGCCCGGCTGACGCCGGAACAACTGGCCGCAGTCTCAAAGCGCCGTAAAACCGATCCTGCCCGACTGGTCCGCACTGTGCGCGGCGATCTGGACTGGATCGTCATCAAGGCAGTGGAGAAAGACCGCATGCGCCGGTACGAAACAGCCAACGGCCTGGCCCTGGACGTTAAACGGTTCCTGAACAATGAGACTGTCTCAGCGCGCCCGCCGAGCAAGCTGTACAAATTCCAAAAGTCGGTGGCGCGCAACAAACTGGTGTTCGCCGGCGCCGGCGTCGTGGCGACTTTGTTGGTGGCGAGTCTGATCGTGGTCTCGATATCACTGGCCAGGGAGAGACAGGTCCGTCTGGAAGCGGATAGCGACAAACAAAAAGCGCAACAGGTCACGAAGTTCCTCGAAACGATGTTGCACGGCGTGGGGCCGTCCGTGGCGCTGGGACGCGACACCACCATGTTGCGGGAGATTTTGGACCAGACGGCTGATCGCGTGGGCGAGATGACAAATCAACCGGCGGTGGAGGCCGAGTTGCGCGACCTCATCGGAACGCTCTATAGCCAGGTGGGAAATTATCGGCGGGCGGAAGATATTCTGAAATCAGCGGTGACGATCCGGCGGAGGGTGTTGGGTCCGGAGAACGCGGATACGGCCACCTCACTCAATAATCTGGGGCTGGCATACATGGCTGAGGGCAAACTGCCCGAGTCGGAAAATGCCCATCGTGAAGCCCGCGAAATCCGGCAAAAGATCTTTGGTGCGGACAACGCGCAGACCGCCACCTCCCTCAACGACTTGAGCTGTGTTTACCGGCAGGAAGGCAGGCTGACGGACGCAGAATCAATGGCGCGGAGTGCATTGGCCGTCCGGCAAAAATTGTTTACCGATGATAGTCTTGAGGTGGCGGATTCCCTGCGCAATCTTTGCATCATCTTGGGAGACGAGGGCAAATGGGACGAATCTGAAGCAAAGGCCCGGCAGGTGCTGGCAATACGGCGGAAGGTATTTGGCCCCGAGCATCCCGACGTGGCTTCCGCTCTCGACGATCTGGCTTGGGCAGCTGGCGCACGGGATAAATTGACCGAGGCGCAAGCACTGGAGCAACAGGCCTTGGCCATGCGGCTCAAACTTCTGCCGGAAAACCATCCGGACGTGGCGCTGTCCCTTTATCTGGTGGGCGATCGCATGCGGCAACGGGGCGATTTACAATCCGCGGATTCCATCCTGGGCGCGGCCTATTCTGTCCAGCGAAAGCTGTTGGGTGAGGGCGATCCGAATCTGTTCTATACGCTGCGCAGCCTGGGATTGACGCTGGAGTCCGAGGGCAAATTGCTGGAATCGGAACAAGTCCATCGCCAGGCCTTGGACATGTGCCGCAAGCAGGGCGACTTGGACAACCCGCAGGCGTTGTCGGCAGTGGATAACCTGGTGCGAGTGTTGAAAGCCGAAAAAAAATACGCGGCTGCGGAACAAATCCTCAATGAAATTCTGACGCCAGCAATGAGCACAAAAGTGTCCAGCCAGGGCCTGTTGTATTTGCGCGCCGATCTTCGCGCCCGCCAGGGGAACTGGCCGGGTGCCGCCGAGGATGACGCTCTGGCGTATAAATATCAGCCGCAGGGCTGGGGGCTGTATGCGCTGCTGGCGGCTTTGCTGTTGGAATCCAATGAGCACACCAGGTATCAACAGTTGTGTGATGAGTTGCTCACAACCTATGGCGGCACCACCAATGTTTATGTGGCCGATCAGGTGGCCAAGGCCTGTCTCCTCAAGCCCGGTACGGAGAAGAACATGGATGAAGTCCGCCGCCTGGCGGATCTTTCTGTGCGGGGCGGGACAGCGGACTCGGATGCCATGCCATTCTTCGAAGTCTGCACAGCGTTGTCAGAGTACCGGCAGGGACATTATGACCGAGCCATCGAATGGGCGCAAAAACCGCTCAAGATTCCCGTTAATTTTTCACAGGGACAGGCCTGCGCGGTGCTGGCAATGGCCGACTGGCATCTCGGAAAACTGGAGGAGGCGCGGACCATGCTCGCCCGGGGAGAAGCTGCGGCACCCCGACACATGCCAGCGAGTATCGCGGAGGATCCCGGAAATGCCTGGCAGGCCTGGCTCTTCGCCCGGATCCAACTGGATGAAGCCACCGCCCTCATTCAGCCCACAAGCCGGACCTCACTCGCCCCTTAAAAAAAGTCGCCACGAAGGATGGCCAATGATAACATTATGGATAACCAAATTGTCATCCCAGACCTTGAACGACGTCACCATATTGTTATCCGCCGTGGAACAAGGCGACTCGATGGCTGCCGAAAAGCTGCTGGACTTGGTGTATGAGGAATTGCGCCGGCTTGCGGCCGGCAAGATGTCTCGCGAGGCGCCGGGACAGACGCTACAGCCTACGGCGCTGGTACATGAGGCGTGGTTGCGGCTGGTCGGCAACGGCCAGCAGGTATTTGCCAACCGCGCCCATTTCTTTTCCGCCGCCGCCGAGGCCATGCGGCGTATCCTCATCGACCGCGCCCGCCGCAAACTCACAGTCCGCCATGGCGGTGGCTACGAACGGATCGAGCTGGAGCCATTGAATTTGGCGGCTCCAGACCTAGACAGTGAACTGCTGGCGGTGGACGAGGTGCTGGATGAATTTGCCCGGCAGCATCCGGTTAAAGCCGAGGTGGTCAAGCTGCGATTCTTCGCGGGCATGACCCACGAGGAAGCTGCGCACGTCTTGGGCATATCCGAGGCCGCAGCCAGGAATTATTGGACTTTTGCCCGCGCTTGGATCCTAAACGAGATCAATAAATCATAGGCTGCTGCTTCACAACCGGCCGTTTTGCCCTTCAACAGCTTCACAAGTCGTTCTATCGCAATTAGTTGAATAGTATTGCGCGAGCCATACGCCCCGCGTGCCCGTGCTTGGCCCAAAAAATCTGCAATTCGTTTAGCGGGTTTATATGGAATTCTCGCTTTGTTTCGGTAGCGGGGCGTTTACACGTGGCGGTAAACGGGAAACGCAAAGCGCGACCTGCTGAAATGTTGGTGATGAATTTGCTGTAAACATGAAACCGATTTGCGAACCACGCACGGCTCGATACGAAATCGACCGGTGTGAGTCCCACAACAATGCCGTGCGAAACGGCACCATCGCTTCCCCGTCAATCCGTCAACCCGTCAACCCCAAAATCCAGTTTAATACAATATGAAATTACAAAACCCGATATATCGCACTGGTTGCGAACTGCTCGCTACCGGCATGGCGCTGATGATGGCGGCGATCGCCCGCGCGGATTACCAGAGCACCGTGCTGGCTGATAATCCGCTGGCCTTTTATGCCCTTAATCCGGCATCAGACCCCTCGGGCGCGTCGCCGGATCTTACCGGCAACGGCAACGACGGGGTGGCGGTCAATATAGCGGCCGCCACCGGCCCGTCAGCATACATAACGAACGCTGCGAATTTTGACGGCTCAGCGGCCATTGACTTGAGCGAGGGCAGCAATCCCAGTTTGTTAAACTTTACCGGCCCCATCACCTTGGAGGCATGGGCTCAGCCGACGAGTTCGACTTTGTTCGCAGATATCGTTGCCAAAGGCTACGATTCGTCAACCTATCAAGAGATTGTGATCCGCGTGAACGGGCCTTATGGCGCAAACTACTTTGGCAGCTCGGGCAGCGTGGGAGTTACCGGCGGCACCCAAACCACCAACTGGACCCATATCGTTCTGTCCAGCGACGGCACCAACTGTACTCTCTATGAAAACGGCATCCAGGTGGCGCAGAGTGCCGACACTGGCGGCTCGGTGAGTTTTGGCGATGATTGGGTGATTGGCGATGGCAGCAGTTCGGGCAACGGCCGGTTGTTTAACGGTAACATTAGCGAGGTGGCCCTTTACAATCACGGCCTGACGGCGGCCCAGGTCCTGAACCACTATTATATCGGCCTCCTGAATTCGGCCCCCAATGTTTCAGTACCCATCATCGTCACTGAGCCGCAGCCGCAACCGAGCTATGTTGGCGGCTCGGTGACGTTCAGTGTAACTGCCGTCAGTGCGCTGCCCATGACGAATCAATGGTACGTGGGCGGGACCGCCTTGATAGGTCAGACGAATTCCTCGCTCACTTTGAGTAATCTGCAATTGACCAACGCGGCGAATTACAGTGTGGTGGTGGGTAATGCCAACGGGACCACCAACAGCGCCATGGCGGCGCTGACGGTTTCCATACCCAGAAATCTTGAATGGAGCGCAAATGCTAACAGCGGCGTCTGGGACACCAGCACCTCCTCCAACTGGGTCAATTTGGCCAACAGCCAGCAAACCATCTTCAACCCCGGAGATGCGACGTTGTTTGACGATACCCCGGGAGTGCCCACCTCGGTTACCGTGAGCGGCGCCGTTGAGCCCAGCCTGGTCACCGTAAACTCCAGCGCCAACGTCTTCAGTTTCGCCGGTCCGGGCAAGCTCAGTGGCTCCGGAGCGCTGCTCAAGGAAGGCACCAGTACCCTGACCATCACCACGCCATCCGGCTTCGGCGGCACGGTGACCGTTGGCGGTGGCACAATTTACGCCGGCAACAACTGCTTTAGCAGTGCCGCTTCCATTGTGGTCTCCAATAATTCCACTCTGGATTTGGGCGGCGGCCAGTTTAACAACCTCACGCCGGTCACCGTTTCTGGGACGGGTTACAACGGCCAGGGCGCGCTCATCAACAGTTATGCAGATTACCCCAGCGAGAAGTTGAATGTCACACTGGCGGGCGATACGCTCTTTAGCGGCACTGCCCGTTGGGACATGGCCTCCGGCTCGCAGATTGGCGGAGCGCACAACCTGACCTTGGACTGGTCGGCGGCGGGCGGCTACGGCCAATGGAATGACGTGGCCATCGGTGTCGGTGTTGCGGGGGTGACTGTGACCAACGGGGGTGCTCTCGGCATGACCGGCATGGACACCAGTTGCCAGAATCCCGGCACGCTCTTTACCATCGGCGCCAATGGTCAACTGGTCCTTTATTCCGGTGGATTTAACGGCAGTGTCAATCTTTCCAGCGGCGCGACAATGGTCGTCTATTCGGCTAATGTCTCACTCGGCGGCAGCAACCTGATTCTGGAAAGCGGCGCGACACTGTATGTCTATGCGGCTAATGTCACGCTCGGTGGCAGCAATTTGATTCTGGAAAATGGCAGTTCATTGCAAACATATTACAACAGCGGCGCCAACCCCGTTGACAACGCGGTCACCTTGAACGGCATGGTCCACTTTGTCCTCGGCGACCACACCGAGAATTTCACCAACGTGATTAGCGGGACGGGCGGCTTTGTGTTGGATTATTACAATAACGCCATGGTGCTCTCCGCCTCGAATATTTACAGCGGTCCGACTTCAATCGGCAGCGACGGCAACTCCGTCGAAGTGTCCCTGGTGGGCAACGGTTCAATTTCGCACAGTTCGGTGATCTTTTTCCAGGGTAGTAATCCCACAGTGACGCACATGGATGTAACCGGCCGGTCCGACCAGACACTGACCCTGGCCGCCGGCCAGACGCTGGCGGGCGTCGGCGCCATCAACGGCAGCCTCGTCGTCTCACCGGGGGCGACCGTGTCGCCGTCCGGCACCAACACTGTAAACGGCAGCAGCTCAACCAATGCCGTGGGTGCCATTGCTGCGGCGAACAATGTTACCCTGGAGGGCACGACCGTCCTCAAGCTGGATGGGGTAACAAACGACCTGGTCGAGGCCGCAGGTGATATCACCTACGCCGGTACATTGAGCTTGCCCAATATCGGCGAATCGCCGTTGGCGGCGGGCAACAGCTTCAAGCTGTTCAATGCGGCAAACTATAACGGTGTGTTCTCAACCATCACTCCGGCCGCGCCGGGCGCCGGCCTGGCTTGGTCCACGAATCAACTGAGCGTGGGCGTCATCAGCGTCGTCAGTGCAGGTGGTCCGGTGATCACCAGCACGAAAGTGTCCAGCGGCAGCCTGATCTTCAGCGGCACCGGCGGGACGCCGTTGGGCAATTATTATGTGCTCACTACCACAAACCTGACGTCGCCCTGGATCAGCATCGCCACCAACTCGTATGATGCCGGCGGAAACTTCGGCGTAACCAACCCGATTACTCCCGGTGTTCCGCAGGAGTTTTATCGAATTGAACAATGAAGTTGAACACCGACCATGGCACACAACTGAAGTATTATATTTGAGCGTGAAGAATGACCTAAGCGCAGGCGACCCCCGGCTTCCCATGAGGCCGGCGGCGTTTAACGGAAAAGTGGAAAAAGCGATCATGATCAAAAGTGGAAAAATGAGGGCCGATTCCGGGAAATCAGGCGCGTTTACATTAATCGAGTTATTGGTGGTGATCGCCATCATTGCCATCCTGGCCGCCATGCTGCTGCCCGCATTGGCCAGCGCCAAATTACGCGCCATCCAGGCGAACTGCGTCAGCAATTTGAAACAACTGACCTTGGCCGCCCAGCTATATTATGATGATAACAAAACCTTCATCGGCCCTATCAACCCCAACCCAGCATTAAGCCAGGGCGATTGGATGGGAACTATGCTTGCCTATTATGGCAAGGCCACCAACATGATCATTTGCCCCGCCGCACCCGACAAGGGAGTCAATCCACCAGGCACGGTCAATCCGCCCGGAACCGCCGACAGCGCCTGGCACTGGACGTTGTCCACTCCGGCCTTTGCCTCCAGTTACGGCTATAACAAATGGCTGGAAAGCAGCGCCATTTATGGGGACGACCCTCGCAACTTCAATCAGGAAACTGCGGTGACGCACCCGTCAGAGACCCCGGTTTTTACGGACTGCGCCTGGATTAATTTTTACCCCGATGTGAGCGATACCCCGCCTACGAGTTTGTACGATCCAATCAACAATCCGGGAACCGGCGCTTCCGGCATGACGCGCATATTTATTGCGCGTCATGGGGGTCGGCCAGCAGTTTCGGCTCCCAAGGTGATCCCGTTTGGCGCCAAGATATTTCCCGGCAGTATTGTCATGGGGCTGAACGACAGCCATGTAGAAGCGGCGAAATTGCAGAACTTGTGGACATATTATTGGAACGCCATTTGGATCCCCGGATCCGATCCCGCTGCCTTGTAGCATGAGCACACTAGACCGGGTCGTCACCGGATTTTTAGCGACACTGGCATTGTCAAGTACGACCCCGGCAGCTCCATCTTTTCGACAATACGGCAAAACGCTGGTTATGTCCAATGGCAACATCCGCCTGGAATACAATTTGGGCGCAGGCACCACGGATTTCTACTGGAAGAACTCCAAAAAACTCTCCGCCTTTTACAGTGGAATCACGTTTAATACCGGTTATATTAAGGGTATCGAATATACGTCCTGGTCATATGCCCTGTCCGGCACCAATCAGGTCGTGATCACTGCCGCTGGCAATGGATTGCCAGCCATGAAACAGTATTTCACTCTCGACCATGCTGATAGCTTTCTGGTCCGCGTGGAGGCGGTGGGCGCCAATTTGAGCGCGAACTGGATGGGACCGGTGGTTGTGGACATGACCGGCGGCGTGGACCTGGGCGTCACCAATGACAACCGCGCCTTGTGTGTGCCGTTTGATAATGATGGGTTTGTGCGCTACGACGCGATTTCCATGAACGGGTCCAGCACCAGCCATGAGGTGGGCGCCTTTTATGACAACACCACGCGGAACGGGTTGGTAGTGGGCTCCGTCACCCATGATGTCTGGAAGAGTGGTGTTTATTTTTCCGGCGACAACAATCAATTAAACCAGATGAACGTGTTTGGCGGCGCCACTTCCCCGTGGGATGTCCTGCCGCACGGCTATGTTTCCGGCAATACGATTTCTTCACCAACCGTGTTCGTGGGTTTTGGCGATGACTGGCGGGCGACGATGCTGAATTATGCCGCGGAAAACACAAACCTGGCAGCGCGGCTGGCTTGGACAAATGGCGTGCCCTTCGGCTGGAACAGTTGGGGTGTCATCCAACAATATATCAACTACGCGGAGGCCACGGCTGTCTCGGATTTTTTTCATGCTAATCTTGAGCCCGGGGGGTTTTCCAACCAGGGCACGGTCTATATCAACTTGGACTCCTACTGGAACAACCTCAACAGTTTTCAACTGCAGAGTTTCGTTAATCATTGTCACGCGCTCGGCCAGAAAGCCGGAGTTTATTTTGCGCCGTTCGCCTGGTTCGGCCCGGCTGCCTCGGCCATGAACACCTTTGTGGAAGGTACGACCAACACCTTCCGCTATGGTGCGGCGCTGCTGAAAGATGCCGGCGGTCAAAATCAGTCCACTGACGGCGGCCTGGCCATGGACGCCACTCATCCCGCCACCCGGCGGCGGATTGACTATTATATAAATCAGTTCACCAACGACGGTTTTGATTATGTAAAATTGGACTTTTTGTCGCACGGTGCCCTGGAGGGCCTTCATTACGATCCCAAAGTCACGACAGGCATCCAAGCCTACAACCAGGGCATGCAATATGTGCTTGACGCCATCGCCGGGCGCATGTTTATCAGCGAATCCATCGCCCCACTGTTCCCGTATCAATTTGGTCACAGCCGCCGCATATCCTGTGATGCGGAGTCTTCGCTTATCGCCAATACGGAATATATGATGAATTCCGTTTCGTATGGCTGGTGGCTGGATGGGTTATATCAGTTTAACGACCCGGACCTCATGGTGTTTGGCAATGGTGTGGATACCAATGAAATGCAAAGCCGTCTCATTAGCGGCGCGGTGACCGGCCTCATGCTGGACGGCGACGACGTGACGTCCATTTCCGGCCGGACTGGCGCGCGGACCTGCCTGACGAATTTGGCCATCAACACGTTGGCGCGGTCCGGGCGGACGTTCACACCGGTGGAGGGCAATAGCGGCAGCGGCGCCGGGAATCTGTTTGCACGGCAGGATGGAGCCGCCTGGCATCTGGCGGTTTTCAATTACACATCCGCCGCCACCAACTTGACCATCAGTTTGAGTCGTGTTGGTTTGCCGATCGGATATTATACTTTAAGCAATTTGTGGGATGGAACCACCATGGTGGTGTCGGAATCATTCAATGTCGGTTTGAACGGGAAGCAATCCAAGTTATTCTGCCTTACCGCATTTCCGCCGGAGAGTCTGGTTGGGAGCGACAGTAACACTGGCATCTGGGACACGGATGCCTCGGCCAACATGTTGTCGGACGTCGATTTCATTTTCACCGGCACCCAGGATGCGCTCAGCGGAAACTATGCGGTGCTGTCTTCCACCAATTTATTGGCGCCCTTGAACCATGGGCCGATTTTGCCGACCAACGCGTTTGACGCCAGAGGCAATTTTCATATCACGAATGCGGCGGCGCCAGTTGTGGACCAGCGTTTTATTACCGCCCAGCATCATCCACTTTAGCAATGGCAGGCATGGCTGGCGGCAAAATGATAAAAATATGATAAGGCGTTTCCCGGGTTCCTCGCCACCCTCAAGAATCATGCCAACTGGCGTGCCATCTCGCTGACGTTGCGCGGTGGCTGACCACATCGACAATCCGCTTACCATTGTGAAAAATAAGCTTAAGCTGCGCTGCCTCGCCGACGGATTGGCGATGGCGTTGATGCTGGTGGCGAGCGCGGCAAACGGCGAAGCGATCTCGCCTGAATCAACCGTCTGGTTCGACGCGCCGGCGAAGGATTTCACGCAGTCGTCACCGATGGGGAACGGCCGGCTGGGCGCGATGATGTTCGGCGGCATTGATCAGGAGCGCATTGTATTGAACGAAAGTTCCATGTGGTCGGGCTCGCCGCAGAATGCGGACCGTCCGGATGCGTACCAGGTTTTACCGCAGATCCAAAAATTGTTATTGGAAGGCAAAAATGCGGAAGCGGAAGCGCTGGTTAACGCGAATTTCACCTGCCAGGGGCCGGGTTCCGCCGGAGCGCAATATGGCTGCTATCAGGTTCTGGGCAATCTGCACCTGGCTCTTCAAGACGGCGATACCAACGCGGCTATCACGGGCTATCGGCGTCAATTGAATCTGGACTCCGCAGTGACGGACGTGGAGTACAGCCGGTCGGGTGTGACTTTTCATCGTGAAATGTTTGTCAGCAAACCGGCGGAGGCGATGGTTTTGCATTTGGCGTCGGACAAGGAAGGGCAGATTTCTTTCGACGCCAGCCTGGACCGGCCAGAACGGTTTGCGACGGTTGGCGATGGCGGCAATGGCCTCTTGATGACCGGCCAGCTGGATAATGGGGTCGATGGCAAAGGCGTGCGTTATGCCGCGCGCATCCGGGTGTTAAACCAGGGCGGCAGCGTGAGGGTGCATCGAAGCATCCTAAGTGTGACCGGTGCGAGCGAGGTGACGGTGCTTATTGTGGCCGCGACGGATTATCGAGGGTTTGCGGGACGACAGTTGAACGATCCAATGGCGGCCACTCTCGACGATATAAACTCGGCGACAGCGAACAGTTACAAGTCCTTGCTGGAGGCGCATCTCGCGGATTATCGGAAATATTTTCGGCGCGTTTTGCTTCGGCTCGAACCGCTCGACGCCGCGGCTGCCGAAAAACCGACGCCAGAGCGGCTCAAGCTGGCCCAAAACGGACCGGGCGACCCAAATCTGGCGGCATTACATTTTAATTTGGGCCGATACCTTTTGATTTCTTCTTCGCGACCGGGCGGGTTGCCGCCCAATCTTCAGGGCATTTGGGCGGAAGAAACCCATACAGCCTGGAACGGCGACTGGCATCTGGATGTCAACGTGCAGATGAATTACTGGCCGGCGGAGGTTTGCAACCTTTCTGATTTGACTTCTCCGCTATTCACGCTGATTTCCTCGCTGCAGGAACCCGGCGCGAAAACGGCGCGCGATTATTACCACGCGCGCGGATGGGTGGCGCATGTCATCACGAATCCGTGGGGTTTCACGTCGCCGGGCGAAGGGGCGTCGTGGGGCGCGTACAGCGGCGGCTCAGCGTGGCTGTGCCAGCATTTGTGGGATCATTATTTATTCACCGGAAACCGCGAGTTTTTGCAATGGGCCTATCCCATCATGAAAGGCGCGGCCCGGTTTTACGCCGACCTGCTGGTCGAAGAACCACAACATCATTGGCTGGTCATCGCGCCCGCCAATTCGCCGGAGAATTCATTTCGCATGGCGGATGGACGGCAGGCGGCGGTTTGCCTGGGCCCAACGATGATGCAACAACAGGTTCGTTATTTGTTTGGAGCCTGCATCGAGTCGTCAAAAATTCTGGGGATTGACGGGGATTTCCGAAATGAATTGACGGCAAAACGCGCGCGGCTGGCGCCGACGCAAATCAGTTCCGACGGACGCATCATGGAGTGGTTGCGCGAATATGCCGAAACGGAATCGCAGCATCGCCATGTCTCCCACTTGTGGGGTTTGTATCCCGCCGGCGAGATTTCACCGGGTGCCACGCCGAAGCTGGCACAAGCGGCGCGCAAAAGTTTGGAAGCGCGCGGCGACGACGGCGTGGGCTGGTCGCTGGCTTACAAAGCCGCGTTGTGGAGCCGCCTCTGCGACGGTAATCATGCGTGGCTGCTCGTGCGGAAGGCGCTGTTTCCGGTGACGTCGCAGGAAATGAGATATGACAAGGGTGGCGGTGTATATCCCAATTTATTCGACGCCTGTCCGCCATTTCAGATTGATGGAAACTTTGGCATCACCGCGGCCATCAGCGAAATGCTGGTGCAATCGCGAATGGACGAAATCGAATTGCTGCCAGCGTTGCCGGACGCTTGGAGAAATGGAGAGGTCTCGGGCCTGCGCGCGCGCGGCGGATTTCAAGTGGATATCGCATGGCAGAATGGGAGCTTGACCTCGGCCACAATTCATTCAGACAAGGGCGGCCCCTGTTCCGTGAGCTACGGCGGCAAGGTCGTTGATTTTGACCTTAAACAAGGCAAATCAATCACCTTGAAATGAAATGGTCACAACTTGACCTCGATTTGCGATTGCCAGACAGATCATGGAAGAAACGCCAGGTTTCCAGGTTGCCGCGAAGGTTCGATTGCCTTCACCGACGGACTTGGCCCTGGATCACCCCCACAACTGCCGGTCGAGCGAGCGGTACTGGACGGCTTCGCTGACGTGGTCGCTGGTGATGGCTTCAGAGCCGGCCAGGTCGGCAATGGTGCGGGCCACTTTCAGGATGCGGTCATAGGCCCGGGCGCTGAAATTCATGTCGGTCATGGCGTGGTTCAGCAATTCCTTGGTGGTCTCGTCAATGGCGCAGAACTGTTTCAATTCCTTGGTCCCCATGCGGGCATTGCAGGTGACGTTCTTGCGCCCGCGAAACCGTTCGTGCTGGCGTTTGCGGGCCGACACCACCCGCGCGCGAATTTGTGCGGAACTTTCGCCGGTGCGCTCCGCGGAGATGTCGCGGAATCTCACCGCTGGCACTTCGATATGGAGATCAATCCGGTCGAGCAGCGGCCCGGAAATGCGGCCCAGATAATTCTGGATTTCCCGCGGCGAACTCTTGCTCTCGTGCGGCATTTTGCCGTCGGGCGTCGGGTTCATCGCCGCCACCAGCATGAATTGCGAGGGGAATGTCATGGTGCCGGCGGCGCGCGAAATGGTGACCACGCCCTCTTCCAGCGGCTGGCGCATGGTTTCCAGCACGCTGCGCTTGAACTCGGGCAGTTCATCCAGAAAGAGCACGCCGTTGTGCGCCAGCGAGATTTCCCCGGGCGTGGGATTGACATTGCCGCCGAGCAACCCGGCGTCGCTGGCTGTATGATGCGGCGAACGGAATGGACGCTGCGTGACCAGCGCCTGGCCAGGTTTCAGCAGGCCCACGATGCTGTGAATCTTTGTGGTCTCCAGCGCCTCAGCCAGCGTCAGCGGTGGCAGGATGCCGGGAATGCGCTTCGACAGCATGGATTTACCAGTGCCGGGCGGGCCCACCAGCAGCATGCAATGTGAGCCCGCAGCAGCGATTTCCAGCGCGCGCTTCACGTTTTCCTGGCCTTTCACGTCGGCAAAATCCAATTCATCCGGGTCGTGGTAGTCAAAAATCTGTTCGAGGTCCACCTTCGTCGGCGTGATTTTTATCTGCCCCTCCAAAAAATCAGCCGCCTCGCGCAGATTTTGGATGGGGATGACTTGCAGCCCGGCGACCACCGCCGCTTCCGGCGCGTTCTCGGCGGGCACGAGCACGCCGGTTTTGCCTTCCGCCTGGGCGCGGAGGGCTACGGACAGAACGCCTTTGCAACTGCGCACCGCCCCGGTCAACGCCAGTTCTCCCACCACGATGAAATTATCCAGTTGATCCGTCTCCAACTGCTCGCTGGCCGCGAGGATGCCCAGCGCGATGGGCAGGTCAAAGCTTGGCCCCTCCTTTTTGACGTCGGCGGGCGCGAGATTGATGGTGGTACGGCCCATCGGAAACTTGTAGCCGGAGTTGGACAGCGCCGTGGATACGCGGTCCTTGGATTCCTTGACGGCCGCGTCCGGCAGGCCGACGACCACGATGAGGGTGTCCCCATAGCCAGCGTTGACTTCCACTTCCACCGGATAGGCGTCAATGCCGTTCACGGCGGCGGAACAGACCTTTGAAAGCATGACGAATGGTTGCGCCAAGGTTGCATAAATGCAACTAAGAAGTTCGGAGTTCTCCGCTTTCATTCTCCAGGGCTCGGTAGTCCCCCGGAGTCAGGGCAGTGCCAGACGGTAAAATCTCACCGGGGCAGGCGAGATGATGGGGACTTGGTAGAATCCGTTCGTAAGGGTTGGTGAGGCGGTGTTCGCATTTGTTTTCCACCCGTCGGCAACAGAAAGGTCGTTTTCAACTTGGAGGTGATACGGATAGGCCGCTTCCGGCCAAGTCAATTGCAGGTTTTTGGCGCCGGGCTGAATATTGAGGACCGCTTCGCCGATATTAAAAATTTGCCAGGCGGCATTCGTGAATTCAGAAGTGGCGGTCAGGTTGGCAAGGATGACGCCGGAGCCAGTCATCACATCGGAGCCGGTGGTATTTGTGTTGGCGTAGACAACATCGGAAGAATAGATTTGCAGGTAATTGAGCCGCAAGTTACCGTTGGTCACATTGTAAACACCCCCGGCAGCGGTGCCATCGAAGTACACCTGCATGACATTATAAAAGGCTTGTTCCGGCGAAGGCGCGCCGTTTGTGCAGTTATCCGAATCGTTGCATCCTTCATCCAATGGGTCGCCCGAGAAGGAAGTCGTAAACTGCAACCCGCCCAACACTCGGGAGATGACGTTGGTGGTGCCCGGCAGCGGCGCGAAACCGCTGGCCGAACTCTGCGCCAGCCATTTGACACTGTAGGAATCAAGATCGCCGCCGCCCGAAAGGTCATGGTTTTGCAGTTCAGACGCCGCTCCCGCTGTCAACCCGTCCTCTTGACATGCCTTGGCGTTATTGCCTCCATGCCGGGGGTCCGCGAAATAAGCCAGGATGGTCGTCTCGGCGGCGGCATCCATGAGACGGTCCTGATCGTTCGTATTTACGGAGCCGGGCGGCCAGTTGAAACCGGGCGGCACGGTGTAGTTTGGATACGGCACCACATCGCCTGAAGAATTGGTATAAAAAAAGTTGGGAAAGCCGCTGCCAGTGGTCATTGCCAGCGTCGTATTCGTGAATGCCGCGCCATACATGTCAATGGCTGCCTCCCACGCCTCAATGAACGCCCGGTCCGAGTTTTGATAATTGGTTGGAAACGTTAACGACAAAAGCGGATTCCACTTCCAATAATTCGTGAGGTTGTTCTTCCCGTTGGGCAGGATCATTTCTGTGGAATCAGAAGTGGGCCCGGCAATTTCCACGGTAACCAACAGGGGATTGGTATTATATCTCTGGGCCGCTGCCTGGATGAAGGCCTTAAAGTTGTTCGAGTAAATGGGGTTCCAGGGCAGCGGGAGCAGTTTGTTTGTATAAACGACATTCGGTCCCTCCCCGCTCAGGAAGGTCGCGCAACCGCAGGTGTTGGTGACCAAATTCGTGTTCACAGTGTTGTTGGCCAGGAACATCGGATCGCAATTGGTCAGTTGGTTCAAAACCCATTGGGGCGTGTCAAATCCGGGAATGAAGCCGAGCTGGATGGTCTTGGGCGGGCAATTCGAATTATCCGCGTTCCACTGCGCCACCTCCCCGAAAACGTCATCCACCACACCCCAAATATTGGTGCCCGAGGTTGAGTTGGTCTGGCCCAGGGGAAACGGCTGGCTCACCTCGTCCCATTGCACGAACTCGGCAATGCCTGCGATGCCGGGGTAGCTCAAAATATCCGCGATGCTGTTGGAG
>Ga0302320_10003436_pt1 | contig 36885 bp, 32 predicted proteins | sample Bog_T0_3_FD_202130 | JGI IMG/M metagenome (GOLD analysis project Ga0302320, IMG submission 202130) | Peat permafrost microbial communities from Stordalen Mire near Abisko, Sweden - Bog_T0_3 | ecosystem: Environmental > Terrestrial > Soil > Wetlands > Peat | place: Sweden: Abisko, Stordalen Mire...
CCTACCAGCTGTGCGCTGATGCGGCACAGCGTTTTTCCGCTGGGGAGTGAATTGGTGGCGTGACACGAACCGCGCAATTACGGATGCGATTCTCCGCATCCTGCGCATTTACACTTAAGAACTGGGAACGGATTGGACGGGGATTGTCTTTCTCTGCGTTTCTATTGGAGTTTTCGATTTTTTATGGATAAGTTTGTGATTCGCGGGGGCAATCCGCTGGTGGGCACGGTTCGGGTGTCGGGCGCCAAGAACTCCGCGCTGCCGTGCATGGCTGCCGCGATTCTGACCGACGATGAAGTGACGCTCGAGAACATTCCCCAGGTGCGGGACATTGAGACGGAGCGGCGGCTGCTGGTTTCAATGGGTGCTGAAGTTGAGCTGCGTGAAGGCGAGGCGCAGGACCGCACCACCATCAGTTGCCGTAAGCTCAACGACCCTGTGGCTCGCTACGAGATTGTGAGGACGATGCGGGCGAGTTCGCTGGTTCTGGGGCCTCTTGTGGCGCGCGCGGGCATGGCTCGCGTGGCCATGCCGGGCGGCTGCGCCATCGGCGGCCGGCCCATCGACCTGCATATCATGGGTCTGGAAAAGATGGGCGCGGTGATTACCCAGGAGCATGGCTACCTGGAAGCGCGCGCGGAACGGCTGCGCGGGGCGCACATTGTGTTCGACAGGATCACCGTGACCGGCACGGAAGATCTGCTGATGGCCGCGGTGCTGGCGGAGGGCGAGACGCTGATGGAGAATTGCGCGCGTGAGCCGGAGGTGAGCGACCTGGCGGCGCTGCTGACGGCGATGGGAGCGGAGATCGAGGGCGCAGGGACGGCGATTATTCGCGTGCGGGGCGTGGCAAGGCTTCACGGGGCGCGGTACCGCATCAATCCCGATCGCGTTGAAGCGGGAACTTTTCTGATTGCGGGGGCGATCACGGGCGGCGATCTGACGGTGGCAAACTGCAACCCCACGCACCTGGGGGCGGTGATTGAAAAGCTGATCGAGGCGGGCGCCCAGGCGGAGGTGCTCGGAGCAGATGCGGTACGCGTGCGTGGCGGAGGAAAGCTGACGGCGGCCGACATCTCGACAGAAGAATATCCCGGGTTCCCCACCGACATGCAGGCGCAGTACATGGCGCTGGCCACGCAGGCCGAGGGAGCGAGCACGGTGCGGGAAAACATCTTTGAGAATCGCTTCATGCACGTGCAGGAGCTGGTGCGGATGGGCGCCAACATCAAGGTGGACGGAAGCGCGGCCACGGTGCGGGGTCCGGCGAGGCTTTCCGCGGCCGCGGTGATGTGCTCCGACTTGCGCGCCTCGGCTTCGCTGGTGCTGGCTGCGCTGGTAGCCGATGGCGAGTCCATTCTGGACCGCGTGTATCACATGGATCGAGGCTACGAGCGCTTTGAAGAGAAGTTAAGCAGTGTGGGCGCGCAGATCCAGCGGCTGGGAAACCTGTTTCCGCCGCGGGAGGGCGAAGAGCCTGGCGCCTGAAGATTCGCCGACGAAATTCACGAGGCATTTATCGCCGGCGAGAACGCAGCGCCGATGAGAGCGCGAGAGACAAACCATTTGCTCGCGTTTTTTTGGATTGAAGGCAACTATTCGCGCAGGGGCGCGTTCATATCAACAGCAATCCGGAATAGAGGCATGATTCCGGCCAGGCTCATGAAAAACCCATGGAGGGTACAATTCCCGTGAAGAAGATTGCATTGACATTGCTGCTTGCACTTTGTATGGCTCCTGCGGCTTCGATGGCGCAGGTTGTGGTTCGCATAGGGCCGCCAGCTCCGATTGTTGAGCGCCGGCCTCCGCCTCCGGATCGCGGCTTCGTGTGGATCGACGGTTATCACCGCTGGGACGGCGCTCACTACGTCTGGGTTGGCGGGCGCTGGGATCGTCCGCCGCATCCCGGCGCGCATTGGGTTGCCCACCGCTGGGTTCATCGCCATGGCGGCTGGGTGATGATTGAGGGGCACTGGCGGTAAAGGCGACAAGGCCGAATGAAAAAGCGGGGTGCGAACCCCGCTTTTTCATTGCCCTCACCATTCGTCGTTCAACTGATCTCGATTACGTCTTTGGCTGAGGCGGCGGCTTCTTCGGCGCGCTCCATCAGCTTTTGCGCGATGGCGTAGAACTCGGCGGCCTGGGGACTTTTGGGACCGGCGAGGGTTACGGGCAATCCGCGGTCGCCGCCTTCGCGGATGGCGGGGACCAGCTCGATGGCTCCGAGGAAGGGGACGTTGAACTGGTGTGCAGTCCGTTCCGCGCCGCCGCGGGAGAAGATGTCGATCTCCTGGTGGCAGTGGGGACAGGTGAAGTGGCTCATGTTTTCCACGATGCCGAGCACCTCGACATTTACCTGGGCAAACATCTCGAGGGCTTTGCGCGCATCCTCAAGGCTGACGTCGCTGGGGGTGGAGACGACCACGGCGCCGGTGAGGGGAACGGTCTGAACCAGGGAGATGACGACGTCGCCTGTCCCCGGGGGCAGATCGACGATGAGGTAATCGAGTTCGCCCCAGTTCACCTGTTGCAGGAACTGGCGGATGATTTGATGGAGCATGGGTCCGCGCATGACCAGCGGCTTATCGCCGGGCGAGATGTAGCCGATGGAGATGGTTTTGACGCCGTGGGTCAGGTTGGGCTCGATTACGTTGCCGGGACCCACTTTGGGCTGCTGCGCGGAGCCCATCATGAGGGGAACATTGGGGCCGTAGATGTCAGCGTCGATCAAGCCGACGCGCTGGCCTAGCTTGGAAAGGGCGATGGCGAGATTGACAGCCACGGTGGTTTTGCCCACGCCACCCTTGCCGGAACCGATGGCGACGATCTTGGAAACGCCGGGCAAAGCCAGCGGGGCGGGCATGGCATTTGAATGGGCCATATTTTTTTGTTTCTCCTTTTGAAAACTCTGTTCTTCAAGAAACTGTTTTGGTTCAGCCCTCAGTTGCGGCGCCGGTAAGCGCGGAGGTGGCCAGGCTGGCTTGCTTTCGCCGCGCGCTCTCGGCCTCGCGGTGTTCGCGCCTGAGCAGCGCGTCGTGATAGCGCCGGATCTCGTCGGGAGTTTCGGGCTTGAGCTCGGGCACCTTGATGAGGCGGCCTTGCTCGTCGATGGCGACGAACACAAGGTAGGCGCTGGCCACGTGGACTACGACCCCGGTCCGCGTGTTTTCAGCCCACACTTTGACGCCGGTTTCCATGGAACTGGTGAAGGCCCGGTTCACGCTCGACTTGAGGGTGAGCAGGTCGCCGAGGTGGACCGGCCGTACGAAGTCGATATGATCCATGGCGGCGGTGACGACGTTGGTGCGCGAGTGCCGATAGGCAGCCATGGCGCCGGTGAGGTCAATGAAGTGCATCAGGCGGCCACCCAGCAGGTTACCCAGAGTGTTGGTGTCGTTGGGCAGGATGATCTCAGTCATCTCGGACTGGGTGCTGGCTACGGTGCGCACCAGCGGGTTCTTTTCATGGTCGCTCATTTTGAGTTGCTCCGTTCAGGATACGGTACGCACGGGCACGCATTCGCAGCTACAATGAGAGCCAGGATGTGCGAACCGGCTGCCCAATCGGATCAGGCATCCTGTTTCAGTTTCGGCAATCCTCGCCAATTACGCAAATTTTCTGATTTGGCATCACGAGCAGGATGGGGGCCGGACACGAATAGTGTAGACAAGATTGCAGGACTGAGAGAGATTCTGGCGCTGGATCCCAGGAACAGTTTTGCGCGGTATGGAATTGCGATGGAGTTTGCGGGCAGGGGCGAGACGGCGGCGGCGCTGGAGGAGTTCAACGCGCTGCTCAACAACGATCCGGAGTATACGGCGGCCTACTTCATGGCCGCACAGACGCTGGCCGGGGCGGGACGAAAGGCCGAGGCGGCGGAGCGCCTGAAGGCTGGAATCGCGTGCGCGGCGCGCGGTGGTAACAATCATGCTCTCAGCGAGATGCAGGGCATGCTTGAGGAGCTGGATGAGTAGCCGCGAGAGCGAATCCAGTGTCATTTTGGGCGGAGAGAGTACGATGAAAATTCACAGGCAAGAATTGCCAGGTAGTCTTCGCTTACCAAAACAGCGTCTAAGGAATCATGGCTAAGTACTCAATAGTTGTGCCATTTCACAACGAAGAAGAGAACGTAACCGTTCTCTACGCTCGCCTGAAACAGGTGATGGAACAGGTGGGCGAGGAGTTTGAGCTGGTGCTGGTGGACGATGGGTCCAACGACCGCACCTACAAACTGCTGGAAGAAATCGCGGCCGTAGATAGCCGGGTGCTGGTGGTGAAGCTGCGTCGCAACTTCGGCCAGACTTCGGCGCTGGCTGCCGGTTTTGACCACGCTTCGGGTGAGTTCATCCTGGCCATGGATGGCGATCTGCAACACGATCCCAACGATATTCCCAGTTTTCTTGAAAAGCTGGATGAGGGATACGATGTGGTCTCGGGATGGCGCAAGGAGCGCATCGACAATCTCGTATTCCGTCGCATTCCGTCGCGCTGCGCCAACTGGCTGATGGCCAAGCTCTCAGGCGTCGATATTCACGACTTCGGCACCACTTTCAAGGCGTACCGCCGGGAAGTAATTCAGAATATTCCGCTTTACGGGGAGATGCACCGATTCATTCCCGCATTGGCGAGCTGGTATGGCGCGTCGATCTGCGAGATTCCGATTCGCAATGCAAACCGGGAGCGCGGCAAGAGCCATTACGGATTGGGACGCACCTTCAGCGTGTTCTTTGACTTGTTAACGATTCGTTTTCTGCTGAAGAACATGACGCGCCCACTTCACTTTTTCGGCGGATTCGGGGCTTTGGGAATTCTGAGCGGGACCGGTATCGCCGCGGTCCTGATGGCGATGAAGATCTACAACCCGAAGATGGACGTGATGGGCAGTCACGGTCCCATGTTCGTGATCGGATCGGTGCTGATTGTTTCCGGCATCCAGTTGCTGGCCATCGGGCTGCTGGGCGAGTTGCAGGTGCGGCATTATTACACCGGCCAAAATCCTGCCTCTTACACGGTTGACCGCCTGGTGCGGCTGGCATCGGCCGAAGAGCAGAGCCTGATATCGGAGCGGCGGGAAGATAGCTTCTGAGAGACAGGGAATAGGGAATTGAGAACAGTGGTCAGTGATCAGGGACTCAGTGGGTTTATCTAGCCTGACTTTATTGATATTTTTTTTGGCTTCTCCGATGCTCTTGCGGTACTCCCCCCTCAAGGTTCATGCTTAACCTTGTCATGAAAGCTATTCAGCTCCATCAAACAGGCGGTCCTGAAGCTCTTCAGCTTGCCGATTTGCCTATTCCGCAGCCCGGCCCAGGCCAGGTGCTGATGCGGATTGAGGCCACGGGGGTGAACTTCATTGAAATTTACTTTCGCAAGGGCGTTTACAAGGCGGCGCTGCCGCTGACGCCGGGGAGCGAAGCCGCGGGCACGGTGGAGGAACTGGGTCCAGGGGTGACAGGGTTTGCCGCGGGCGACCTGGTGGCCTCGACCAGCGTGCTGGGCAGTTACGCCGAATACGCGCTGGTTCCAGCCGAAAAGCTGGTGAAGGTTCCTGTTACGCTGGCGCCGGAGAAGGCCGCGGCCGCGATGCTGCAGGGGATGACGGCGCATTACCTGGCCTATTCGACGTACCCGCTGAAGGCGGGAGAGACGGCGCTGATTCACGCCGGGGCGGGCGGCGTGGGCTTGCTGCTCACGCAGATTGCCGCGCGCCTGGGTGCACGCGTGATTACCACCGTCTCAACGCCCGCCAAGGCCGAACTATCGCGCGAGGCCGGCGCCAGCGACGTGATTCTCTACTCCGGGCAGGACTTTGAAGCTGAGGTGAAGCGGATCACCGGCGGCAAGGGCGTGGACGTGGTGTATGACTCGGTGGGCAAGACCACGTTTGAGAAGAGCCTGAACTGCCTGCGTCCGCGCGGCCTGCTTGCGCTTTTCGGCGCGTCCAGCGGTCCGGTGCCCCCTTTCGATCTCATCCAGCTTAGCGGCAAGGGATCGCTCTTTGTGACGCGGCCTACGCTGTGGCACTACATTGCCACGCGCGCGGAGCTTGAATGGCGCTCGGGCGACGTTCTGGGCTGGGCCGCATCGGGCGAGCTTAAGCTGCGCACCGAGCATATCTATCCGCTGGCCGACGCGGCCCAGGCGCAGATGGATATGGAAGCCCGCAGAACGACGGGCAAGATTTTGCTGGCGCCGTGAAGACAGGGGTCAGGGATCAGGGAAGCTGGATCATGGCGGGGATTTCGGTTGGGACAGGGGATCGCGTATTTGTGCTCACTGGGGCGGGGATCAGCGCTGAGAGCGGATTGCCGACGTTTCGCGCTTCAGACGGACTTTGGGAGGGGTACCGCATCGAGGACGTCTGCACGCCTGAGGCCTGGCAGCGAGATCCGGCGGGGGTGTGGGCCTTCTATTCGGCGCGACGGGCCGCGGCGCAAAAGGCGGTTCCAAATGCCGGCCACATAGCGCTTGCGGAGCTCGAATCGCGGCTTCCGGGGCGTTTTTTTCTTTGCACACAGAATGTTGACGACCTGCACGAGCGGGCCGGCTCGGTGCACCTGGTGCACATGCACGGCGAGCTGGCCAAGTCGCGATGCGAGAACGAGTGCGGCGCGCCGCCGGTGGAAGATCATGAGATCTATGCGAGCCTCGATCAGGTTGGGCGCTGCCGCTGCGGCGGACGGCTGAGGCCGCACATTGTCTTCTTCGGCGAGATTCCGCTGGAGATGGAGCGGATTGAGCGAGAGATCGCGAGGGCGATGCTGATGGTTGTTGTCGGGACCTCCGGCTCTGTATATCCAGCTGCAAATTTTGTTCATTGGGCCCGGCACGCCGGTGCGCGCACCGTTTACATTGGGCCCGAACCGCCGCTGAACGCCTCGGCCTTTACGTACGTGGTGGAAGGGAAGGCCGGGGAGGCGCTGCCGGGGCTATTTCAAGTGGAAGATTGAGTTCAGAGTTGATGCATCTTCCGGCTCAAAAATGGAAGCGGTAGCGCAGTTCTGCGGAGAACAGGCGCGGATCGTTCCAGTGGAAGCCGCCGATGGTGACGGAGTTGTCAGTCAGCACGCGGTGGTTGGTGACATTGATGACGTTGAGGGCGAGCTTCCAGTGTTCGCCGAGACTGTGGCCGGCGGAGGCGTCGAGGGTGGTGTGAACGGGGAGGTAGGGTCCGGCGTAGGGGCCGTTATTGGGAGAGCATGAGGACGGATCTGTGCAGGCCAGGCCGTTTGAGAAGCCGGTGCCGTAGTAGACGTTGGTAGAGAACCAACTGTGGCGCGGCAGTGCGGCGGTGAAGCCGGTGTTGAGCGTGTCGCGCTGGTCGTGGTCGAGGGAGATGTAGGTGAAGCCGTCGTTGGCGCAGGCGGCGACATGGGAGAGGGTGCAGATGAATCCTCCGATGATGGCGCCGCGCTGCTGGGCGATCTGGTTGGAGTAAGTGAGGTGGAATTGTCCGAGGCGGGCGATCTGCGGGGAGCGGAAGGTCATCTCCCAGGCGCGGACCAGGGCGCCATTTACGGCGATGGGGAAGTACATATTCGATTCGCCCAGGTTGGAGTGATCGAGGAAGTTGTTGACGCGGTTCTTGACGGTGTCGACGTCGAGGAACCAGCCCTTATACGGAATTTGAATGCCGAACTGGTGTTCCTCGTCGCGCTCCGAGGGCAGTGGAGCGAAGGCGTTTTCACCGGCGGGCAGGCTGCCGGCGTAGTTGAGGACGGAACTGGAGACGGTGAGCAGAGGCGCAGGCTGGAAGAAGTGGCCGTAGAAACCGCGCAGCACCCAGTGGAGGCGGGGAATTTCGACGGTTGCGCCGATGCGGGGATAAGTTGCCGACTCATCGTATCCGCCGCGGTAGATGGAGAAGCGCTCGCCGCCGAGCAGGGTGATGTAGCGGCCCAGGCGCAGGTGGTCAGAGAGATAGAACTCGACCAGCGCTGCGCCGGCATTGGCACCGGTATCGGGTTGTGAGGCGGCGCTGCCGTCATTGACCCGGACGCCAAACAGATCGTTCTCAGCCTGGTAGAAGGAATAGAGGCCGGCAGAAAAGCTGTTGGGTCCGGCGTCGGCGCGCGCATCGGCCTGGGCGCCGATGTAGTTCGAGGTCTGATGCCAGGTAGTGGCGACGGGGAGGTCGGTCGGCAATGAGTTGTAGCCGGCCTGGTTCAAGTGATAGAAGGGCGCGAAGGAAAACAATGCCTTGGGCGAGATGGTGTGGACCCAGTTGGCGATGACGAAGGTGTCGCGTTCAGTTTGGGCGTCGCGCAGGCCGACAGAACTGTAATAGCCGGAAGTGGTCTCGTAATCGTTGGGGTTGGGGTCGTAGGGGATATCGAAGTAGTCCTGGCGGTATTGGGCGTTGAGACGTAGCTGATCACTGGGCGTCTGGTTGCGAATGAGCGACAGGAAGCCGCTTTGGGAGTTGGTGGCGTCGTGATAGATGTTGGCCACCGGAGTGGCCAGACCGTAGTTGGAGCGGGAGACGGTGAGGCTGGAGTACCACGCGGTCTTGTCGGAGTGGTCGCCGAAGGACAGCTGAGTTTCCCCGGTATCCTGATTGCCGGCAGAGAAAACCAATTCCGCGTCGTGGTTGTATTCGAAGCCATTGCGGGGCAGCACGTTGAAGACCCCGTAGGTGCGGTCGCCCACCCCGGCGTCGTAGCTTCCGCGCTGGGTTTCGAGGGAGTCAATGTCTTTGGGATCGATCTGCGGACCGACGTTGGAGGCGATTTTGGTGTTGGGGATGGCGATGCCGTCGATGAGCCAACTGGCCTGGTGGCCGCCGCGCATGTGCAGCATGTCGTGGGTCATGTAGGCTCCGGGGACGTAGTCGGTAATCAACTCCGAGCCGATGGTGCGGTCCGCGCCGGGGGTTTGATCGATCATCTGGCGCGTGATGAGCGTGGTGGGCGTTACCGTATCTGCGGAACCGGCGGTAGCATGCACTTCAACGGATTGCGTGGCCGCGCCAACTTCCATGGGAATGTGCAGCACTGGGTTGGTGTCAGAAGCCACGGTCAGCGACTGGGTTATGGAGGCAAAGCCGGGCGCGGCAACAGTGAGCCGGTAGACGCCGATGGGCGTTTGCGGAAGCTCGAACGCGCCGTCGGGGTTGGTTGCGGCGTGCAGGAGGAACGCGGAATCCGCAGCCTGAAGGGTGATATTTGCGCCGGCGATGGGGCGGTGTTGCGGGTCGTGGACGACTCCGTGCACGGTGGCGAAGACGGTGGCGCATGCGGGAAGGGAAGCGGCCAGGAAGAGGGCCGCGGCAAGAGCATAAAGACGGCGCATGAAAGATCATCTCCGAGTGAAACAGAGGCATTTGCCGCGCCGATTGGAGGAATATGGGCGGCGTCTAAAAAAAACATTTTGGGAATCGTTGAAAACGGCCCGATCGCGTAAATGGGGCGCAGAACGATGGCGAGTCAGGCAAGAAGAAGTCGATCCTGAGGGGTTAGAGCCCGCACCCTTCAAACTGAATTGGCGCCAACGAACCGCGGCGTTGCCTTTCAGATTCAGAGCAAAGTTTTCGGCGGGGTCGTCAGCTGAGGATTGCGGCGGGAGGTCCGCGGCCGGCGTGGGCGCAGTTGGGGTTTGAGGTCGCCGACACGAGCAGGGCTGCGGAGTGGGAGCGGGGTAACGGAACGGACAGGCCGTCCGGCGAGGCTGCCAGCGCATGAGGGAGCGTGGAGATGGCAGCAGTGGAACCGGGATAGTATGGGCAGGTTAGCGGAGCGGAAAATGCAGGAGACGAACCGGGCTGCGGCGGGGCCGTCAGGGCGGCCAAACGGGCGGCCATGGCGCAGTGGTGGGCACCGTGGCGGCGGCAGCAGGGCGGCAGGCGCGATTCGCTGCTGGAGTCGAGAGCCGCTGCAAGCGGACCCAGGCTGAAGAACAGAATAAAAAAAATGGAGAAGCCGCGCCGCATCTGGTTCTGATGTTACACGAGAGCCAGTTCCGCGCCGGGGATTTGTCTCCGGTCGGGTATCATCAATTTACCGATTGATTCGCTTCGCCAATTCACGTTCAAGGAAGATTCAGGTGCCTGAATTGCATGATTCCGCATCGCCTCTCGATGATTCCGTTTCTTCCGCGCTGGACGCCCGCGTGCAGCGCCCGTTGCGGATCGCCATTTTTGGTTTTGGAACGGTGGGCAGTTCGGTAGCCCGAATTCTTGTCGAGTCGAAGCCGCAAGGCGTGGAACTGACTCATGTGTTCAACCGCGGCGTGGCCCGCAAGCGTGTTGACTGGACGCCCCCGGGGGTGGTGTGGAGCGAAGACGCCGATGCTGTACTGGCCTCCGATGCGGATGTAGTCGTTGAGCTTGCCGGGGGGCTCGATCCGGCGGGCGTGTGGGTGCGCCGCGCGCTCGAAGCCGGCAAGAGCGTGGTGACCGCCAACAAGAAGCTCATCGCATATCAGGGGGTGGATCTGGAGAGGCTGGCTGCTCGAAAGGGAGGACATCTCAAGTACGGCGCAGCGGTTGCGGGCGGAATACCGGTGATTCCGGGACTTGAGCAGGGCCTGGCCGGCGATCGCATCGAGCGCATTGAAGGCATTCTCAACGGCACGTGCAATTTCATATTGAGCAAGATGGAAGAGGGAGCGGAATACGCCACCGTACTGGCAACGGCGCAGGCCAGAGGCTATGCCGAGGCCGACCCGACTGAGGACGTGGGCGGGTTTGACGCGCGGGCCAAGCTGGCCATCCTGATGCGGCTGGCGCTGCGGGTGCAGGTGGATCCTGAGGAAATTGTGCCGCGGCCCATTACGGCTGTCACGGCCGTCGACTTCAGTTATGCGCGCGATCTGGGCTGCACGATTCGCCAGGTGGCACGGGCCGAGCAGGTGAACGGGCGCCTGGCGGCAACGGTCGGGCCGATGCTGGTTGCGGTGCGGTCGCCGCTGGCGTGGTCGCAGGGCACGGAAAACATGGTGATCGTCAGGGGCCACTATGGAGGCGATGTGGTCTTCTCAGGCCACGGCGCGGGCGGTCATCCGACGGCAGTGGCTGTGGTCAGCGATCTGCTGGCGCTGGCGCACGGGTCGCGCCGCGTGGAGATTCCTTCGGCTCCAGCGCGAGTGGGCGCGGAATTCGAGGTTCCGCATTACATTCGCTTTCTGGTTGTCGACCGGCCGGGAATCGTGGCGGCGATTACGGGCGCGCTGGCCAGGGAGCAGATCAATATTCGCGCCATTGTGCAGAAGCCGGGCTATCCGGCCGATGCGTTGCCGTTTGTGGTTACCGTTGAGCCGTGCAAGGCTTCTGCGCTCAAGCGTGCGCTGGCCGAGATTCGCGAACTGGATTGCATGCTGATTGAGCCGCTGGATTTGCAGATGCTGGAGTGAGAAGGAACAGGGAATAGGGGAACGAGTGAATAAGTGAAGAAGTGAATAAGTGAAAAGGTGAACGGGAAACGGGGACTAGCGTTTGTGCGGGAGGTTGGACATTGATCGACACCATTTATCGATGTGAAATTTGCGGGGAAGAGAGCCAGAATCCGATGCGATGGCTGGTGGTCCATTGCAGCGACGCGCAGTTGACTATTTTGAAATGGACGAAGGAAGCGGCGGATGCGCCGCACGCGCGGCACTACTGCGGCGAGGCGCATGCGCAAGTTTATGTCAGCCGCTGGCTGGAGTCTTATTGCAGTTAGCGAGTCAGCGAGTTGGCGAGTTAGCGAGTCAGCGAGACGGCTAGACGGCAAGACTTCGGATCAGCGAGGCAGCCAGGTGGGCATTAGGGCTTGGTGGGAGCGGGGCCGGTGGACTCGCGGATGACCAGTTCGGGGCTCATTACCACTTCGGATGGAAATTCCTTTTCGCGGTTGGCGATGCGTTCGAGCAGCACCTGTGCGCCGCGCTTGCCCATTTCCATGAGCGGCTGGCGGACGGTGGTGAGCGACGGAGTGGAGTAGGCCGCCGATAAAATGTCGTCAAATCCAACCACAGAAACATCTCCGGGGACGGTGAGGCCGGCATCCTTCAGCGCGCGGATGGCGCCGATGGCGGCGATGTCGTTGAAGCAGAAGACGGCGGTGAAGTCGCGGGTTTTTTCAAGCAGCGCCTGCATGGGCTTGAAGCCGATTTCGGGAGCCATGGGATGGTATCCGGCCTTCATCGACCAGCCGGCTGCGTCGATGCGGATGACCAGGGCTGGATCGAGCTTGAGATCCATCTCCCGGGCCACCTGCTGGATGCTTTCCCAGCGGAATTCAGAGTCGGGAATGGCGCGCGGGCCGCGCATGATGGCGATCCTGCGGTGCCCGAGCGCATGCAAATGACTGAGCGCCTGCTGGACGGCCAAATGATGATCGAGGATGATGTTTGTGACATTCGAGACCGGGCTGTGGGCAGAGATTGCGACCACCGGCACCGGCACATCAATGTGTTCGGCCGGGGTGTTGAGCAGAAGAAACCCGTCGACGGCGCGCTCGACCAGCATGCGCGGATACTTTTCGATCAGCTCCCGCTTCCAGTCGTGGCAGGCGGTGAAGTAGAAGTAACGAGCCGCGGTGAGCTCTTCGACCACTCCGCTCATGACGCGCGTGAAGTAGCCTTCACTGAGGTCCGGCGCAAGCACACCGACGCTCATGGAGCGGCTTTGACGGAGTGAGCGGGCGAAGTAGTTGGGGCGGTAGTTGAGGCGGTTGGCGGCCTCGATGACGCGGTTACGCGTTTCCTGCGGGATGGATTTGGCGGAAGGCGAATCGTTGAGCACAAGGGAGATCGTGGTTTGGGAAAGCTCCAGATGCTCGGCGAGCATTCTCAGGTTTACGTGTCCTGATGGAGTTTCCAGCGGTCCCTTTGCCATGTTGGAGTTGTAGCACGTTTCCTCGCCGTGGGAACACTGCTTCCTATGAAGTGAATCGATTTGTCTGCTGGTTTGGCAGGATTGGCCAGTAACATACGGTGCCCCCGGCTGGGGTACCCGGCATATCCGCAACACGTCATGCGGCCGACGGGTACAACTTGCCCGTTCAATTCACGGTTATTACGTCCTCGTGGTGGATGTCAATTTTGCTTCGACCGGGCTTGAGAGGCCACCTTTGGCCGTTGAACTGAAAAGTTCCAGTCAGGGTGCCAGGAAGGTCAATCTCGGCGTGGAAGTCGCTGCCCTTGCGTTCGTATTTGACTTCGATGTTGCCCTCGGGATGCGGGAACGTGGCGGTGAGCGAGGGCAGTTTGCCGAGGTGCGGGGCGATGAGGACAGTGGCGAAGCCGGGACTGGCAGGCTGGATTCCGGCGACGAGGGTGAGCAGATCGTAGATGGGGTGGGCGCTCCAGGCGTGCGAATCGGAGCGCGTGTCGCCGGGAACCTCAGGCCAGGTGCTGAAATGCAGGGGCAGCAGCTTGCGCCAGGGGTCGATGGAGTTTAGATACTCATCCGCCATGCCGGCGTGGCCGAGTGCTCGGGCGAGGTAGAAGCGGAAGTAATACGATGCGCTCAGGACTCCGTCGGGCGCGGTTCCCGGCTCGATGAGGAGCATCTTGCGCAGCACTTCCTGTTGTCCTTTTTTGGGAATGACGTCATACAGGACGGCCAGGATGTTGGCCTGCTGGCTGAAGCTGTTGCGGTCCGGCGTTTCAGCGATGAGGCCGCGCGAGGCGCTCCAGCACTGACTATAAAGGCCGGCGCGAACATGGGCGGCGCGTTGCTGGTACCGCGTGGCGAAGAGCGGATCGCCGAGGTTTTTTTCAAGATCGGCGGCATCTTCGAGCGCGCCCAGATATTCAAGGGTGGTCATGCACGATTCGCCATTGGCGCTGTAGGTGGGAATCTGGCCCGAAGTCACCCAGTCAATGAAGCTCCACCAGGGCAGCTTGTTGAGCAGTCCATCGGGCTGCTCGTGGGTTTCAAACCAGTTCAACACTGTTCGCGTTCCGGGGAGCCATGCGCGCGCGGGCTCAGGATCGGGGCGGTACATCCAGTAGTCATGCACCATGCCGACCCAGAGCAGCGAGAAGGTGGGGATGGTCTGGGGCAGCGAGCTGGGATAGCGGCTGCGGGTGAGGCCGTCGGAGAAGCGCGAGTCGTCGAAGGCCTGAATCGCCTGGCGCGGCAGCCGGTCGTCATCGGTGACGGCGTAGGAGATGAGGGCCTGGATGCGGGTATCGCCAACGTACTGGAGCTGCTCGTAATAGGGCGTGTCCATGTAGGTTTCGTGGGCATCGAGGCGCGCGGTCCGCCAACTGATCTCCCAGATTTTGCTCAGGTCCGGGTCGGGGGAGTCGAAGCCGGCCAGTTCTTTGAAAGGGTACGCGGTGAATTCGGCGGTGAGCGATTCGAGCTGGAGCGGTTCGAAGCCGGTTTCGATATCGATGTCGAGGTAGCGCCAAGTGCGCCACCAGAGCGGCTCGAAGACGCGGTGCTGGCCGCCATCGGGCAGGAAACTGTCGCGGAGGCCAAGCGCGGTGCGGGTACCCACATCGTCGCGATCTCCCTTGTGCATCTGCTTGTCGAAGAGAGCTTCGGAATAGGTGAGCCAGATCTTCGCGCCTTTGCCGCCGGAGACGGTGAGGATGGGATAGGCGGTGGTGAGAGTCTTGCGATCGAGCAGCAAGTGGATGTGCTTGCCGGCAGGAATTGAGACGGGCTGACCGGGGAAGGACGTGAACGACGATTGATCGGTCTGGACGGTGACGTGGGCCTGCTCTTCTCCCATGAGGATGGGGACCGGCTGAGATTCGGCGAGGTCGGAGCGCACGATACTGCCGGGATCGGTCTGGCTGTATTCCATGTGCGGGAGCGCGTCAGGGACGAGCCCCCAGCTGTTGTCGTCAGTGTCGTCGGCCGAGGCAGCTTTGTTTGCGCCTTGCCAAATGCTGTCGCGCATGGGAGCGCCGACGGGAAGCCATGCCGGATTGGCGTCCGAAGGAGAATTCCAGTCCCAGTCGTAATGCGCAGCGTCGATCTCTTCACCGGGTCCGGATGCCATGTAGGCGCGAAAGTTGACGGAGGTGCGATCGAGGGCGCGATGGCCGGGCTCGGTCTCGACCTGCCAGCTATCGGGTGTGCTGATTGAGTTTGCACCGGTGGCTTCGCTCTCAAGCAGAAAGGCGGTTCGATCACTGATTTGGGCTATGGGCGCGAAGATTCCCCAGTTCCAGACGGTGGCCGTAACGAGGTTCTTGCCGGGGTGCAGGAGCGGGGCCAGATCGAAGCGCTCGTAGCGCCAATGGGACAGGTCGCCGCGCGCGGGGCCGTCGCCGATGCGCTGGCCATTCACGTACAAAATGAAACGGTTATCGGCGCTCACCCGAACGGGATAAGTGGCTGGGACCGCATCGAGCGCGAGGAAGCGGCGGAAATGGAGCACCTGGGGTTCGCGCAGCGGCGCGGTGGGGTGAGTGACCCAGGAGGCGTGCCATTCGCGGTGTAGAGGGTCGGGCTGGAGGTTGTTTTGGGCGGGAACGGCGAGGGTGGTAAGGGCAGCGGCAATCAGGATTAGAATCTGGCGCATGAATTTTGGTTTCCGGTGGTCCAGTTTCCCAGCTTAACGGAAAAAGAAAATCATTGGAGAAATAATTTCAGATTTTCTGGGTGAGGGGCGAGTTCCGGCGGGGGAATCGAGTCGGGAGACCTGTTGCCGTTCCGTCGGGCCGAGATTGTCGGCTGGGCTGTTGCAACGCATGTGAAATCCGCTCGTATGCGCTTGATTTAGCAGACTTGTAACCTGCTATTCATATTGGCCCGGTAGCCTGATGCTTGTGGAAGTCAAAGTGCCCGATATACGCATCACCGAACCGCAAATTGAGCCGGAAAAGGCCACTTCACGCGGGCAGAGTCCGGCAGAAGCGGGTAAATCAGAGCCTTCGGCAGTTCGGCGCTTCCTGCTCTCACGCGGCAACTCGGCGGTTGCGGACCTCGGATTCCGGGTTTTGATGGTGTTGTGCGCGCTGAGCATCTTCGGAATCGTGGTGCTGATTGCGTGGCGGTTGGTGGTGAGTTCGCAACTGACCTGGCATGAGTTCGGGTTCGGTTTTTTCTACAGAGTCTTCAGCAGTCCCGAAACTCATACGACCATGTTCTGGGACCCGGTCAACGGGTACTTCAGCGCCCTGCCGTTTATTTACGGGACCCTGGTTTCCTCGTTTCTGGCGCTTCTGATTGCGGTTCCCCTGGCGGTAGGCCTGGCTATTTTTCTGACCGAAATGTGCCCCGACGCGCTGCGCGGGCCGTTGGCATTTATTACCGAACTTCTGGCCGCGATTCCCAGCGTTATTTACGGGATCTGGGCGGTCTTTGTGCTGGTGCCGCTGCTGAGGGAGCATGTGAACCCAATCCTGATTCACACCCTGGGCTGGACGGGTTTCTTCAACGACGACAATCCGACAGGGCTGGGCTTTCTGGCGGGCGGCGTGATTTTGGCGATCATGATTTTGCCGATTATCTCTTCGCTGACCCGGGAAGTGATGACGGCGGTGCCGCACTCGCAGCGCGAGGCAGTGCTGGCGCTGGGGGCTACGCGGTGGGAGATGATCCGGATGGGCGTGCTGCGGAATGCGCGCATCGGCATTGTGGGCGGGGTCATTCTGGGCCTGGGGCGGGCGCTGGGCGAAACCATGGCGGTGACGATGGTGATCGGCAACACGCCGGAGATTCACCGGTCGCTGCTTTCCAGTGGTACTTCGATGGCCGCGGTGATTGCGAACGAGTTCACCGAAGCGGTGAGCGAGTTGCATCGCAGCGCGCTGATCGAGATCGGCCTGGCGTTGTTTATCGTGACGATTATTGTGAACGCGCTGGCCCAGTTACTGGTGTGGGCGGTTACGCGGGGAGAGCCGGCGCAGGCGCGTTAAGGAGAGTCGGGTGGGCGTGGAGACGTTCAAATTCCGGTCGCGGATGCGGACACTGACCGACCGCGGGGTCACGGCCCTGGCGATACTGGCTACGCTGCTGGTGGTGGCGCCGCTGGTGGCCATCTTCGCTTACCTGGTTTACAAGGGCGCGAGCTCAGTGAATTTAGCGTTCTTCACGCAAACTCCCGTGCCGGAGGGCGAGGTGGGCGGCGGCATGGCGAACGCCATTTTGGGCTCAGGGATCCTGCTGGCGCTGGCCAGCTCGATTGGGATTCCAATCGGCATTGGCGGAGGGATTTTTCTGGCTGAGTTCGGGCGCGGAACGAAACTGGCCAACGCGGTGCGCTTTACCGCAGATGTGCTCAACGGCGTGCCCTCGATCGTGATGGGCCTGGCGATTTACTCGTTGATTGTGGTTCCGGAGAAGGGATTCTCGGCATTTTCAGGCGGCGTGGCGCTGGGAATCATGATGATTCCCACGGTGTGCCGGACCACGGAGGAGATGCTGCTGATGGTGCCGCACGCGGTGCGGGAGGCGGCGCTGGGGCTGGGAGTACCGAATTGGCGTTCGGTGCTGTCGATCACATTAAAGACAGCATCGCCGGGTGTAATCACGGGATGCATGCTGGCTTTTGCGCGCGTGGCCGGCGAAACTGCGCCGTTGATCTTCACGGCATTTGGCAATTCATTCATGAGCACGAGCCTCAACCAGCCGATCGAAGCGCTTCCGCTGCAGATTTATGTGTATGCGATTTCACCCTACGATGACCAGCACCGGCTGGCGTGGGCGGGGGCGCTGGTATTGATTGTCTTGATTGTGCTGGCGGTTTCTCTGGTTCGATTTGTCGCCAGCCGCGGGGTCTTGAAAGGGGCGAGTTGAGTGGGCGTTGGCATTGAGGTAACCAACCTGAACGCGTGGTACGGATCGAATCACACGCTGCAGGACATCAACCTGAATATACCGGCGAATCACGCCACGGCGCTGATCGGGCCATCGGGTTGCGGCAAGAGCACGTTTGTGCGCTGCCTGAACCGCATGCACGAAACCAATCCCATCGCGCGGGTTACGGGGACGGTGCGCATCGGGGACCTGGACATCTATGAAGACGCCAAGCCGGTGGAGATCCGACGCCGCGTGGGGATGGTATTTCAGCGGCCGAATCCATTTCCGACGATGTCGATTTACGACAACGTGGCGGCGGGGCTGAAGCTGAACGGGTACTCGAACCGGCGGGCGCTGGACGAGATTGTGGAGCGGTCGCTGAAGAACTCGGCGTTGTGGGACGAGGTGAAGGACGATCTGAAGAAGAAATCGGGGGCGAGCCTATCGGGCGGCCAACAGCAGCGGCTGTGCATTGCGCGCGCGCTGGCCGTGGATCCGGAAGTGCTCTTGATGGACGAACCGGCGTCCGCTCTCGATCCGGTTTCGACATCGAAGATCGAAGACCTGATCTTCCAGTTGAAAACGCAGTACACGATTGTGATCGTGACACACAACATGCAACAGGCGGCGCGAGTGGCGGAGAAGACGGGATTCTTTTTGAACGGGCGGATGGTGGAGTTCGACTCGACGCACAAGATATTCACCAATCCCACGGACAAGCGCACGGAAGATTACATCACGGGCAGGTTCGGATGACACGCATACGATTTCAACAAAGCCTGGAAGATCTGAAAGAGAATCTGCTGGTGATGGCGGGCCTGGCAGAGCAGGCGATTCAGCGCGCGATTGAGGCATACCGAGTCCGCGATCTGTCGATCTGCGACCTGGTGAGCCGCAGCGAAATTGCGATCAACCGAATGGAGCGGGACATCGATCAGGCGGCGCTCGACCTGCTGGCGATGGAACAGCCGATGGCGATCGATCTGCGCTTCATTCTCTCGGTGATCAAGATCAACGCCGATCTGGAGCGCGTGGGCGACGCGGCCAAGAGCATCAGCGACCGGGTGCGGCACATGGAGCAGATGGGAGTGGCCGAGCTGCCGGTGGACATTCCGCGGATGGCGTCTCTGGCGACGGACATGGTGCGCAAGAGCCTGCAATCGTTCATTGAGGGCGACGCGGAGCTGGCCCGCGGCGTGCTGACCATGGACGACGCGGTGGACAGCATGAATCGCGCGGCCTACAAGGCCCTGACCAAAGTGATGGAAGAGCAAAGCCACCTGGCTCCGCAGGCGCTGAACGCGCTGATGATCAGCCGCAGCCTGGAGCGGGTGGCCGACCACGCCACGAATATCGCCGAGGACGTGATTTTCTGGGTTCAGGGAGCGGATGTTCGCCACCACAAGAGCCTGACCAAGAAGAACGGAAGCCAGCCCGTTCCGTGATGGGCAGCCGGCTACGTAATTTCGCGCCGATGCTATACTGCAGCCTGCCGGAATCCAACGGGCGGGTCAAGGTTCATTGGCGGAACTGCTGGGGGCACGATGAAGAATAACGGGGGCAGAGGAATCGCAATCGGCCTTAGCGTGGGAATCGCAATCGGGGCGGCGCTCCATAACATCGGAATAGGAGTGGCGCTCGGCGTAGCGTTCGGAGCAGCCCTCAGTGCAGCATTCAGCGGTGTTCGCGCCAGGCGAGGCCGAAAAGCAGATTCCTGATGAATGCGCGCAAGCCAGGCCGCGGAACGGATCGCGGAATCCGAGGGGAAATCTGAGGATCAGCGCGCGTTGATTTTTACGCCCAGCGCATTCAGCTTGCTGCGGGCTTTGGTTGCTTCGGGCGTCTGCGGATGGCGCTGGATGAGCAGGCGCAGCTCGCGGATTCCCGCTTCGCGCTTGTTCATCGCCAGCAGAGCCAATCCCTTGTGAAGCTGCGCAGCGGGAGCCTTGGAGTTGCCGCTGAACCCTTCCAGCACTGCGTTGTAGGCGTTTACCGCATTGGCGTAATCCTGCTGCTGGTAGGCAATCTCGCCGAGATAGAACTGGGCGGTACCGGCCAGGTCATCGAGCGGATAGTAGTGCACCACGTCTTGAAACTCCGCGGCGGCCACCTGGTAGTGCGCGGCGTTGTAGTCACGGACCGCGGCCTGGAAGGATTCCTGGAGCGGGGGAGCCTGGGACGCGGCCGGCGAGCCCTGGCCTGGAACGCCCGGGGTTTCGCCTGGTTGTTGTCCGGCGCCAACTGGTTGAGTGGCAGGGCCGGATTGCGGCGACGCCGTGCCGGCAGGCGCTGTGGGGGCCGGCTGGCTTTGAATATTCTGCAACTGCACCTGCAAATCCTGGACGGTCTTATCGAGCTTGGCGATGCGCGTCTTCAGCTCGTCAACCGAATCGTTGAGGGACTGGACCTGGCCGGAAACGGTATCCACTTTGCCGCTCACAGCGTCGTTGCTTGCGTTCAGCTTCTGCTGCAGCGCGTTAACCGCCGTCGTCATCTGGGTAGCCTGGTCAGCTGTCTGCTGGGCCAGGTTCTGCAAGACGCCGAAGCGGGTGTCGAGGGTGGACTGCATCCGCTGCACCATGTCCAGCAGTTGCTGCACCTGCGTTTGCAGCTCGATGATCTCTTTCGAGACCGCGTGAGCCGGCGTTCCCGCCGGGGCCAGAATGAGTAAAAAGACTGCTGCCGCGAGGAGACGATTGCGAAGTTTGCGTGGTGTTTGCATGCTTCACCCATGATAGCAAGCGTGCTTCTCGGCCCCGCGACTGGCAGGGGTTTGAGCGCACGCTGCAATTCGAATTTTCCGGTTGCGGAGGGGCCGACATTCGAGATTCCCTCACAACCGCGTGCTTACTGCCGGAACCGGCCGCGGGCTTGGAGTCCGCGGCACGGGTTTCCGCTATCGATCGATCGTAAATCCAGCGCGGCGATTCAATTGCCAGCATTGCTCGTTGGACTCGGTGCAGAAAGGCTTCTCTTTGCCGTAGCTGACTACGCGGATACGGTTCGGAGCAACCCCGGCGGTAACCAGAGCATTCTTGGCCGCATCGGCGCGATTCTGGCCGAGGGCCAGGTTGTACTCATCCGATCCGCGCTCGTCGCAATAACCGCCGAGGACGATCTTGATTTCGGGATGGCTGGCCAGATAGGTAGCGTCCTTTGCCAGGGTAGCCTGCGCGTCGCCGCGGATATCGTAGGTGTCGTAGTCGAAGAAGATGTCCTGCACGCTGGCCTTGAATTCCTCGTCCGCGCTCATGGTGCTGGTGGGCACGACAACCGCGGGCGGCGAATTCACGGTGACGCGGGCTGACGCGTCGGCTGAGCCGCCTTCGCCGCGAGCCACCAGATGGTAGGTAGTCGACTCGGTTGGAGAAACGGTCTTCACGCCCGAGGAGGGAACATCGCCCAAGCCGTCGATGGAGATTGAGGTGGCATCTGTTGTGCGCCAGGTGAGTTGGACCTGATCGCCAGCCGAAATGACGGCCGGCGTGGCAGTGAGCTGTGCGGTTGGGGCCGCGACTCCTGCCGCGGATGGCGCCGTCTCGGCAGGTGGCAAAGGCTGTTTCTTCTTGCAGCCGGAAACAACGATCAAGCTAACAAGCAGAGCAACTGGAACAAGAATGCGATAGTGAAATTTCAATGGATTACTCCTTCTCCTGGTTCAAAAAGTTCTCAGAGAGATCGGCCGTTTATCACCATGCCTGATTCCGTCGCTCCCAGCCTGTGCCGAATTGCACTGTACCGCGGGCACAACCGGTCGAGCGGCGGAATTGAAAGGGATGGTTCCGGTCTATATCCCTTCAGAAAACGTTGTCGTTCACAACCGGCCGCGTTCAATGAACTTCGGGCTACGCGGCCGACGTACTGATTTACCTCGCCCCTTGGGCACAGGCGGCCTTGAGGTTTTGGTAACTTGAAAATGATAGACCATGACTCCCGGATGCCCGGCACGCAGGATGCAGAGCAAGCTCCGATTTTCCCCATTCAGGAATCACTTCAGGCTCCAGTTCGGCATGAGATTGTTGCCTGAGTGCGTGAGCTGGCGCTGCTGGGTTCCATCGGCCAGCATGGTCCAGATCTGGGTTTGGGCGCCGACTTTTCTTTCAAAGACGATGTGACGGCCGTCCGGCGACCAGGAGGGGCAATCGTTGCTGCCCGATTCGTGGGTGATCTGGAGCCAGTTTTTGCTGGCGATGTCCATTACGTAAATGTCCTGTCCGCCGGGATCGCCGGGCCCGTACTTGCGGTTCCAGCTAAAGGTGAGTAGCCCGCCGTTGGGCGACCAGGATGGCGAAACTGCATATCCGCTGTCGGTCATGCGCTGCATGCCGGTGCCGTCCTGCTCCATGATGTAAATCTGCGGCTCGCCGGTGCGCCCCCCGGTAAAGGCAATCTGCGCGTTGGTGCGGGGGTTCCAAGTTGGCGATACGTTGGGCCCGCGCAGAGTGGTGATCCGGCGCGGTTCCCCACCGCTCGCGTCGGTAATCCAGATTTCGGAATCACCGGACCGGGAGGACGAAAACGCGATCTTGGAGCCGTCGGACGACCATGCCGGGGAAAAGTTGTTGCCGCCGGCGGCGCCGCCGGGAAAGCTCACGATGCGTCCCAGATCGAGAGAGTACAAACGGATCGCCCATCCCTCCTTGCCCAGGGATGAAAATGCGATGCGCGAACTGTCCGGCGAGATGCGCGGGGAGAGAGAAATGCTGCCCAGGCGGGTGATGGGATGCTGGTTCTGGCCGTCGTAGTCCATGACCCAAATCTCTTTGGGGCCGGTGCGGGTGCTGACGAAGTAGATTTTGGTTTCCGCGATTCCGTTAATGCCACCGCCCAAGCGGGAGATGATTTCGTCGGCGAAACGATGGGCGACGGTCCGCGCCATATCGTCACCGGCGACCTCGTTGTACTGTTTGCCGAGGACCTGAGGGTTGGCGGTGTTGCGGGCGTCGAAGAGCCAGCCGTAGACGGCGAGGCGTCCGTTGGTGACCGAAAGGGCGCCAAAGGTAACCATGGCTGCGTCAGCAGGGTCCGCCGACCACTGCCCGAGCACGATTTCCTGCGGCGAGCCGGGCATGGCCTGGGGCGCGAGACTCTTGGAGACCATCTCAAAAATGCCGGCGCTGTTGAGGTCGTTGAAGAGGGTGGAATCGAAGACAACTTTGAGGGATGAGGTCTGCGGATCTGCGCCCACCGGCTTGAAATCGGCAACGGCGAGGCGGATGCTGGTGTTGCTCAAGTTGGTTCCGGTGTGCACCCAATCCTGAGCCGAGAGGCGGGGCGCGGAAAAAATCGCCGGAAGAAACAAAAGCAGCGGCAAGAGCCGGAAAATTGCTTTCATGCGATGAGCAATCCTTCCTGCAGTGGAACGGATGGTTTTACGCACGACCCTCTTGGGGCCTATGGATTTGAGGACGCCGGCGCGAACAAAACGTCAGTACTCGCAGTAATAGCCAACATTCAACGTACTTTGATTATATGCCGATGGAAGGGCTCCGAAGGTGTCAACGCGCTGGACGCCGCGCAGGCAGGCGCGATCGAGCGTGGGGCTGCCGCTGGAGCGGTCGAGTTGCATATTGCCGGGGCGGCCATCGCGGCCGAGTTTGAAGACCAGATAGACGCGTGCTCTGTGCGGGGTGCGAGGATCGACTTCCTGCTTGTTCCAACTGCCGGCCATCTTGGCGTTGATCTGATCCACGTACCAGCCGAAGCGGCTGGCAAAATCGTTATCTCCGACGGCGGTTGGTCCATTCGATGCCATTTGCGGCTGGGTGCTCCTGGGGATCGAAGTGCCGTTCTGCTCGCCGTAGCGGGCCAGGTTGTCCTGAAGGGGCGGGGGCTGGTGTTGCGGGGTTTTTGGCGTGGTCTGCTGCTTTGGTTTTACCTGTTTTCCGAGGATGGGAATCGCCGTTTCGTCGACCTGTTGCTTTTCCTTGGGTGCGGGCGGCGCGGGAGCCGGGCTGGGCGTCTCAGTGGAGAGCACATTCTTGTTCATCGGCTGATTGTTGGGCAAGGGAATGGCGCTGCTGACCAGATTGACCTGCATGGCCCCGCCGGCTTCCTGATTGCCCCACAAATTGTGCTTGAAGAGCCCGCTGAGGAGGCCGTAGGCGACGAGGGCGGCGAGCAATGCGCCATGGAGCGCAAGCGCGCCGATGGCCGGCGCCGCAAAGGGCTCAGGCGAAAGCTCCCGCTCCAGGTGACCGACGCCTTCGAGGGCGCTCTTCATGCTAATTTCCGCCGTTTCCCGCCAATCCTTTGGTGTCGAGCGGCTGGGTGACGATGGAGACGTTGGTGATCCCCGCCTGCTTGACCGCATCCATCACGCTCGCGAAAGCGCCAAAGGGCACGCGCTCGTCGCTGCGGAGATAGATGGACTGGTGCGCCGGATCGGCGCCGGAGGAGTGAAGTTTCGCCGCCAGATCGTGAATGTTGATGGGCTGATCGTTGAGAAAGATCTGCTGATCGCGGTCGATGGTGACCACCATGCGCTGCTCGGTGATTTGCTTGACGGTGCGCGTCTTGGGGACCGACACTTCAATGCCCGACTGCAGGACCGGCTCGGTGATCATAAAGATGACCAGCAGGACCAGGACCACATCGACGAGCGGGGTGATGTTGATCTCCGCCAGGGAGGTGCGGGTGCGGCCGTTGCTGGTGGTGAAGGCCATGTCAGGCCTCCCGCGGGGTGTCGTCGGGATCGCGCGGCGTCCGCGGCGGAATCTCTTCGAGCGAGTTCAGCAGCTCGCGGCAGAAATCATCGACAGCGGAGGAAAAGACCCTGATCCGCGCGGTGAACTGGTTGTATGCCACGACCGCAGGCACGGCGACGAAAAGGCCGGCAGCGGTGGTGATGAGGGCTTCGCTGATGCCAGGGGCGACGGCTCGCAGGGTAGCGGCGCCCGCGGTTCCCAGGCCGTGAAAGGCGTCTACTACGCCCATCACGGTGCCAAACAGGCCCACAAACGGGCTGGTGGCGGCGATGGTTGCCAGCCACGTCATGCGACGCTCGAGGCTGGTGACGGCTTCGTTGGCCGCGGTCTGCGCGGAGCGCTCCATGGCAGTGATGTTGCGCGGCGGCCCGGAGCCGCCGGTTTGGCGCTTGTAGGCCTCGTACACATCCTCGAAGACCTGCGCCAGGGGGCTTGACCCGCAATCGGCGGTCAGGGTGGCAATCTCCTGCAGGCGGGTGGCCTTGCGAAATCCACGGATAAACCGGCGGCTGTCTTTGGTGGCCTTTCTGAAGGTCGCGATTTTGCCGAGAATCACCGTCCACGAGTAGAGGCTGGCGATCAGCAACAGCAACAGGACGCCGACCGCGATGGCGCCGATGTTGCCGACCATTTCCGCGAGCGCGCTGAAACCCTGGGTGACCGGCTGAGCCGCGGAGCCCGCGCCGTTGTCGGTCTGAAATATGCACACCAATGCAGCAATAAGAATCGGCATTCACCTCAATATCCACGGTATCAGACGCCGTTAGCTCTCCCAAGTTATCGATTGGATGCCCCCGGAAGCCGCCGCGCGGCATTGGCGCGCACTCGAAAGCCGCCATTCATGCTATGCTGCGGGCGGATTGCCTACCTGTGATCGTGCCGGGTACCGATGGAGTTTCAAGGGGTCCGCTCAACTATGCTGGTTGAATTGCGCGCTGAGAACTACGCGGTCATCGATCATGCCATTGCCTCATTCGGGCCGGGGCTGAACCTGCTGACGGGCGAAACCGGCGCGGGCAAGTCCATCCTGGTGGACGCGCTGGCGCTGCTGATGGGGGGCAAGTCGTCGGCCGAGGTGGTTCGCCACGGATCGGACAAGGCGGTGGTTTCGTGCGTATTTGAGTCGACGCCGGGCGCCGACTCGATTCTTGAAGAGAACGGGATTGATTCGGAAGGCACCGAGATCATTCTCCGGCGCGAGATTCTGGCTTCAGGGAAGGGGCGAGTCTTCGTCAACAACCAGCCGGCCACGGTTGCCGTCCTCAAGCAACTGGCTCCGGAGCTGGCGCTGGTTCACGCGCAGACTGAGACGCTATCCAGCTTTGACCAGACACAGCAGCGGATTTTGCTGGACCGCTTCGGGGGCATCTCGACCTATGATGTCGCGGAGGCCTATGGCGGCTGGCGCGCGGCCCAGGAGAAGCTCAACGACCTGCTGCTGGGCGAACAGGACCGGCTGCGGATGGTGGATCTCTGGAGCTATCAGCGCCAGGAGATTGAAGGGGCGCGGCTGGAAGCCGGCGAAGACGAGGCGATGGAGACGGAGAAGCGCGTGCTGGCCAACGCCGAAAAGCTTTATACGGCGGCCATGAGCGCATTCGACCAGTTGTACGAGGGTGGCGCGTCAGCCGAAGTGGCGCTGAAGGCGGCGCTGCGCAATGTGGAGGAACTGGCACGCTACGACGCCCGCTTTAGCGAGTCTGCGCAGCAGATCGCTTCGGTGAGGGCGACAGTGGGCGATGTGGCCTCAACCCTGCGCGACTATGCCGAGGGCATCGATGCCTCGCCGGAGCGGCTGGCCGAAATCGAAGACCGCCTGGCGTTGCTGGACCGGCTGAAACGCAAATACGGCAAGACCATCGCCGAAGTGATTGCATTCGGCGAAGACGTAGCGGTCAAGCTGGCGGAGGTGGTAGACCGCGATGAAATCCTGAAGGGGCTTCGCGCGGAACTTGAACATGCGGCGAGGGAATACCGGAAGGCGGCCGCGGCAGTGACCTCGGAACGGCAGGGGTCGGCAACGCGGCTGGCCAAGCTTGCTGAAGCGCAGATCAACTCGCTGGCCATGAAGGCGCGGTTCGAGGTGGGTGTGACGGAGTGTAAGCAGGAGCAAGCATGGACCGCAGCGGGCTGGGATGAGGTGGAGTGCCGCATCGCGACCAATCCGGGCGAGCCGCTCAAGCCGCTGGCGGAGATTGCTTCAGGCGGAGAGATGAGCCGGGTGATGCTGGCTTTGAAGGTCAGCGTCGAAGAGGGTGCGGCGAAGCCAAAGACAAAGGCTCCTACGCCGCGAACGCTGGTGTTCGACGAGATCGATATCGGCATCGGCGGTCGCGCCGCTGAAGCGGTGGGGCAGAAGCTGAAATCGCTGGCGCGCGGGCAGCAGGTTTTGTGCGTCACGCACCTGCCGCAGATTGCGGCCTTTGCCGATCAGCATCTGGCGGTGGAGAAGCGGGAGTCCGATGGGCGCACCAAGACGCAAATCCGGGTGCTCGATGATCGTGCGCGAAACCATGAAGTGGCGCGGATGTTGTCGGGAGCAAAGGTGACGGAGACCAGCCTGCAGCACGCGGCGCAGATGATTGCGGCTAGCCGGTGAGCAACTTAGCCCCCAAGGCAGGGATTGTAAGAAGCAGGGCAGATAGTCAGGATGAGGGCTAGCCAAATAACTCGCTATGCGAGCCAAGCCGGGCCAGGCGCAAGGTGTCCTGGCCGGGCTTTCGATAGATCAGCAACGGGTTGGGCTTGACCTGGCACTCGCGGTAGTTGCTCCATTCGCCGGTGAGGTCGTGGTCGCGGAATCGCGGCTCCAACGGCTGGTCGTTTGCCAACGCCGTCAAAACCGGCACGAGGCCGTTGTCGAGTGTTGCCCGGTGCTGACGTTTCGCTTCTCGTTTGTAGTCGCGTTTGAATGTCGACGAGCGCTCAATCCTTCGCATGGAGATCGGCCATCAATGCCTTGACGCTTCGAAAGCGCTTGCCCTTTCCCGTCTCCAGTTGTGCAATCGCTTTGCGGGAGGTGGAGTTGGGAACCCGGACCTCGAAGGGCAGTCGGCTCTCATTGGCTACGCGCAGCATCAGCAGGCGGATCGCGTCGGAGATGGACAGGCCCATCGCTTCCAGCGCATGGGCCGCGCGCTTTTTGGTAGCCGTGTCAATGCGGGCACGGACGTAAGTGTCGACGGTCGCCATGGCAAGCCTCCCAGGATTCAGAGATAGATACCATTGTAGTCACAATGGGACTACAAACCAAATGGGAAATAGGTCAGGCCTTTGATTTGGGCGGGGCGGTGGATTCGCGGATTACGAGGCTGGTGGAGACCAGGAATTCGCGTTGTATTTTGGGATTTCCGGGATCCTCCGCCTGCGCGCGAAGGGCCTCAAACGCCGCTCGGGCGACGTCAGAACGCGAGAGCCGGATGGAGGTGAGCGGGGGGAGGGTGAACTCGGCAAAATCGATGTCGTCGAGGCCGATCACGGATAGATCCTCCGGCACGCGCAACCGTTTCATATAGGCCGCGCGCAGCACGCCGATGGCGGTCATGTCGTTAGAGCAGACAATGGCGGTGGGCGGCGCCGGCAGTTCCAGCAACTGCTCGAATCCAGCCACGCCGCCCTTGAGCGTGTGGTCGCACTCGATGACCCACTTTTTCTGAATGGGCAGCCTGGAAGCATGCATGGCGGCGCGGAAGTTATTTTCCCTGGTGATGGCCGAGTGCAGGGTGTGGGGCCCGGCGAGAAACGCAATTCTGCGATGGCCCAAGTCGGCCAGATGGCGCACGGCCGCATGAATGCCGGTGGAGTAATCGAGCAGAATGGTGCTGGCCTTGGGGTCGTCCAGTTTGAATTCGGCGAACACGATGGGCACGTTGCGGTGCACGAGTTGATCGAGGACGGTCTCTTCTTCGCCGAAGGTCATCACGGCGACGCCGTCCACCTTACGCTCCAGCATGCGGCGCACGCACGAGGTGAGGACCGCGGGATCGCCGTTCGACGAGCTGACCAGAATCTCGTATCCGTGGGCGACGGCGATCTCTTCAAAGCTCTGGATCAGCTCCGGGAAGAAAGGGTTGGTGATGTTTTCAACGATGATTCCCAACAAGCGGCTGCGTCCCGAAACCAGGGTTCGCGCATGGGTGTTGGGAAAGTAATTGAGTTGTTTGATGGCGTGCCAGACGCGTTTTGACAGCCGTTCGCTGACCAGCGGAGAACGGTTGATGGTCCTGGAGACGGTAGCGATGGACACCTTGGCCGCGGCGGCAACGGTGCGGATATCGGGCATCTTGCCGGCCGATTTGCCGGTTGCTTTACGAGGCACGAACCCATCCTAATTCAGGCAGGAGATGTGGAAAATGCAGAGTTACGATTTTTCTGCGATGAGCAGGCGCACGTCGCGCAGGTTTTGCCCGGTAGGCCCGGTTACGACCGAGTCGCCGAGGGCGGTGAAAAGGGGGCAGGCGTTGAAGGAAGCCAGCGATGCCTGCGGGTCAAAGCCGAAGGCGCGGGCGCGGGCCGCGGTAGTCGGATCGGCAATGGCTCCGGCCGACTGCGTGTTTCCGTCGATACCGTCGGAGCCGGCGCTGAGCACGGTGAGGCGTTCGCCGGGATACTGCTGCAGTTCGAGGGCGCAGGCCAGGGCAAACTGCTGGTTGCGTCCGCCGGCTCCCGGGGTGCGGTTCAAGGTGACGGTGACCTCGCCCACCGAGATGAGGCAGAGGCGCTGGTGAGCGGCGCGCAAGGCGTGAAATCGCTGCAGCAGATAGCGCGCGGCATCCGCGTAATCCCAGTCGTCGCAGCTATTGTCAACGACGGTGAAGAATCCGGCCTTCTGCGCCTGGGCGCGGGTGTTCTCGACCAGATCGTGGCTGGAGAGCAGAATTTCGAAGACCGAATCGCGGAATGCTTCGTCTTCGCCGGTCATGCTGGCTGCGTCGGTAACGCGGCGGGTAAGCGCCGGCTCAGACCTCGGAAGGCGGGGCAGGAACGGTGGACGCCATCCTTTGTTTCCGGGCGACTCGGGCAGGTCGGCGCGCTCGAAGAAGGCGCGGATCGAGGCCGGGAGCCGGGACGCGAGGTTGTATTTGGCCAACAGCTCGCGCACTTCGGCCACGGTGGAGTGATCGGGAGAAGTGGGCCCGGAAGAGAGCGCGTCGAGCGACCGCAGCGGCACGTCGGGCAGGAGCAGGCTGACCTTTGCCGCATCAGGGGCGGCGATGGCCAGCCGTCCTCCCTTGACGGCGGAAAAGTGCTTGCGCAGGGTGTTGACCTCGTTGATGGGCGCGCCCGAGGCGAGCAACAACTGGTGAAACTCGATGGTTTCATCCAGCGTGATCTGCGGATCGAGGGGCAGATCGAAGATGGCCGAACCTCCGCCGGAGATGAGGAAGAAGATGAGCGTGTCTTTCCTGGCTTTGCGCAGCATGGCCAGAGCGGCGCGCGCGGCGGCAAACGAGTCTTCGTTGGGCAGCGGATGGCCTCCCTCAAAATAGCGGAATCGCCAGTTGCGTTTTTTCGGCAGTTGGTTGGAACAACAAATGCCGCGCAATCCCTTGCGGCGTTTCATGCGCTCGAGCAGAGTATTGAGCATGGGGCCGGCCGCTTTGCCCAAGGCAATGACAAAGACACGCTTGTAGCTGGAGAGATCGATGGTGGCGGGTCCGCTGCCGTCGGGAATAAGCCGGCGCAACAGGCTGCCTTCAAAACGCATGCGCCGGTCGAATGCGGACGCAATGTTGCAGGCCGCCAGGGCGTCAGTGAAGATTTCCGTCGCCGATGCGTGCAGGGTGTCGAGAGCGGAGTCGCTGACCGGGGTCATAGCAAATACTCCTTCAGCCATCCGGCCAATGCATGCTGCATGGGCTCCAGTTGGCCGGTGAAAAAGTGATCGGCGCCGGGAATGAGCACCAGCCGTTTGGGATCGGCAGCGGAAGCGGCAAGCTGCTCAAGTTGCGCGGCGGTCGCGAACTCGTCCTGGTCTCCGCTGAGAAACAACTTGGGAAGGGTTGCGTTTTGCAGGAAGGAATACCGATATTCGCGGCCATCAGCCTGGGTGGGCAGGCCCAGCGCGGCGACTGCGCGCACGTGATTGGGTGCGTGGTCCGCGCCGCAACAAGTGAGGAGAGCCATGGCCGCGCCAAAGCTGAACCCGGCTACGATCAAGGGCAGCTTGAATTCGTTTTCAAGCCAATCGAGAGCCGACCTCACATCGCCGGTTTCGGCCTTGCCGTCATGCTGGCCCTGGCTGAGCCCCGTACCGCGAAAATTGAAGCGCAACACCGGCCAACCGAGTCCCCACTCCGGATCGTTGAAGGCCTTCATGGCGTGGTACACCACTTTGTTGTGCAGGTTGCCGCCGTACCTGGGATGGGGATGACAGATCAACGCGGCAAACGGGGCGTTCGGCGAGCCCGGGTTGAGAACCGCCTCGAGACGCCCGGCAGGCCCGGTCAACTCCACGCTGCGCAACACGGCGGCTTCATTTCGCGGACCCGCGGGATTGGGTTGGTGCGAATCCAGGCGCGTGGCAGGTTGGCCGGATGGGGTTGCGGGAATCATTCCACTCCCGATTCTACGCCAAATCGGTTTGCTGCTTCACGCTTCGCGGCGGTTACCGAACTGCAATCTGCCGCAGCGGGCTGGCGGCTGCCGGAAATCGGCGGAGGGTTCCGGATCGTGAACCGGAAGGCGATCTACGGTATTCTTTGAGCATGATGATCGATCCTCATCTCCATGCACGAATTGACCCTATCGCGCTTACGAGGCAGTTATGCGAAATCGAATCCACTACCTACCATGAGGGCGCGGTGGGCGATTTTCTGGCTGAATTTCTGGCCGGCCAGGGCTGGGAAGTGGAGAAGACTGTGGTGGCGCAGCCGATCGAGAGCGCAGCGGCGGGGCCGCGGTGGAATGTTTATGCAGGGGTTGCCGGGCAAACTCCCGACCTGGTTTTTTCTACGCATATGGACACCGTTCCGCCGTACATCGCGTTCAGCGAGGATGGGGAAACCATGTATGGGCGCGGTGTTTCAGACGCCAAGGGAATTATCGCGGCGCAGGTAGCCGCCGCGGATGCGCTGCGCGCGGCTGGGCTTCGGATTGGGTTGTTGTTTGTTTCGGGCGAAGAGCGCGACTCGGCCGGCGCCAAGGCCGCGAACCTCGCGCCCAAGGGCAGCCGCTTTCTGATCAATGGAGAACCTACGGACAATCGCCTGGCATTGGCCTCGAAAGGCGCGCTGCGCGCGGTCTTCAAGGCAACCGGCAAGATGGCTCACTCCGCCTATCCGGAACTCGGCGACTCGGCGGTGCACAAATTGGTTGAGGTGTTGGGCAGGCTGCTGGCGCTTCCGCTGCCAAGTCTTGAAGACGTGGGGCCGAGCACGCTGAACATCGGCCAGATCCACGGCGGCCACGCTCCCAACGTGATTGCCGACAAAGCCGAGGCGCAGGTTCTGGTTCGGCTGGTAGGCGACTCGGCACCGGTCAGAGCCGCGTTGATTGAAGCCTGCGCGGGGCTTGCGGAAGTCGACTTCACGCTGGAGATTCCGTTTGTGCGGCTGCGCGCGGTGGAGGGATTGCCGACGATGATTGCGAAGTTCACTACGGATATTCCGCAGCTGAGCAACTGGGGCGAGCCGCTGCTGCTAGGACCGGGATCGATTCATGTGGCGCACACGCCGTTTGAGAAGCTGGCGAAGAAAGAGCTGCTGGAGGCGGTGGAACTGTACATCAAGGTGGCGAAGCAGCTTTTGGGATGAGCCTTCCCATGTTAGAAGGGAATCAGGGAGAGATTCATATGAGTGCAGCGATTTATGACATTCCGGTCAAGAAGATCAGTGGCGAGGACGCGTCCCTTGCGGACTTCAAGGGGCAGGTTGTGCTGGTAGTCAACGTGGCCTCGAAGTGCGGGCTTACACCGCAGTACGAAGCGCTGGAGAGTCTCTACGAACGATTTCGCGGGCAGGGGCTGGTGATCGCCGGTTTCCCGGCCAACGACTTCAAGAGCCAGGAGCCGGGCTCGAACGATGAGATTCAGAGTTTCTGCACTCTGAATTACGGCGTGAAGTTTCCGCTGTTCGGCAAGATCACGGTGGTGGGCCCGGAGAAGCATCCGCTTTATGCGGCGCTGATTGCGGCGCAGCCGAAAGCCACCAGCGTGGCCGCGGTTCCGTTCCGTGAAAAGCTGAAGGGATACGGAATCGACGCCAATCCCGAACCGGAGATCATGTGGAACTTCGAGAAGTTTGTGGTGAGCCGGGAGGGCGAAGTAGTGCGGAGGTTCACGCCCGACACGGCTCCCGATGCGCCGGAACTGTTGGCGGCGATCGAGGCCGAACTCGAGAAGAGTTGAGGAAGCTTCACGGGATTCGGGGGGTATTCGGGGGCTGAAGCCTGCGTCGATTCTTGCTGAGGGGCGCGGGCGTGGACGCCCGCGCGACAGCCGGTCAGGAGACCGGCGCTACTTCGCTGAGGACCGGCGCTACGTTGCTGGAGACGGGCGCTACTTCGCTGGGCGAAGTGAATGGTATGCTCAGCGCATGCACGAGGATGGTTCCCCTACGCCCGATCAAGTTGAGTCTTCGCACGCCAACGAGCTCGAGCACGCAGCTTCTTCGTACCTGCGCTCGGCACGGCATCAGCCGGTGCGGTGGCACGCGTGGGGCGAGGCGGCGTTTGCGCTTGCCCAGGCAGAGGACAAACCGATTCTGCTGGACATTGGCGCGGTGTGGTGCCACTGGTGCCACGTGATGGACCGCGAATCGTACGAAGACGCGGAGATCGCGGCGCTCATCAACCGGCATTTCATTGCGGTGAAGGTGGATCGCGACGAGCGGCCGGATGTGGACACGCGCTACCAGGCCGCGGTATCGGCGATCAGCGGGCAGGGGGGATGGCCGCTGACCGCGTTTCTGACTTCCGACGGCCGGCCCTATTTTGGCGGGACGTATATGCCTCGCGACGACCGGTACGGCCGGCCCGGATTTGGGCGCGTGTTGCTGGCCATGGCGCAGGTGTGGCGCGAGCGGCGCGACGAAGCCCTGGAGACCGCTTCGAGCGTGATGGCCGCGATCGAGCACAACGAAAGCTTTTCAGGCCGAGGCGGGGAGTTGACGCTTTTATTGGTCGAAAAGATCGCGGAATCGGCCCTGAAGCAATTCGATGCCCGCAACGGCGGCTTTGGTTCGCAGCCCAAGTTTCCTCATCCGGCGGCACTCGACCTGCTGCTGGAGGTGGGCATGAACCGGGACAACGAGCAGGCACGTCATGCTTTTGCCACTACGCTCGAGAAGATGGCTTGCGGGGGCGTTTACGACCAGCTCGCGGGGGGATTCCATCGCTATTCGGTGGATGAGCGCTGGGTGGTTCCGCACTTTGAAAAGATGCTTTACGACAACACGGAGCTGTTGCGCAATTACGTACACGGCTTCCAGAGTTTTGTCCGCGAAGATTTTCTGGAGACGGCACGCGAGATCGTGGCATGGCTCGACGGGACGATGACCGACCGCGAGCGGGGAGGATTTTACGCCTCGCAGGATGCGGATGTCGGCCTGGATGACGATGGCGACTACTTCACATGGACTCTGGACGAGGCCCGCGCCGTTCTAACACCGGCTGAACTTGAGATCGCGGCAAAGTACTGGGATATTGGCGAGGTTGGCGACATGCACCACAACCCCGCCAAGAATGTGCTGCACGTGAAGCGATCGCTCGCCGAGCTGGCCGCGCAGGCGGACGGCGATCCCGAGGGCCTGCGCCTGCTGCTCGATTCCGCGCGCCGCAAGCTTCTGGCTGCCCGCGCCGAAAGGCCTGCGCCGTTCATTGACCGCACGTTGTACACGGGATGGAACGCGATGGCGGTGACTGCGTACCTGGAAACGGCGCGAGTTCTGGGCACGGGATCGGCGCGCGAGTTTGCGCTGCGCACGCTGGACCGTCTTCTCGATGAGGCCTGGGACGGCGACCAAGGACTGAAGCACGTGATCGCGTACCCGGATGGCGCAGCGGACGCGGAAGAAGCCCAGGGAACGCTGGAGGACTACGCTTTCACCGTTCATGCGTGTATCGACGCATGGCTGGCCAGCGGCGAGATGAAGCATTACAGCGCGGCGGTCAAATTGGCGGACGGTTTGATCGCGCGTTTTTACGATTCAACGGCAGGAGCTTTTTACGATGCGTCAGCGCCTGCGGAGGGCGTGACGCCACTGGGCGCGCTGGGTGCCAGGCGCAAGCCGTTGCAGGACGCGCCAACGCCCGCAGGCAATCCCACAGCTGCTGCTGCGCTGTTACGTCTTGAAGCGCTGAGCGGACGCAAGGAGTATCGCGACATAGCTGAAGATACGCTGGCCTGTTTTGCGGGCATCGTGGAGCATTTTGGTCTCTACGCAGGCAGCTACGGCCTGGCGCTGGAGCGGTTGCTGCTCGATCCGGTGCAGGTGATCGTGGTGGGGTCGGGGGCTGAAGCGGAGCGGCTTGAGGCTACGGCCGTGGCGCGCTACGCGGTGAACAAGACGGTGATGCGCATTGAGACCTCGCGGCTGGTTGCCGGGGGAATTCCGGAAGCGCTGGCGGAGACGCTGCCTCAGATGCCGGCGCGCGCCGAGGCCTGGGCGCTGGTCTGCCGGGGACGCACCTGTCTGCCTCCGGTGACCGACGCGGAGGCGCTTCTGGAGGCGATGGGGTAGGCGGGACCGTGGCTTTCATTCCCCTGTGAAGGGATTTCCGTCGTGAGGCTTCAGGGTGGTGGGATCTCGGGCCGGTTGAGGCTGCGGCTCCGTCTGGCTGCGGACGGCCAAAGCGGATGCTGTCAACTGTGCTGAGTTTGCGGCTTCCGGCTGAAATGTGGCGAAGACGCGGTTTGGATCGCCTGGCAGCATGTGATTTTGTTCGAGCGCCAATCGAACGCGGCGCTGAAATTCCCGCATGGGCCCATATTGCTTCGTCGGCAGGGTCTTGAAGATCACGGGAAAGATCAATTGCGAGCCTTTCAGTGAGTCAATGCCCAGGACCTGCGGGTCGGCCACAAATTCACTTTTGAATTGCTCGCTGTTGCGCACCTCCATGGCGATGTTCCTGAGCAGTTTCATTACTGTGTCGGGGTTGGCGGAGAAATCGACGCTGACGTTGATGGTGGCCATTGAATAGTCCATGCTGAGGTTGGCAACGGTGGTGATCTGGGAGTTGGGAATGACGTAGAGGGTCCCATCACTGTCGCGCACGGTGGTTTTGCGGAGGGTCATGGCCTCGACGGTTCCGGCGAGGCCGGCGAGGCGGACGGTATCGCCGACGTTGAACTGGCCCTCGACCAGGAAGAGGATGCCGTTGAACATGTCCTTGACAATGTTCTGCGCGGCCAATCCGATGGCCACGCCGGCCACACCGGCGGAGGCCAGTAGCGGCGCGAGGTTGACGCCCAGGGCGTCAAGAAACTGCATGCCGGCGATCATGCCGATGATGGCCAGTCCGGTGGCGTGGATGACCCCGGCCAGAGTTTTTACCTCTCCGATGCGTCCCGGCCCGGCCGCGTGGCGCTCGGCCACGCGGATCATGCGACTTGTGACCAGCCGCAGCAGCCTGTTCAGGAAGAACGCGATGGCTGCAATTACCAGCAGGTGAGGCAGCCTGGTGTGCAGGAACTCCTGGCTATCGACGATCCATTCGTCGAGCACCTTGCCGAGGAACCGGCCTTCGGCAAACCAGCCCCAGCGGGTAGCCATTGATAAAACCGCAGCAAGGGAGAAACGAAGCATGGCAAAAACTCCTCCTTCTAGACTAGACTGTGCGCAGGTGTTACCGGAACCTTCCTCCGGCACACTCGTGGTGAGATGCTGAGGTTACCCATGACAGGGCAGCAGATCGGCGCATGGAGGCTGGCGGACCGCTTACGAAGCGGAACGGCATGGATTTTTGGGTTGGCGCTTCTGGCCGTTCTGGCGACCGGCGCGGGACTGCTGCACGCGCATGCGCAGTCACCGGCTGCAGTTCCCGCAGCAAAATCGACCCAGAACGCCGCAGCCGCGGCTTCGGCACAACCGGCTTTGTCTCAGGACACGGCAACGGACACGGCTACGGGCACGGCTACTCGAGACGAGGAGCGCAAGCGGCAGTTGGCCGCCCAGAGTGCAGAATTATTGAGAATGGCGACCGCCCTGAAGGCCGAAGTGGACAAATCCACCAAGGACGAATTGTCGGTGACGGTGGTGCGCAGAGCGGATGAGATTGTGCAGATGACCCGCAGGATGAGGGGCGAGACGAAACTCGCCGCCAATAAAGACTGAGGCAAAACGCGTCTTGAGAAACACGGGCAATTCCGCCGCGATGGGCTACACGGAAGATCTCAGGAGGGCAGTATTGGCGCGAACGTCTGCGCGGCGGCGCCGCCAACTGCGAGCAGCGTTCTGCCTGGCGGTTCTGCTGGCTTTGCCGTTCACATGCAGCCTCAGCCAGCAATCCTCAGGCGGTGGGCTGAATGCCGCGCAATTGTCCAACGGAGTTCCC
>Ga0302320_10003438_pt1 | contig 36879 bp, 27 predicted proteins | sample Bog_T0_3_FD_202130 | JGI IMG/M metagenome (GOLD analysis project Ga0302320, IMG submission 202130) | Peat permafrost microbial communities from Stordalen Mire near Abisko, Sweden - Bog_T0_3 | ecosystem: Environmental > Terrestrial > Soil > Wetlands > Peat | place: Sweden: Abisko, Stordalen Mire...
GGAGATGAATCTTGATCCAACAGGATCACCGCGTCACGAGCAAACCGTGGCAGTAGCGTTGAAGTCATTATAGCACAACGCTTAACTAGTTTGACAATACCCGAAGAAGAGAAACCAATCGCCCCGTCGCACTTCGGTAACAGCCCTGGACCAGCGGGCGAACCTTGCTACAACCTTTTCGGGACGACGGACGACGCCCGTTGTCGGAACTCCGCGCATCCCTACACGGCGTATTTTTGAGGCCCTTCGGCAGCCTTGTCTCGGGAGAGCGGCATCCAAGGTTCGGCAGAACCGAGACCGTGACCCATGGTGGGGCATACTTCTCCTCTGTGGGCGGTCGAGTTCTTGGCCATCGATGGGCTGTCTGGCAGGCGGATAAACTGCTCTTTTGCGATATCGGTCAGCCTTAACTTACTCGTTTTCGAAATACTGTTCAGAATTGCTCACTTTGGAACGGCTCTGGGGCACGAGCAATAGGGGACGCGATTGCGAATGGGACTTCTTTCTCCTGGTCTATAATTTTGAGCAATTCCGAGCCGGAAAAGGAGATTCCTTTTGACCGTTGACACCAACGAGCATCCGATCATCGACCGTGACCATCAACTCCCGGCGCACGGTTCACAATCTCACCGGCGGGGAGTGTGGTGGATCGTCATCGGGACTGTTTTGTTGCTCCTCCTCGTGCTTGCTGTCGTGCTGGTATGGCGCCACTACGAAGACACAAAAAAAGCCGCGCCCGCGCCTCCGAAGATCAGCATTTCGACCGCGACCGCTACGAAGGGTAATATCGGCGTCTATCTCGACGAAATCGGTACGGTGACCCCGGTCTACACCGATTCGATTACCAGCCAGGTCGATGGCCTCATCATCGCCGTGCACTACAAGGAAGGTCAACTGGTTCGGAAGGGCGATCCGCTGGTCGATATCGATTCGCGTTCGTACCGCGCGACTCTTTTGCAGGCACAAGGCGCCCTCGAGCGAGACCAGAACGTGCTCGCCCAAGCACAGATGGACCTGGAACGCTACCGTGCCGCGTGGGCGCGCAACGCCATTGCGAAGCAGATCTTGGATGATCAGGAAAAACTTGTTCTGCAAGACGAGGGCACAGTAAAGAACGATCAGGGAACGGTGCAGTTTGATCAGGTGCAGGTCGACTACTGCCACATCACAGCTCCCATCGCTGGCCGCGTTGGTTTACGGCTGGTGGATCCGGGCAATGTGGTCCAGTCTGCCGGAACCGTAACCCTGGCAGTCATTACGCAGTTGAGTCCCATTACGGTAATTTTCACCATACCGGAAGATAGTCTAGGCCCAGTTGCGGCTCGACTAGCTAAAAAGGCTAAGCTCCCCGTCGACGCCTTCGATCGCACGGCGCAGACGAAGATTGCGACTGGTACGCTGTTGACGCTCGACAACCAAATTGACACGACGACAGGTACGGTGAAAGCCCGATCCCTCTTCGACAACAAGAACGGTGCACTCTTCCCCAATCAGTTCGTGAACACGCGGCTGCTGGTAAACACACTGCAGGGCGTGACGCTGATTCCCGCATCCGCTATTCAGCAAAATGGTCAAGCGTCGTTCGTGTACGTGATTCAGAACAACATCGCTCACATGCGCAGCGTAAAGCCGGGAGTCACCGACGGCGGTCTCACGCAGGTGGACGGCATTAGTCCCGGCGAGGTCGTCGCCAACAGCAGCTTCGATAAGCTGCAGGACAACACCGCAGTCGCCGTTTCGAACAAGCCTTCGAGCAAGCCTGCCGCAGCCGCCACGACCGGGAGCAGCGCCCCGTGAGTCCATCTCGTCCGTTTATTTTGCGGCCGGTTGCGACCTCTTTGCTGATGGCTGCAATCCTCTTGGTCGGTATTGTTGGCTATACCCAACTGCCGGTCTCCGCATTGCCGGAAGTCGACTATCCGACCATCCAGGTGCTCACGTTCTACCCCGGAGCGAGCCCGACGGTGATGGCTACGACGGTGACAGCGCCCCTGGAGCGTCAATTCGGCGAACTGCAGGGTTTGAGCCAGATGACCTCCACCAGTTCGGGAGGCACCTCCGTCATCGTGCTGCAGTTCAACCTCACGCTGAACATCGATGTGGCTGAGGAAGAAGTGCAGTCTGCCATCAACGCTTCGCAGAGTCTCTTGCCGTCCATCCTGCCCGCGCCGCCCATCTACAGTAAAACGAATCCAGCCGACGCCCCTGTGCTTACCCTGGCCATCACCTCAAGTTCCATCCCGCTTTCTCAGGTCGAGGACCTGGTGGACACGCGCTTAGCGCCCAAGATTTCGCAGCTTAACGGGGTTGGTCTGGTAACCATTAGCGGCGGCCAAAAGCCAGCGGTCCGAATTCAAGCCAACCCCACTGCTCTGTCATCCTACGGCCTCAACCTGGAAGACCTGCGCACCGCGCTGACCCAGGCGAGTGTGAACGCTGCCAAAGGAAACTTCGATGGGCCACGGCAGGATTATCAGATTGACGCTAACGATCAACTGATCACCAGCGACGATTATCGGAGGGTTGTAGTTGCCTACCGTAACGGCGCGCCGGTGATGCTGACGGATGTAGCCAACGTCGTGAATGGCGTCGAGAACAATAATCAGGCGGCGTGGATGAATCAGACACCCGCCGTGATTCTAAACGTCCAACGCCAGCCTGGGGCTAACACCATCAGTGTGGTCAAGAGCATCAAGCAGCTCTTGCCACAGCTTCAGGCCAATCTGCCCACGGGTATTCAGGTCACCACGCTCACCGATCTCACAACCGCCATCGAAGCATCAGTCTCCGACGTGGAGTTCGAATTGCTGTTGACGGTCGGATTGGTCGTGCTGGTCATCTTCCTTTTCTTGCGGAGCCTCTACGCCACCATTATCCCGAGCGTGGCGGTGCCGCTCTCACTGATCGGCACGTTCGCGGCGATGTACATTCTGGGCTACAGCCTGGATAACCTATCGCTGATGGCACTGACGATCTCCACCGGTTTCGTGGTGGACGATGCCATTGTGATGATCGAGAACATCTCTCGCTACATCGAAGCGGGCGATCCGCCCATGGAGGCAGCGCTCAAGGGTGCGGAGCAGATTGGGTTCACCATTCTCTCGCTGACCGTTTCGCTCATTGCGGTGCTGATTCCGCTCTTATTCATGGGCGACGTGGTTGGGCGTCTGTTCCGTGAGTTTGCCGTGACCCTCGCCGTCACCATCATCGTTTCGGCAGTGGTCTCGCTCACGCTCACGCCCATGATGAGTGCGCGAATTCTGCGGCACCAGCCAAAAGAGCAGCAGGGGCGCATTTATCAAGCGTCAGAGCGCGCCTTCGAGGGGATGATCGCGTTTTACGGCCGAACGCTGAAATTCGTGCTTCGATTCCAGACGATTACTCTGCTGGTGGCACTGGCCACACTGCTGCTTACGATTTTCTTGTACATCATCATCCCCAAGGGATTTTTCCCGGTGCAGGACACGGGCGTCATCCAGGGCATCTCACAAGCGCCGCAGACGATTGGCTCAAAGGCCATGGCGGAGAAGCAGCAGGAACTTGCCAAGGTCGTTCTGGAAGACCCGGCGGTCGAGAGCCTTTCGTCGTTTATCGGGGCCGACGGTACCAATACGACGACGAACAGCGGTCGAATGTCGATCAATCTAAAGCCACTCGACCAGCGCAAGATGAGCGCTTCCGATGTTATCCGCCGGCTCAAATCAAAACTCGACCAGGTTCAGGGCATAGAGCTGTTTATGCAACCCGTGCAGAACATAACCGTGGATGATCGGGTGAGCCGCACGCAATATCAGTACACACTTGAAGACCCCGATGCGAATGAACTCAATGATTGGACCAACCGATTCGTCACTCAGCTGAAGCAGTTGCCGGAACTGGAAGATGTCGCCACTGACCAGCAAATGGGAGGTCTGGCTGTGTCTCTGGTGATTGACCGGGTCACGGCCTCGCGACTTGGCATAGCGCCGACGACGATCGATAACACGCTGTACGACGCGTTCGGACAGCGGCAGATCAGTACGATGTACACCCAGGTGAATCAGTACCACGTTGTGTTGGAAAGTGAGCCGCAATTTCAGAAGGACCCCAACAAGCTGAACCATCTCTACATCCAGTCCAACGCGTCGGCGGGAGCGACCGGTACCGGGGCCTCTTCTTCATTCGCGTCCTCCGGAGCATCCTCGGCAGGTTCCAATGCGCTGACGGCTTCCGCGCAGTACACGCCCTCGGCGAATACCCTTGCTCCTCCCGCCAACGCGCTTTCGACGAGCACCTCCACGGCGACATCCAGCAAGGGAGCCACTTCTGCAGGCACTACCAGTTCGTCCCCCAGCAGTGCCGTGCCACTGAGCGCGTTCTCGCATTTCGAAAAGACGACGGAGCCACTCTCCATTAACCACCAGGGACAATTTCCGGCCATCACCGTATCGTTTAATCTGGCGTCGAATGCCGCGCTGGGCGAGGCCATTACGGCGGTCGACAAAGTGCAGCAAGACATGCACATGCCTCCCAGCCTGCAAGCCAGCTTTCAAGGCACCGCGGCGTCCTTTACGAATTCGCTGGCCAATGAGCCGTTGCTTATCCTTGCCGCGCTGGTCACCGTATACATCGTGCTGGGTGTTTTGTACGAGAGCTTCATCCACCCCATCACGATTCTCTCCACGCTGCCGTCAGCGGGCGTTGGTGCTTTCCTGGCGCTGCTTCTCTTTGGTCAGGACTTGAGCGTGGTGGCGATTATCGGCATCGTCCTGCTGATCGGCATCGTGAAAAAGAACGGCATCATGATGGTCGACTTCGCGCTGGAAGGCGAGCGTAAGCACGGAAAGAACGCGACCGATGCAATTTACGAAGCCTGTCTGCTGCGCTTCCGCCCCATTATGATGACCACCATGGCCGCACTGCTAGCCGGGCTGCCGCTCGCGCTCGGTACGGGTTTCGGTTCCGAGTTGCGCCGGCCCCTGGGCATCGCCATGGTAGGGGGGCTACTACTGAGCCAGGCGCTCACGCTCTACACCACGCCCGTCATCTACATCTTTTTTGACAATCTGGCCCACCGCTTTGCACCCAATGCGAACCAGCCGGAGACCGGAGACGCAGAACAGGCAGGGCCGGCATGAACATCTCTGCACCCTTCATCAATCGGCCGGTGGCTACTACGCTGCTCACGGTGGCAGTCGCCCTGGCGGGGGCGATTGCGTTTGAGGTGCTCCCAGTAGCGCCCTTGCCGGAAGTGGACTTTCCAACGATTTCAGTCGGGGCAGGCTTACCGGGGGCCAGCGCCGACATTATGGCATCGTCCGTCGCTACTCCCCTGGAGCGCCAGTTCGGCCACATTGCAGGCGTTACGGAGATGACCTCTTCCAGTACCCTCGGTAGCACATCGGTCACCATTCAGTTTGACCTCAGCCGCGATATTGACGGCGCGGCGCGCGATGTGGAGGCCGCCATCAATGCGGCGCGAACTTATCTTCCTGCCAATCTCCCGGGCAATCCAACCTATCGCAAGGTCAATCCCGCGGATTCGCCGATCATGATCCTCGGGCTCACATCGGACAAATACGGTCCCGACAAACTGTATGACGAAGCCTCTACCGTGGTCCAGCAGAAGTTATCGCAGATACAGGGTGTAGGGCAGGTCACGGCCGGAGGTGGCGCGTTGCCCTCGGTACGGGTGGACGCAAATCCCACACAACTCGCCGCCTATGGCCTGACTATTGCGAACTTGCAGTCGGTGCTGAGCTTGCAGAACGCTGATCTGGCTAAAGGTCAAATCTCCGATGGCACGGTAACCGCGGACATCCTGGCCAACGATCAAATCTCGCACGCCGGGGACTACAAGCCCCTCATCGTCGGCTATAGCCACGGCGCGGCCGTCCATCTATCCGATGTCGCTCAGGTGACGGACTCGGTGCAGAATGTCCGCGCGGCTGGCTATTTGAACGGCAAGCGCTCGGTTACGGTCATCATCTTCCGCCAGCCCGGCGCCAACATCATTGAGACGGTCGACCGCATACGCGCGCAACTTCCGTCCATCCAGGCAACCATTCCGCTGGGCATCGATACCACCATCGTTTTGGATCGCACCACCACCATCCGCGCCTCGGTCAGTGACGTCGAGACGACGCTGCTGATTTCCATCGGCCTGGTCATCGCCGTGGTGTTTGTCTTCCTGCGCAACGGCCGCGCCACGCTCATTCCGGCGGTCGCGGTGCCGGTATCGCTGGTCGGCACGTTCGCTGTGATGTACATGTTCGGATACAGCCTGGACAACCTGTCGCTGATGGCCATGACTATTGCCACGGGATTTGTGGTCGATGACGCCATCGTGGTGATGGAGAATATCGCACGCCATCTGGAAGACGGCATGAAGCCTTTTGCCGCGGCACTGAAAGGCGCGGAGGAAATCGGCTTTACCGTCTTCACCATCAGTATTTCTCTGATTGCCGTCTTTATCCCTCTTCTGTTGATGGGCGGAATCGTTGGCCGTCTCTTCCGCGAATTTGCGGTCACTCTGTCGACGGCTGTTTTCGTGTCCATGATCATCTCGCTGACTACCACGCCGATGATGTGCGCCTACCTGCTGAAGAACGAGCGGGCGGAAAAACATGGCCGCATCTATATGGCCAGCGAAAAGTTCTTTGACTGGGTGCTGTCCTTATATCGCGGCAGCCTGCACTGGGTGCTGGACCATCCGACCCTCACTCTGGTCGTACTGTTCGTCACCATTGCCCTCAATGGAGTGCTGATCATCAAGATTCCCAAAGGCTTTTTCCCAGTGGAGGATACCGGGGCAATCCAGGGCAGCGTTCGCGGGCCGCAGGATTCGTCCTTCCCGGCGATGGACAATTCCATTCGACAGATCGGCGCCGTGATCAAGAGCGATCCTGCTGTCGCCAATGTGATTGCGTTTACCGGCGGCGGGGGAGCCACCAACACCGGCTCCCTCTACGTTGCGCTCAAGCCACTGGGGGAACGTAAGTCGAGTGCCACTCAGATCATCAACCGCTTGCGGCCCCAATTGAACCGTCTACCGGTCGCTTCCGCGTTCTTGCAAGCGGTTCAAGATCTGCGCATTGGTGGCCGGTCCGGTAATGCGATGTACCAGTACACGCTCCAATCCGACACCGTGCAGGATCTTTCCAAGTGGGGACCGATCATACTGAATCAGATGCAGCACCTCCCCGGCCTGCAGGACGTGAGCTCAGACCAGCAGAACGGTGGTCTGGATGAGCTGATGACCTATGATCGTATCTCCGCGGCACAGTTCGGCCTTACCTCACAGTCGCTGGACTCCGCGTTGTACGGCGCGTTCGGCCAATCCGAAGTATCCATCATCTATACCCAGTTAAATCAGTATTACGTGGTGCTGGAGGTTGCTCCCCAATATTGGCAAAGCCCGGAAGGATTGAAAGACATCTATCTGCATACGTCCAGCAGCGGTAACATTCCGCTGCTCGCGGTGGCTAAGGGACAAGCCAATACCACTCCTCTGGCCATCAACCATACGGGCTTATTTCCTTCGGTGACCGTGTCCTTTAACCTGGCCCCCAATGTGTCATTGAGCGATGCGACCTTGAGCATCAGCCAGATGCAAAAGCGGCTCGGCGCGCCTTCCACTCTGCAGGGCTTTTATGCGGGCACGCTGCAAGCCTACCAGCAATCTGAGGAGACTGAGCCATGGCTGATCGCGACCGCGGTGCTGGCGGTCTACATCATTCTCGGAATTTTGTATGAGAGCCTCGTCCATCCTGTGACCATTATCTCTACGCTCTTTTCGGCGAGCGCAGGCGCGATGCTCGCCTTGATGCTCTTCAAGCAGGATCTGAACATCATCTCGATCATTGGAATTGTTTTGCTGATCGGCATCGTAAAGAAGAACGCCATCATGATGATCGATTTCGCTCTGCAAGCCGAGCGCGAAGAAGGAAAGAGGCCAATCGACTCGATTTTTGAAGCGTGCATGTTGCGCTTCCGTCCGATTCTGATGACGACGATGGCTGCGTTGCTGGGCGCGCTGCCGTTGGCGCTCGGGACGGGGACGGGGTATGAGTTGCGACGGCCCCTTGGCATCACGATTGTAGGTGGTTTGATCTTGAGCCAGCTGCTTACGCTTTATACGACGCCAGTCGTCTATTTGGCGTTCGATCGACTGCGGCTGCGCATGCAGGGCAAACAGCACGACACCGTTCCAGGGCTCACCGGGCCCGCTAGCGCAGTGGACTGAAATAAATGGTTTGGTTAGGCAGACACGTTATGACGATCTTTACGAGAAAGTTAGTGAGCCGGACGAGTCGGTTGAGTGCTGCCGCGCTCCTGTTAGTTCTATCGGGCTGCGTGGTCGGGCCCAAGTACCATGCACCATCGCCGCCGCCACCTGCGGCCGCTTACAAGGAATCACCCACGCAATCCCAGGAAACTGGACTCTGGACGGTGGCGCAGCCCTCCGATGCCAAGCTCCGCGGCAAGTGGTGGGAGATCTTCAATGATCCCGAGTTGAACGCCCTCGAAGAACAACTGGATATCGACAACCAGAACATCAAGCAATATTTCGAGAACTTCATGGAAGCTCGCGCCATCGTGCGTGAGGCCCGTTCGCAATACTTTCCGACGTTAACCGCTGCGCCCTCGGTGACGCACTCGCGCACCTCGGCAAACTTGGCCACGGCGAACACCACCGGCACGGGCACCACCTCAAGTCCGCACCTGCAAAGCACGCTCTACTCACTGCCGCTGGAGGCGTCCTGGGAGCCTGACCTTTGGGGCAAGGTCCGCAACACCGTACGCCAAGCCCAGTACGCCGCCCAGGTCAGCGCGGCTGATCTCGAAAGCGAGCGCCTCACCGAACAGGCCAGCTTGGCGGAGTACTTCTTTGAGATCCGAGGCCAGGACCAGTTGCAGAAAATATACAACGAAACCGTGGATGCGGACCAAAAAGCCTACGACCTGACCAAGTCGCTCTACCAAAACGGCATCGACGATCAGATCTCGGTGGTGGAAGCCGAAACCACCCTGCGGAGCGCCCAGGCTGGCGCAACCAACGTGGGAATCGCGCGGGCGCAGTATGAACACGCGATCGCCGTGCTCATAGGCAAAACGGCCACCAGTTTCTCCATTCCGGTGAAGCCGATGACGCTCGCTCCCCCTCCAATCCCGGTGGGCATGCCTTCGGAACTGCTGGAGCGGCGCCCGGATGTCGCCGCCGCCGAACGTACAATGGCCGAATCCAATGCCGCGATCGGCATCGCTTACGCGGCCTATTATCCGAATCTGACTTTGAGCGCGGAAGGCGGCTTCGAGAGTTCCGCCTTCAAGAATTGGCTCTCCTGGCCGAGCCGTTTCTGGTCCGTCGGTGCGTCGGTCTCGGAAACCATCTTCGACGCCGGCCTGCGCCGCGCTACGGTTCAACAATACGTTGCAACCTATAACGCGGATCTTGCCGGTTACCGTCAAACAGTGCTAACCGCATTCCAACAGGTTGAGGACGGCCTCGCCGAAGTCCGCATCCTCTCGAAGGAGATCCAGCAGGAGCAGCAGGCGGTGGATTCCGCGCAAACCTACCTCATGCTCGAACAGGGCCGTTATGAGACCGGCATCGATCCCTACGTCGACGTCCTTATTGCCCAGACCACGGTGCTGGCCGACCAGCAGACTTTGAATGCTCTTCAGGTGCAACAGATGACCTACGCCGTTGCACTGGTCGAGGCCCTGGGCGGAGGGTGGGATCGTTCGCAACTGCCGGACGCGCAGCACGTAACGCAGAAACCGCCTAAGTCGGAGACCGTTATCCAGCAGTAGATGGAGGATATTCAGTCAGGGACGCGCCCGCCTATACTTCCACCTCTCGCTTCTTCTAATCGTGCAGCACGATATGAAGCAGCGAGCTGTGAATTTGCAGGCCTCCATTGTAGTCAATAAAACCCAACTTCCTGAAGCGGTTCATGAAGAAGCTGACCCGCGAGCGTGTTGTGCCGATCATCTCCGCCAGCACTTCCTGACTGATCTTTGGGATCACACCCTCGGGTTTTCCTTCCTTGCCAAAATGAGCGAGCAGCAAGAGGATCCGGGCCAGCCTCTTTTCGCTCGAATTGAAAAGCTGATCCACCAGATCTTCTTCGTAACGGATATTCCGCGCCAGCAGATACGCCACGAACATGTCGGAAAATTCGTGTCCGCGATGAAGCGCTTCCATCATGGCTTTCTTGTCGATTCGGAGGACAGCACAATCCGTCATTGCAGCTGCAGAACCCATGCGGAGAGCCTGCCCCGCAAGCGAGCCTTCGCCGAAAAAATCTCCCTCCCCGACTATGCCGATGGTTGCTTCCCTGCCAGTGTTCGAGACCACGGTGAGTTTCACCTTGCCCGTCTGGAGATAGAACACCGTATCCGCGGGATCGCCTTGCGCAAAAATTGATTGTTTTTTCGGGAAGAGCACAACTTTCCTGCCCTCGCCGATGCTTGCGAGGAAGACCGTTGGATCGAAATCGTGTCTTTTGTTCGCCGCTGCGCGGGGTCGTGGTTGGTTGCCACCTGTTGCGCTTTGGCGGGCGACTTTCTTTCTGCCTGGAGAACCGTTGGGTTGGCTGGCGGGAGACGTAGGCACCTCCTTCTGCCTAACAACGACGCGCCTATCTTACTCTTTACCGCGTAGTAAATAATCTGAAAGACAATCGCCCTCGACTTATTCCAGAGTGTACAAAACTGACCATAAAGCAAAGCTGATATCAGACATACTCATAACCAATGCCAGACGCAAGCAACAGACGAGAGATGGCGATCCGCGTCGATGCGAAAGAAGCGAAATGTATTCTGTAGTCCAAGGAGTTGACCACGAAAACATAACACCTTTCCGCGATTGCCGGCAGAAGAACCTGGCACGTCGCAATCAAGACCTGAAGAGTCCATCTCGTGCCCGCAAGAATACGGCGTGAGGCTCGGGTACGGAGGTTCTGCAACCATGAATGCGAAACTTGCTACAGTAGACGTCCACACTTTAGCTCAGCTGCAGGAATCGATCGCCATCAGAGACGAGAACATCACTCCCCTCAACGCTAGCGGTGCCCCGCAGGTTGGCGGCACGCGATTCGATTGCGGATACCTCTCGCCCTATTTCATCACCGACCCTGAACGCATGGAAGTTGCCTTCGAGAACGTCTACGTTCTCATCCACGAAAAGACAATCAGTTCCAGGAAGGAGCTGCTTCCTCTACTTGAGCAGATCACAAACAGTGGCAAGCCGCTGCTCATCATCGCCGAGGACGTTGAGGGCGAGGCTTTGGCCACTCTTGTGGTGAACAAACTGAGTGGTGCGCTGCGAGTTGCCGCCGTGAGGGCGCCTTTTGTCGGGGATCAGCGCAAGAGTATGTTGCAGCATCTTGCCCGTCTCACCGGTGGCAAGGCCATCATCGAAGGCCTCGACATCCAACTAAGGAACATACAGATTTCCGACCTCGGTCAGGCCGGTAGGATCACCATTAGCAAGTACCAAACAGTGATCGAAGGCACGGACGGTTACAGCCAGCTTTTCCTTAAGGCTGAGCGGCGTGCACACCCAAATGCTGACACTTCACCGATGCAATCCTCGCGAACCCATACTTACCCGGTTAAGGTTGTCCATTTAACTCAATAATGGTCAAGTAGTCCCGCCTGCCTGTCCGACTCTACATGCCTGCCCATGCTGTGAAGATTGTTCCCTTGGCGCGGCATCCCCACGGCAGAATAAATCGAGAACCAGCTATTATCCTTAAGGCAACTCGAAGCTGACATTTCTTTAGGATGATTTTGTGACGATCCCACTTCAAAGACGTATCTTAACCATGAACCGAGGGTCTGCGACTTTGAAGTCCGCCCTCTACGAAGCTGGAAGTCATATCGGACTGCTCCTTTCGATGACGGTTGATCGGCGTGGCGCCTCCGGCAGCCGTTTGAAGATTACGGATGCGAGTGGTACCACTTTGCTGGATTCTCCCGTCGATCATGGAGACGCGAACGCTTCGTTGGGAGCAATGATCGCGTGGCTGGGCGAACACGGATTTCTCTCCGGACTGGCCGCCGCCGGGCACCGGCTCGTCGAAGGCGGCCCTCGACACAAAGATCCACAACGGATCACTCCGGAATTCTTGTCGGAAATCAAGCAGCTTGTGCCGCTCGACCCCGATCACATGCCAGCGGTAATCCGCGGAATTCAATTCATCGCCGGGGAGTTTCCCGAGCTTCCGCAGGTGGCTTGCTTCGATACGGCGTTTCACAGCTCTCTTCCAACGGTGGCGCGAATGTATGCGTTGCCTCGGCGCCTCTACGACCAAGGCGTTGTGCGGTATGGCTTCCACGGCCTTTCCTACGAGTATGTGATGCGCGAACTGCACGCGCTCGAAGAAAAGCTAGCCCGCGGCCGAGTCGTCATTGCACATCTCGGGAGCGGCGCCAGCATGGTCGCGGTCAAAGATGGCAAGAGCATCGACACCTCCATGGGATTCACTCCTCTCGAGGGACTTGTGATGGGCACCCGCTCTGGGGATGTCGATCCGGGAGTGCTCCTCTATCTCCTTGGGCGGGAGAAGATGTCCACGAAAGAGGTGAATACGCTTGTGAATAAGGAATCGGGACTGCTGGGGGTCTCAGGAACATCCGCCGATATGCACGTCTTGCTGGAGAACATCCACCACGATGCCCGGGCCGCGGAAGCTGTGAACCTGTTCTGTTACCGAGCCAAGAAATACGTTGGCGCGTATGCCGCAGTTCTTGGGGGCCTGGACGTGCTCGTCTTTGCGGGAGGAATTGGAGAACACTCACCCGACGTTCGCCAGCGCATCTGCGATGGTTTGGAATTTCTGGGCATTCATTTGGACGCCCCATACAACCAAGCCAACGCAGCAGTGATATCGTCTCCCGAAAGCCGCGTACAAGTGCGCGTCATAAAGACCAATGAAGATTTGATGATCGTGCGGCATGTCCTTTCCGTCCTTGGATGGGCCGACGGTCTTTAGGCGATCTCGGAAGACTAAATGCCCTGTTGCATCTTTGACAGATCTGCCATTTTTTCTTCAAGTCTTCGCTGCCATAGGAAGGCTTTATCTTCGTCGAGTGCACCGTACACTTCAGATCCCACTGACTGAATGTTTCAACGTAAGACAGGCTCAGCTTCAAGGAACAATCACCGCCGACCCATGGCCCGTCTCTTCTTTCACCGCCAGAAGGGCCTGGTTTGCTTCTTCGAGCGGAAATACTGTGACCTCCGGCCGGATATGGAGATCATGAGCGATCTTCAAAAAGTCGCGCGCATCCTGGCGAGTCATATTGGCCACACTACGGATCTGCCTCTCGCCCCAAAGCTGTTTGTCATAGTCAAAGGCCGGCATCTGATCGAGGTGAATTGCGTTGATTGCCACTACGCCTCCCTTACGCAGACTAGCCAGCGCACTTACCACAACTTTTCCGCTGGGAGCGAACGTGATGGCACGGTCGAGGTCGACCGGCGGTTTCTCGTCTTCTTTGCCAACCCAGGTGGCACCGAGAGAGCCCGCCAGGGTTCGATGAGATTCGCCTCTAGTCACAACATAGACTTCACAGTTCCAGGATTGCAGAATGGTAATCGCCAAGCTCGCGGAGCTTCCAAAACCAAAAAGTCCAACCCGCTCTCCCCGCTCCACGCCCGCAACCCGCAAGCTGCGAAAGCCAATGATGCCCGCACACAGCAAGGGCGCGACATGCACGTCATCCAAACCAGCGGGCAACGGAAAAGCGAAATCTGCGCGCGCAAGGGCATACTCGGCGTAGCCTCCGTCCACCGTGTATCCCGTAAATGTAGGGCGATTACACAGATTTTCCATGCCGTGATGGCAGTACCAGCAATCACCATCGACGCCGCCCATCCACGAAACACCGGCTCGCGTTCCCACCGGCAACTCTGTTGTCGCACCTTCGACTACCTCTCCCACGATCTGATGACCAGGAATGAGCTGCGGTCGAAGCGGCGGCAGATCTTTTTCTACGATGTGCAGGTCAGTCCGACACACTCCGCATGCGACGACCCGAAGCAGAAGATGCCCGGGTTCGAGCTTTGGACGTGGGACATCCTCGACGTGAAGGAACGATCCCGGCGCTGTACGCTCTGATCGAAAAATCGCAGCTTTCATTTTTTCCCTATTTTCCGTACATCCTTGTCGCAAAAACTCTGGGCTGGCAGGAGCACGACCTTAACGCCCCATTGAATCTACCTGCCAGATTGATGCCAACAACGAGCAAAACGAAACAGGATTGTTGCCTTCGCGTGATGCAACGCTCTCCGTGAGCATCAAAATGCGCAACTCGTAGCCCGGGATCTAAGACCGGAATCCACTTCTGGCTCGCCATTCGGGTGCCTCCCGGTCTGCCGCGATCAACCAACTGGTCTGGGAATACCGTGCCACCCCATCAACACCTTCCTCGGAATCACCTTGCATTGGGGCAGGAAACCCCGGTAGAACTTAACCAGAGCATGCACATTCCTGATGGTTACCTCAGCCCGTCGACCTGTGCCACTCTTTATTTGTGCGCAACCGCCGGCTGGTATGCCGCGCTGAAACGCATCAAGCGGCTCCTTGCCACCCGCGCCATCCCGCTGATCTCAGTGTTCGCGGCATTCTCTTTTGTCGTCATGATGTTCAATGTTCCACTGCCTGGCGGAACCACCGGCCATGCGGTTGGCGTTGGCGTCGCTGCCATCGTGCTCGGCCCGTGGGGTTCGATTCTTGCCATTTCAATCGCTATCGCCATTCAGGCGCTGTTCTTCGGCGACGGAGGAATCACCACGCTGGGAGCGAACTGCTTCAACATGGCAATCGTTGGATCGTTCGCAGCCTATGCGGTGTACCGATTGATCGCGGCGAAATCGAATCTGAATTCCCGCCAGAGAGTACTCGCGGCAGCGGTAGCCGGTTATTTTGCCATCAACGCATCGGCCTTGGTTACAGCTGTTGAACTTGGCATTCAGCCTTTGCTATTTCACGACGCCAGCGGAACGCCGCTCTACGCGCCATATCCGTTGCATGTGGCTATTCCGGCAATGATGATCGGACACCTGACCTTTGCGGGACTCGCTGAAGCGGTCATATCGGCGGGGATGGTTTCCTATCTGCAGCGAGCTGATTTGGGCCTGCTTCGAGGAGTAAGCGGTTTGGCCCAGACACCGGCGCCAGTCGTCGCTGGCGTGCTCGCTGAGCATTCCCCAGCGCGGCTATGGTGGACCGTAGCTTTCCTGATGTTGTTCACGCCTCTTGGCATCCTGGCCGCGGGCACGGCCTGGGGTGAATGGTCTTCGGCTGACTTGACGAATCCTCACACCCGGCAACAGATCGGAATCGCATCCGGAAACCATGCGCCTCCGTCTTCCGTTCCGGTCGGAATCCAAAAGCTTTCGAGCCTATGGACCGCGCCGTTTCCCGGCTATGCGCCCCGGTTCGTCAGGAGTCCGCAATTGGGGTATTTGCTGTCGGCAATGTTTGGCGTAGGCGTCCTGGTATTGGCTTCGCTGCTCTCGAGAATGGCCGCGAGAAAATGGCCGGTGAAGAAGCTGGGGACATGAGCCAACATTCCTTCCTCGAATCGACGATTCGCGGCTTCACTCACGCGGTGTCGAAAGCTCTGCAGGCGGAACACGCCGCAACCCATCCGGGACTGCTGCAGCATCTTGATCCTCGTGTCCGAGTCATCGGAATCTTTTCTCTCGTTATTTCGGTGATCCTCTGCCAACGGCTGGAGGCCATTGCGGCCATTTTCCTCATTGCAGTTGCAATCGCCGTCGCTTCCAGAGTGAGCCTCAAGTCACTCGCAAAACGAGTTTGGCTGGTGGTGCTAAGCTTCTCGGGCGTGATCGCATTACCTGCATTATTTTTTACTCCGGGAGAACCACTTTTCACCGTGCCGGCCTTGCACCTTTCCATCTCTGTCCAAGGACTGCGAACGGCCGCGTTGCTGGTCCTGCGGGTGGAAACAGCGGCCACGCTCACAACGGTGTTAGTGCTTTCGACCGCCTGGACTCACATCTTGAAGGCGCTCCGTTCGCTGCGTCTCCCGGCCGAGGTCGTCACCATGCTCGCCATGACGCACCGGTACGTGTTTTTGCTGATCGAGACAGCCAACCAGATGTTCGAGTCGAGGCAGAGCCGAGCGGTCGGTATACTGAGCGGTTCTGAGCAACGCAAAATAACGGCCCGAACCGCTGGAGTGCTGCTGAGCAAGAGCATCGAACTCAGCCACGAGGTGTACTTAGCCATGGTGTCCCGCGGCTTCCGGGGAGAAGTTCGCCTCTTGACCGACTTCCGCCTGAGACCCCGCGATTATGTCGGACTGACTGCCTTCGTCGCTACTAGCTGCTTAGCCGCATGGATGGGGAGGTAAGCAAGAGTTGCCACCAACTTTCGAAGTGCAGGACGTTAGTTTCTCCTACGAAGCAATCCCGGCGATCCGCGGGCTCACGCTTCGCATCGACGAAGGTGACCGGGTTGCGCTGCTTGGGGCCAACGGCTCCGGCAAGTCCACGCTGCTGCGAATTCTGGATGCTCTATATTTTCCCTCGGCAGGTTCCGTTAAGTTTAAGGGGGAGGCTCTCACTCAGAAACACCTCCAGCAAGACGAATTCTCTCTGAATTTCCGCCGGCGCGTCGCGCTTGTCTTTCAGAATCCGGATGTTCAACTGTTCAATCCCACCGTATTCGACGAGGTCGCCTACGGTCCTTTGCAGATGCAATGGAGCAAAGAAGATGTGATCCGCCGAGTGGAGGATACGCTCCAGTTCATGTCAATTTCACACTTGAGAGACCGTCCGCCTTACCGGCTCTCGGGAGGTGAGAAAAAGCGGGTTGCCTTGGCCTCGGTGCTGGTCCTCGACCCTGAGGTACTGCTGCTCGACGAACCAACCGCGACGCTCGATCCGAAGAGTCAGAGCCAGGTTGTGGACCTCATTCAGCAGTGGAAAGGCACGGCGAAGACTGTGCTCACAGCGACTCATCAGCTGGAAATTGTCGAGGACATTGCTGATCGGGTGTTGGTGCTTGAGGCGGGCAGCGTGATTGCCGAAGGGACACCGTCGGAGATCCTCTCCAACACCGATTTGCTTCTCAGAGCAAATCTTATTCACGCCCATCGCCATTCTCACGGCGGCATCGTGCACTCGCACCCTCACCTTCATGGTCATTCTCACCATGAACATGAGCACTAAGCTCCTGTGCATGCATCCGGTTGGCCCAGAAACTAGGGTGCTGCGCTCCTCCCGAACCTGCAGGTAAAGGTCGCGTTGTCACGCGCTGTCATAGGAAGTATCCGGACTCCGACAGACTCCTGGATGTCGGAGGGAAAGGAGTTCTCCGTTGTCTGTCCGGTGTACCCGTTCGTGACAAGGAAGTTTAAACTGCGCTTCGTCGGCCGCTCAGTAAGTTAATGACCAAAACCACAAACGCCACAACCAAGAGCAAGTGGATCAGGACTCCGCCGAAATGCAGACTGAAACCCACAAGCCATAAAACTAGAAGAACTACGACAATGGTCCAGAGCAACGTAACCTCCAGGGTCATTTTGCGACGTAGGTCTCACGCAACGTCCGCGAGAAACTCTTTCGCGCCGACGGAGAGGAGGGTAAATGATGGGGCTGGCCGCCATCTGCATAAAGAGTCGAGCGAACGACAGACAGCGGCAACCCCAAATTTTGCGATTTCTACTTCTACTCGTTGGCTCTGGCTTCAGCTTTTGCGCCGCGAACTTCCGCAACGAATGCCTGGGCTACGGCCGGAACTGGCACTTTGCCCATCAGCAACGCCCGAGTTGTGACCCCATGTCCGTATATCGCGTGCCGGGAATCACTGTCCTGGCGGAGCGATGCACCGGTCAGCGTGAGCCCAGCGAACGCACCTTTGGCGCGGGAGTAGGTCAGTATCTCCGTATCCAGCTTCCAATCCGTACCGGCCGTGGCATGCCGTCCAACTGGACCAGCTGCCGCGGAAGCGTCCCCTCCCACTTGGAAATTACTCGAGAGCAGCCGTTGCATTGCTTTGTCGTTCTGAAAGATCATTACCACGTCCACAGCTTCTACACCGATCTGCAGTCCCCAACTCCCGCCCGAGATCGTGATGAACGCCGGCGCGCTCCAGCCATTCGCGGTCCGACAGGTTGCCACGCCTTTGCCTCCTTCAGCTCCGAAGACAAAACCACCCTTGACCATGTGGGGTATCACGGCCACGCACTTTGCGTGCTCCAACACTTCCTCCGGGATTCCCTTGTCTGGCATTCCCATAACTTCGTGCATTACACTCGTCGCGTTGTTCAGTCGGTCGGTGGCATCTTCCCGCGCCGATCCTGCCCAGCACAGCGTTCCGAGACTCAACATCGCAAGTGCGAACATTACTTTTTTCATGGATAACCTCTTTTTCTGTGCGACCCGGATGACCGGGCAGACCCTGTCTCGGTCTGGACCGGTCTTATCAGGCCGTCTGGTGTGGTGGGCCAACTGCCCTTTTGAGATACCCACAGATTCGCTCACTTGCTCTAGCAATACTGTGCAAAATGGATCATGTTGTGAGCCATAAAATGCAATTTCCAAAACGGGCAGAGTTGCAAGCATGTGATCCAATCTCTGCACATTGCGCAGAATCCGTGCCAGGGGTCTCAATTTGCCCAGGACTGATCTCATCGAACGCGCTGCTTTATTGCGGGTTCCTGGCAACTCATTGCATACTTGCAACCATGGGAACAGAAGACCCTCTTCTGCCAGGCGCGCATGTTCGCCTCGAACCGCTCGATTACAGCCACGTTGAAGGCTTGGTGGCCGCCGCGGCAGCCGACTCCTCCCTCTACCAGTGGAGTCCCGTCCCACAGGGCAAAGTCGAAGCCACCCGGTATGTCGAGACTGCCCTGGCCTGGCGGGATGCCGGTAGCGCGGTGCCCTTCGCCATCGTCCGCAAGGAGGACGGCATCGTCATTGGGTCCACGCGCTTCTGGAATTTGGAGCGATGGTCGTGGCCTCCGAGTCACCCTCACCATGGCCGCCACGTCTTCGACGCCTGTGAGATCGGCTACACCTGGCTCACCCGCTCGGCCATCCGCACCGCGGCCAACACCGAAGCCAAGCATCTCATGCTGACGCATGCTTTCGAAACCTGGCAGGTACTTCGCGTCTGCCTGCACACCGACGTGCGGAACCAGCGTTCGCGCGCTGCCATCGAACGCATCGGCGGGAAGTTCGAAGGGATTCTTCGAGCCCATCGGATGGCGGCTGACCTGACCGCCCGCGACTCGGCACGCTTTTCGATCGTGGCCTCGGAGTGGCCGGCGGTGAAGCAACAGCTGCGCCACCTCCTGAGACAAGCTTGACCAAATCGCATCCGCGGAAACTAGCCAGCGGAAATGTCGAGCACAACGAACGCTCGAGACGAGATGGTTGCCATTGCGGATGGTTGCCATTGCGCTGGACTGTCAGCGAAATGGTTGCGTAAACTGGGCCCGTCAGTTGCCAATTGCATAATCCGCGGAGCATACTCACCTTTTCGTTGCCAACTGGAAGCAGGATCGTACCGTGCGGCTGAGCTGACCATCGCCCGGAAATCGGAGGGACTAAATGCATCCTTTAACACGTCGTGATTTCATGCGGATTAGCGCAGGCTCCGTGGCTGCCGGAGCCGCGGTGAAGACCACCTTGCTCCAGCCGGCCGCGCTTTTCGGCGCAGGCCGTGCCGTAGCGCCGAGCGATCGGGTCCGCTTTGCCTCGATCGGCACCGGCACGCGCGGATGTGAACTGCTGCAAGCTTCGCTCGCGGTACCCGGGATAGAATGCGTCGCGGTCTGCGATCTCTATGACAGCCGGCACGAAGCGGCGCAAGAGGCCTTGCAGAAGCAGGTCCCGGCGACCCGTAGCTATCACGAGATCCTGGACCGCAAGGATGTGGACGCGGTGATTGTCGCCGTCCCTGACCACCAGCATCGCCGGATCGTGGTGGATGCCTGCGCGGCGGGCAAGGATGTGTATTGCGAAAAACCGATGTCGCACACAGTGGAAGACGGCTTTGCCATGGTGGAGGCGGTGCGCAAGGGTAATCGCATCCTGCAGGTAGGCAGCCAGCGCGTGAGTTCCATCGTCTACGAAAAGGCGCGTGAACTCTTCGCCGCCGGGGCGCTCGGTGACGTTTTCTTCATCGAGGGCTCGTCGGATCGCAACTCGGCCAGCGGCGCCTGGGTTTATCCGATTCCTGCCGACGCCAGCGAGCAGACCATCGACTGGAATGCGTTCCTGGTGGGCGCGCCCAAGCGTCCGTTTGACGCGGCGCGCTTCTTCCGCTGGCGCTGCTTCTCCGACTACGGCGAAGGCCTGGCAGGGGATCTGTTCGTACACTTGCTCTCGGGAATTTACTTCATCTCGGGAACAAACGAAGCTCCGACGCGCGCGCAGTCAAGTGGCGGGTTGTTTCGCTGGAAGGACGGGCGCGACTTCCCCGATCTCATCGAGACACTCTTCGACTATCCGAAATTTCGCGTGGTATTGCGCTGCAATCTCAACAATGCGGGCGGCGAACCTATCAAATTTCACGGCACCAAAGGCACCATGGAAATCATTGGACAAACGCTGACCTTCACGCCGCAGGACGTAAGCCCCAAACCCGAGGGATATTCGCTGAAAGGCTGGCCCACGCGGCTGCGCAAAGAGTACTTGGCGCAGTGGGCCGCGGAACATCCGCAGCCCGGGCCGCTCGACTATCAGGCGGCCGAGGCGGAAACTTTCACCGCCCCGCCGGACTACAGCGACGTGTCGGCTCACCAGGCAAACTTTTTCAACGCGGTTCGAACCCGCAAGCCGACCGTCGAAAACGAGGTGTTTGGCAACCATGCCGCGATCGGCTGCCATCTGGCCAACTACGCCTATTTCAAGAACACCATCGCCACCTGGGATGCTAACGCTAAGATGATCCGCGGTTAGTCGTCGATCGTTTTGTGCAAGAGTTGTACAAGAAGATGATTCAGAATTGAGGGCTTGAATATGGACTACATTTCTAGAAGGACTTTTCTGAAGACTGCCTCCGCCTCGGCTGCCTGCGCGGCATTATGGAACAGCATGCCCCGGGCAATGGCGAATCCGCTGGGTCTGCCGATCGGACTCCAGCTGTACTCGGTGCGAGACATTCTGCCTAAGGACTATGAAGGAACTCTACGGCAGCTCGGTGCCCTGGGCTATCGCGAAGTCGAAGCTGCGGGCTTCTTCGGCCACAGCCCCAGCGAGGTGAAACAGGCGATGGACCACGCGGGTCTGCGCTGTGTGAGCGCGCATTATCCCCTGACCGCGCTGCTGCCCAAGGTGGACGAAACAATCCAGTTCGGCAAGGATCTGGGGCTCAACTACATCGTCTGCGCGTCGCCGATGCTCAAGGATCCCTCGCGCGCTGCCGACGCCGGCTCTCGCGCCGCCAGGGACTCGATGACGCTGGATGACTGGCGCTGGAATGCGGATCAGTTTAATCGCATCGGGGAACGCGTGAAAGCAGCGGGTATGCGGTTTGCCTATCACAACCACACAGGAGAGTTCCGCGCGGAAAACGGCGTGGTGTTCTATGACGAACTGTTGCGCTCGACCGATCCGGCGAAGGTGACGATGGAGATGGATTGCGGCTGGGTGGTCGTTGGCGGCAAGAACCCCGTGGACTACCTGACCCGCTACCCCTCGCGCTTTTCCATGCTGCACGTAAAGGATTTCAAGATGGGCCACGGAGTGGTGCCCGCACCCGCGCCGCCTTCCACGGAGATGGGGCGAGGAGTGATTGACTATCGTCCCATCTTCGAAGCGGCGAAGAAGGCGAACATTGAACATGCTTTCGTGGAGCAGGAAGAGTTCGACATGCCCCCGATGGAAGCGCTGAAGATTGATGCGGATTACATGCGCGCTTTGACCGTGTAGCGGACGCGAGCTTTCCCAGCAGGGCTGGCCGAGTGCGCGCCGTTGCTCCATCCCTTCATTGCTCTCCGTTCCTAGCGCAGCGCGCTCCGGATGGCCAGATCCAATCCCACCATCAGCACGGCGGAAGCGGGGATCACAAGCAGGGCTTTCTTGAGTCGCCTCGGGTCGCCACCGGCGATGAGGCCAATGATCCGCGAACTCACCGCGAGCCCAGTCCATCCGCAGGTAATCACAAAGCCAATAGCGGTACCGGTCATGCGCGGAAAGGCATCGCCGACGATCGCCAGCGTAGTAGGAAAGACCGGCGCCATGGAAATTCCCGCAAGAAAGACCAGCACGAATGCAGCCGTAGGCTTGTTGGTTCGCAGCATAACGAAGGTCGTAACCGCCATAGCGGCAGACCCGGCCAGGGTAACCGTGACCGCAGGCACGCGGATGAGAACCGGCAGGATTCCCGCGCGTCCGATCAGCATGCCCAGCGCAAATCCCAGCGAGAGAATATTGAGCGCTTGCGATTCAGGAATGCCCTGGGCGATTAAGTAGCGCGGCAACCAGTTCCAAATCCCAACCTCACACGTAATGTACAAAAACACAAAGAGCCCCAGCAGAAACAACAGCGGGCGCCCAAGCACCGGAACCGCATCCGCGAGCACAAAGCGTCCGGTGCCGGTGGGTCCGGGCATTTTGGTGATGGCCTCGATCACCAGCGTGACCACCGTGAGCGACGCGATGGTGTAACAGAGGCGAATCCAGTTCCGCCCAAAAAGATTGGCGGCGATGAGTGGAGTAGTCAGCGCACCGAGTCCGAAGAAAAGGTTAGCCAGATTCAAAGCGGTGGCGCGATGGGCCTCGCCGACATCGCTGGCCAGCGCATTCGCACCGGTCACCATGATGCCGCCCCCCACTCCAAGCAGGAAAAGCAGCATCAGGATGCTGCGGAAACCGGGAGCGCGCGGCAGCGCGAAGAGTGCGATCGCAATGAAGCCCAGGCCGAGAACGATGCCGAGCTTCTTGCCTTCGTTATCGAGCAGAGGCCCGGCAGCGAGCGAGGCAAGGATCAACCCCACCGCTTGGGCGAATGCGATCGTACCGTTCTGGCTTGGCGACAGATGGAAACGGTCCGACAGTTCGGGCAGGATCGTGCCCAACATGGCGGCGATCATCCCATAGATAAAGATGGCGACAATGGCGGCGAGGATCAACAAGTAGCGGCGCTCCTTTCAATTGCTGGTTTCATTCCTACGAACCAGGTGCGGGTACATCGACCCAGCCTCGTGTCCGATTACTCTGGAGCGCAGCATTGAGGATGGTCAGTTGCCGGAGTCCATCGACGAACTGCGGATATTCAGAGGCGCCGCCATGTTGGCCGATCGAAGCATCGCGGATCGAGCCGTAGAAGCGCCGGAAGATCTGCTTGAAAGTATCGTCGTAGCCTTCGCTGTGACCGCCGGGGAGATCGGCGTAGCTCCGCGCCGCCGGTTTGAGCAGAGACGGATCCTTCACAAAGATCTGATTGGCGGTATCTCGGTGGCCTGCCCAGAGTTCGTCGGGACGCTCCTGGTCCCACGCAACCGAAGACCGCGTGCCGTAGATCTCAAGACTGAGCCGGTTCTTGCGTCCTGCTGAAACCTGGCTGGCGGTGACGGCACCGCGCGCGCCCCCACCCATGCGAAACAGGACTGCGCCAAAGTCTTCCGTATCCACGGCGGTTTCAACGTAATCTTCTGCGCTGAGCATCTTGTTCGCAAAAGTCTCGACCGAGTGTTTCGGCCGCTTGCGCATGGGGTGAAAAGTCTGAAGATCGGCACAGAGCGAAGTAACCTGTAGGCCGGTGACGTGTTCGGCCATATCAAACCAGTGCGAGCCAATATCGGCCATGCAGCGCGACGGCCCGCCAGCTTCGGCCTCAACGCGCCAGTTCCAGTCGGTTACGTAGAGCAGCCAGTCCTGGGAATACGTTCCCTGAACCACCAGAATTTCTCCCAGGTCGCCAGCCTCGCGCATGCGGCGCATCTGCTGCACCATTGGATAGAAGCGCAAATTGTGGCAGACGCAGTTGCGCACCCCCTGCCGCCGGGCCAAGGCCACGAGTTCTTCGCCCTGCTCAACGCTGGTGGCCAGAGGTTTTTCGCAGAGCACATGCTTCCCTGCCTGGAGCGCGTCCTTGGTCATCGCAAAATGCTGCGCGTTCGGTGTGCAGATGTGGACCGCATCGATCGCCGGATCGCGCAGGACGTCTCGGTAATCGGTCGCTCTTGTCGGGACGGAAAAGCTCTCGCCCAGGTGTCGCGCCGCCTCTGCATTTCTGCCTGCGATTGCGGCCACCTCGATGGATTCGACCCGCCGCGCCGCTTCCAGATGCACGCGGCCCATGAAGCCGGTGCCGAAGATTGCCGTCCTGATTGCTTTCATCGTGTTTTCCATCCGCGCCTGCTCGACTTAATAAGCTACACCCACCACGCAGCGCCCGGCTGCTCGCGGATCACGATACTGTTAAGGAAATTCGCCGCCTTGGTCAATCCCTCTTCCGGCGAGAGCAGGCTGTCTTCGTGTTCGATCGATAGCACGGAATCATAGCCAAACATGCGCAGGGTCGAAACAAACTCCCTCCACCACTCGGCCCCATGACCATAGCCGCAAGTGCGGAAGATCCAGCCGCGTGTGCGTTCTTCGGTGTACGGTTTGGTATCGAGCACGCCGGTCCGCGGCAGGTTCGCGGAATAAATCTGCGTGTCCTTGGCGTGGACATGAAAGATGGCGCCTTCGAGTGCGCGGACGGCGGCGATGGGATCGATGCTCTGCCAGAAAAGATGGCTGGGATCGAAGTTGCAACCCACGCTCGGCCCGGCGATGGAGCGCAGCCTCAGCATCGTCTCCGGACTATAAACCACAAACCCGGGATGCATTTCGATGGCAATCTTTACGCCGTGGTCGGCGGCGAACTTCGCGTGTTCGATCCAATAAGGCGCGACCACTTCGTTCCACTGCCACTCGAGCACCTTGAGGTAATCCGGCGGCCAGGGGCAAGTAACCCAGTTTGGAGCCGTGGCGTGGGGCGAATCGCCGGGACATCCTGAGAAGTCGACCACCACCGAGATGCCGAGCTTCTCCGCGAGCAGAATGCTCTTGCGGCTCACCTCGCGGTCGTGCTGCGCGCGAGACTGATCAGGATGCAGCGCATTGCCGTGACAACTCAGTGCGCTGATGCTGGCGCCGTGATCGGCTAGAACCCTCTGAAACTCCGCGAGTGCCGCGGCATCTTCGAGCATCCCAAGCTTGCAGTGCGCATCGCCCGGATAGTTGCCTGTGCCCAGTTCGACCGTATCGATATGGAGAGCCTTCAGTTTCTTGAGAACCGCAGCCAGTGAAAGCTGCGACAGCAGGGGCGTGAACACTCCGACACGCATGAAAATTTCCGTCTCCTGGTTCTATTTATTCCGGATCGAACGGCACGATCCACACTTTGCGAACCGCAGCACTCATTTTATTTCAGCCTCTTCCGCAGGTACCAATTCATAACTTACGAACGCGACGTCCAAACTATCCGGCGACCACGAAGGTACGTTGATCGTACCTTGACCACCGAAGAGCCTGGCGAGGACCGTAATCTCGTTGTCGATTTTTCCACCACTCACGTTCATGATACGCAGCTGCACATCTTTGTTAGGCGGATGCCCGGTGACATCGTTCCCGTAAGAAAGGAAGACCATCCACTTGCTGTCGGGAGAGATGTGCGGAAACCAGTTATTGAAGTCATCAAACGTGATCTGCTCCTGGGCACCGCCGTCAGCACGCATTCGCCAGATCTGCATGTGTCCGGTGCGCTCGGAGTTGAAGTAAATGTACTTGCCGTCGGGCGAATACTCGGGGCCGTCGTCGAGGCCCTTCGCCGTGGTCAGGCGCGTCTCGTCTCCGCCGGCGAAGGGGATCGTGTAGATGTCGAACTCGCCATTGCGCTGGCCGGTAAAAGCCAGGGTCTTGCCGTCAGGCGACCAGCCGTGCCAGTAGGACGGAGAATTCTCCGTGACGCGGCGCAGCGTGCCTCCGCCGATGGGCACCACGTATACGCTGGACTGATGGTCGGCTTGCGTGGAATCGCTGATCGCCAGCCACCGCGCGTCCGGAGAGATGCCGTGGTCGTTGTTGCAGTGGATCGCCGTGCCGGTATCGATAGTCGTGGGCGTACCGCCGGCAACCGGCAGTCGCAGGATGTGACCTTCCCTGTTGAAAAGAAAGTACGAGCCGTCGTGGCTCCAGTTGGGCGCTTCGAAGTGGCTGGGAGCGGCATAGACCACGCGCCGATCGGTGGAGGCAACGGCCACCGTCTCCAGCGTGCTGTAGAGAACGGGCGGCGCCGCGCTCACAGGCGGAGTCGCGAGCTCGACATTGGAAAACACTGCCTTCTCCACGACGTCCTTATCGTGAGAGCAGACGCCGATGCCGACGTAAAACGGTCCCTGCAGCGGAATTTTGATGGACGCGCCAGAGGGCCGCAGCGCTTCGCCCGCACCTCCAGCAATGAACACATAGACGAAGTCGCCGCGCTTTTCGATGCGCAAGCGATGGGGTGAGGAGATGTTGGATTGAATCTCGTGCGTGCTCGATCCCTTGCTATCGCGGAACTGCAGCGAGGTAAGCCCGTCGCCGTGCAAGGCCACGTCGGCGTAAGGCGAATCGGCGTCCAGGCTTTGCCGGAACATCAGCACGGCCTTACGATGCGAATTGCCGCCTTTCGCGGGGAAGGCAATGTCCGCGGTTAACGCTACATCCCCGGAGACCTGCTTCCACGCGAACTGGAAGGCGTCGGAGGTGAACCAAATGTTTTCGCCACTGCCGGTGAGAGTGTAGCCCTGAGTCGAAGCGTCGTACTGCGCCGAGCCGGGGCGCATCACAGTGCCGATGTCAGCATGGTTCTGAAACAGGCCGAGCGAAGGTGCTGTGGTCTGCGCACCTGCCAAGCTGGTCGTGGAAAAAAGCAAGAGAACGATGCAGCCAAACAAGGGAGAGAATAAGGAAGTAGTAGATCCGAAGATGCCTTCGCGCACGATGAGAACGCCTCCCCGACTGTCCAACGGAAAGGTAGGGCGGCGGAGGCAAATTGTCAATCGGGCGGAGCGTGGGGTGCAGCAGCGGTCACCCGTCTAACTTGGGTCGACCGCTATCCCCAGAGCTTTGAAGAACTTTCGGTCGCTGACAGTAAGCTGAATTGGAACGGGATCTTCGACCGGCAACTGCGCGCTCGCCCGCGGGACCTCGTGATTCGGTGAAGGCGCCTGCACCTGAGCATAAGCGGAGAGATCGAGACAGATAAGGACTTCATACCCTGCACTCTCGGCCTCGGAAGCAATCCCTTCAAAGCGATCACTCGACTCAATCGCCTCATTCACGATGGTGTCGAGTTGGCTGTAATAGCGGCTATTTTTGATCACCGCGCTGGCTGCATTTCTTAGTTCTCGAGTTAGCCTGGCGATTAGTTCAACCCCAGGAACCGCACGAATCCCAGCTGGTTTGGGCAGCGCAAAGACGCCCTCTTCGGTTCTGACTCGGATCTTGATGTGAGGCACGAAGGAGTTAAATACGCTACGGCCAGCCGCCTGCAACTCGCTAACCGTCGATTGCACCCGAGGATCGTTGTCGATCTCCAGTTTGAGGGCTTGCACCGCTTGATAAAAAGCGGAATCCTGTTGCAAGGTTTCTTCGGCAGCATGCTCCATATTCTCAAGCAGCGATCGCATTGTTTTTCTGTCGATCATAGCTTCATCACGCCGAACCTCCCGCCCTTACAACGACTTACCATTGCTTCTTCTAATTGCTGACCTCGATCTGCCCGCCTAACTGCGAGCTAAGCCCTCTTCAGCGACGGTTGGTGGATCCTCCTACGCCCATCATCGTCCCATTTGACGATGGCGTCGTCTTCGTTGGATTGCTCCACTGTGCCGAACTCTCCCGTCGGCCTTCCAAAGTCGCCCAAACCTTCTACACGATCTCCCGGATTCATTTCTTCGCCGGTGGCAGGGGGTTCCACAAGGGCTGGTTTCCTGGCACGATCCGAGTCAGCGACCGCTCCCCGATATGACAGCGGGGGCTGCGGAGCCTTCGGCAGCTTGCGCATCGGCTTATTGGTGGTATGGGCCATGTTCCGTTGTTTCCTTCCGGTAAGCCAGAGCGACCTTCGCTACGACTGTTCGTCTCCTCAGTAAATTCAACATAGTCCTGCAAGCAATGGTTTAGCTGGTCCAAACTGCTCAGTTCCGACAATTAGTTTGGCTTAACCCTCTGTCTCAGATTGTGTTGGTTGAAGGATGCAATACCAGTCTCGAAGTGCCGCAGGAGGGTTCCAACTCGGGAATCTGTTCGGCTTTCGTAACAAAAGTATAAAACTTTCTTGACCTTCGCCACTTCATGTACTATTGTCGCCAAAATGCCCCCCCGGCATATTTAATAACGCATACGCAAGCTGCCTGCAAAGCGGATCGGAGCACTTGATTCGCATGTTACGGGTCGCTAGAAAATGTGACTAGCGGTGAGCTAGCACGTATCGTATCTTTCCCCAACTCGCGCATTTTCGCAAAGCTCTCGGGATACGAGTCCGGAAACCATTTTCAGGAAGGACAAAGTAGATCCAGCCGCCAGTCACTCTAGCGGGCCCCATACTCGCGGAGTTCTGCGCGATCGCTGGTCGACTACTGCGACCGTTTGGCCGGAGGATATGCATGCACACCAGCCCAACCCTAATCGCTATGGAACCGCCCGCCGAAGCTGCAGATAGCAGCGTCGAAGAAGTCATTCGCACTCTGACGGGATTGATCGAAATCATAAGCCGCGGACGGGGAGCAATCGAGGCTTCCGGAAGTCCCGCTGAAGAAGTGCTGGTCGATACCGAAGTGGATGGCGCCCGCTATCTTCTGGTGCGCATGCGAAGGCTCGGGAGCAACCGTATTCAGCTCAGCCCACGCGAGCAGGAGATCGTGCGAATGGTAGCCAAGGGGCACCCCAACAAAGTGATCGCGGATGTACTCAACATCAGCTCCTGGACTGTATGTACGCACTTGCGCCGTATCTTTGCCAAGCTGGGTGTGGGCTCGCGCGCGGCCATGGTGGCTCAGCTGCTGGAGTTGGGAGTCCTCGCCTCGGACCATCGCACCGCATCCGTTCCGCGCTAAAGCATTCCCTAGAACTGGGCTAAAGGACCGTGCTAAAGGTGATACTCGGACTCGCTCACGAGCGGCAAGGGATCGCGCGGGCTGCGCGCCGCCGCTTCGTATTGTGCTGCTTCATAGTGTTTCCCCCGCACGGGCCGCGTAATTTCCACCGCCTCCCGGCTAGCCGGAACATGACGCAATAGCCGCAACACGTTCCCGCCTAACACCATGGCTTGCTGATCGCGCGGTAAACCAAGTAACCGTATCTTGTGCAGTTCCAGGCCGGGATGCGTCCAGGGTCCATCCGAACCAAACAGCAATTTGCGCGGCCCAGCTCGCCTGACGGCTTGAACCAGATAATCGAACTGCCGCACCGCGGACGTGTCCGCATACACGTTCGGATAACGCGCAATTTGATAAATCACCTGCTGATGTGCTTTCCAGTCGTCGGTGAAGCTGCCGAGGTGAGGAATGATGAAATTCACGTCCGGATATTGCGGAGCCAGCATGTCCACAACCTCGGGACGGCTCACCACATCCACCAGCATGGGAACCCGAAAGGCTCTGGCAGCCTCGCAGACTTCCCGTGTCGGCATGGCGTCGAACCCGTGCACCTTGATGCCACGAAACCTCCATTTCTTCAGCGCCCGCCCCACCATGTCAGCGATTCGACCCGCATCCCGTTTGGCGTGAACGAAAGCGAATCCCACCAACCGGTCCGGGTATCTCGCTACCAGGCGGCCCAGGTAATCGTTGGCTTCCGCGTAATTACTATGGAAGGGCGGAATGGCGATCGTCTTGTCGATGCCCGCCGCCCGGGCGCGGCGCAAGTAGGGCTGAATCGGCGCAACAGTGTTCCAGGGCGCGGTCATGCGGTCGCCTTTTCCCGCGTGGCAGTGACAATCGATGATCATGACCGTTGCCATTCCGTCTGCGCTTGCATCCGTCGCGCACTCCGCAGCTTGGCCGCTGCCGCCAGGTACCAAATGCTGGTTGCAATCGCATTGTAGAAATTCGGCAAGTGAAATTTCTCATTGGGGCCGTGAATGTGGTCGTCAGGCAGGCCAAAACCCATAAGAACCGCGGGAATCCCGAGGATCTTCTGGAAAGTATTCACCACCGGGATCGAACCGCCCGAACGGATAAAGACCGGCGGCGCTCCAAAGCCCTTCTTATATGCCAATGCCGCGGCTCGCACCGCCGGGTGGTTACGGTCCACCAGGGCAGGTTCGATGGGAGAGAACGTGCGCACCGAGGAACGCACAGCCGGAGGAGTAATGCGCTCGATGTGTTCGCGAAAGAGTTGCGCGACTTTTTTCGGGTCCTGGTCCGGGACTAAACGAAAACTGAGTTTAGCAATGGCGCGCGCGGGAATAATGCTCTTGGCCCCGCGCCCATAATGCCCGCCCGCCATTCCATTCAGAGTCAGCGCCGGCCGAATCGTGGTGCGTTCATAAAGGCTGAAGCCCGATTCTCCCCATCCTCGTTCAACCTTTCCGTCCTGCAGGATCTGCTCGTCGGTTGGTCCCGTGCGCGCCATGAAGGCGCGCTCTTTCTCGCCCCAGCGCCGTACATCGTCGTAAAAACCGGGAATGGTCACGCGCCCGTGGGCATCGTGCAGCCCGGCAATCATTTCGCACAAGGCTTGCAGAGGATTGTGAACCGCGCCACCGAAATTCCCTGAATGCAACTCATGCGGCGGTCCTTTCACTTCCAGTTCCGCTCGCAGACCGCCCCTCTGCGCATAGCTGATCGCCGGCCGATCCGGAGCCAGCATGCGAGTGTCGGAGATAACCGCGGCATCTGCCCGGAGGGCGCCCTTGTTCCGTTCGATGAAGGCCGTTAAATGTGGGCTTCCGATCTCCTCCTCGCCTTCGAAGATGCACTTCACGTTGACCGGCAGAGCGCGCTCGGTTTTCAAGCAGGATTCCAGAGCCTTGACGTGGGAAAAAAGCTGTCCTTTATCGTCGGCGGCGCCGCGGGCGTGGAGATCGTCGTTCTTCAGCGTCGGAGTGAACGGCGGGGTGCGCCATTCGCGCACCGGCTCTCCCGGCAGCACGTCATAGTGGCCATAAATAATGAGTGTAGGGCGGCCTGGGGCGCGCAACCATGAGGCGTACACAATAGGATTGCCGCGCGTCGGAATGATCCGAACTCGGTCCAGCCCAATATGCTGCAAGTGCTGCGCCAGCCAACGGGCGCATTTTTTCAAATCGTCCGCATGCTCAGGCTGCGAGCTCACGCTGGGAAAACGAAGGAACTCCTTCAGTTCGGAGACAAACTTCCTCCGGCCAGCACGAGCGTAGCGTAGAGCACGATGCGGATCCAAAGCTCACCCCAGTTCGCTGGAAATCACCTCCGAAACTGCTTCTGCCATTCCGTCGGTAGTCATATGCCCCGCGTGTCATACCGTTTCTTCAGTACAGAGGTTCATCTTCCAAAGCAAGCTCTTCGTCCATCCAAAGCACGATGTTGGGTACATCGAGCGCAAGACAATCTCCGCTGCGCCTCCACGCGTTGTAGGCGGCTCGACCTTGCCGACTGTTGTTGGCGCCTTGGCAGCCGGAGGAACTGCTACCGCCGCCAGAAGAGCCGCTGCCACCGGAAGGGCCTTTACCGGACCAACCACTAATTGCATGCGTTGAGGGAAACGGTCCTTTACTGATTGGATTGATCGGAAAAGCCAAAGATGGCCTCGCTTTCTAATCTATCGGCAGATGCGCCGAGTAATTCGGTGTGTTCGGATCGTACCGAATGAGCCGGCCTCACCTCGCCACCGTCTCAGCGCGAACCTGACGGCCCGCGCTGGAACGGGGCGTCCCGGTTCAGACTTCAAACTCGAACTCTCGGGCCGGCTGCCGCTGCCGCTGCGGGGAGACTCCCGCTTTCTGCCGGCCGTTTGCCTTCACTGGCGTCGGTTGAGTCTGATCCCAGGGCAACACGCGATGTGATCCGGTTCGCTTGCTGAGGCCCATGGCCTGCGCGCTGGTCAGCCATTCTTCGGATTGTTCGGCAATCTCCAGTAAGAGCGTTTCGAATTGCGCCCGCGTAGTCTGCAAAATGTGCGGCTGCGCCAGCCAGCGCATGACCTCGCGTCCCGTGACTCCCATGCGCTGCCGCGGCGACGTGACCAGGCGTTCATTGTAGTAACGAATCAATACTTCTTCCACCACATCCCAGGCATTGTCGGCGCCGAACAAACGTTTGACGTCGTCGGAATCGAGAATCTTGAACGACTCTTCGAGCAGCTGCATCACTTCCACGCGCAGCACGTTCAGGTGGCCGAATGACAACCACTTGAGATTGTTGCGCAGGTCCAGGCCGGCGCGCCGCACAATCGCGATGGAGCCGAAACTCGGATCGTATGCCCGTTCGCGGATCACGTCCGAAATGCGTTTGTCGCGCCAGAACAAAGTGACCTGGTGAACGAAGTGGGAGAACAGCTTGTGAAAGTCGGTATTCGCACGCGAACCCGTCGGCACCGGCGCACCACCGTACCCGAAGATCCGCTTGTATGCCGATAAACGATCCGTCTTGGTGTAGCGCAGCACGTCCCGGCGATCGAATTGATAGAGAGCAAACGCTCCCGGCCCCCCGGAGAGCCGCACCGTTCCCGCCTTGAACAGTTCCTGCAGCTTTTGCACCGCCCGGAACACGCCGATCTTCTCATGCTGCCAGAGGTAGTACATATCTCCGACCGCCACGATGCGTTCCGAGGTGATGGTCTCGTCGTAGGGTTCTACGCCCGGCGGCATGCGAGTCGTGCCGAATTCCTTGGAGGCCTCAGGTCCGATCCCTATCAGGGACGCGAGGCCTTTATCTGGTGGTGGTGGAACTTTGGAGTCCGAGTCCACCACCGAGGACAGCATGTCGTCGATCTGTTTGGTGAGCGCGTCCGCGAGTTGCGGGTTCGAGATCAGATCAGCCGAAAGCCGGCTGGCTACCTGCTCCCGCAGTGCCGCTATGCGGTCATATAAGCCCTGATAATCTTTTGCTGTAGACATTGATGACCCTCCTCGTTCACAGCGCTCTTCACCTGATCTGCGCTTCTACTGCGGTACTGCTCCCAGTGCTCCTTCGGCCGCTAAATTCTCTGCGCTTTGCCTCTCCTGGATAACTGCACCTCTAACTCCAGGGGCTCCGGAATCTGCATTCCAACCTGCTGGCCCTGCGTGAAGAGCTGCGTCAACTGATCGCTGAGGTCGTCCAACGCATGCCTTACGCGAGCCGTGCTGAAGCCGTCCGGCAACGCGTCGATGTTCATCGGATCGTGCGCCGCCTGCACCATGTTCATCAGCGTCTGCACCACGGGCAGCAGGTTGTTGGTAATGGCGATGCGGCCGCCGTCTTTGATAAGACGCGGCAGCTCGTCCGTGCACGAGCTTTCGATCTCAGTCAGGACGTCTTCCAGATACATCGCTGGAAGTTCCCAATGGTCATCGAACTCGAGCAGCAAGGTCTGGCGCTCGTTGGGGCCGATGAACACGGAGTCGAGCGCGAAGCGCAGTTCGTTCACCGTCTCAGCAATCACACCCAGCTGCCGCGAGATCAGTACCAGCTGGGTTCCCAGGAAGGCTGGCAGACGCGACGTGTTCAGCATGAAGTACTTGCCATTGGCTAGCCAGCTTTGCAGCAGACCGGTCATATAGTCGGAAATCATCCGGAAGTTCGTGATGTCCGTTTCATCCTGCACGGAATTGTTGAACTCGTTGTCTCCGCCGTTCTGCTGAAACCAGATGCCGTAAGTATCCCGGAGAGAGCCTAAAGTACCTTTGATCTTGTCGGGATCGGCTTCCACGCGGGGATCGTCATTAAAGCGGAAGCTTTTCACTCCCATCAGGATCCTGAAATAGGTGTTCACTCTCAGGATCGACGGCGGGACCACTCCGAATTGCTTGACGATCTCGGCGATCTGGCTCTTCGCCATTTCCTTCAAGGCTCTTACGAACTCGGGATCGGCCGTGGGATCAAGTGGGTACAAACCATCGATCAGCGGCAGACAATTCTCCATCGCCACCTTGGCGCGAGCGTAAAGACTGGCCTGCGCGCCTGAGATTACTCCAGCCAGGTCGGATTGCACCGTGTAGGTGCGTTGATTCCACTTTGATTCGATGTGGCCTTCGACTTCCGTCAGGCTGAACGATTGCGTCAGCGCTCCCACGAATCCCTTTGCATCGGTCGAGTTCGGCTTCCATCCCAGCGCATCGCCGATCGCTCGCGCTGCAATCTGTCCCAAGCCTTGGTTCCCGCCGCCTCCAGAACCGAAGCCCGCCCCCGGGCCGGGACGCGAAGTCACAGCCGGCGGATATCCCACCTCTTCCGTAAGAATGGGATAGGAGATCGCATCCTCCACATCCTTCGTGATGCGCGCGGCCTTTCCCCTGCCCGCCACTTGACGAGCGATCATTACAAAATCGCCCTCAAATGCAGGCACCGGATCCCCGGGTTCGGCAAGTCCGTGGATATGCTTGAGCACGATGTTGACCCAATCTCCGTCGCCGAATTCGGATCCTGGCGGATGGAGAGGGGAGGGTACGGACGTCTGAGCCTTGAAGGCGATTGTAATAGTGCGGTCTGAGACGACGGTGGCCGCAGCGTTCGGGTGGAGGTTACCGATGTGTTCTCCAAAAGTAATAGATTTGTTGATCGCAGTCGGTTTGGTGAAATCCGCCGAACCCGGATCGAAGATCGAGTAGTTGGCCGCGTTGAGCGGGCTGTGGTACGCCTTTAGTAGCAGCGCTCTCGCTGGACCGGTAGGGAGCGGTGTCGGCAACGCCGGGACCGGCTCATTCCACGCCAGTTCCACCGCCGCCGGCTTTGTAACTTGCTCCTCGCTGAAAACCGCATCAGAGAAACTAATCGTGATCGAATTATTCGTTACATTGCAATCTGTCACTGTGAGAGGCATGGTATGTCTCCTTCCGCCACGGTCATTCTCTGTTCCGGTCTGCGGTTGATACAAGGCGCCGGTTGCCCGATACGCCAATTTGACGCCCAAAAGGGCGGCCGTTCAAGTCACGCCTTCAGCTTCCAGGTCGGCCGCAACGGAGGCCGGCATCTTGATCTGCTGCCCCACGTTCGTCGCCTGCATCGTGATGTTCGTAGTCCCCAGTCGCTCCGCCAGCTCCTGCCAGCACGCTGCCAGAGCCGTGCTCGTTAGCTCAATCGGCTGACGGCATTGCTCAATTCCCTGCTTTACCGTGCTGGCCCAGGGAAGCCACGCTCGCCGCTCATTGCCGAGCCTCGCCAGCTCTTTCAGCTTCTCGTACGACACTAGATCCGACGCAAACTGCTGTTCGATGCGGTGAAAGCGCTCCTGACAAATCGTCAGCGCACGCCTTGCCCGGTCCAGATCCACAGGATGACCCACCGCCCTCCGCGCATTCAGCGCCGCCTTCCGCGCCTCGTGCAATGTTCCCATCAGGTCCAGCACCGCGCTTTCCAATCCATCCGCCAGCGCCGCTTCGTCCCTCGGCGGCTTATCTCCCAGCGTGACCTGCAGCTCATTCAGCCCATCGTGCAGTTGATGGAGACACACCGACAGATCCCGAAATGTCGCTTCCAGTGCCACCGCTATCTCCTCACCAGTTCCTTGTAAAAGTTCTCGGTGATCACTCCCGGCCGCGCCATCCGCCGGTCTAATGCAACCCGCGCCGCTCCAATCAGAAACCGCTCCGGGATGATTCCAGGGTCCACTCCCGCCGCCATCCGCTTCGCCGACTCCTCGATCATCGCTTTATCCTTCTTCTCAAAGTGGATCACCTGCGACAAAGCCTTGTTTCCCAGCGATGGAAACGGCCGAAAGCACATGGTGTCAACCGCCAGCGCGCACGCCTTGGGAAAAGTCGCCAGCACCTTCCTCGGAATCGAGCCCGCCCGCGGGTTAGGATAGATTCGCGTCCACGCCCGCGAGTATTGTTCCGCTTCCTTCTCAAAACCCATCCGGCGCAGCATCTCCGCACTGATCAGCAGCCGCAGGTAAGGCGTAGGATGCGGCCCCCTCGGGTTGAAACCAAACACCGCCCCCGGCGCTCGCCCAATCACATCCATCAACGATCCCACAACCTCCGGTCCGCCCAGCAGCAGTGCGCTCATGTCGGCAAACATCTCTCGGTTCCACCGCACCCACACCGAGGAAACGAAACGCCCCAGGTCCGCCTCCAATAACCGCAACCCAACCTTCCGGGGTACGTCTTTATTCAGCCCCAGATCGCTCTGCAAATTGTGGCTCACCTCGTGCATCACCGAGCCCAGCGTCCACGGATTCACCAGGCGGTGGTAAGGCAACTGCACCAGCGGAAAGGGATTGAACTGCTTCCCCAATCTCCGCATGCGAATCCCCCGCCGAATCGTAGCTGGCGCGAACCCCGTCTTCATGTAGCAGAACGGCGGCGGCGCCGGCACCGACCTGGCCACCCCCAGCCCCGTGTAAGCGGCCTGGTAGCAATCCATCGCTATGCGGTCGCAGCTCAACAGCCAATCTCCATATTTTCCCGAACGCTGGCCAAACAGCTCAAAATAGAAATCCCAGACCTTTTCGATTCCCTGCACCCAGCGGTGAGCCTTGTCCTTGTGCGACACCACTCGTTGCAACCGCGGCGAGCTCGGGGTTGCGCTGGCTTTCGCAATCGACCGGTGAACGTTCTCCGACATCTTCAGCAGGCCGCGGCGCAACTTCGTAATCAGATCGTTGACGACTTGAATGTGACCTTCCGAAGGCATCGCTGCCCCGGTGCCGAACTCCTCCCGCTTGAAGGGGCGGAGTGCGGCTGCGTGGCGCGTCACATTGATCGATTGCGCCCGCAACCAGGGCAACAATACGGGGGCCGC
>Ga0302320_10003441_pt1 | contig 36855 bp, 18 predicted proteins | sample Bog_T0_3_FD_202130 | JGI IMG/M metagenome (GOLD analysis project Ga0302320, IMG submission 202130) | Peat permafrost microbial communities from Stordalen Mire near Abisko, Sweden - Bog_T0_3 | ecosystem: Environmental > Terrestrial > Soil > Wetlands > Peat | place: Sweden: Abisko, Stordalen Mire...
GAGAACCAGGTGATGAGCCTGGACGAGTTCATCGCCCTGGCGCTGGGGGAAGTGGCCTCCAAGCGCTGAAAAAGCCTTGGGCCTAGGCCCTTTTTGGCATCAAAGCCCACAGGTTATGAACAGGCTAGAATAAGAAAAATCATTGAAATATTGACTCAATTCAGCTCACGGCTATAATACCGACATGAGCCTCTGGATAACTCTTCGACGCAGTGCCAGCATCCTCGCCGTGGTGACGGTGGGCCTGGTTCTGCTTGGCCTGGGTTGCGGCGGGCATAAGAGCATGGAGTCGGGCAAGACCGATGACGAGATAGCCGGCCAGACCCGCGCCGCCGACGGTAGCGATGGGGTGGTGAAGCTCAACGGAGAGGACGAGGCCAGCGCGGCCAGCTTTGAGGAGAAAAAAGCCGCCGCCGACGCCGAGCGCGCGTCCAGGGTGGCCGCGGTCCCCGGGAGCACCCGCAGCGGCGAGGGCAAGCTGGAGACCGTGACGGTGCATGCCGGCGACTCGCTGTGGTCCCTGGCCCAGCGCCAGGATGTCTACGGATCGGGTTACCTTTACCCGCTATTGCTTCAGGCCAACAAGGGCAAGATCAAGGACCCCAACCATCTGCCCGCCGGCTTGAAGCTGACCGTGCCCCGCGACGTCCCGGACCCGCAGGTGGAGATCGCCAAGGAGCAGGCCATGACCAACGAGCTGCTGGAAACCGGCCCGGTGGCCTCGGTCAAGCCCGCGGTGGCGCTGGCGACCATGGCCGTCGCGCCGGCCCCGGCCCCGGTCAAGCGCCCGAGCAAGGGCCGCAAGGGCTGGATCCTGCTGGCGCTGCTGGTGGTCGGCGTGGGGGCCTATGTTTGGCGGTCCAGGAGCAAGGCTGTCGAGGCTTGAATCAACTGGTCACCCGGGCGGCTTCGAGGCCGCCCGGACCGTTTTTGAGGGCCGCGCTGCGGCCCTTTTTTTGTTACTGTGAAGGCCATGTTGCCCGCGGCAGAATCCGATTACGGCGTCCTCGCCGGACCTGAAGCCTACTCCCGCATCCCCAGCCTGGATGAGATCCTGGCGGTGGCCGATGCGGGCATGCCCGCGCCTGACCGGGACCTGCTGAAGCGGGCCTACGAGTTCGCCGTGAAGGCCCACGAGGGCCAAAAAAGGGCGTCGGGGGCGCCCTACTTCAGCCACGCGGCCCACACCGGCTTGGAGCTGGCCCGGCTGGGCTTGGACGGGGCCACGGTGGCGGCCGGGCTGTTGCATGACGTGGTGGAGGACACCGCGATCACCGCCGCCGAGCTGGGGGTGGCCTTCGGGCCGGAGGTGGCGTCGCTGGTGGAGGGCGTCACCAAGATCAGCGTGCGCATGATGCCCAGCGGCGACGAGGCCAAGGCCGAGAACCTGCGCAAGATGCTGGTGGCCATGGCCAAGGACGTCCGCGTCCTGCTGATCAAGCTGGCCGACCGCCTCCATAACATGCGGACGCTGGTCTTCCTCAAGGAGGAGAAGCAGCGCCGCATCGCCGCCGAGACGCTGGAGGTCTACGCCCAACTGGCCCACCGCTTGGGCATCCATCAATGGAAGTGGGAGCTGGAGGACCGCTGCATGGCGGTGCTCTACCCGCGCGAGTACGCCGAGCTGTCGGTGCAGATCGAGAGCGCCCAGGGCGACCGCGCCGCAAGGCTGATGGAGGCCGAGCAGAAGCTCAAGGCCAAGCTGGCCGAAGCCGGGATCCACGCCGAGATCAGCGGGCGCAACAAGCACTTGTGGAGCATCTACCAGAAGATGCTCAAGAGCCACAAGCGCTTCGAGGAGCTCTTCGACCTGGTGGCTTTGCGGGTGGTCACGCCCTCGGTGCCGGACTGCTATGCGGCCATGGGCATCCTGCATGCGCTGTGGACCCCGCTGCCGGGGCGGGTGAAGGACTACATCGCGATCCCCAAGAGCAACATGTACCAGAGCCTGCACACCACGGTGGTGGGGCCCATGGGGCTGCCCTTGGAGATCCAGGTCCGCACCGTGGAGATGCACCGCACCTCGGAGCGGGGCATCGCCGCGCATTGGCGCTATAAGGCCGGGGGCAAGGGCGAGGAGGCCGCGGAGCTGCCGTTCCTCAAGTCCGTGCTGGAGTGGCAGCGCGAGAGCCGCGACGCCAGCGAGTTCGTGGAGAACCTGAAGATCGACCTCTACGACGAGGAGATCTTCATCTTCACCCCCAAGGGCGAGGTGAAGATGCTGCCCAAGGGCAGCACGGTGATCGACTTCTCCTACGCCGTGCATTCATCGGTGGGCGACCAGTGCTATGGGGCCGTGGTCAACGGCAAGATGGCCCCCCTGCGCCACGAGCTGACCTCGGGCGACATCGTGCGGGTGCTCACCAGCCCCCAGCACCACCCCAACAAGGATTGGCTGCTTTACGCCCGGACCAGCAAGGCCAAGAACCGCATCCGCCGCACGCTGCGCCACCTGGAGAAGGAGGCCGACGCCAAGCGTGGCCGCGAAGTGCTGGAGAAGCTGTTCAAGCGGCAGGGGCTGAAGGTGCACGACATCGGCCGCAGCAGCCAGGTGCTGGAGGCCGCCCGCGCCCTGGGGCACCAAGGCGTGGAGGACCTGCTGGCCGCCGTCGGCGCGCGCGAGCTGGACCCCAAGGCCGTGCTGGAGCGCCTGGCCCCCGGCGAGGCCGCCGGCGAGAGCCTGCCGGCGACGGTGGCGCCGAAGGCGCGGCCTCAGCCTCCCCATACCATCGACCGCGGCGTCGAGGTGAAGGGCCTCAGCGGCATGATGGTCGCCTTCGCCCGCTGCTGCAGCCCGGTGAGCGGCGACGCCATCCTGGGCTATGTGACCGTGGGGCGCGGGGTCAGCATCCATCGCGCCGACTGCGTGAACGCGCCGGACCTGCTGCGCAAGAGCGAGCGCCTGGTGGAGGTGCGCTGGGCGGGCGAGGCGGCGGCCTCCCGGCCGGTGGAGCTGGAGGTGGCGGCCTGGGACCGGCCCAACCTGATGGCCGAGATGCTGCTGGCCATCGCCCGGACCACGTCGCCTTCGGGCCACAACAGCAACCTGTCGGCGGCCGCGGCCAGCGCGCTGGAGGGCGGATTGGCCCAGGCCCGCTTCACCGTGGAGATCTTCGACTTGGAGCATCTGAAGCGCTTGATGCTGAACCTGTACCAGGTGGAGGGCGTCACTTCGGTGAAGCGCCGCGACCGGCGCCTGAAGATACGCGCCGACCGGCCCTCGGAAGCCAAGGGCTCCATGGACGCGTCAGACTCGGCTTAACCCCAGCTTTCACAGGTAACCATGCCTAAAGAAGCCATTCAAACCGCCGCCGCCCCGGCCGCCGTGGGACCCTACTCCCAGGCCGTGAAGGTGGGCCCGTTGCTGTTCTGCTCGGGTCAGATCCCCTTGGACGCCGCCGGCGTCAAGGTGCAGGGCGGCGTGACCAAGGAGACGGAGCAGGTCCTGGAGAACCTGAAGGCGGTGCTGGAGGCCGCGGGGGCCCGGATGGATCAGGTGGTCAAGACCACGGTGTTCCTGACGGACCTGGAAGACTTCAAATACATGAACCTTGTTTACGAACGTTACTTCACAAGCGTCCCGCCAGCGCGCAGCACGGTGCAGGTGTCAAAATTGCCGCGTGACGTGAAGGTGGAGATCGAGGCCATCGCGATCCTGGCCTAGGGCTGCTCGGGCCCCTTGGGCTCCGGCGGGCGCTGCTCGCGCTGCTCGCGGGCTTCCTTTTTCACGGCCTGGAACATGGCCCACCCCTCGCGCACGCCGAAGGCCAGCACGCCGAAGCGGAGGATGCGCCCCAGCACCAGCCAACCCAGGACCTGGGCCCAGGCATCCGAGGTCAGGCCCGCCAGCACCACCGGCGGCCAGGTGAAGCCGGGGATGACGCTGCCCAGCGCCAGCGAGAACAGCCCGTATTCGTGGAAGAATCCGCGGGCCGCATGCCAATGCCCCAGCAGCCCGTTGGCCTGCATCTGGTCCAGGGCGCCTTTGCCGAAGTACTGGACCACCAGGTAGAGGGCGAAGGCGCCCAGGGCGCTGCCCAAGCCGGCGAAGACCGCCAAGCGGCGCCAGGCTTGGGGATTGGACAAGGCGGCCAAGGCCACCACCACGTCCCCCGGGATGATGACCACGAAGGCGTCAAAGGCGGATACGGCGGCGATGGCAAAAGGGAACCAAGCCGCATGCTGATTGATCTCGGCAAAGCGGCCCCAGGCCTTATGCAGGCGGTTCCATAGGCTCACGGTCCAGGGGGCTAATTTCCCGAAGAAGCTCTGCTCGCGTGGGCTGAGCTCCGGTGGTTTTGTGTTGGGCATGAGGGGGGAGACTGATCCTTGAGCGGGACTAAAGCTTGTTGAACTCTAACAAAGGGTTACCGGGCGGGCAAGCCGGGGGGGGCGCCCCCCTGGAAAAACCTTTGCGCCTTGAGCTGAAGCAAGGTTGCCTGGACCGGGCCGTCAGCGGTGGCCTGGAGGCGTATGTGCGCCGCTGGGCACCGGAGTCCTCCGGCTTGCTGCAGGGCTATGGCTCGCTGGGGGCCGCGAAGCGGCGGGAACGGGTGGAAGCGCTGCTGGCGGCCCTGGGGGGGAAGGAGCCCGGGGCGCGGACCACGGAGCACGCCGCCCCGCCGCCGCTGGCAGTCCAGGTCCCTGGTCCACCAGCGGCGCCCGCCCCGCCACCAGCCTACGCCCATGCCCCCGGCTCCCCTGAAGGCCCCCTTCCCAACGACCCCGTCACCCGCCTCGACGCCCTGGGCCCCAAGCGCGGCGCCGTGCTGCGCACCCTTGGCATCCACACGGTCGAGGACCTGCTGCTGCACACGCCCCGCAGCTGGCAGGACCGCAGCCGCCTGCGCCAGATCGCCCAGCTGGTGGAAGGCGAGATGGTGACGGTGCAGGGCCGGGTGCTGGCCAGCGTGAATTTCCGCACCCGCAGCCGCCTGACCATCACCGAAGTGACCATTGAGGACGGCACGGGCACGCTCAGCGCGGTGTACTTCAATCAGCCCTTCCAGCAGAAGCGCTTCAAGCAGGGCGAGCTGGTGGTGCTGTCGGGCAAGGCCGAGCGCAAGGGCCCCCGCCGCCTGCAGCTGAGCAACCCGGAAGCCGAGGTCCTGCCCGAGGGCGGGGACGAGGCCCTGGTCCACACCGGGCGCATCGTGCCGCTTTACCCGCTGGCGAAGGAGCTGAGCCAGCGCGTCTTCCGCAGCGCCGTGTGGCAGGCCCTGCCCGCGCTCAAGCGCCTGCAGGACCCCTTGCCGGCGGCCCTGCGGGCGCGCCTGGGGCTGGGGCCTTTGGCGGACGCCCTGGGCACCCTGCATTTCCCGGAGGCGCTGGGCTTGGTCGAGCCGGCCCGCCAACGCCTGGCCTTTGAGGAGCTGCTGCTGCTGGGCCTGGCCCTGGAGGAGCGCAAGCGCCAGGAGCAGGACCATCTGGCGCCCAGCCTGAAAGGCGCGGGCCTGCCGGCCCAGCTGATGACGGCCCTGCCCTGGGCGCTGACGCCGGCCCAACTGCGCGTTTGGGGCGAGCTGAAGGCGGACATCGCGCGCACCAAGCCCATGCGCCGCCTGGTGCAGGGCGACGTGGGCTCCGGCAAGACGGTGCTGGCGGCCCTGGCCCTGGCGGCGGCCGTGGGCGAGGGCTGGCAGGGCGCGTTGATGGCCCCCACCGAGATCCTGGCCGACCAGCACCTGAAGAGCCTGCGCAAGCTCCTGGAGCCGCTGGGCGTGGAGGTGCTCAGCCTGACCCAGGCCCAGAAAGGGAAGGGCCGCAAGGAGGTGCTGGCCCACCTGGCCAGCGGCCAGCCCCTGGTGGCTGTGGGCACCCAGGCGCTGATCCAGGCAGGGGTGGAGTTCGGCCACCTGGGGCTGGTGGTGGTCGACGAGCAGCACCGCTTCGGCGTGCGCCAGCGGCTGACGCTGAGCCAGAAGGCCCAAGTGACGCCCCACACCCTGGTGATGACGGCCACGCCCATCCCCCGCACGCTGGCCATGACCGCTTACGGCGACCTGGACGTCAGCGTCGTGGACGGCCTGCCGCCGGGCCGCAGCCCCGTGCACACCCGCTGGGTGCAGCCCAGCCAGCGGTCGCTGGTGTGGGAGGCCGTGCGCCAGCAGGTGGCTGAGGGGCGCCAGGCTTATGTGGTGGTCCCCTTGGTCGACGAGAGCGACAAGACCGAATGGCAGGCCGCCACGACCTTGGTCGAGCAGCTGCGCCTCAGCGAGCTGGCCGGCCTGAACGTGGCCCTGCTGCACGGCCGATTGAAACCCGAGGAGAAGGAGGCCGTCATGGCCGCCTTCGGCGCCAACCGGGCCCAGGTGCTCTGCGCCACCACGGTGGTGGAGGTGGGCGTGGACGTGCCCAACGCCACCCTGATGGTCATCGAGGACGCGGACCGCTTCGGGCTGGCCCAGCTGCACCAGCTGCGGGGGCGGGTGGGCCGCGGGCACGCCCAGAGCTACTGCTACCTGATCGGTGACCCCAAGACGGAGGAAGGCAAGAAGCGCCTGGAGGTCATGGCCACCACCACCGACGGCTTCGTCATCGCCGAAGAGGACCTCCGGCTGCGCGGCCCCGGCGAGGTGCTGGGCGTGCGCCAGAGCGGCCTGCCCGAGCTGCGCCAGGCTGACCTGCTGAAGGACGGGGAGATCCTGCTGCGGGCCCGGCGCGAGGCCCAGGCGCTGGAAAGCGCCGACCCGGGCCTGCAAAGGCCCGAGCATGCGGGCCTGAAAGCCGCAGTGCAGGGCCGATTCGGGCTGAAACTGGAGCTGGGGACCGTCGGCTGAGCCCCCTGAAAATATAATTGGCGGGGGGTGGAATATACCGCCTCCCTGGCGCACTAAAGGTATGAACCCTGGGGGGAGGGGTGGATCAATGAAAAGGGCGCTGCCATTGGCAGCGCCCTTTTCATTGTCTTTTTGTCAAGCAGGCGGGCTTACTTGTTCTCCAGTTTCAGGGTCTCCGTGACCAAGTCGGCCACCTCCGTGGGGCCCCAATACTGGATGGCGCCGGGGAACAGGTAGGCGTCCTCCTTGGCCCATTCGGCCCGCTTCTTCACCAGGGCCTTGAAAGGCTTGCCGTCGAGCTCCACCAGCGCCTTCTTGATCACCGGTTTGTCGGCGCCGTGGCGGCGCTCCAGGTTCATCATGCTGGTCAGCGGCGTGCCGCCGGCGGCCCATTGCTTGGCCGGCTTGGTGAGATGCTGCACGCTGCTGAGATAGCCTGTCAGGCCGGCGGCCACCAGGAAGGCGGCGTTGTAGCCCAGGGCATAGCAGTAGTCGGCGTCAAAGTTGCTGGGAAAGGCGCAACGCCCCTCGTAGCCGAAGAAATGGCCGATGGGGCTGAACTTGGCCTTGGTCTTGCCGGCTTTCTTCCAGCCGTCCAGCTTCTCGGCCACGGTCTCAGCCAGCAGCTTCTCGGTCTCGATGCGGCTGACCTGCACGTTGCCGTGGGGGTCGCGCTCGGCCAGCAACTGGGCCTGGATGCCCTTGGGCAGGCTGGCGAAGGCCATCTTGCTCAGCGCGCTGAGCTTGCTGGCCACGAAGTCGATGCGGGCCTGGTCGCCCTTGAGGCTGTCGAAGGTGGTGTCATGGGCCAGCATGTCGTTGAGCTCGGCGATGAGGGCCTTGATCTCGGGGATGAACTCGACCAGGCCTTCGGGGATGAGCACCACGCCGTAGTTCTTGCCCTCGGCCGCGCGCTCCACCACCACGGTGGCCAGCTCCTCGGTGATCTGGGCCAGGGTCTGCTTCTTGGCGGCCACCTCCTCGCTGATCAGGGTGACGTTGGGCTGGGTCTTCAGGCCGCACTCCAGGGCGATGTGGCTGGCGCTGCGGCCCATCAGCTTGATGAAGTGCCAGTACTTCTTGGCGCTCAGGCAATCGCGCTCCACGTTGCCGATCAGCTCGCCGTAGGTCTTGGTGGCGGTGTCGAACCCGAAGCTGATCTCGATGGCGGCGTTCTTCAGGTCGCCGTCGATGGTCTTGGGCGCGCCGATCACGCTGATGCCGTAGCCATTGGCGGCGAAGTATTCGCCCAGCACGGCCGCGTTGGTGTTGCTGTCGTCGCCGCCGACCACCACCAGGCTGGTGATGCCCAGCTTCTTCATGTTGGCGGCGCAGGCGTCGAACTGCTCCTTGGTCTCCAGCTTGGTGCGCCCGCTGCCGATGATGTCGAAGCCGCCGGTGTTGCGGTAGGCGTCGACCACCTTGGCCGTCAGTTCCAGGGTCTTATTGTCGGTGATGCCTCTGGGGCCGCCCAGGAAGCCGATGAGCTTGTTCTTGGGGTTGAGCGCCTGCAGGCCGTCAAAGAGGCCGCTGATGACGTTGTGGCCGCCGGGGGCCTGGCCGCCGCTGAGCACCACGCCCACCTTGATGGGGTCCAGCTTCAGGCTGCCCTTGCCCGCCACGAAGCTGACCTCGGGCTGGCCATAGGTCTGGGGGAACAGGCCCTTGATGGCGGCCTGGTCGGCCACGGCCTTGCTGGCCTTGCCGGACCTCAGGTTGATCTTCTTCGGCGACCCGGCCAGGGCCGCAGGCAGCTTGGGCTTGTACTTCAGGCGTTCCACTTGCAGGGGTGACAGTTCCTTGGGCATGGGGGCCTCTCAAAGGTTTTGAAGCTCGGGGCAAGATCAGGGGAGCGCGTATTTTAGGCGGTGGGGCGGGGAAAGCGCAATGGCGGCCTCGGCCCCGGCAGATCCCGCCGGCGCCGAGGCGAAAAAACCGGTTTAGAAAAATGCGCCGGCCTCAGGGCCATTCAGGCCTCAAAGCGCCCCATCCCAGCGCGCGATCGGGCGCTTCGCGGCCCTGGCACGGGCCGGAAAACGCCTGTCCTCCCGCCATTTATCGGGGCATTCGGTCCCCGCCCGAGCGCCCGGCCGGCCTGGCGTCCCTTGTTCCATCCCCCCGTTTTTGTTAGACTTTGCCTCCTTCATCCGACCATTCAAAGGCCCCTTTCAGCATGCCCCCTAAAGCCGGTTCCAAGGCCAAGCCCAAAGCGGCCCACAGCTTTCAAGACATCATCCTGACCTTGCAGCAGTTCTGGTCGCGCCAGGGCTGCTTGATCGTGCAGCCTTACGACATCGAGAAGGGCGCGGGCACGTTCAACCCCAACACTTTCTTGCGCAGCCTGGGCCCAGAGCCGTGGAAGGTGGGCTATGTGGAGCCCAGCCGCCGCCCCAAGGACGGCCGCTACGGCGAGAACCCCAACCGCACCCAGATGTTCCACCAGTACCAGGTGATCCTGAAGCCTTGCCCCACCAACATCGTGGACCTGTACCTGGAGAGCCTGGCCGAGCTGGGCATCGACCCCACCCAGCACGACATCCGCTTTTTGGAGGACGACTGGGAGTCGCCCACGCTGGGCGCGTCCGGATTGGGCTGGCAGGTCTGGTTGGACGGGCTGGAAGTCACGCAGTTCACGTATTTCCAGCAGGTGGGCGGCGTCGAGCTGAAGCCCATCAGCGGGGAGATCACCTACGGGCTGGAGCGCCTGGCCATGTACCTGCAGAAGGTGGATAGCTTCTGGGAGATGGAGTACGGCGCCGGCATCAGCTACAGCGAGGTCTTCCGCGAGAACGAGCGCCAGTTCAGCAGGTACAACTTCGAGCTGGCCGACACCGCCACGCTGTTCAAGCACTTTGAGGACCACGAGCGGGAAGCCAAACGCCTGATCGAGCTGGGCCAGGTGCTGCCCGGCTATGACTTCGTGATCAAGGCCAGCCACGCCTTCAACCTGCTGGACGCCCGCGGCGCCATCAGCGTGACCGAACGCACCGGCTACATCGGCCGGGTGCGCGGCCTGGCCCGCCGCACGGCGCTGGCCTACCTGAAATTGCGCGAGGACCTTGGGCATCCGCTCCTTCCCAAGACGGGAGGTGAGTCATGAGCCAGGACCTGCTGTTCGAGATCGGCGCCGAGGAGATCCCGGCGTCGTACATCCAGCCCGCCTTGGACCAGATGAAGGCCTTGGCGGAGGCCTTCCTGCACGAGGCCCGGCTGAAGCATGGCGGCGTGCGCACGGTGGGCACCCCCCGGCGCTTGGCGCTGCTGGTGGCCGACCTGCAGGAGCGCCAGGAGGACCGCAGCGACGAGGCCCAGGGCCCCAGCGCCAAAGCCGCCTTCGGCCCCTCGGGTGAGCCCACCCAGGTGGGCATCGGCTTCGCCAAGGGCAAGGGCGTGGACGTGGGCAAGCTGACGGTGAGGAGCACCCCCAAGGGTGACTACGTCTTCGCCACTGTGTTCCAAGCCGGCCGATTCACGGCGGATCTTCTGGAGGAGTGGCTGCCCCAGCTGGTGCGCAAGCTGAACTTCCCCAAGAGCATGCGCTGGAGCGACGGCGGCCCGCTGCGCTTCGCCCGCCCCATCAACTGGCTGACGGCGCTCTACGGCCCCCGCCCGCTGGCGTTCAAGCTGGAGCACCTTGTCAGCGGCGTCGCGACCCGCGGCCACCGCTTCCTGGCGCCGGCCGAGATCAAGCTGAAGGATGCCGCCGATTACGAGAAGAAGCTGGCCGCCGCCGACGTGGTGCTCAGCTTCGACGAGCGCCGCGACAGCCTGCGCGCCCAATTGGAGAAGGCCGCCAAGAAGGCCCCTTCGACAGGCTCAGGGCAAGCTCATCTGGTGGTGGACGAGGACCTGCTGGCTGTGGTGGCCAACCTGTTGGAAAAGCCCTTCGTGCTGGCCGGCGAGTACGACCCCGCCTACCTGGTCCTGCCCAAGTCCGTGATCATCAAAGTCCTGCGCGAGCACCAGTTCTGCTTCGCCGTCGAGAAGGAGGATGGCACGCTGGCGCCCACCTTCCTGGCGACGACCAACGGCATTGAAGAGAACCTGCCGGCCATCCGCGAGGGCAATGCCCGCGTGATCCGCGCCCGGCTGGAGGACGCCAAGTTCTTTTACACGGAAGACCAGAAAACGACGCTGGAACAACACCGGGATGCGCTGAAGTCGGTGGTCTGGCAGGAGAAGCTGGGCACCATGCTGGAGCGCGTCGAGCGGCTGGAATCGCTGGCAGGCTGGCTGGCCCGCTCGCTGGGCGGGACGCCCCAGGAGCAGGCCGACGCCGCCAAGGCCGCCCGCCTATGCAAGAGCGACCTGCTGACCAACATGGTCGGAGAGAAGGAATTCACCAGCCTGCAGGGCGAGATGGGCGGCATTTACGCCCGCCTGAGCGGCGAGGGCGAGGCCGTGAGCCTGGCCATCAGCGAGCACTATCGCCCGCGCTATGCCGGGGATGCCGTGCCCTCCAATTTAGCCGGGCGCTGCGTGGCCCTGGCCGACAAATTGGATGACCTGGTCGGCTGTTTTGGCATCGGTCTGGTGCCCACCGGCAGTCAGGACCCCTACGCCCTGCGCCGGAAAGCCAGTGGCATCGTGGCTATTTTAAAGGCCCAAGGGGGGGATCTGAGCCTGGCCGACGCGGTCCAGCAGGCCATCCAGCTCTATCCGCAGGGACGATTGACCACGCCCTTGCCCGAGCTTATGACACAAGTCAGGGACTTTTTCCGGGCGCGCCTGGAGAATGCGCTGCAAGAAAGCGGTTATGAGACGGACTTGGTGGCGGCGGTGGCGGCCACGCGCAGCGACCTGGTGGGCGAGGCCTTCGCCCGCGCAGCGGCGCTGAAGCAGGTGATGGACCGCGACGACTTCGCGCTGGCCACCACGGCGTTCAGCCGCGTGACGAACATCTTGGAGAAAGCCGGCGAGACCAAGCCGGTGCAGGACCGCCTGCTGGCCGACGGCGCTGAGAAGCTGCTATGGGAGCGCTTCCTGGCGGCCCGCCCGGTGGTGGAGCGCCACTGCCAGCAAGCGCAGTACGTGAAGGCCTTCGAGGCCTTGGCGGCCTTGCGCAACCCGATCGACGCGTTCTTCAATGAAGTGATGGTCATGGCCGAGGATCCGCAGGTGCGGGTCAACCGCCTGTCCATGCTAGCCCAGATGGCCGGCACCATCGGCCTGATCGCCGATTTCAGAAAACTGCTAAAACGCTAGTTCTTTTTCAACGCCAAGGGGCGCCCTTACACGGCGCAAAAAGGAGAATGACGATGGCCAAGGACAAGAAGGGCAAATCCCAGTGGGTGTATTTCTTCGGCAGCAAGGCCGGCGCTGAAGGCGCGGGCCTGAGCAAGGACATCCTGGGCGGCAAGGGCCAGGGCTTGGCGGAGATGATCAAGATCGGCCTGCCCGTGCCGGCCGGCTTCACCATCACCATCGACGCCTGCGCCGAGTATTACAAGCAGGGCAAGCGCTTCGCCGGCGGCATGGAGAAGGAAGTGCTGGAGAACGTCAAGAAGCTGGAGAAGGAGACCGGCAAGAAGTTGGGCGACGACAAGGACCCGCTGCTGGTGTCCGTGCGCTCGGGCGCCGCGCGCTCGATGCCCGGCATGCTCGAGACCATCCTCAACCTGGGCCTCAATGACGTCAGCGTCGAGGGCCTGGCCAAGAAGACCAAGAATCCCCGCTTCGCCTACGACAGCTACCGCCGCTTCATCCAGATGTACAGCACCACCGCCATGGGGCTGAGCAAGGAGCCCATGGAGGAGATGCTCCATGACCTGAAGAAGAAGCGCGGCGTGAAGACCGACCCCGAGCTCGGCGCCGAGGACCTGAAGGAATTGGTGAAGGAGTACAAGGCTTTCTACAAGAAGAACAAGGGCGAGGATTTCCCCCAGGACCCCATTCAGCAGCTGTGGGGCGCCACCAAGGCCGTGTTCGGCTCTTGGGAGGCTGAGAAGTCCGTCACCTACCGCAAGGTGGAGAAGATCACGGACCTGAAGGGCACCGCCGTCAACATCGTGCAGATGGTCTACGGCAACAAGGGCGACAACAGCGGGACGGGCGTGTGCTTCACGCGCGACCCCAACACCGGCGCCAACGAGTTCTACGGCGACTGCCTGATCAACGCCCAGGGCGAGGACGTGGTGGCCGGCATCCGCACCCCCATGAAGCTGATCGAGCTGCAGAGCCTGCTGCCCAAGGCCTACAAGGACCTGGTCAAGGTGCGCAGCACCCTGGAGAAGCATTACAAGGAGATGCAGGACCTCGAGTTCACCATCGAGGATGAGAAGCTCTACATGCTGCAGTGCCGCACCGGCAAGCGCAGCCCCGCCGCCACGTTCCACATCGCCGTGGACATGGTCAAGGAGAAGCTGATCACCAAGGAAGAGGCCGTCGGCCGCGTCACTTCGGACGACATCGAGCGCCTGTTCTACCCCGTGATCGACCCCAAGACGGACAAGAAGGCGATCGCCGCCGCCCGCCTCGCCAGCGGCATCAACGCCGTGCCGGGCGCCGCGTCGGGCAAGGTGTTCTTCACCGCCGCCGAGGCCGAAGCCGCCGCCGCCAAGGGCGACAAGGTCATCCTGGTCAGGAAAGAAACGAGCCCTGAGGACGTGGGCGGCATGCACGCGTCCGTCGGCATCCTGACCGCCACCGGCGGCAAGACCAGCCATGCGGCCGTGGTGGCCCGCGGCTGGGGCAAGTGCTGCGTGGTGGGCTGCGAAGGCATCAACATCAATTACGAGACCAAGAGCATGGTGGCGGCCGGCAAGACCATCAAGCAGGGCGAGTACATCACCCTGGATGGCTCGGCTGGCGAGGTCTATCTGGGCGAGATGAAGCTGGAGAAGCCGGAGCTGCCGGCGGCGTACCACACGCTGCTGGGCTGGGCCGACGAGATCCGCACCATCAAGGTCCGCACCAACGCCGACACGCCGTATGACGCCGAGAACGCGGTGCGCATGGGCGCCGAGGGCATCGGCCTTTGCCGGACCGAGCACATGTTCTTCGACACCGAGGAGCGCCGCCTGGCCATCCAGGAGATGATCGTGGCGGAGACGCAGGAGGCCCGCAAGAAGGCCTTGGCGAAGCTGCTGCCTTTCCAACGCGACGACTTCTTCGGCCTGTTCAAGGCCATGGACGGCCGTCCGGTGACCATCCGCCTGATCGACCCGCCCTTGCACGAGTTCACGCCCAAGGATGACGCGGGCGTGGCCAAGCTCAGCAAGATCACGGGCCTGAGCAAGGAGGCCATCTGGCACCGTTGCGAGCAGCTGCACGAGAGCAACCCGATGCTGGGCCACCGCGGCTGCCGCCTATGCATCACGTACCCTGAGATCCTGGACATGCAGGTGACGGCCATCATCGAGGCCGCCATCCAGGTGGCCAAGAAGGGCATCAAGGTCCACCCTGAGATCATGATCCCGCTGACCATGGACCCCAAGGAGTTCCGCATCCTCGAGATCCAGACCCGCGGCGTCGCGGACGCGCTCATCAAGGCGGCTGGCGTCGGCAAGCAGGTGGAATACATGGTGGGCACGATGATCGAGATCCCCCGGGCAGCCCTGCTGGCGGACCAGATCGCCGAGACCGCCGAGTTCTTCAGCTTCGGCACCAACGACCTGACCCAGATGACCCTGGGCCTGTCGCGCGACGACGCCGGGCGTTTCCTGCCCGACTATGTCCGCAACGAGAAGGAAGGCGGCCGGGCGATCTTCAAGGAAGACCCGTTCGTCAGCCTGGACCAGAGCGGCGTGGGCCAACTGGTGAAGATCGGCATCGAGCGCGGCCGCAGCACCCGCCCGAAGCTGAAGGTCGGCATCTGCGGCGAGCATGGCGGCGAGGCGGCCAGCGTGAAGTTCTGCGCCAAGGCCGGCATGAACTACGTGTCATGCTCACCTTACCGGGTCCCCATCGCCCGCTTGGCCGCGGCGCAAGCCGAGATCGAGGTCCAGGCGGCGAAGAAGGCCGGCAAGGATAAGAAGAAGGGCAAGAAGAAGTAGGCTGTCCTGATGTGGCATGACAAAGGAGCCCTGGCCGCAAGGCTGGGGCTCCTTTTGCTTGCGATGCTGCCGGCTCCGCCCGCCTGGGCCTGGGGCCCGCTGGCGCATAAGGTGGTCGCGCGCCTGGCCCAGCAGCGCCTGGCTCCCGCGACCCTGGCGGCCCTGGACGCCCTGCGCGCCCAAGGCGACGCCGAGCCTTTGCGGGCCCATGAAAGCGACCCCGCCTACCGCGCCGTCGACCGGGACCTGGGACGCTTCTTCCGTGGGCCGCGCCTGGACCTGGGCCTGGTGGGCAGTTGGGCCGACGGCTGGCGCAACCGGGACCGGGCGTCCGAGGCCTGGCATTTTGTGGACCTGGAGCTGGACGGCGGCGTCGAGCTGGACGCCGACGCGGTGAGGGAGGCCTGCCCGCGCCAGGAATGCGTCACGGGCCAGGTCCGGGCCTGGGCGGCGGCGCTGGCGGATGCCCAACGCGACCCGGAGGAGCGTCTAAAGGCATTGTTCTTCCTGGTGCATCTGGTGGCGGACCTGCACCAACCCTTGCATTGCGCCACCCGGCATGACCATGGCGGCAACCGGACCCAAGTGGTCTTTTTTGGGCGCCCGCAGAGCCTGCACCAAGTATGGGACAGCGGCGTGCTGGAGCGGGGGCGCCAGGGCGCGGACCGGCTGCAGCGCCAGCTGGCGGCGGGCATCGCCGCGCGTGACGCCTACGCTTGGCGGCGCGGCACGCCCGAGGACTGGGCCTTGGAAAGCGCCGGCCTGGCGCGCGAGGTGGCCTATGGAGCGCTTCCCGCCGGGCCGCAGCCTTGGCGCTTGGAGCGGGACTACCAGCGGCAGGCCCTGCCCGTGGCCCAGCTGCAATTGCAGAAGGCGGCGGTCCGCTTGGCGTGGCTGGTGGACGAGGCGATGCGCGGCCGGGTGCCGTTCGACGAGGCGCGCTAGGCGCAGGGAGCCGGGGCCAATATTGTAAGAATGACAGGTATCATGGTAAGTTCACGCGGCGCAAGGCACGATGGGGTCACTTTCCCGGGTCTCGAGGGTGACATGCAACTGACGGTGCTGGGCGTGGATGAGCAGACCTGCAAGGAGTTGGGCCGCGAGACGCGCGGGGCGGTGAAGCTGTTGGGCCGTCACGACCGGGTGCAGGTCGTGTGCGACCGCGCCGAGACGGCCTTGCGCCACATGCATGGCACCGTGGGCCTCTTGTGCGACGGCAAGGTGATGGCCCAGGGCTTCGTGCCCACGGCGCAAGAGATCGCCAGCATGTTGAAGCGCCAGCACTGAGGCCCTTGCATCATCGGACCGCGAACGCCGCCGAACCTGGCGGCGTTCTTTGTTTAAGCCTGCTTTGACAAGGCGGCGTGGAGCCGCCTAAACTGGCGCCGTCCATCGCATCGTTTTGGAGAGAGCATGCCTCAGCGCAGCCGCACCCCAGCCCCCGATACCGCGGGAAAGCCCCAGCCGCCGCCGCCGGCCGATCCCGCGCCCAGTCTGGCGCGGCGTATGCTGGGCTGGGATTGGACCGTGGTCCTCTTGGCCAGCTGGCTGCTGCCGCTGTTGGGCTTCAACCTTTGGCCCATCACTTATTTCAACAGCGAGCTGTTCTGGGTCGTGCCCATCGTGGCCCTGCTGCCCCGCTTCTTCGCCGAGACCCACCCGGGCTCGCGGCGCCGACGGGCCATGGCTTGGACCCTGGGCGTCCTCCTGGTGGCGGGTGGCGCATTGGAACTGGCGTTCGGCCGCGATATCCTGAGCTTTGGCACGGGCCCCTACGTCGGCGAGCTGGCTGGCATCCCCTACGAGGAATTCCTCTCCCGCCTGCTGGGGCCCATCGCCATGCTGCTGGCGTATTTTTGGGCCGATCAGCACTTCCTGAAGGCGTTGGCGCCGGAGGCCAGCCGCCGCGCCGACGACGCCCGGGGGCTCTTGCGCTTCGAGCCCGCCCTTTTGGCCCAGGCGCTGGCCTTGCTTCTGGCGGGCATCGCGGCCAAGGCCCTGCTGGGCGGGGAAGGCCCCTGGCTGCCCTGGTATTTCACCTGTTTGTTGTTCATCGCTTACTTGCCGGTGCTGCTGTTCTGGGGACGGGTGCGCGCCCTGGTGAATTGGCCGGCGTTGAGCCTGACGTTGCTCTATACCCTGGTCACGTCGCTGGTATGGGAGCAAGGATTGGGCGTGCCGCTGCAGTGGTGGGGTTACCAGCCGCAGGCCATGCTGGGCCTGTGGATCAAGGCCTGGCAGCGCGCGCCATTGCCGGTGGAGGCCCTGGGTGCATGGGTCTTGACCCCCTTCGCCTGTGTGTTCCTCTTTGAAGTCATCCGGCGCCTGCACTACCATCCGGGTCAAGGCCTCCAAGCCAAGCTGACGGGGCCACCGCGCCCGCAGGTTGCTGGAGCCGCGCCTAAGGTGGAGGCCGGGTCGGTCGACATTCCTACGATCAAAGCATCGCGTCCCACGCCCCGACCTAGGGTTAAAAAGCGCCCTGAGACGCCAGGGTCGATGGATCGGGTGTGACCGCCGCCACATAAAAATATCTTACATAATTCTTACAATTTACCTGATTTTAGTCACACTTTGCGGCATTGGGGATAAAATCCCGCAAGCGTTCCGAAGGGCGGGCTTTTTGTGAGCACCGTCAGACGATATGCGTTGGCGGGATCTCTGTGCCTGTGTTCTTCCCCATATTCCTTAGGCGTTATGTCATTCGCCCAGCCCTGCTCCTTGGGCTAGGACTGCTGTGCTTATTGTCCACCGTCAAAGCCGGGGCTAGCTGCCTGACGGTGGGCGGTTTCGATGATCCGACGCCCGGGGATGCCGGTTTTTACGCAGCAGCGGGGCCTAGCACCGCCTATTTTCAGCCCATCACGGTCAGTGCCGGCTGGGTCGACAGCATCAGCTTCGGCATCAACAACGGCACGTCGGCGGGCCATATCGTGGCGGGCCTCTACTACAACAACCCATCGGCCCAGGGGTTCCCCGCCCCCAGCGTGGGATTGCCTTTTGCCCAAGCCGCGCCCATCGCGGTCAGCGGCGGTGGCTTGGTGCTGCTGTCGCTGCCGCAGCCCGTGTACCTGGCCGCAGGGACTTATTGGGTCGGCTGGGCAAGCGATGTGAGCATCCCGGTGGATGGGCAGACGGCCACGTCGAACATCGACCTGATGGTGGTGAGCAGCTACGATTCCTGGACCGGTTACCCGTCCCTGCCGTACGTCCTGCCGCTTTACGTCAACGGCGAATATCAGATCTACGGCGGCATCGCCTTCAACGTCCACGCCGCTGACATCACCCTGCAGGACTGCCTGGGCACGCCCACGCCCACGCAGACGCCCCCGCCGACTGACACGCCGACCGACACGCCCACCGTGACGCTGACCGACACCCCCAGCCAGACGCCGCTGACCACCCCCACGCCACCGCCCGCAGGCACCCTCATCACCGTGGCCGGCAACGGCAGCGCCGGTTATGCGGGTGATGGCGGGCCCGGGACGCTGGCTCAGCTGTCGATGCCGCTGGCCGTGGCCGTGGACGCCAGCCACGACCTCTACATCGCCGACACCGACAACGGCGTGGTCCGCAAAGTCGATGCCCAGGGGCGGATCAGCACCTTCGCCGGGCCCGCCACCAGCGTGGTCGATGCCTTCCTCAACCCCGTGGGCTTGGCCTTGGACGCTTCGGGGGACCTTTACATCGCCGACGGCCAGAACAATTGCGTGTGGAAGGTGGGCCCCGGCGGCGGAACGCCGACCCTCTATGCCGGCACCGGCAACGCCGGAGACTATGGTGACGGAGGCCCCGCGCTGAACGCGCAGCTGGACTATCCCAACAGCGTGGCCGTGGACGCGGCCGGCGACCTGTACATCGCCGACACCAACAATGCCGTGGTGCGTGAGGTCCTGGCCGCGGACCAGAGCATCCGCACCGTGGCCGGCGGGGGCCAGGCGTACGACACGGGCGGCTCTGCCACGGGATACGCGCTGGACAGCCCCCAGGTGGTGGCGCTGGGCCCCCAGGGCGACCTTTACATCGGCGACGACGGCTCCAACGGTGACGGCAGCCCCTACCCGGCGGTCTACCGCGTCGACCATGTCACCGGCCTGATCACCCTGGTGGCGGGGAACCCGCAGAACGACGGGACCACCGCGCCCTCGCTGTCGCCGGCCCTGGCCGTGGACCTGGGCGTGACAGGCCTGGCGGTGGATGCCGGGGGCAACGTCTTCATCAGCAACGGCACGTATGGCCTGGCGGCCTCGCCCACGCTGGTCCGCTTGGACGCCAAGACCGGGCTGATCCAAACCGTGGCAGGGCTAGCGGGGGTGGCGGACTACGCCGGTGACAATGGCCCGGCCAGCGCGGGCCGTTTCAGCGCGCCCGCCGGGCTGGCGTTGGACCCGTCCGGCGACATCTTCATCGCCGATAGCGGCAATAGCGCCGTGCGCGAGATCGCGGCGGCGGCCGGCCTTTACCCGGCGGGGACGCCCACGCCCACGCCGGGCCCCGGCTTCATCGTCACGGCGGCCGGCAACGGCACCGGCGACTACCTGGGAGACGGCGGCCCGGCCGGCATGGCCTGCTTCTACTCGCCGGTCAGCGTGCGCTTCGACACCCTGGGCAACGCCTATGTGGCGGACCAGGGCAACAATGTGGTCCGGCGCATCGACGCGAGCACGGGCATGGTGAGCACGGTGGCCGGCGGCGGCTATCCCCAGGACGGCCTGGGCGACGGCCTGCCCGCCACGGCGGCCGCCCTGCTCGACCCGGTGGCCGTGGCCCTGGACAGCCAGAACAACCTCTACATCTCCGATAGCGGCGATCTCCGCGTGCGCCGGGTGGACGCGGGCACGGGGATCATCAGCACGGTGGCGGGCAACGGGCAGTCCAATGTGGAGGGGGGCAACGGGGACGGCGGCCCGGCCACCCAAGCCGAGGTCAACGGCGTCAACGACCTGGTGGTGGACGGCCAAGGGGACCTTTACCTGGTCGACAACGCCAATGGCATCGGCACCGTGCGCAAGGTCAGCGCGGCCGACGGCTCCATCAGCACCATCGCCGGCGGCAACAATGCCAGCGCCGATGGCGGCCCCCCCACGTCCGTGGGCTTGGGGCAGGCCTGCTCCCTGGCTTTGGACGGGCAGGGGGGGCTCTATATCGGGACCGGCTCGACCATCTATCACGCCGACCTGGCCCACGCCCATATCCTGGCGGTGGCGGGCCCGGTGCTGCGCCCGAACAATGGCGGCGCCCTCGCCCCCCTGCTGGACGGCGGCCCGGCCTTGGGCGTCAGCAGCCTGGGGGCGGGGACCATCAACGGCCTGGCCGTGGACGCCTTCGGCGGGCTTTACTTCAGCAATACCGGCTCCCAGGTGATCCGCCGCATCGATGCGGCAGGCATCCTCAGCCGGGTGGCGGGCCAGGACCAGGTGGTGGCCTATTCAGGCGACGGCGGGCCGGCGACGGTCGCCGCGTTCGACGCGCCCATGGGCCTGGCCTTCGACCCCCAGGGCGGCTTGTGGGTCGCGGATGCGGCCAACAACGTGGTGCGGCGCATCCGAGCGGAAGCCTCGCTGCTGCCCACCCTGACGCCCAGCCCCACGCCGGGGCCCGGGACCATCGTCAGCGTGGCCGGCGACGGGACCAATGGCGACAGCGGGGACGGCGGCCCGGCCTTGGACGCTCAATTGAATTATCCCAAGGCGGTGCATGCCGACGCTCAGGGCGACATCTACATCGCGGACGCGGATAACAGCATCATCCGCCGGGTGGACGCTGTCAGCGGCGCCATCAGCACGGTGGCCGGCGGCGGGGCGGGGGGCGGGGCGGACGGGGTGTGCGATGGCGGGCCGGCCACCAGCGCCACCTTGAGCTATCCGGGCGGCTTCTGCATCGCCCCCAACGGGGACCTATACATCGCCGACACCGACAACGACGCCATCCGCAAGGTGGACCACGCCTCGGGGATCATCAGCGTTTATGCCGGCACCGTGGGCTACTCCGGCTACGCCGGCGACAACGGCCCGGCCACGGGCGCCCAGTTGAGCTACCCCGGCGACGTGGTGGTGGACGCCGTGGGCAACGTCTACATCGCCGACGCCGGGAATGACGTGGTCCGCAAGGTGGACGTCAACGGCGCCATCTCCACGCTGGCGGGCGCCTACAACGGCGGCGGATCCACCGGTGACGGCGGCCCCGCGTCGGCGGCGCAGATCGGCTCGCCCGCCAGCCTGGCCCTGGACCCTGCCGGGAAGGTCCTCTACGTCGGCGACCAGGACAACTATGTGGTCCGCTCCATCCTCCTTGCCAGCGGCCAGATCGGGACGGTGGCCGGCGTCGTTGGCGTCAGCGGTGACAGCGGCGATGGCGGGCCGGCCCGCAAGGCGGAGATCTATTGGCCCTATGGGCTGGCCGTGGACGGGGCGGGGAACTTGTACATCGCCGACGACAACGCGGCCATCCGGGTGGTCCATCCCAACGGATCGATCGGGACCGTGGCCGGCGGGCCGAACGCAGGCTATGGGGGTGACGGCGGGCCCGCCTCAGCGGCGGCGCTGAATTCGCCCAACGGCGTGGGGGTGGACGCCGCCGGCGACCTGTATATCGCCGACACCGATGACGACCTGGTGCGAAAGGTGGCGGCCTTGGGGGCCCTTTACCCCAGCCCGACCCCCACCCCGACCCTGGGCCCCGGCAGCATCGTCGCGGCCGCCGGCACGGGCGTGCAAGGCTATCTGGGTGACGGCTTCCCGGCGCTGAGCGCGCAGATGGCCTATCCGCAGGGGCTGCGCTTCGACCGCTTTGGCAACGCCTATGTGGCTGACACCGCCAACAACGTGGTGCGGCGCATCGACGCCGCCAGCGGCGTCATCAGCACGGTGGCGGGTGACGGCATCGCGGGCTACCAGGGCGATGGGGGCCCGGCCACCGGGGCCCAATTGGACCAGCCCCAGGCGGTGGCGCTCGACAGCGCCGGGGACCTGTTCATCGCCGACAGCTACAACCACGCCATCCGCCGGGTGGATGCGGGCACCGGCTTGATCAGCACGGTGGCTGGCAACGGCAGCGGCGCTTACGCCGGTGACGGTGGCGCCGCCATCCAGGCCAGCCTGTGGGAGCCCCAGGACGTGGTGGTGGACGCCGGCGGCGGCCTTTACATCGCCGACGGCGCCAACGGCGTGATCCGCTATGTCACCGCCGGGGGCGTGATGACCACGTACGCCGGCCAGGCCTGGTCCGACGCCTATGGCGGCGATAACGGCCCGGCGCTGGGGGCCACTTTCGGCTATCCCGTTTGCCTGGCCCTGGACGCGGCGGGGGACCTGTTCATCGGCGACGCCAACTATCCGGTGGTGCGGCGCGTGGCGGCGGGCGGCGGCAGCATCACGGCTTTCGCCGGCCAGGCCGGGCAGCAGGGCTATAGCGGCGACGGCGGCCCCGCGCCGGGGGCCACCCTTCAAGGCGTCGCCGGCCTGGCCGTGGACAGCCTGGGCGGCCTCTACATCGGCGACGGCCTCAGCGCCGTGCGCAAGGTGGGCGCCGGCGGGATCATCAGCACCGTGGCCGGCGGCCCGGCGGCGGGCGACGGCGGCGACGGCGGCCCCGCCACGGCGGCCCTGTTGAACTGGCCCGAGGGCGTGGCCGTGAGCCCGGCGGGCGACCTGTGGGTCGCGGACACCGCCAACCAGCGGTTGCGGAGGGTGCTGGGCCTGGCGCCGGCTCTGGTGACCCCGACCAGCACCTGGACGGCCACGCGCAGCTACACCATCACGCCCACCATCACGGCGACCTCCACGGCCACCCCCAGCTTCAGCGCCACCCCGGCCTGGACCGCGACGGCCAGCCCCAGCGCCAGCCCGGCCGCAACGCCCAGCGACAGCCCCACGCCGACGCCCACGGACAGCCCGACCCCGGCCCTGAGCGCGACCGCGACCGCCACGGCCAGCCCTGCGGCGACGCAGACGCCCACCTTCACGGTGACGCCCACGGCTGGCCCGGGGACCATCATCACCTACGCCGGCAATGGCGACACGGGCTACGAAGGCGACGGCGTGCCGGCCACGGCGACCAGCTTGAACCAGCCGTCGGGCGTTTACGTCGACCCCGCTGGCAACGTCTATGTGGCCGACCTGGCGAATAGCCGCGTGCGCAAGATCGCGGCGGGGACGCACATCATCAGCACCTTCGCCGGCACCGGCGCGAACGGCTTCTCGGGGGACGGGCTCTCCGCCACGGCCGCGGCCATCTACTTTCCACGCGGCGTGGTCGGCGACGGCGCCGGCAACATCTACATCGCCGACTCGGGCAACGAGCGCATCCGCAAGGTGGCGCCCAACGGCGTCATCAGCACGGTGGCCGGCAACGGCGGCTACAGCATCGTGGACGGCGGCTTGGGCACGGCCTCGGGCCTGAACAACCCCATGGGGCTGGCCGTGGACGCCGCCGGCGACCTGTACATCGCCGATCAGGGCCACTACCTGGTGCGGAAGCTCGACACCAGCGGCGTCATCACCACGGTGGCGGGCGTCAATGGCGTCTACGCCTATAACGGCGACAACATCCCCGCCACGTCGGCCGGGCTGAACCTGCCCGGGGGCGTGGCGGTGGACGGTGCGGGGGACCTCTATATCGCCGACACCGGCGACGGCCGCGTCCGCAAGGTCGATACGGGCGGCACCATCAGCACCGTCGCCGGCAACGGCGTGATCGGGGGCGGCATCAGCGGTGACGGGGGTCCGGCGACCTTGGCGGTCATCGAGTCGCCCAATTCGATCAGCATCGACGGCTACGGCGACCTTTACATCACCGACCAGAGCGCCGACCTGGTGAGGCAGGTCGACCCCTACGGGATCATCCGCACCGTGGCCGGCAAGAATTACTACAGCAGCGGCTACGGCGGGGATGGGGGGCCGGTGCTGCTGGCCCAGTTGGACCAGCCCAATGGCACGGCGGTGGACCCGGCCGGCGACCTTTTCATCAGCGACAATTGGAGCGGCCGCGTCCGTGAGGCCCTGGCGATCATCCATGCGCCCGTGGATCCCAGCAGCACCGTCACAGCCTCGGCCTCGCCGACGGCGACGCCCAGCGCCACGCCGACGCCCAGCGTCACGGCCAGCCCCAGCGCCAGCCCCACGCCCAGCGCTACGCCGTCCGCCAGCGCGGCCGCCTCGTCGACGCCGAATTGGACCGCCACGCTGACCCCCACGCCCAGCCCCACGCTGGGCCTGCCCCCGGTGCTGCAGGGCCAGGCATTGTGGCTGGTGGATGGGGCCGCCAGCAGCCTGGTGCAGGTGGACCTGGCCAGCGGAGCCGTGCTCAGCAGCGTGCCCCTGAGCCTGGCGGGCTCGCCGGCCAACAGCCTGTCGGCGCCCAGCGGCCTCGCGGTGGACCCGATCAGCGGGGCCTTTTACATCATCGTCTCGCAGGCCCAGGCGCCGTCCCAGGTGCTGGCCCGAGTCGACCCATCCACGGGGTCGTGCACGGTGCTGGGCGCCACCGGCTTCAACACCCTCAGCGACCTGGCCTTCGACCCGACGGGTGGCCTGTTCGCTGGCGATTCACCCTCCTCGGGCTTGGTCCATGGCGGGGGCCCCGATCCCATCGTCGCCATCGACAAGCGCAACGGCGCCTGCACCGTGGTCGACGCCCAGCAGACCATGCCCGGCTTCGGCGGCATGGCCTTCGATCCCCAAGGCTTGCTCTACTTCAACGCGGTCTCCGTGCTGGGTGACACCCTGGAGGTCTTCACCCGCCCCTACATGAATCCGGCGGCGCAACTGCCGGTGCCTGGCCTGGGCGTGCCTTCGGGCGGGATGGGCAGCCTGGCCTACTACCAAGCGGGCCAATTCCTGCTGGGCCTGCCGGGCGCGGGGCACCCTGGCACGCAGGTGTGGCTGCTGTCCGCCGACGGGCGGGTCGATCCGCTGCTGCTGCTGCCCACGGTCAGCGCAGCCGGCATGGCCGTGGCGCCGCCGGTGCAGGTGAAGCCGACCGGCTCCATCTTCGCCTTTGCGGGCAACGGGAGCCCCGGCCCGGACAGCGGTGACGGCGGCCTGGCCTGGAATGCGGCGGTGCCCGCGCCCAACGCCCTGGCCATCGATGCTGCGGGCGACGTCTTCATCGGCGACAATGGCAACAGCGCGATCCGCGAGGTCTTGGCCGCCAGCGGTGACATCCAAACCGTCGTCGCCACCGGCTACGCCAACGGCGGGGGCGGCCTGGCGGTGGACGCCGGAGGCGACCTGTACTGGTCCGAACCCGGCAACCATGTGGTGCGCAAGCGGGCGCCGGGCGGGGTGGTATCCATCGTGGCCGGCACCTGGGGCGTGCCGGGCTACAACGGCGACGGCGGCCCCGGGGCCCTGGCCACGCTGAACGGGCCTCAAGGCCTGGCGGTGGACGCTTTCGGGGGGCTCTACATCTGCGACACGCTGGACCACGTGGTCCGGCGCCTCGACCCCGTCAGCGGCCTGATCAACACCGTGGCGGGCTCGGGGGCATCCTACTTGGCCAATGGGGGCGTGGCCGTGGGCGACGGGGGGCCGGCCGTGCTGGCCACGCTGGGCTCGCCGGTCAACGTGGCCGTGGACGGCCAGGGCGGCTTCTACGTGCTGGACACGGACACGGCCACCGTGCGCAAGGTCGGCGGCAACGGCATCATCTCCACCGTGGCCGGCAGCACCGGCATGCCGGGTTACGGCGGGGATGGCGTCCCCGCCACCAGCGCCATGCTGGTCGGCCCGGGCCTGGCCGTCGACTTGGCCGGCGACCTGTTCATCAGCGACATCCAGCGCGTGCGCGAGGTCCTGGCCGCCAGCGGCACCATCCAAACGGTGGCGGGCACAGGCAGCCCCGGCGGCCGGCCGGTGGTCAACGGCATCCTGGCGGTGCTGGCGGCGCTCAACTCGCCGCAGGGCGTGGCCATGGGCCCGGCCGGCGACCTTTACATCGCCGACACCGGCGATGGCGAGGTCCGGCGCATCCCTGCGGCATCCGCGTCCCTGGTGGCGCCGACCCCGCAGGCCACCGCGACGCCGCCGAGCTGCGGCTTCATCGCGGCGGTGGCGGGCCAGGCGAACGCCCTGGGCGGCGCCTCCAGCTATGTGCCGGCTTTGGGCGCGACGCTGGACGGCCCCACCGGCGTGTGGGGCGACAACGCCGGCCATGTCTATTTCTGCGATGGGGACAATGGGGTGGTCCGGCGCGTGGACCTGGCCACGGGCCTGGTCGTGACCGTGGCTGGCGGTGGCAGCCCGCCCGACGGCGTGGGCGATGGCGGTCCGGCCACCAGCGCCAACCTGATCTATCCGACGGGCCTGTGGGGCGACCTGGCCGGGAACCTGTATATCGCCGATTCCGAGCACAACTCGGTCCGGCGGGTCGACGCCAGCGGCATGATCACCACGGTGGCGGGCATCTCCGCCTTCAACCAGGGCGGCTATAGCGGTGACGGCGGCCCGGCCACGGCCGCGCAGTTGGACTATCCGCTGGGCTTGTGGGGCGACGGGGCGGGGGACCTTTACATCGCCGACAGCTGGAACAACGCCATCCGCCAGTTGAAGCTGGCGAGCGGCTTCATCGGCACGGTGGCGGGCTCGAACGCCAACAGCCTGGCGGGGTCGGGCACGGGCGCCTTTGGCGGCGACGGGGGCTCGGCCAAATCCGCTTTCTTGAACATCCCCGCCGCGGTATGGGGGGATGCCACGGGCCTGTACATCCTCGACAGCAACAATCAGGTCCTGCGCAAGGTCGATAGCGACGGCAATATCAGCACCATCGCGGGCAGCCCGGGTGTGGCGGGCTATGGCGGCGACGGCGGCCCCGCCGTTTCGGCGTTGCTGGATGGACCCGGTTCCATGACCGGGGATGGCCAGGGCGACCTATTCATCTCCGACACCGGCAATGGGCGCATCCGCATCATCGGCGCCAGCGGCCGCATCGTGACGGGCGCGGGGGTGGGCGCGGCGGTCAGCGCTTCGGGCGATGGCGGCTCGTCCAGCAGCGCCCAGTTGGCCTCGCCCCAGGGCCTGTGGTTGGATCAGGCCGGGCGGCTCTATGTGGCCGACGGCTTGGGCCAGGAGCTGAGGGTGGTCTACACCTGCAACCAGGCGGCCACCTTTGTGGGGGGCACGCCCGGCGCGACGCCCAGCCCGGCGCCGACGGCGGCTTCCACGGCATCGTCGACCCCCAGCGCCACCCTCACCGCCACGCCCAGCTTGACGTTCAGCCCCAGTGCCACGCTGTCGCCGACCCCCAGCGGCACCCCTGGCGGCACGCTGACGGATTCGCCCACGCCCAGCCTGTCGCCGTCGGCCTCGCCCAGCCCCACGGTGTCCGCCACGCTGACGGCCTCATCCTCAGGCACGCCGACGGGCAGTCCCACGGCCACGCCGACAGCCAGCCCCACGGTGTCCGCCACGCTGACGGCTTCGCCATCCGGCACGCCGACGCGCACCCGCACGGCCACGCTGACGGCCTCGGCCAGCGCCACCGTCACGCTGACCCCGACGGCGACGCGATCGGCGACGATGTCGGACACCCCCAGTGCCACGGCGACCGCCAGCGCCACCGCCACGCCTTCGCCCACCGCCAGCGCGTCGGTCACGCTGACGCCCACGCTCACAGACAGCCCCACCGTCACCGAGACCTGGACGCCCAGCCCCTCGCCCACGCCCAGCGCCACGCCCAGCTTCACGCCCTGCTACCAGGTGACGCTGGCCGGCAATGGGGCGTCGGGCACCCTGGGCGATGGCGGTCCCGCGACCCTGGCCCAGTTGACCGGGCCCCAAGGCGTGGCTTATGCGCCGGACGGGTCGTTGGTGATCGCTGACGCGGCGGCGGGCGCTGTGCGGCGGGTGGGCGCCGACGGCGTGATCCACACCCTCGTGATCACGGCCGGCCCGGCGTTGCAGAGCCCCGCATGCGTCTATGTCGACGGTGCGGGCGTGGTCTATGTGGGCGACCAGGGCCTGCACAAGGTCCTGCGCATCGACCTGTCGGGCACCGCGTCCGTGGTGGCCGGAAGCGGCTCCCCCGGGCCGATCCCGATGACCACCGTGGCCGCCGTGAGCCTCAACCTGGCGTCCCCGGTGGGCCTGGGCGTGGACGTGCAGGGGCGCCTCTACATCGCCGACGCCGTCGAGCAGCAGGTGTACCGGGTGGGCGCCGCTGGCGACGCCATGGTGGTCGCCGGCAATGGGACGGGGGCTGGCCCGGTGCCGGTGTCGGGCCTGGCGGCGGCGGCATCGCTGGTCCTGCCCAATGGCCTGGCGGTCGGGCCGGATGGCGACCTTTACATCAGCTGCCAAGGCCAGAACGCCATCGTGCATGTGGGCGTCAACGGCGGCATCGGCCTGCTGGCCGGCAGCGCGGCGGGGACGGCGGGCGCCAGCGCCGATGGCAGCGTCGCGGCGGGCGGCGCCATCAGCGGCCCCAGCGGCCTGGTGGTGGACCGCTTGGGGGCGCTGTATTTCGTCGACAATGGGGCCGGGGCGGAGCTGCGAAGCGTGGTGGCGGGCCGCTACCGCACGGTGGGCAGCCTGGGCGCGCCCGGCGCGGGCTTGGCCCTCGGCGGGCAGGGCTTGGCCCTGAGCCTGCCCGCCAGCCACCTGGTGCAGCTCTTCGGGGCGTGCGGAGCCGACCCGTCCCAGTTGGGCCCCCTGCCCGTCTGCGGGCTCAGCCAGTGGGTCGGCGTGAGCCGCATCGCCCCGGTGAAGCCGTCCACGGCCGTCGCGGCGGGCGGGGCGTTCCCCCCGGTGCTGCTGGGGCCTTCGCCGGCGCGGGTGGGCGGCGGCGTGACGGTGCGATTCGCCGAGCCGATGAAACAGGCGCTGGTGGGGCTTTATGACCTGACGGGCCGGCGTCGGGGCGCTTGGGCTGTGGCGGGGGCGTCCTCGTCGGCCTTCAGCGCCCCCCAGGCGCCGGGCCTGTATTTCGTGCATGTGTCCGGCCGGGGCTACAGCGGCGCCGCCTATCAACTGAACCTTAAGCTGGCGGTGCTGCCATGAGGCGCCTGACCCTGGGCTTGGCCCTGATGTTAGGCCTGGGCGCGGCGGCGGGCCTGGGGGCGGAGGCGGCCACCCAGGTGGTGGTGCAGGCGGTCCATGGCCAGGCGGTCTACATCCCGCTGGGCCGGCAGGTGGGCGCGCCGGTGAAGGTGGGGATGCTGCTGGGCCGCGGCAACACCATCAAGACGGGCGCCAACGGCAGCCTGCGCCTGCTGCTGCCGGAGGGCAGCAGCATCGGCATCGCGCCCAACACCAGCATGACGCTGGGCTCGCTGATACCGCGGCGCGGGCATCGCGCCACCATGAAGCTGCTGGAAGGCATGATGCGCTGGGTGGTGGCCAAGGCCACCGGCCAGAGGCAGGACCTGGACTACGAGGTCTACGTCGGCAACGCGGTGGCGGCGGTCAAGGGCACGGACCTGCTGGTGCGCGCCGGCCATGACGGCATGGAGGTGACGGTGTTCAACAGCGAGCACCAGGGGGTGGAGGTGGGCGACGCGCGCGGCCGCCACAGCAGCCTGGTGGTGCCCGGCCACACGGTGCTGCGCGGCGTCGACGGCGGCATGCAGGACCGCGCGCTGGGCCGGGACGATTACCTGGCGGCCGGCCGGGCGTGGCCTGACTTGGAGCGCCCCTGGCTGCCCAAGGGCGTGCCGGATCACGGCGGCGCCTGGGGCCTCGCGACCCCGTTGGCCTCGCCCAAGGGGCCGGAGGGTCGCAAGGCGGCGCTGGACCTGCTGAAGGGCAGCGCCCTGGGCCAACAGAAGCCCCAACTGGCCGTCAAGCTGGCCGATGCCGTGGCCGACGGCAAGCTGGGCCTCCGCGGGCTGCAACGCCTGCTGTCGCAGGAAGAGGAGAACCAGTTGAACCTGGCCAAGGCCGCGGCCCTGGCGGGCGCGGTGCAGGCGCTGGAAAAGGACCGGGACTGGGCCGCCAGCCTGGTGGAGCAGAGCTTCGGCCGGGACGACCTGGCCGGCCAGGCCCTGGGTGACGATGGGGTGCCTGGGGATCAGCTGCAGCAGGCCGGGGACGCCACGGCGGCGGCGGCGGCGGACCCGGCGGCGGTGGCGGCGGCGGCGGCGCAGATGCAGTTGGACGCCGGCAAGCTGCAGTCCTTGGCTCAGCTCTGGGCGGCTCAGGCGCAGTCACAGGGAAGCGGCCTGGAGGGCGGCCTGCTGGGCTTGGACGCCGCCACGGCGGCGGGGCTGAAGGCCGGCTTGCTGGTGCAGGTGGCCGATGCGGCGGCGCAGGCCCTGGCCTTGGTGGGCCAGGCGCCGGCGGGCGCGGCCGGTGACGCGGCTCGGCAGAAGGCGGCCGACGCGCTGGGCGTGGTCGATCAGGGCCTGGGTGACGAGCTGGCCAAGCAGACCGGCCTGGGGGCGGGGGACCTGCAGGGCAATATGCCCCCCAGCATCGACGCGGGCGCCAGCGCGCGGGAGCTGGTGGAGGACCTGCGCCAGGACCTGGGCGTCAGCAAGGGCCAGGACCAGAAGCTGCGGGCCAAGGACCTTTATAGCGGGGCCTCGTTCATCGACCGGCAAGGCTATCAGGTGCAGGTGGCCAGCCGCATCCTTCGGCCGGACGCCTACACCGTGGTCGAGCAGGTCACCAGCGTGCGCACCGACGGCCCGGATGCGGGCGCCAGCCGCATCCGCAACAGCTATAGCTATAACCTGGCGCTGCCGCAGGACTGGACGGGCATCGTGGGGCGCGACCTGAACGCCCCCGACAACCTGGTGGGCGGGTCGCCGACCTATTACCTGACCCTGCGCGAGCTGTCGGTGCAGTCCCCGGCCGGCTGCACCGCCTGCCTTAGCGCCCAGTATGACGCCCCCCAGCAGCTGGTCAGCGGGCTGTGGGCCCAGGGGCGCACGGAGACCTACCAGGTGATGGGCGTGTCGGTGCAGCGCGCTTTGGCGCCCGATGGCACCGTCACCGCCGACCCCGACGGATTGACCATCGCCCCGCCGGCTGTCACCGCGGATGGCGCCTTGACCGTGGTTTACAGCTATGTCAGCGGGGGGGCCACGCTGGAGCTGTTCACGGCCAAGATCTGGCTGATCGACGGGGCCGGGACCACGCTGTCGAGCGCCCCGCTGGGGTTGCCGGACAGCCTGGGGGGCTTGAACGTGCTCAGCGACGGCGACATCGCTGAACTGGCGGTCAGCAGCCCCTATTTCAACCTGGGATCGGGCCATGTGGACGTGCTGATGACGGAGCCGGACCTGGCGAAGGCCTTCCAATGGTGAGGCGGGCGGCTTGGATGGGCGCGGCGCTGGCCGCCTGGGCCGCGGCCCTGCCGGCGTCCCGTTGGCAGCCGGTGCTGCAGCTGGGCCTGCAGGCCGGCGAGGCCCAGATGGATGACCAGTCCCCCACGCTGCTGCTGTTGGGGGACCTGGTGGTTTCGCCCACGCTGGTGCTGGATTCCGGCAGCACGATCAATCCGCTGCTGTTCGTCAACTCCAGCGCCCAGCAGCGCGCCTTGGAGGACGAGCAGCTCTTCCTCCAGACCCATTCCTATGGGGCCCGGCCGACCTACTTGAGGGCGCTGCAGCCGGGGTGGAAGCTGGGCTTGCGGCTGCTGGCCGAATCCAACAAGAACTGGGAGACGGCCGGCGAGGTGTCCCGCCTGAGCGGGCTTTACGACAGCGAGGAGTATGGGGCGGGCGCCTTCGTGGTCCATGCCGCCGGCTCCGCCAGCACCCAGTTGGGCTTGGACGTCAGCTACCGCGACTATCCCAACTACCGCGAGCCCGGCACCGGCAGCCCCATCAAGGACGCGTGGTGGACCCGGTTGAGCCTGAAGCATCGCGACCGCATCAGCGACGACAAGGTCGTGACCTTGAACGGCTGGGTGGGCTGGCGGCAGTACACCGACGCCCTGGTGGTCAACTTGAATGGGCAAGGCGGCGGGCCGGGCAGCTACGGCGGCAGCCAGGTCGACATCCCCGGCACGGTGGACCTGGGGTTGGCCTGGCGCCTGGACCCGGAGTGGGCCCTGGACCTGGGCGTGGGGAGCGATTTCACCTGGAGCGACCAGAACCTCCTGGATATCAACGCCGCCCCCGTCCAGCCGGTGCCGGGGGTGGATAACGAGCTGGCCTGGCGCGTGGACCTGGGCTTGCTATGGCAGGGGCAGCGCTGGCAGTCCCACCTGGGCTACGAGGTCCTGCAGCGATTCACCAGCCATCCCATCCAGGATCCGGACGCCGCTTACACCTTGGGCGAGCAGACGGACATGGAGCATGGCCTCACTTGGAGCCTGTCGCGGGCCCTGACCCCCTCCCTGCGGGCGGAGCTGAACGCCTCCATGCGTTGGGTGATGAGCAACCAGGAGTACAGCCCCCAGAGCCCCGCCAGCTACCGCTACCAGAACGTCACCCTGGGCCTTGAGTACGGATACACCGGCAAGCCCTGAGCCCTTACCATTCGTCACCGCCGCTTCGGCTCCCCAGGCTGGCATCGCATGCCCCTTTTTGGCATCATCAACGGGTCCAGCCCCAGCCCCCACCACGCCGGAGACCCTCCATGAAGACTTTTCACGCAACGGCCATCCCCGAGACCCTGGCCGAGATCGTCGACCCCAAGCACAGCTGCCTGGTGGTCTGGGACGTCCAGAATGCGCTGGTGGGCCGGGTCTTCGACCAGGACAGCTATGTGGCGCGCCTGGCCCCCTTCGTGGCCGAGCTGCGGGCCAAGCTGCCGGTGGCCTACACCCTGATCACGCCGCTGCCGCCGGCCTTCCAGGGCGCCTGGAACACCTATTCGGCCATGCGCCGCATGGGGGTCAGCGACCCGGCCCAGCTGAAGCCCTTCTTGGTGCCCGGCACGCCCGCCTATCAGGTGCCCGAGGCGCTGGCTCCCCAGCCCCAGGACCTGGTGCTGCCCAAGAGCTCGCCCAACCTGTTCCTGGGCACCCGTTTTGAGATGCTGATGCGCTTGCGCGGCATCCAGACCCTGATCTTCACCGGCATCGCCACCGAGATGGGCATCGAGAGCTCGGCCCGGGACGCCGGCGCGCGGGGCTTCTTCCCGGTGGTGGTCAGCGACGGCGTCTCGTCCATGGACCAGGCCGCCCATGACCGCTCCCTGCTCAACTTGGCCAAGACCGCCATCGTCGCGGACATGGCCGCCATCCGGGCGGCCTTGGCCTGAACGCCTGCCCATCCCCGGCAACGCAAGAAGGCCCGCCTCACGGCGGGCCTTCTTGCGTTACGGCCCGGCTCCGGTCTGGTGCCGAAGGGGGGATGGAATAGAAAGGGCGGCTCGGGACATACAGGTCTGAGAACCTGCGCACGGCCTTCATCCACGAGGAACCATGAAACTGACCCGCTGGCATTCCCTGCTACTCCTGGGCGCCTTGGCGCCGAGCGGCTTGGCGGGCGTTGAAACCGTCAATTCGGCGGCGGGATTGGCCTTCCCGGGTGTCGCCGAGGCCGGCTCAGCCCGGGCCATCGCGCTGGGCTCCACTTATGTCGGCATCGCCGAAGGCTCGGCGTCGCTGCCCTGGAATCCCGCCGGCCTGGCGGGCCTATGCTCCGACGAGCTGGCGCTGCATCACAACGGGACCGTGGTGGGCTCCTACCAGGAGACCGCCGTCCTGGGCCTGGCGTTGGCCCCCGGGGATGGATTGGGCATGTCCGTCAACTTCGAGGACAACGGCTCCATCGAGGGCCGCGACGCGGCCGGGAACCTGACCAGCGACTATTCGGCGCGCGCCTATGGCGCCAGCGTGGGCTGGGGCTTCCAGACGCCGGCCGACCTGGCCTTTGGCGTGGCGGTGAAGGTCAATCGCCAGGACCTGGGCGGCGTCGGGGAGACGGAATTGGCCGGGGATCTGGGCGCGCTTTGGACCCCCAACCCGAGCTTCCGCGTCGGGCTGGCGTACACCAACCTTGGCCCCAACGTGGATGGGTCGCAGCTGGGGCAGGGCCTCAGCCTGGGCGCGTCAGCCTACCTGATGAAGGGCCAGGACTTCCAATGGCTGCTGGCCCTGTCCGGCGAGGCGCTCACGGGCAGCGACAATAGCGTCAACATGGGACTGGAGGTCAAGGTCTTCCAGGTGCTCTCACTGCGGGGCGGATACAGCTTCAACGTCCCCGACCCGGTCAACCCGGACGGCCTGCTGGGCTGGACGCTGGGCGGCGGCATCCAAGTGGATGACTTCAGCCTGGACTACGCCGTGGTCCCCTTGGCGGAGGTCGGCAACGTCCAGCGCGTCAGCCTGACCTACGCCTTTGGCGGCTGCGCCGACCGCGCCCATCGGGGCGGTGGCAAGTCATGACAATGCTCCCCGGCGCGCCCATCCGCTCGAGCCTGAAGAGCCTTCCGACCCAACCAAGGAGCCCCATGCCGCGTCCTGCCCGATCCATCGGATTCATCCTGGGCGCCCTGCTCCTGGGCTTGGCCGCCCCAGCCCGCGCGGAGACCACCCCGCCCCAGCCCGTGGCCCTGCTCTCCACCGCCAATTTCCTGGTCCTCAGCGGTGCGGGCATCCAGAACCTGTCCGGCCCGGGGCTGACCTTCAACGGCAACATCGGCACCAGCCCGGCGCCCGGCTCGGCCATCACCGGCATCACCACGGCCCAGGTCGCGGGCTTGATCTACACCGATGACGCCACCGGGCCCGCGGGCAGCACCATCGCCGCCAGCCTGCTGACCACCGCCAAAGGGGACCTGACCACGGCCTACAACGACGCCTTTGGGCGCGTCCTGGCGCGGGTGACCCAGAGCCCCGAGCTGGGCGGCCTCACGCTGGCGCCTGGCCTTTACTGGTCGGCCACCGGCTTCAGCATCTCCACCGGGGACCTGACGCTGGACACCATGGGCAACGCCAACGGGGTCTGGATATTCCAGGCGGGCACCGCCGGCTCGCCCACCGACGTCTCCTTGGTGACCACCCGCCACATCATCCTGGCCAACGGCGCCTCGGCGGGCAACGTGTTCTGGGCCTGCCGCTCCGGCATCCTGGGCACCAGCACGTCGTTCCGCGGCAACATCCTGGCCCAGCAGACCGTCACCAACGCCGGCAACGGCATCTTTGAGGGCCGCCAGCTGGCATTCACCAGCGGCATCACCTTCAACGGCGTCGCTGATCCCAGCATGGGCCTGCCGCAAGCGCCAGGCCAGACCATCCCCGCCAGCAACCAGGGCGGCTCGTACATCTACCCGTCCCCCACGCGCGGCGCCAGCGCCAGCATCGTCTACACCATGGCCAGCGCGGGCAGCGTGAAGATCCGCATCCACAATGAAACGGGCCGCCTGGTCGATACCATCGCCGAGGACAAGCCCAGCGGCTGGCAGTCGTCCACGGTCAGCGTGGGCAAGTTCGCGCAGGGGCTGTACTTCTACATGCTCAGCATGAAGTACGACAACGGCAGCAGCGAGACCCAGCCAGCGCATAAGTTCGTCGTCACCCACTGACGTAGGCGCCGGAACGGACAGGCTGAACAAGAGGGGTCGCCTTGGGGCGGCCCTTTTTTGTGATTCCGCGGGCCTCTTGACTAGGTTTTTAAAGTCTTCGATCCGTACGATTGAATGAGCCTTTTTCACGATAAAGAGCACTCTGAAGCCGGGACATTTTACGGGCCAAGTTTTTTTATCCTTTGATTCCAATCATATTAGTAGGTGTAACGGTCAATTGTGCCTATCAAAATTGCTATTTTGTTAGGAATATTGGTAAGTACTGTTAAAGATTTAAGGCGAAAGGCCTTTTATATCTGGTTCAATGACTTTGATGGGACCGAAATTTAACGCGCATCACATTTACCACGCCTGCGTCGGAGCACCCCCCCAAGGTGAACTATGCAGTGGCGCAACTCAGTCATGATGATCATGGCGGCCGGGTCCACCATGGCGGCGGCGCCGGCTTGGGGCTGGGTCAACCCCGGTTTTGAGAGCGGCAACCTCGCCGGCTGGACCACCAACATGGCATCCGGCGGCGCGGCCACCTACGCTCCCAGCGTCACCATTGTCACCAACGGCGGCGCGCCGCATACCACCGGCACTGCCTGCGCCAATCCCACCGGTTGTTTGAACAGGGTGAACACCGGCAGTTACGCTGTTCAGCTCTTCTCCGGCAACGGGGACAGCGATCACGGCGACTACGCCCAGATCCAGCAGACCGACACCGCCGTGGCCGGGCACAGCTGCCTGTGCTTCTGGTTGGCCGCCGTGGTCAGCGGCCACCACTATTACCTGAACCAGCCCTACGGCTCCGATTCGTATGTGCAGGCCAATTTGTGGGTCGGCGGGGTCCCCGTCTTCACCCAGAAATACAGCTTCTACGACAACTTTAACCAGCTGGTTGACGACGGCGCGCCCGACACGGCTGGGCCGGATCCTTTGACCAGCACGCCCATCCAATGGCGCCACCTGCCCTGGACCCAGTTCTGCTTCGACCTGTCGGCCTATGCCGGCCAGGCTGTGACCCTGCAGATCACGTCCTACGATTGCGATGCCGGCGGCCACTACGCCATCGCCTATGTGGATGACGTCACCTGGGGCAACTGCGCCCCGCCGCAGATGACCCTGCAGAAGTCGGTGTCGCCGGCCGGCCCGGTGGCCGCGGGCAGCACCCTGACCTACACCCTGAACTACGCCAACACCGGCCTGGTGGCCGACAACGACGTGGTGGTTTGCGACAGCATCCCCGCCAACACCACCTTCACCCAGATCCTGGGCAGCAGCCCCGTCATCCCTGCGGTCAGCTGGACCGGGACCCAGGCCGGGGACTCCATTTGTTGGTACCTGGGCTATGTGCCCGCCGGCATGTCCGGCAACCTGACCTTCACCGTCACCGTCAACGATTGTGGCCTGGACATCAACAACCAGGGCACCGAGGTCGATTCGCTGGGAGGCGCGCTGCGGTCGAACCTGGTGACCAACGCGGTGCTGGCTTGCTCACCCACCCGCACGCCCACCGACACCCGCACGCCCACCAGCACCCGCACACCCACCGACACGCCCACCGCCACGGCCACCTGGACCCCCACGGCCACGCCCAGCGCCACTCGCACCGATACGCCGACGGCGACCCCCACGGCCACACCGACCGACACCCGCACCGTCACGGCCACGGATACGCCC